>Ga0209810_1002872_pt1 | contig 19358 bp, 20 predicted proteins | sample Coa_R1_7_FD_187159 | JGI IMG/M metagenome (GOLD analysis project Ga0209810, IMG submission 187159) | Surface soil microbial communities from Centralia Pennsylvania, which are recovering from an underground coalmine fire - Coalmine... | ecosystem: Environmental > Terrestrial > Soil > Unclassified... | reverse complement strand
CTGCCTGCTTCTGCCCGTGCCACCGGGGCAACCTGTTCCTGTACTGCCATGAGAGACCTCCCTTTCCTTACTGGTTGATGCGTGAAAACGTGACAATGACACTACTGACAATGGCGCAGATGATAAAGAGGATGATGGTAGCTGCCACGCCTGTAGGGAAATCGAGAGGCGGGCTCTGGAACATATTCGCGTAAGCGTAGGTCGCCATCGTCTCTACCTGTCGGCCACCGCCGGTGAGGACGTAGAAAAGATCGAAGGCGCGCAGGGCATCCAGCAGGCGGAACATCAGCGCGATCAAAAGCGCCCCCCTGAGCATGGGCAGGGTAATGGTCCAGAACTGCTGCCAGCGATTGCTGCCATCCACCCCCGCCGCCTCGTAGAGTTCTTTGGGAATGACCTGTAGGCCGGCCAGAATGAGCAGAGCCATGAAGGGGGTGGTTTTCCAGACATCGATGATGACGGCGGCAGCGATGATGCCGTTGGTGGTGCGGAGCAGGGTATCGCCGGGGGCCAGCAGATGAAAGACCTGCATCAGATAGGTCATAACGCCGTTCTGGGCGTTAAACATCAGCAGCCAGATGGTGCTGGAGACAATAGTCGGAAAGGCAAAAGGAATGAGAATGGCCGTGCGCACCAGGCCGCGACCGCGAAAGGTCTGGTTCATGAGGAGAGCGAGGGCAAAGCCAATGACGGTCTCCGCAGCCACGCTAACAATACTGAAGATGAAGGTGGTACTGATTGACCCCTGGAATTCTGGATCACCGATGGCCTGGATATAGCTGTTTAAGCCGGCAAAGGTATTGCCAGTTGGCACTAACGGATTCGTGAGCAGGCTGAGACGTATCGAATCGATGATCGGATAGACAGCGACGGCGGCAATAATGATGATGGTGGGAGCTACCAGAAAATAAGGAAAAACGCCGTTGCCTAAGTCCAGCCGCTCACGCAAACTTTGCTTTGGTGTTGGCACAGAGGCCGTTTGTGTCGTAGTCGCCATGATGCTTTTCCCCTACTCTATAATGACAAAGTATCAGAGTTGTAGCACGGAAGCCGCCCGAATGCGAGGCCGATGAGGCAGCCTTGCCTGAGCAAAGGCTGCCTCATGGCTGTGACGACGATTACTTATTGACCAGGGCCTGCAACTGGGACTGCATGGCGCTCAGGGCGGCCTGCGGCGTGATCTGCTTGGTCAGCGCCTGATGAACCTGCGTCTGAATGATGTTCGACAGGTCCGGGTAGACCGGGGAAACCGGGCGCGGTAGCGCATTTTGCAGGATCGGGGCGAGCTTGGTGAAGAGTGGCTGCTTCTGCTGCACGTCAGGATCATTATAGACACTCTGCAAAGCAGGAGTGAATGATCCCATGATCGCCAGTGTCTTCTGCGCGCTGGCTCCAAGCATATACTGCATGAACTTCCAGGAAGCATCAGGTTGCTTGGAGAAGGCATTGATGGCCATATTCCAGCCGCCGGTGCAGGAGTGTCCGGTAGTGTTACTGCCACCATAGGGGATGGAAGTGATGTCGAACTTACCGGCAACCTTCGACTGGCTGGCGTTATTGCCCAGCGAATAGGCATAGGGCCAGTTGCGCATGAAGATGGCGTCACCGTTCTGGAATGCCTGGCGGCATGGCTCCTCGGTGAAGGTGGTGACAGCAGTAGGCGAGATTGTCCCCACCCAGCTGACCATCTCCGTCAACGCCTGCAATCCCTGCGGGCTGTTGACGGTCACGCTCTTAGAGTTGTTGGGGTCAAGCACAGTACCACCGTAGCCGCCCAGAACCTCGACAAAGTCACAGACCAGTCCTTCGTACTGTGATCCCTGCCAGACATAGCCGTATTTGGCCTTGGAGGCATTGCTCCTGGCTTCGGACACCAGATCATCAAAGGTCTTGGGGGGAGTGGAGATGATGTCCGTGCGGTAGTAGAGAATGCCCAGGTCGGTGCGCAGCGGAGCCGCAACGATCTGGCCCTGGTAGGTGCAGGATTTGATTGGCCCTTGCAGGTAGTTGGCGCGGTCGCTGGCCGGCCACCTGCTGGTCAGGTCCACGCTCCACCCGTTGGCGGCAAATTCGGCAGGGTAGACAACATCGATGGACATGACATCGATACTGCTGCTGCGCGCGCGGAGCATCGTGGTATAGATCGTCAGGATGTCACCGGTACCCGATGGCCCGTTGTGCCAGGTGACATGGATGCCATCCTTGTTGGATTTGTTGTAGGCGTCCACAATTGCCGGGTACGTCCCTGATGTATCGTTTTCCGTCTGCCAGACGAGATTGATGGTCTGACCGTTACCTCCGCTGCTATTGGTTGTTCCACCGCATGCTTCCAGCAGCGACACTGCTGCACTGCTTGTCAGGCCGATAGCAACAGCGCGTTCCAGGAAGGTGCGTCGCGTCATACGCCCGGAGCGAATCTTTACGATGATTTCGTCTAAGGCTTCACGCTGTTCAGGAATCATAAGGTCCTCCTTTGGACGGACTACTTACCGTTGGAGCGAACTACATGAATGAAAGCACTACGCAAATAGACATGTGTCGAGAGCGGCCTGCGCGTTTTGTCTGGTATATTCTGACCTTCGGACTAATAACCCCTTATACCCTGTGCCAGGCAGCACCTCTCCCAACATCACAGATGAAGAGTCGAACAAGCGCCGCCATCATTGTTAATGAATGACACGCTTTTTCCCCTGTTCTGGTTTCGTCTCCTTTCTGCCGTAAATAAGACGGCCTATATCGCAGAAAAACAACCCTCTTTACGATATACGCCAGCTGAGAGGCAGTTCTCACATCGTGTAACCTGAGAGATATTTGGGAAACGTTTCCATCAGCTATATTGTAAACAGTAACATAAAATTTTGTGAATGTAAATAGGAAACCGGCTCTTTTTTGCCTCATAAACTCATGAATTTGCAAAGATTAGCCCACTGTTTCTCCGTTTTTTCCACTTTCTTCCCTTTACAGTAGATAATGAAGTATGTTATGCTGACAGCAGGATATTTTCTGTTCTTCATTTCTGGAAACGTTCCAGAAAGAGGAGCTTTCCAGTGTCGGCGAGTGACTATGACGGCGACAATTCACGATGTAGCGCGGGTAGCGGGCGTTGGCATCGGAACAGTCTCACGGGTCATCAATAATAGTCCCGGCGTCAAAGCGGCGACTCGTGAGAAGGTGCTGGCCGCGATTGCGCAATTGAATTACAGGCCCGATCCGATTGCTCGCAGCATGGTTTCGAAGCGCACCGGAGCAATCGGGGTTGTGGTGCCTTTTTTTACCCGCCCTTTCAACAATGAAGTGTTGCGTGGCGTAGAAGCGGCGCTGGCGCGAGCCGGAAGGGAACTGATTCTCTACAATGTAGAGACGCAGGAGCAGTGCAAACGCTATTTTTCCGAGCTACCCATGCGCCGCAGGGTTGATGGCCTCTTGATTATTTCTTTGATGGTGGAAGAGTCATTTGTGCAAGGTTTCCAGCAGGCGGGTTTGCCGGTCGTGCTGGTGGATCGCTACAGCCCCTATTTCACCTCGCTGGTCGTTGATAACATCGAAGGGGGGTACCGGGCGGTAAAGTATCTGATTGAGAAAGGCCATCGACGTATTGGCTTTATCAATGGCCTCATGGAAGGAAACTTCAAATTTAACCCGGCGTATGACCGTTTGATCGGGCTACACCGTGCCTTTGGTGAGGCCGGTTTGCAGGTTGACCCGGAGTTAATGCTGACCAGTGAGTGGAATCGGCAGGATGGCAGGAGGGCTGCTCTCAAGTTGCTGAGCCTCCGGGAGCGGCCCACTGCTGTTTTCGCCGCCTCCGATGTGCAGGCGATTGGCGTTCTGGAAGTGGCAAGGGCATTGAACATAGCCGTCCCGGAAGAACTGTCCCTGATTGGCTATGACGGCATTGAAATTTCAGAACTGCTTGGACTGACGACGATGCAGCAGCCAATGCAGCAGATGGGCGAGTGTGGCGTCGAGAAACTGATTGACCTCATTGATAATCCCCACAGCCCGCCACAACTCATCCGCCTGCAAGCGACGCTGGTGGAACGCACTACGACTGCAGCAGCTCCACGCTCTGTAGAGCGGCAGGCTCCATAGTTTCCTCTATGGTATGAGGCAAAGCAAGACCTATGCCGGAGCAACCATTTGACCCTTCTCACACACACGATGACGAGACGTTTGATGTCGAAATTACCGACCTCGATGCGGCAGAGCAGGCGGCAGGAAAGTCAACGCGGCCCGCAGGTGAGAGGAGCGAAGCCCCGGCGCCTGGTGCCGCCCGTAGAAGCCGCTCAGGCTTGCGGCGGCGCTCAACACGCCAGCGTGCTTTGCAGGTCGTGGTGACGACGATAGTTGCTCTGCTGCTTCTCTCTGTCTTTGTAGGCAATTCTGCCTCGATGCGCAGTGTCATCACCGGTCTGCTTCATCCAACGCCCACGCCATCGCCGGTGGGAGAGAGCGATTTTTTCTATGTGCAGGGCAATCCATCCTGGGGCCAGCTATTTATTGATGGACACCGCATTGTTCACCTGCCGCCGGTGGGTGGGCCGCCTCTGCGTCTGCCGCACGGTCTGCATGTGCTGCGCTGGCAGGCCAGCCCGTTTGAGCCTGTCAGTTGCACTATCTCTGTTCCGGGCGGCTCAGGGCTGAACACCTGCCTTGCTCGTGCCGTACCCGTCAATGCAAAGGTTTTTGCCTGGCTTATTACCTTTACCGTTTCTCTGGCAAACCTGCCGGATAACCAGCGTGCCTCGCTGATGCATTCGGTTCAGGCCGCGCTTGATACCGTACAATCCACCGATAGGGTGCGCCCGGGAGAACTGTATGCGGTGGCGTCTTCCCAGACGTGTAAGCCGTCGGGACGGATAACGTATTGCTTCGCCACCGCTCATGAGCCATTAACGGCGACTTTGCGCTTCGCCCTGGATACACGGGTTTCTACCGGGGCTACAACCTGTATCAGCCCCGGTCTGGGCAATACCTGTGTGTTTCAGCAGCAGGATTGCCACCTGTTTTGCGCATTCCCGGCGCAGCTTTTCCATATCCCACCGGCTTTTTCGACAGAGTGGAACGTCTTTGTTGTGGCGCGCACATCCTGGACATATGCGTTGCCGGGTGGGCGTATCATTGCCCGCAACCAGCCTGACAGTTTCCTGGATTTTGAGCAGGGGAATGAGTATTTCATGGCGATGCATATAAGCTGGAATGGAACCGGCTGGAGCGTTAGCGTGCTAGCCGGACAACTGCTGAGCAGCCCGACCTGTACAGAGGCGGCGAATGAAGTTGAGATGGGCAGCGTTCTGGGCGATAGCAAAATTCCATTTCCGCTGACATGGAATTTTGTTTCCGCCGCGCCACAGGCCGCCGGTTGCCTGGCCGTTGCCAGCGCGACGCAGCAGACAAATACAACTCCCCCGCCGTCTACCTACCCGCTCCCCGGCGCATACGTCCTGCAACGTTTCGGCGTGCTGCTGGCCGCCAATGGCATCGCCCACCGCTACTGGCCCTATCTCCCGCTCGCCGACAGCTACGAGCAAAATCTCGCCCATCAACTTGCCATCCAGCTGGCCGAAAATTTATAGACAGCATTACCGTTGTTGCCGTTTGACGATGATGGAGAAGATGACACAGAGCAGCCCGGCGAAGAACAGCGGCCCGCCTACTTGCGCGCTCCTTGTGATGACCCATGCCAGAATGCCGATGACCTCCAGCGCCAGCCCGCCGACAAGCAGCAGCGTGATGGCAAGCGGTGAGTTTTCAAACGCAGTGCGAATATCCTGGCGACCATAGACGGGGGCCGGTCTCCGCATTCGCGGTTCTGCCACTTCGGAAGCTCCTGGCAGGCTTTCTTCCTGCTCAAGCGCCGATTGTGCCTGCGGCGCGTATCCCTCGATGGCCGAGCGCAGCCCTTCATAAAGCGCCTCGACGTGGCGGCGTGAGGTGCGAATGTAGACTTTGCGCTCCCGGCTGCGCACCAGGAGTTCGCGAAACATTGGCTCGAATGTCTTGTGGCGCAGCGAGACCGCCGTGATTTCCGCGAGCGGGATGGTATCGAGAAAGACTCGCTCGCGTGGGAAAGCTGTGTAAGCATAGCCCATCAATCGCCGGTTGGTCAGCACGATATCGCAGGCCATACTGCCGCCTGCCTCTCCTGCTGCCCCTGTTTCCACTGCCTTCCTGTCCCAGATACCGGGAATATCTAGCAGCGGCTCCTCACCCGGCTGCATCCGCTCGCGCAGCCCCTTTAACTGTCCCAGAATACGTTCTGCTACTTTATTTTTACTGCTCGATGGCATGAACATAACCTCACTGTCTATCTCTGGAAGATTATAGCATATCTCGCCCTGAAAAACGCCCCTGGGCGGACATGTCATGCTGAGGGAAAGCGAAGGGTCTGTGATGGGGCCAGGGTGCAGGTAAGCTGCGTTCCACATGCCATTGCAGGAAGCCATTTTCATGGCATGCCGTGGGGTAGGCTTTCGTAACCTTGATGAATCGTGTACACTATTAAGTACTTGATGATCTCATGGAAACGAGAGAGGTGCAAGTAAGGTGAAACTTGCTGAAGATCACTACCTGCATCCAGACCTGACGGTAAGCTGTGCGGAGCAGGGCGAGAAAATGCTCACGCATCCGACCGTTATCATTGAGGTGCTTTCACCAAACATGGAGAAATGGGATCGCAGCGCGAAGCTACAGGCATATAAGCAACTGTCCTCGGTGCAAGAATACCTGCTGGTGGGTAGCGAAGAGAAGGAGATCGTTGTCTATGGCGCAAAGCGATGAGCAGATCAGAGATGGTTTAGAAACCGCTCCTGAAGCGGGGACGCGGCTGTTCACGGGCGCGAAGAAGGCAACGCAGGTGAGCAGGAAAGTATCGGATCACCTGGCGAATGAGCGCACATTCCTGGCGTGGATGCGCACAGGGCTGGCGACGATTGCCTTTGGCTTCGTGGTGGAGCGTTTCGGGCTACTACTGCGTGAACTGGGCTTTAAGAGCAATATCATTGGTATCTCCGCCCATTATTCTACCTTCTTTGGCGTCGCGCTAACCGTGCTGGGCGTGGGGATGATGATTGTGGCCCTGCTCAACTTCCTGCATATCCGCCGTGCAATTGACTGCGAAGAATTTCGTCCACGCGCCTGGTATGCAGTTGTATTGACAGTGCTGGCAAGCGTGGTAGGCGTGCTACTGGCCGTCTATCTGTTCCTGACCGGATAATGGACTCGATCCATGTCATGCTGAGCGAGAGCGAAGCATGACATGGCAAGTATGAAAGATATTCAAGTGAATGATGCCTGAGCGTGTTTTGACCCTGCGCGAGTTGAACCGCGCAACCCTTGCCCGGCAATTACTATTGGAGCGTATCTCTCTTCCCGCTCTTGACGCTGTTGAGCAGCTTGTTGGCCTTCAGTCCCAGTTGCCCAATCCGCCCTATGTTGGTCTGTGGACTCGTTTGCAGGCATTTCAGCGCGATGATCTGACGCGGCTGATCGAACAGAGGCAGGTGGTGAGGGCGACGATGATGCGCTCGACACTGCATCTCATGACGGCGCAAGACTATGCGCTGCTGCGCCCCGTTCTCCAACCGGCGCTGACCCGCGCGATGCATGCCTTTTTTGGCGCGCCAGCAAAGAGCATCGATGTCGAGCGGATCGTGGCGGCGGCGCGAGCATATATCCAGGAAGAGCCGCGCACGTTTGTGCAGATTCGCGCCCGGCTGAGTGAGCTTTTCCCGAACGTTGATCCTGCCCTGCTGGCCTACGCCGTGCGCACGCATCTCCCGCTTGTGCAGGTACCGCCCGGCGGCGTGTGGGGCTTTACCGGCAGCCCGGCCCATGCTGAGGCATCGACGTGGCTTGAGCGCCCGCTTGAGGCTTCAACGCAGAACCTGTATCAGCTTGTCCGGCGCTATCTGGCCGCGTTCGGCCCTGCCTCGGTGAGGGATGTGCAAACGTGGTCAGGCTTGAGCCGGTTGCAGGATGTTTTCAAAGCACTGAAACCGGAACTGCGCTCGTTCCGCGATGAACAGGGCAACGAACTCTTCGACCTGCCGGATAGCCCGCTGCCCCCGGCGGACATTCCCGCGCCCGTGCGCTTCCTGCCGGAGTTTGACAACCTGATCCTCTCGCACGCCGACCGCAGCCGCTTCGTGCCTGCTGAGTACCGCAAGGCCGTTTTCCTCACTGTTGGTCGGGTGCGGGCGACGTTTCTGGTCGATGGCTTTGTGCGCGGCGCCTGGAAGATTGAACGCGCGGGCAACGTGGCAAGACTCGTGATTGAGCCGTTTGAGCCATTGCCGCCAGAGGTTCGCTCCGCGCTGGTCGACGAAGGGGAGCGACTTGTCCGTTTCGTCGAGGACAGCGCGGAAACGTTCGAAGTCGAGTTTGTCGCGACCTAACCCTTGTAGGTCAGGACGCGGCCCCAGAGGCTTTTTGTTCCCCAGATGCCGGAGCGCAGGCATTCAAGCTGCACGATCTGACTGTGGTCAACAAAGAGGTTGACTTCCGGGCCGTAGTTTTTGATGTACCAGGCGAAAACCTCCGGCTCTGCCGCTTCAAACATCACCTTCTCCAGTCCCAGGGCGTCGATGATCTTTGCGGCGGCATCGGTGCGCCATGCAGGGACGTTTTCGGTGATGCCTTCGGACTCAATCATAATCATGTAGGCTCCGGCGTCCAGGAAGCGACTGGCCTGGCTGATGGCCCAGCCTACGTCGCGCGTGCCTTCGGCGGCCAGTTCTTCGGCGGCGCTGGCTCCCCCGGCCCCGAACTGAATGCCCACTTCCGGCTTGGCTTTCAGCCCCGCCTTCTGCACCCGCTCGACCAGTCGCAGCCAGTCATCTGTGGGAATGGTGATGAAGCCGCTGGAAATTTCCAGAATATCGAATCCTACATTGCGGCATTCCGCGATGTAGCGATTCACCGCCTCTGCACCCTGTGTCAGCACATGTTCGATGAAGCCGCCGGTGGAGACCAGCACGTTGTAGCGATGGGCAAGATCGATGATCTCCTTGAGCGCCTGCCGGGGCATAAGCGTGAAGGAACCGCCAGCGAATTTCAGGGAGTCAACATACTCCCCCATCGTTTCCAGCACATCCTCCAGATAACGTTTCCCCATCGGGGTGTAGTACGGGCCGCGAATCTCGGTGATGCCGCGCGTGCGAGGTTTGCCCTCGCGCTCGTTCAGATGAATAAATGGAAATGCGCGCTCGCTCATATGCGTTCCTCGCTTTCTTTTGTGATAAGTTTCTGACCCAGCAGGCCGGTAAGCTGCTCTAGCGGATATGTTTCAAGGCTGGCGATGGTTTCTACGATGGCCGCGCGTCGCTGCGAGTCGACAAAAGGCGCGGCAAGCCGGTGAAATTTGGCGGCTGCCTGTTCCCAGGACAGAGGGCGAGTATAAAAGCCTTCGTAGTCGCGCTTCTCGATGCTGAGTGTACGCCCGTCGCGCAGGGAAATCTGGATGCGGCAGGGCATCTCGGCGGGGAAGCGCCTGCTGAAGGCTTCCTCCGGGTGAACGCTGACTTTACGCAGCAAATCCTGGATATCCTGCCGCCTGATGCGTTCCGGCGCGTACTGCGCGGGCGTGACTTCGCCGTCGAGCAAGGCTGCCGCCACCATGTACGGCAGGCTGTGGTCAGCCTCTTCTTTGGTATATACCTCGTGCTTACTGCCTTCCTCGCCGCCGCCGATGATATTATAGGCGACATCAAAGATGGCAATATCGACCTGCTCGATATCTTCAGGCTGGAAATGCTCGCTGGCGCGCAATTCCAGCACGCCTTCCAGCGCCGACTGCGAATGGAACTCGGCATTGTACTTTTTGATGCTGGTGCGCGTGACGGCCTCAAGATTTTCTTGCCGCCAGTTGATCTCGAAGTGTCCGGCGATGGAGTCCATGAAACCCTTGTTGCCCTCGAACACTTCGAGCGGGCCGGTGATGCCGCGCATGGCAAGGAAGGCGGCGCTGGTCGCGGCGGAAGCGGTGTTGGGATAGGCCAGCCCCTTCCAGTTAGACAGCTTGCCTGTGCGCGTGACCCGCAAGGCGTTGTTGGCCGTGCCGCTGATGGCAATGGCATGAGCCGTCTTCTGCCGGTCGAGGCTCAACGCTCTGGCCGCGCCCGCAGCAGCAGCGTAAGCTCCCTGCGTGGTATGGTCAAAGCCCTTCGCGCGCACTGGCGCGACATCAGAAAGCCTGCACTGCACCTGGTACGCGACGGCCAGCGCGGTGAGAAAGTCCCTGCCGGTGCCGTGCGCATACTCAGTGGCCGCCAGGGCCGCGCCCAGGTTATCGCTGGGGTGGCAGGTCTCTTTGCTGGCAAGGTAGCTGTCGTTGAAGTCCAGGTAACGCACAAGCGCGCTGTTATAGAATGCCGCGCGATCTGGAGCCGTTCTGCCTGCCCCGATCAGCGTTGCCAGGGGGTTGCCCCCGAAGTCGTCGATCTGCGCGCGCAGCATGGCGATGGGCGGCCCATCCAGCGCGCCAATGGCGCAGCCCAGCGCGTCCAGCACATGGATTTTCAGCGTCTGGCGCGCCTCTGACGAAAGATCATCGTAGCTTGCCTGCGCAACGAACGACGCAAGCTCTTCAACCTGAGTCATGGCTTCCTCTTTTCTCTCCCGCTCCGATGCGGGAGTTCTTTATTTTCCCTGCAAAAGAAGATTACCGCCTGCTTCTCATACATCGAACAAAGGGCTGTGATCACCATACCCTTAAACGTAGTATAATCAAAGCAGGTTGATGCGTCCAACACTTATTTGCGATAAAATTGATGCTATAAAAGTATCAACTGGCTGACTCCCCATGTCATGCTGAACGGAGCGAAGGACAGGTTCAGGCTGGTTTCAATGTAAGGGAGAAAGAAATGGAAATTCAGCAATTGACCTATTTTCTGGCGGCGGCGCAAACGCAGAATTTTCGCAGGGCCGCCGAACTGTGTTTTGTCGCGCAATCAGCCTTGAGCCGCCAGATTGCCGCCCTGGAGGAGGAACTGGGCGTCGAGCTTTTCCGGCGCGCAAAGAAGCGTGTCACGCTGACAGTGGCAGGTCAGGAGTTTGCCGCCTATGTAAAGAGCGCACTGGATGAGTTGCAGGCGGGGAAGCAGTCAATGAACAAACTGCAGGCAGGGCAGCGCGGAACAATTCATATTGGCTGTGTGGAGTCGCTGGCCGCTGGCTTCCTGCCGCCGCTTTTTGCCTCGTTTCGCCAGCAGTATCCTCATGTGAGGATGAAGGTGCGCGTAGGCCATACCGATGAACTGGTGGCAATGGTGGAGCAGGGCGCGGTTGAACTGGGGCTGATCCTTGACCCGCCGACGCCTTCAGAACTGTTGATTCTGAAGGAACTGTTCAGGCAGCCTCTGCAACTGCTCGTGCCGACGAGCCATCCCCTTGCCGAAGCGAATGCAGCCGTTTCCCTGGCGCGCGTCAAAGACGAGCCGTTGCTCTTGCTGGATGAGACTTCCCGGCTGGGGCAGATCACCGCCAGAATCTTCGCGCAACGCGGGCTGACCGCGCGGCCCGTTATTGAAATCGAGTCCGTCGAGGGCTTGAAGGAACTGGTGCGCCAGGGCGTCGGGGTGACGCTGACCCTGCCTGCCCTGGTGCGCTCTTCTCGCAACGATCTTGTGCTGCTGCCAGTTGAAGATGTCAAAGAGGAATGTATCTTTGCCCTCATCTACCCGCGCACAGGCTCGATTTCACAGGCCGCCAGAGCGTTCATCAACGCGATTTCTATGCAAAGCCTGTGACCGGCTCGATCTCAGAGATACCTTCTTGCCACCTTGTCGAGGATGTAGATGACGTTTCCTTCATATGTGGTGACGGCGTGGGCAGGAACGACGGCGCGGGTGTTGCTGACCACGAAGCCGGAGACGCGCAGGGCGATGGGAGGGTAGGTATCGAGGATGGTATCGGCAACGGTGCCGATGGTCTGCCCGCTTTCGCTTTTCAGCGTGTAGGAGCGCAGGGTACTGCCCGGAATCATGGCCGGCAGGCGGCCATCATGTTCCGGGTTGATCAGCATTTGTGGATTATCGGTCGTGATAACATTGGATCTGATATCGCGGATAAATTCGGAGAGTAGAGCGCGTGAGCCGTAGACGCCCAGATTGACCAGGAAGCCGCGTACCTCGTTCGATTCGGCGTCCAGATAAAAATCTTCCACCGTGCCAACATTGATACCATCGCTCAGCGTGACGACGGGTAAGCCTTGTAGACTGACCCAGGGACGAACATGCCTGTTATTATCCATACAGTTTCACCTCGAAGTCAAAAATAAAGAAAGTGGTGACAGGGACTGCATGTGCATGGAATTTCCCTGCCACCACTTATTGTACTGTACTGAACCGCTTAGCGTCCAGGGTGCAGAATCTTGTAGAACAGGCCGAAGAGCAGGAAGGTCGGCGGCCACTGGCCGACAAAGAGACTCCAGTCGCGTTTCCCCAGCGCGAAGAGACTCGCAGACGCGATGATGGAGCCGAGAGCTGCCCAGTACCACGCTTCGGCAGGCACCTGGTCGGTGATGCGGAAGAAATCCGCCTGCGTCTGTTGCACTTTGCTTGTAGCTGTGTTGGTCGTAGTTGCCATGAATAAACTCCCTTTCTATCCACTATGTTCAGTGAACACTGTACAGCCTCTCCCGCGTTTCCACACATTTTCTTCATATATGAAATAGAGGAGGCATCACCGTTATGTGAGCTGATGTCTCTCTACAGTAGAGACTGTATTCCAATCATGTTCACATGAATACCACGAATACCGATAGCTAAACGGTGACAGAGATGGGTAAGAGAAAGGGACGCTCACTCGTATCCACAGGAGAGCATCCCTTTCTTCCGCTTAGCCCTTTCCCGTCTCCTGTCGCCGCGCACGGACGAAGAGCAGCAAGGCGGGCGAGAGGAAGGTGGCGGCGGAGACGATGGCGACGCGCAGGGAGAGCAGCGTACCGATAACGCCGATGATGGGGCCACCAGCGATTTCACCGATAGCATCCATCTGCCCGCTCATGGAGATCACCGTTGCGCGCACCCTGGCCTCGATATTCTGCGCCAGCCACGCTGTGTAGATGGGGTCGTTTGTACTCCGCAACACACGGGCGCAGGTGAAGGCGGCGAGGGCGAGCGGGAAGTTGCCCGCCAGGCCAAAGACGATGACGCTGGCAATCTGCAAAGCGTTGATGGCGAACAGCAGCCGTGTCACCGTCGCATGGTTCTGCGTATCGAAGCGTCGCCGCACCAGTTCGGTCGCGCCGAGCGTACAGATCATCACCCCGGCGCGGATGATGCCGAACCAGACAATCGATTGCAGGTGGCCCAGCGAGGGCAGCGTGAAATCTTCCAGAAAGTGCGCCGTCCACAGGCGGTCAAAGCCCTCGCTCGCCATCCCGTAGAAAACGGAGATGAGGATGATGGTGAGCAGCAAAGGGCTTCGGCGCACCACTCGCCCACCATTGAGCAGCGTATCGCGCAATTCCTTCCAGGAGCGGCGTTCTTCTGACGAGGCAGTCTGGAAGTTGTGTTCGGGCATGACGAAGACCAGCAGCAGGCCCAGCGACAGGTAGAGCGCGCCCCCTGCTAGAATGGCCAGATTCAGCCGGATGCTGGCGATGGCAATGCTGATCACGATACCCACCAGCGTCCCCAGCGCGTTGACCTGAGAGCCGCGCAGGTAGGCATGCCCGACCAGTTCTTCGCCCACCTCGCTGGCAATCCACGCCTCTTCCGCGCCCGTAATGAACGCGAAGCCGAGGGCCATAATAACCTGAGCGAGCGCGATCGTCCCGAAGAGCGGAATGGCTCCCTCAAGGACGGTACCCGCTCCCAGCAGGAAGACGCCGGCGATAATAGACCAGCGTCGGCTGAAGGCATCGGCCACTACGCCAGTAGGAACATTACAGACAAAGTAGGTCGCCTCAAGCGTCGTGCCGACCAGCACCAGTTGCAGCGGATTCAGGTGCGCGACCTCAACCTGATAGACCATATTCACAGTCACAACGACAGCATTGAAGAGGGCGAATAGCCCCTCCAGCATCAGGTAAACGACGTAAGCGTCGCGATGTTTCATAGCATTATCCTCTTGAGCATGGATGCTCACAGTGAAAACAAAAGGAGAGGGTATGTGGTGGTAAAAAGGTGAGGGATGTTAGAGGAAATTGCTCAAGAGAATACAAGCCTTACTCAGCGAGCAGGCCATCCAATCCGGCAAAGCGAAGCCGAGATGGTATCAGGACGTGCGCTCATAGCCAGCACATATTTTTCTTATAGCCAGAAATTTGTGTGGTTATCCAGCAAACTTGAGATCTAACAGCCCTCAACCACGAATAGTGGGGCCATTGTCATCGATGAGCGTCCTTTCGATATCGGGAAAAAAACGTCTTGAGAAAGTATACGGGGGTGAGCCGGAAAAGTCAAGGAAAATTGGGCAAATCAGGGCGTTTGTCATGGCATGCCGTAAAAAAGCCCCTCTCGCGTGTCATGCTGAGCGGCAGCGAAGTATCTGGTCTCACCAACCGTGCGGCCTGGCCTCCCCCGGATGCTGAGCGCAGCGAAGCATGACACGCCCCCGTACATCCCTTACGTCGGACCGAAGAACTACTGCTGGATATAGTATGATAGAGGTAGACGTTGTTAGTGTTTGAGGAGAGGAGTATTCGTTCATGCTTTTGCCGGAGTTGCGGGCGGAGGTGACGCGCTACGCGAAGAAGATGTATACGAGCCAGCTTGTGCAGGCAACGCAGGGGAATTTGAGCGCGCGCGACGTGGAAAGTGGCCTGATCTGTATTACGCCGAGCGGGGCCGATTATGAGTTGTTGACGGCTGAAGATATTGTCGTGGTGGATGAAGAGGGAAACGTAGTGGAGGGCAAATGGCGCCCCTCGGTGGAGACGCCGCTGCACACGCTCGTATTGCGCAGCAGGCGCGACATCAACTGCGTCATGCACACCCACTCACCCTATGCCACAGCGTTTGGCGTTGTCTACCAGCCTGTCCCCATGATTCTGGCGGAGTCGGCGCTCTGCCTGGGCGGCGAGGTGCCAATCGCGCCCTACCGCATGTCGGGGACGCCGGAATTTGCCGAACTGGTGCTGAAGACGATGGGCAACGGCCCGGCAGTCATCTGGGGCAATCACGGAGCAATGGTGGTAGGCGTAAACTTGCCCCTGACCTTCTCCATCGCCCATGCCCTTGAAGATAGCGCAAAGGTCTATGCGATTGCGAAGCAACTTGGCGCGCCGGTCGCGCTGGCGCCCGACGAAGTTGAGAAGCTACACGATTTCTGGCAGAAGAACTACGGGCAAAAGGCGTTGGAGATAAGTCCAGCCGAGAAGATTGAACGGCGAAATCGTTGACAATCACGGCTTCTTGTTCCATACTTTGTATTGTCAGAATGAAGTACGCCTTCTGCATTGAGCAAGGGAACGAGATGTTCACATTCTTCTGAACGAATTAGACAATCTTTGCTGACCGGTCCATACAGAAAAGCCGGTCTACTGACCTGCACAGGTTATTCTTCCAGGCGCCAGTTGCTCCTGGTATATTTCTTTATGCTCGCGCACCCCCATTTTTCGGTGTCTTCCCGCCACAGGGATGCTCTGGGCTGAAAACGGGCTGTGTTTCCCTGTTTTTCCAGAACTGACGGTAACACTTTTCACGTGCATTGCATATGAAGAAGGAGCAAAACATGATTCACATTCGACCGATGCGGGAAGATGAGGCCGAGCGCGTGGTTGCGCTGTGGCAGCAGATGTGTGTAGCGGGTGGCAGTCAACCTCTCCCGGAAGCCTCGTCCGGGCAGATACTTGCCAACCTCAGGCAGTACGCTACATCTCAGGTGGCCCACTGTTTTGTCGCCGAAGAGAGCCAGGTATTGATCGGGTTTGTGGCCTGCGCCGTCCTGACACACCCGATTGAACCCGGTAATAGCGGTGAGGTAGAGGAACTTTATGTGCAGCCCCATGCACAGCGAGACCAGGTTCGCGCCGATCTCGTCAGGGAGGCGGTGCATTTCCTGCAAGCGCAGGGCGTGGTGAATGTTCACACACACATTTGCGTCGGCCCCGATGAATGTCCAGACGAGGCAGCGCAGCGAGCCTTCTGGCAATCCCTCGGCTGGGTCAACGATATGACTATCTACTCCATCTACGGCAATGTGCCTGGCGACCCTCAACTCCAGCGCGTCTGGGATGCGTACCTGACATCGTAATGAAGGGTGTGCGCCCCGGGCAGCCGGGGCGCACACGTGGCTCTCCGGCGTTTGTGAATGCTGGCCTCCGCCCTGGCAACAATTTTCGAAAGGAGAGATTGACCTCGATTGGTCAATCGGTTGAGGTACTGGTGTATGAGGTGGATGGAAGCCGTTCGCTGTCAGAGATGACGGAACTTGTCGAGAGACATTTTGACCCGTATCTTTTAGAATGTTTCAGGAGAATGAAGCAGCAGTTAGAGAACCGGCCAAAAGAGGACGAGATCTAACCGCTTTTCGTGGTAATTTCAATCCCAGACGGGAGATCGGAAAAGGGTCTGGTTCCTCTGCTGCCTCTCTCCAGGAGAAGTATAGCACCAGATCCGAAAAGATCAAGCGTAAAGGCATTAGTCTATTGAAGGAAAGCGCGAACAACTGTATACCATGAAAGGAGCCATACTATGGCCGAACAGCAAACCAATCTGCTTCCCTTTTACAAAGGCTGGGATGTCTACCAGGATTTGCTCGTCAAAGCTATTGCCCCGCTTTCTGATGAGCAGCTGGCGCTGCGCGCCGCCCCGCATTTGCGTTCGATCGGACAGAACGCGATGCATATTGTGGCTACTCGCGCTAACTGGTTTCATGGACTGATGGGGCAGGGAGGCGCGGAGATCGCCGCCCTGAGCGAGTGGAATGATTGGGATCTCGATGCGGCGGTAAAGAGCGCGGCTGAACTGGTGGCCGGGCTTGAGGCCACCTGGAACATGATTGAGCGGTCACTGGCAAACTGGACGCCCGCCGATCTGGAATATGTGTACGAGGGCAAGTGGGATGACGAACCCTACCGCCTCACGCGCCAGTGGGTCATCTGGCATGTAATCGAACACGACCTGCATCACGGCGGCGAATTATCCTTCACCCTGGGCATGCACAATCTGGCCGCGCCTGATCTTTAGCCCGAAATTTCCTCAATATCCTGATAATCGACTTCGCGCTGGAGCATGGCTTTGTAGGCGAGGAGTTCGTCTCTGGGCATGAGGCAGACCTGGGTGCCGTAGAGGGTCATGATGGTGGAGTTGGCGAAGGTGATGAGCTGCGCCTCCCAGCGCCCGTCGCGACGGTTGTAGAAACGCGGGTTGGTGCTGGCGTCGCCGATTTCTATGTAGATATCGTGATATTCGAGGGCCATGTAGATGAGGTCCCAGGAGTCGCTGTGATGGGGCAGCGGCTCGCGCACGATGTAGGGGCGCATCTCGTCCAGCGCGGGCCGTAGCTGCTCCATCGGGGCATAGATGTCGATATCGACAAGCGGGCGCGTTGAGCCGTAGGCTTTGGCGGCCAGGCCCCCGACGATCTGATACGGGATATTATGGCGGTTGAGCAGGGAGACGATCCAGTTCAGGGCCGCGCCGATTTTCTGTGGGTCATTGGTGATTTCCATGCAGTCGTTCCTTCTTCGCTGTGTCCCTACGGGTTATCGACTTTCTTTTTGCTGCGGCTGCGTTTGGCTTGCAGCAGCATTTCGGTGGTGGAGACTTCCGGCTGTCTGGCGGCTTTCTCCTGTTCTGTTGTTTTCTGTTCTTCGTTTGTGGCCGCTGCGTCTGTATTCGCTTTGCCTCTGGCGGGTAGCGGCCTGACAGATGTCGCGGTGGCCCGTGTGCGGCGGGCGGTGCGCCGGGTGCGCAGGACGCCGAGCGTAGAGCCGAGGGGTGTGGCGGGAAGACCGACGACTTCGGCTGCCAGTTGTGGCGTGGCGCGTCTGAAGCGGGCGAGCAGCCACTGGTAGGTGAGGACGAGGAATTCCAGGCTGGAGAGGCGACGCAGCGCGATATCGACGGGCAGCAGCAGCGCGGCCAGAGCCAGCAGCAGGAAGATGATGGGCAGGGCTGCCGAGACGGGCTGCAGGTTATTGGCGAAGGCGGCGGCTGTGTTGTTTGGATTGAGCAGGGAGCCGCCACCGGCACGCGCTAAGAGCGTGAGGAAGCGCAGATCGGTTCCCTGCGTGAGATATTCGGGCGAGTAGGGGACGACAAGACCGGTGGTGGAGTTCAGATCGGTCGCTGCGCCGTTACCGCTGCTTTTCCAGGAGACCTGAAGCAGGTACGCGCCGACCTGATCCGCCGGGAAGTTGCCCTGCCAGCGACCGGGCGCGGACGGTTGCAGGGTTACGGTCTGCTGCGAGAGGTCGGGGGCAATGATGTGAACCTGCACCTGCTGCTGGCTGCCGGGAGGAACGCTGACGCCGGGCGGCAGGTCAACGGTGAGCTGGCCGGAGCCGTTGACGACGCTGGCGTTGACATCCAGGCTGCTTTGCGCGGCGGGCAGCGTCCAGGTGACGAGGTTGGCCCACCAGCGCGCAGCGTTTTGCCAGGACAGCCAGTTCGTTGTCCAGAGGCCGCTGGCGTCGCTTGTCCAGGCGGCGACGCGGCCAAGCCCGTATTGCCAGGTAGCAAGCACAGGATCATCGAGGTGACTGATCAGGACCATCTGGCCGGTTGGTTTGGGCGTGGTTGCCACGTAACCGTTGAGCTGCGGCAATGGCCCCAGCCCGGTGAGGATAGGATGATTGCCCACAACTTCGGGCGTGAATGACTCGTTGATGACGGCGCGGCGCGCGGCCTGCTGCGTCTCTTTGAGCAGGATTTGCGGGATCGTGGAAGGGTCGTCGGCGCGATAGAAACGTCCTTTGCCCCAGGCCGCGATCTGCTGCATGGTATCCAGTTCCTGGAACGATTGCGAGTTGGTGGCGACAGTGGAGACGGTGATCTGCTCGTTTGCCATCTTGATGACCTGCGCGGCGTAGCTGTCGAAAGCGTCCCCGTCGCCGAGCAGGATGACATGCTTGATCCTGGCGTTGGTCTTGAGCAGCACGGACTCGGCATTGATCAGGTCTGGCAGGTAGCTGGCCGGGTCATTGGGATTCATGGCATCGATAGCGTGATCGATAGCCGCTTTGTTGGTGACGTGCTGCATGGGGACGACGAGCGAGCCATAGGCGTCTGAAATGCCCACCTGGTCGTTGGGCGTGAGCAGGCCAATAACGCCCTTTGCGGCCTCTTTGGAGATGTTGACCTCCATGTCGCTTTCCAGGCTTTCGATAATCAGCACAACAGCGATGCTCGGCGTGTCTTTGTGCTGCGGTATCTGCATACTGATGGGCAGCGTCTGCTCCAGCGGCG
>Ga0209810_1002869_pt1 | contig 19372 bp, 19 predicted proteins | sample Coa_R1_7_FD_187159 | JGI IMG/M metagenome (GOLD analysis project Ga0209810, IMG submission 187159) | Surface soil microbial communities from Centralia Pennsylvania, which are recovering from an underground coalmine fire - Coalmine... | ecosystem: Environmental > Terrestrial > Soil > Unclassified... | reverse complement strand
TTCGAATGAAAGTAGCAATCCACGATGTTTTCTCCGCTTGGGCTTCTTGCCAAATGTACCGCGCACGCCCCGAGAGGTTTCAGCGCGCCGCGGCGGCAAGGCATCGGCCGATGACCTCACGCCGCATCCTGGCACGTCTCGCGCGCGACGCGCGGCCCTATTACGCCACGCTTGCGGTCGCCGTCGTGCTGGGCACCGCCGCGGGCCTTTCCAACCTCGTCGGGCCGTGGGGGTTCAACCAGATCATCAACCGCGTCATCACCGCGCGCCATCCGGACCTGCGCATTCTCTACGTATCGCTTTTTGCGATTTTCTGCGCGATGATCCTCGGAGCGATCGCGACGTACGGGCAGTCGTACCTGATGGCTTGGAGCGGGCAGCACCTCATCGCGAACATGCGGGCGCGCCTGTTCGAGCGTATCTTGCGGCTGCCGCTGGGCGAATTCGCGAAATGGCGCCCGGGCGACTTGATCGCGCGCTTCAACAGCGATCTCCAGATCATGACCGACGCGGTGAGCATCTCGCTTCCGCAGCTCGTCACGAACACGGTGACGTTCGTTTCGTCCTTCGTGCTCATGGTGTACATGGACTGGCTGCTCACGTGCTCGCTGATCCTCGTGGCGCCGGTCATTTCCTTGGCCGTCTCCCGCTTTCAACGCCTCATTTCGCGCAGCACGACGCGATCGCAGCAGCGCGTTGCCGATCTGTCCGCGACGCTCGCCGAAGCGCTGACCGGACAGCGGATCATCAAGGCGTTCGGGCGCGAAGCCTACGAAGCCGAGCGCTTTCGCAGGCGCAACGACGAGTACTTCAGCGTCTACATGAAGCTCACGCAGTTCATACAAACGCAGCCGCTGGTGCTGTCGATCCTCATGACGACCGCCGTCGTAGGCATCATCTGGCTTTCGACGCGTGAGGTCGTCGTCGGCCGGCTGAACGTCGGCGAGCTGTTTCAATACTGGGCGCTGCTCGCGAACCTCATCAATCCCATGAACCGCTTCGCCGCGTTCGTGGGTGAACTCAGCAAAGCGGTGGTGGGTGCGGGCCGCGTCTACGAGGTGCTCGATCTGCCGGTGGAGCGCCCCGACAAACCCGGAGCCGTCGCGCTGCAAAACGTGCGCGGCCGCATCGCCTTCGAACGCGTGCGTTTCGCGTACTCGCCGCAAGAGCCGCCCGTGCTCGACGATTTCACCGCCGACATCGACGCCGGGCAAATCGTCGCTTTGGTCGGCCCCTCCGGCGCAGGCAAAACGACGATCGTGAATTTGGTGCCGCGTTTTTACGAACCGCAAACCGGGCGCATCACGCTCGACGGGGTCGATGTGGCCGACGTTCGTCTGGCGGATCTGCGCGCGGCGATCGGCATCGTGCCGCAGGAAGCGCAGCTGTTCCGCGGCTCGATTGAAGACAATATCCGCTACGGGCGGCTCGACGCGACGCAAAGCGAAGTGCGCGCCGCCGCGCGCGAAGCCAATGCGGAGGAGTTCATTCTCGGGTTTCCCGACGGTTACGGTACGGAGGTCGGAGAGCGCGGTCTGCGTCTGTCGGGTGGTCAGCGCCAGCGCATAGCGATCGCGCGCGCGATCTTACGCGATCCGCGCATACTGATTCTTGACGAAGCCACCAGCGCGCTCGACAGCCATTCCGAATCGCTCATCGAACAGGCTTTGGACCGCCTCCTGCCGGGGCGCACCACGCTCATCATCGCGCACCGCCTCTCGACGATCAGGCGCGCGCACACGATCCTGTATATCGAAGCGGGCCGCGTGGTCGAGATGGGTTCGCACGAAACGCTGCTCGCCAAAGGGGGCGCGTACGCGCGACTCCACGCGACGCAGTTCGCATAAGGTGCTTCGCGCGCTCAAGTGCCCCGCCGACGCCGCCGATAGTCTAGGGTGATGAGCGACATCAACGCCGTCTCTTTCGGGCAAACCGTCGATACGCTGAGCAACGCGATTGCCGGCGCCGACCTCCAGCAGACGGCCATCGCCCAAAACATCGCGAACGTCAACACGCCCGGATACCAGCGGCACAGCGTCTCCTTCAAAGACGCGCTCGCCGCGGCCGAAGGCGAGGCGACGGGCGACGATCTCGGCATGAAAACCGACGATTCGCGGCAGTTCGCGCTGGGCGCGCAAAGCGCGGGACAGCCCTTCGATCCGCAAGTCGAGGTAGATACCGTCGATAAAATGCGCGCCGACGGCAGCAACGTCGACGTCGACCAAGAGGCGGCGCAACTCGCGCAAAACTCCGGCTATTCGCAGACGATGTCACAGCTGCTTCAGGTGCAGTTCATGCGTCTGCGCGAGGCCATTACGGAGCAACCGAGGTAAATGGGATTTTATAGTTCGGTCGAGATCAGCGCGTCGGGCCTGTCGGCGGAGCGTCTGGCCATGGACGTCATCGCGAACAACATCGCGAACGCGAATACGACGCACACGCCGGGCGGCGGCGCTTTCAAGCGGCAACTGGTCGTCTTCGGGCAGAAGGCAGGCACGGACGCGGCGGGGGAGGCCGACGGCACCGCGGACGGCAGCGGGCAGAACGGCGTGCAAGTGCTGGGCATCGTGCAGGATCAAACGCCGGACCGCTTGGTGTTCGATCCCAGCAACCCGGATGCCGATGCGCGCGGCTACGTGCATTACCCGAACATTTCCGTGGTAAAGGAAATGGTGGACATGATGGCGGCTTCCCGGGCGTACGAAGCCAACGTTTCGGCGATGCAGGAAGCGCGCAACATGAGCAACGCCGCACTGAACATCCTGCGGTCATAAGAGGGGAAACGTGGATATTCAATCGTCCTACGACGCTGCGATGCGCAGCGCGATTCCGGGTACGTTCGTGCCGGACATCGGCTCGAAAGACGTCTCCACCGAGGCGATTTCCGGCGCCGCGGGTGCGGCGCCGTCTTTCAAAGACACGGTGAAGTCGTTTTTGTCCGACGTGAACGACAAGGTGAGCGCTTCGGACCAGTTGTCGCGCGATCTCGCGACCGGGCGAACCAACGACGTGGGCAAAGTCGTCACGTCCGTCGAGGAGGCGAATCTGGCCATGCAATTCACGCTGGCGATTCGAAACAAGCTCCTGGACGCATACACGGAAATTTCACGCATGCAGGTCTAGCGAATTCCTCGGGAAGCGGCGCCGCAAGGCGCCGCTCTCGTTTTAGGGAACAAAGCCAGGGTGCTACTCGAACGGCCGATTCGTACTGAACGGGGAGAAGTACGCGTGCAGCCCCAGCGCAACGTGCTGGCGCGGCACCTTCCGGCGGTTTGCGCGCTTCTCACGCTCGTACTGCATTTGGGCGGCAATGCGCATTACGGGTTCTTCCGCGACGAGTTGTATTTCATCATCTGCGGCTTCCGGCCCGACTTGGGCTACGTGGATCAACCGCCGCTGGTCCCGCTGCTGGCGGCGTTCTCGCAAGGCTTGGGCGTCTCGTTATTTGCGCTGCGCGCCATTCCCGCAGTGTTCGCCGCGCTGACCACGTACATCGCCGCGCGCTTCGTGGTGGAACTGGGCGGCGGCCGCTTCGCGATCGTAATCGCCGCGCTGGTCACCACGTTTTCGCCGGAGATGCTCGCGTTCGGATCGCGGCTCTCGCCGGACACGGTGGAGATGGCGGTCTGGCCGCTCATGGCGCTCCTCGTCTATCGAATCACGCGCGGGGCGGATAGGCGTTCTTGGCTGCTCCTCGCGGTGCTCACGGCATTCGGATTCTGGAGCAAGTACAGCGTCGCGTTTTTTGCGGTCGCCCTCGTTATCGCATTGCTGTGCACCCCGCAGCGCGTGGTGCTGCGCAGCAAATGGTTCGCGGCCGCGGTCGCGCTTTGCGCGCTGCTGATCGCGCCGAACGTGTGGTGGCAATGGCATTACGCCTTCCCGATGCTGCAGCTGCTGCACAACGACTACGACAAGTTCATGCTGAAGTGGCCGCCGTTTCCGCTGCAGCAGATCATGGTGATGAGCCCGCTGCTGTCGATCGTTTGGCTCATCGGCCTGGGATGGCTGTTCGTCAACCTGCGCACGCGCTTTCTCGCGTACGCGTACGTCGCGCTGGTCGCGATGATGTGGGCGGGCGACGCAAAGGCGTACTATCCGGCACCGGTGTATCCGTATCTCATCGCCGCGGGCGCCGTTCCGATCGAACGCTGGACCGGCGTGCGGTATGCGTGGCGCGCGGCGATCGTGGCGATCGTGGTCGCGTTCGCCGTTCCTTCGACGCCGTTCGTTCTCCCGGTCGTACCGATGCCGACCTTCATCAAGTATCAAATCGTGCTCGGCAACCTGTTTCACATCCGGTTTCACGTGCAGCAAACGACGAACGCGACGCCGATCCAGTACTACGCGGACATGACCGGCTGGCCGCAGCTCGAAAAGACCGTCGCCGCAATCTACGAAGGACTGCCGCCGCGGGATCGCGCGAGGGCCGCAATCTACGCGCACAACTTCGGCGAAGCGGGCGCGATCGATCTGTACGGGCCGCCGGATCGTCTGCCGCCCGCGCTCAGCGCAAACAACACCTACTGGCTGTGGGGCACGCACGGCGAAAGCGGCGCCGTCGTCATCGACGTGAACGGGCGCGAACTTCTTCCGTATTACCGCTCCGTGCGGCACGTCGCCACGTTCGTCAACACGCTGGCGATGCCGTACGAAAACGACCTTCCGATTTGGGTCCTGCGCGATCCGAAGGAGCCGCTTTCCAAGCTCTGGCCGCGGTTGAAAAACTACTCGTATGCGTTTGGGGGCCTATAGGCCGCACGTCTTACTCCCGCATGGATAAAGCTTCCCATGCATCGTGCGCGGACGGCGCCGCCGCCAAAGCGCGTTTTGCCCGTTCGACCCTTGCCTGTGCAGCGTGCAAAGAGCTACCATGAAAGAGGAGTAACCTGCACCGTTGCGGAGGATGCAATGAACTACGAAAAACCCGAAATCCGAGCCTCCTACGAGACGAAGGAGCTGGCGGCGGCAGCTGCGGGCTTCAGCTCGATCCCCTGCGCCCTTCGACAAGCTCAGGGTGACGAGGACGACGTTTGAGCTCAGGGTGAGCTCGCAAATCTCGTCGTCCCGAGCGCGTCGAGGGTTTCGACGCGCTCGGGGATGACGAGACGACGTACGCGCTAAAGTCAAGCAACCAAGTGCCGATGTAATGAGTGAACGCGGCCGGACTGCCTCTCGCACGGGGCGGAAGCCGCGGCAAAGCCCGATTGATTGACGGCTTTGCGGTACGCGGCGGATATGCCGAGTACGGCCACTCCGTGCGGAGGTTTTACTTTTGGTACGTGGACTTTACACTGCGGCATCGGGCGCGCTCGTAGCGCAGTCGCAAGCCGACGTCATCGCCAACAACTTGGCGAACGTCAACACCAGCGGCTTCAAACGCACGCTGCTGCAAGTGCAGTCGGCGCCGGAAATGGGCGTGTACCGCCGCCAAACCGATCCGTCCGGCACCCCGCGCGGCATCTCCGCCAGCCAGTTCGTGGGCGCGCTCGGAATGGGCGCGCAAGTGCTCGACACGCCGGCGGTTTTCGAACAAGGCACGCTTGCCGCGACGGGCAATCCGCTCGACCTCGCGATTCAAGGCAACGCGTTTTTCGCGATTCAAACGCCGCAGGGGACGCGCTATACGCGCGACGGCCAGTTCGCGCAAGATCCGAACGGCCGGCTCGTGACGACGGACGGCAGCTTCGTGCTGGGGACTCGCGGCGCGATTCAGCTGCAGCCCGGCGGCGGCCCCGTGCAAATCGACGCGAGCGGCAGCGTGACGCAAAACGGACGCCTCGTCGACTCACTCGCACTCGTGCAGTTCGGAAACATCTCGCAGGTGCGTCCCGAAGGCGACAATCGCTTCATCGCGAGCAATGCGGCCCTTCCGTCGGCGGCCGGGGCCGGTTCGAGCGTTCATCAAGGTTTTCTCGAGCGCAGCAACGCGAACGTCGTGCGTTCGATGGTCGATCTCATCACCGCGCAGCGCTGGTTCGAAGCCAACGAAAAAGTCATTCAAACGCAAGATCAAGCCAACGGCTGGGCGATCGAAACGGTCGCGAACAGCCAGAAATAAAGGAGCCCGGACAGCATCATGATGCGAGCACTCTACACCGCCGCGAGCGGAATGGAAGCCCAGCAATTCGCGATGGACACCATTTCGAACAACCTGGCAAACGTGAACACGACGGCGTTCCGCCGGAACGAAGCGCGTTTTCAGGACTTGGTGTACCAGCAAATGCGCGCGCCGGGTTCGCCCGTCGGCGCGAGCGTCGTTCCGGTGGGACAGGAAGTGGGTCTGGGCGTGAAAGTCGGATCGTCCGAAAAAATCTTCACGCAAGGCAACTTGATGCAGACCGGCAATTCGCTCGACATCGCCATTCAGGGCGACGGCTTCTTCCAAATCACGATGCCCGACGGCACGACCGCGTATACGCGCGACGGTTCGTTCAAACGCGACGCCAACGGCGCGATCGTCACCGCGGACGGCTACTTCCTCAACCCGCAGATTACGATCCCGCAAAACGCGCAGAACCTTTCGGTCGGTGAAGACGGCACGGTAACGGCGCTGGTTCCGGGATCGCAACTGCCGCAGCAACTGGGACAGATTCAGCTGGCGCGCTTCGTGAATCCGGCGGGTCTCTCGCCGGTGGGTGGGCACAACTTGTACACGCAAACCGCGGCTTCCGGCGCGCCGATTGTCTCGCAAGCGGGACTGAACGGCACCGGTACGCTCCAAGGCGGGTATCTGGAGAACTCCAACGTGCAGGTCGTGCAGGAGATCGTGAACATGATCACCTCGCAGCGCGCGTTCGAGGCGAATTCCAAAGCGATTACGGCCGCCGACGAAATGCTTCAGACGGCCAACCAAATCGTCCGGTAGCATGCTGCGTTCGCTGGTAGCCGTCCTCGCCGTTCTGCCGATGCTCGCGCCGATTGGCGCGCGCGCGGCGGAACACGTCGTGAGCGGACAGCGCATAGCCGCCGTTGCGGCGCGCGAAGTCGCCACGCTCGCGCACGACGCCGATCACCGGTACGTTGCGGCGTCGACGATCGCGGATCAGATCGTCGCCGGCACGCGCGTCGCTCTGGTAGTGCAGCCGCCGATCGGAACCGCTTCGTTCGTAAACGTTCCGGTGACCATCGAAGCGGACGGAAAAGCGAATCGCACGATTTACGTCGGCTACCGCGTGCAGCAGTACGTCGAAACCGCCGTCGCCTCGCACGACATCGTTCCGGGCACGGTTCTCTCGCAAGACGATCTACGGATGGCGCGCGTTCCGTACGCAGGGCGTCCGGGCAACGGCATCGACGCGCTGGTCGGACGAAAAATCACGACGAGCGTGCTGAAGGGGCAGCCCATCGCGATCGAAGCGACGAGCGTCAACCAGATCGTCAAACCGGGTGCCACCGTGCTGCTGATCGTTCGCGACAACGGCGTGGCGGTCACCGCGGATGCCGTGGCGCGCACGGGAGGCGGTCTGGGCGATGAAGTTTCGGTGTACAATCCCGCAACGAACAAAACGCTTTCGGGCACGGTCACCGCGCCCGGCACCGTTGAACTCGACATTTCCGCAGGAGACGACTAGATGCGCAGCTGCAGAATTTTGCACGTGATCCTCGCGTTGGGCGCGACGATGTGCGACGCTTCCGTCGCACGCGCCGACACGCTCTACGTCGCGGCGCCCGCGCCCGCAGCCCCCGGTCATCCGCTGCGCCTGGGCCCGGACCACCGCGCCTCGCAGCCGGGCGATCTCGTGCACGTGCAGTTCAACTTCTCAGTGCAGAGCAACAGCAGCGACGTTTCCAACAACAGCAAGCAGTTCAGCGCGGGAGCTTCCAACGGCCCCGCGGGCACGAGCAGCGGAATACGCCTTCTCGGCGGCCTCGTCACGATTCCGACGGCGATCGGCGGGAACACCGGAACGCAAAGTTCACACACCGAGAACGGCACGACTTCGTTCGTCTCCGACATGATGGCGACCGTGCTCGACGTGCTGCCCAGCGGCGTGCTGCAAATCGCCGGCGATCAGCAGATGGTCGTCAACGGACAGAACCAGACCCTGCACATCACCGGGTACATTCGCCCCGAGGACATCGACAGTTCCGATACGGTGCTCTCCTCGCGCGTGGCGGACGTCCAGGGCAGCTTCAACGGCAACTTTCAGGAAAAGCGGGTCGGCTTGATCCGCCGGATCCTCAACTTCCTGTTCTGAGATGACGAGATCACTAGGTATGAGTGTGCGTGTGAAGATTCTCCCGGTGCTCGCGGCGATGCTCATCGCAAATCTGCTTGCCGCCGCGCCCGCCGGCGCAACGAGCGTGCTCGTCAAGGACGTCGCGCACGTGCAGGGCGTGACGGGGAACCAACTGGTCGGGTACGGCATCGTTACGGGGTTGAACGGTACCGGCGATTCGACCGCAGTCGTATTCACCAGTCACACGATTCAAAACGTTTTGCAGTCGTTCGGTCTCTCCACGACGAGCAACGAGGTGCGCACGCGCGACGTTGCCGCGGTCATGGTTACGGCGACGTTGCCGCCCTTTGCGCACTCGGGCGACAACGTCGACGTAACCGTATCCGCGATGGGCGACGCCCTCAGCCTTCAAGGCGGCACGCTGATTCTGACCGAGCTCAAAGCGGCCAACAACTTGGTGTACGCGACCGCGCAAGGACCGCTTTCGGTCGGCGGCTTCACCGGCGGTTTCGACGCGACGACCACGACGAAAAATCATCCGACTGCCGGGCGCATTCCGAACGGTGCGGTGATCGCGCGCGACATGATCACGCCGATTCAAAACGGCGACGGGTTCAACTACGTCCTCACGACGCCCGACTTCAAGACCGCGGCGAATCTCGCGACCGCGCTCAACCGCCGGTTCGGCGGCGGCACGGCCGGCGCGCTGGATGCCGAAACGGTGCACGTCACGCTCCCGCCGGGATATCACGACAATCCGGTGCAGTTTCTGGCCGACGCCAGCGACGTCTCGCTCTCGCAAGACGAGCTGGCGAAAGTGGTCATGAACGAGCGCACGGGCACCATCGTGTTCGGGGGCGACATCAAACTCGCGCCCTGCGCGATCGCGCACGGCAACCTGTCCATCACGATTACGCAGGAACAAAAGTACGTACCTTCGCCCTTCAGCACCAACGGCGGCGCGCTGCAGACGAACACCCGCGTAACGGCGCAAGAGGAGAAGCGCCGGCTCACGTTCATCTCGGGCGCGGCGACGCTTTCATCGGTCGTTCGGGCCCTCAACACGATGGGCGTCACGCCGCGCGACCTCATCGCGATCGTGCAGGCGCTGCGCGAATCGGGCGCGCTTCAGGCGGATTTGGTGATCGAGTGACGAGCGTCGAGAAGGCCGCGCAGTACACGCCGCAGCAGAAAGCCGCGCTCGAGCATCTCCATACCGCCGCAACGCAACTCGAAGGCGTGTTCTTGGACATGCTCTTCAGCGCGATGCGCGAGACGGTACCGAAGCAAACGATCTTCGGAGAGCAGTCGAACGCGGAGCAAACCTTTCAAAGCATGCTGGACGAACAGCGCTCGCAGCAGATGGCGCAAAGCGGCTCGTTCGGCATCGCCAAAGTGCTGGAGGAGCAGCTGAAGCAAAGCGTGCTCGCCGATGCTTCGCGCGAGTCCAAAACGCGAATCCCGCGGGAGCTGGAGCCATGACGGCGTCTTCACCCCAGCAGCCCGCGCGCAGCGACTCTTGGGAAGCTTTCGCCGCGGCAATGGCGGAAGAGTCCGCTTCACTGCAGGGCCTGGGCGCGGCGGCCGTTCGATTGACGCAGATTCTCGTCGACGGGAGCGCGGAGAGCATTTTGGAATCGGATCGTGCGCTCAACGCAGCGCGCGCGGTCTATCAGACCGCCTGCGCAAAGCGGCGCGGCATGCAGGCGCGCGGGTTCGGGCAGATGACGCTGCGCGAAGTGTGCCGGTATGCGCCGGCGCCGATTGCGCCGTACCTGCAGCGTTCGCTGGCGGAACTGACGTACGGGGCGATTTCCTTGGGCATCACCGTTTCGAACAACAAATCGCTGATCGTCGCGGGCCTGCGGCGCCTCGTGGACGTGACGCAAAAGATGCAGCAGCACGCGACCGAACGCACCGGCGTCTATAAACGGCGCGGATACGTGGCGCCTCCCGGCGCCAGCGTCCTCGTGAGCGATCGCGTATGAGATCGGGGATCTGACATGAGCGGATTAGGAAGCTTCTTCGGGCTCGGACTGCTCGGCAACGCGCTGGCGACGTTTCAAAACGCCGCCGACGTGACGTCGGACAACATCTCCAACGTCAATACACCCGGCGCATCCCGTCAAATCGTCGACATCACGCAGATGGCGCCGGTCGCCGGGTCGCCGTTTGCCGACGCGCACTTCGCCGGCACCTTCGGCAACGGCTCCATCGTCGCGGACGTGCAGCGCGTGCATGACGACTCTTACGATGCGCTGTTTCGCGGTGCGTCGGCCTCGCAGAACTATTATACGGTAGAGCAAAACCAACTCTCCGCGCTCCAAGCCTCCTTCGGCGAGCCGAACAACGGGATCAACTCGTATTTCACCGCCTTTCAGACGGCCATCAGCCAGCTCGTCGACCAGGCCGGTTCGAGTTCAGCCAGCGCGCGCGGCAACGTGCTGCAAACGGCGCAGGCGCTCGCGCAGGCGCTGAATGCCGGCGCGAACACGATCGCCCAGCAGAAAACGCAGGTGCTGCAGCAAGCCGGTTCGGTGGTGAACACGGTCAACGGCATCCTCGACAAGATCGCCGCGCTGAACGGACAAATACGCGCCTCCACTGCGGTAGGCGATAATCCGAATACCTTCAAAGATCAGCGCGACCAGCTCATCGATCAGCTCTCGCAGTACATCTCGACCCAAACGTCGATTCAAGCCGACGGTTCGACGCTCGTGACGGTCAACGGACAGGCGCTGGTCAACGACACCGTTGCGTACCACCTCGCGCAGCCGGTAGTAGGCATTGCCGCCAACGGCGCTCCCACGTTCAAAGTGGACTTTGCCCAGAATCCTCCCGCGGCACCCAACGCGCCGGGAGTCCCGCTGGGCAGCGGCCAGCTCGCCGCGTTTGCGGATCTTTACAACAACAAGCTTACGGTGTACGGACAGCAGCTCGACGATTTCGCATCGGCGCTCGCAAACGAGACGAACCGCATCACGGAGGCAGGCTACGACCAGAACGGCGTCGCCGGGACCGCGCTGTTCCAGCCGATCGTCGGTTCGCTCCCCGTGTCCGCGGCCAACATTCGAGTCGGCATCAGCAACGCGTCGCAGCTTCCCGTGGCACTGGCATCGACCGCTGCCGGATCGCTCGTCACGAATCTCAATTCCGCGAACAACACGGTCGATACGTCCGCCGCGATGAACGCAAACGGCTCCATGGCCAACCCTCCAGGAGCCGGCGGCACCAGCGGCACGCTCAGCGTCACGGTCGACGGTATCACGCAGAACTTCGCCTACGATACCAACTCGACCGACGCCTCGATCGACGCGTTCATCAGCCATTTCAACAGCCAGCACTTCGGGGTAACCGCATCGTTCGATGCTGCAGGACAGCGAATCGTGTTCACGCGCGATCCGATGAACACGGATCTCGTGCACCGAGCCGCGCAAGGCGCGAATCCGCCGACCGCTTCGTTCACGATCAGCGACGTGCCGGCAAACGGCGCCGGCATCCTCAGCGCGCTGGGTGCCGCCGGCATCAACGGCGTCGCGCAAAACAGCAGCAACGCTTTCGGCGCGAACGACAACGGCGGCGCCAACGCGTTGATGAAGATGTTCGCGGCGAACGTCGGCGTGCCGGCGCTTCAGACTTCGGTCGCGGGGCCGCTCGCGGCAGGTGTGCAAACCGTAGCGCTTCCGGCGGGCGTGACCAACGTCAGCGTGGGCGACGTTCTCACTATCGACGCGACGCCCGGCGGCGCGGCGCCGCAGGAAAACGTCGTCGTCAGCGCGGTCAGCTTCAACCCGGTGAGCGGTCAAGAGTCGTTCACCGCGACGTTTGCAAACGCACATCCCGGACCGGTTTCGATCGCTTCGGCGCAAACGCAAACGCTGGGGCAGTACTACGGCCAGACGGTCACGCAGATGGGCGTCGACGCGCAAACCGCGATCGCGGGAACGACCTCGCAAACCAACCTGACGAACAACATCGACAAGGTCCGGCAGAGCATCGACGGCATCAACATCGATGAAGAAACGCAGAACCTGATAAAGTTTCAGAACGCTTATCAGGCTACGGCCCGCACGATAAACGTTCTCGACTCCATGCTGAGCACGGTGATCAACTCGCTCGGCGCGGGGCATTAGCAAGGAGGCTAAACGTCAATGCGAATCGCAACCTCGACTCTCTACGACTCCCAAGCAAATTCGATCGACAATCTCGTCAGCCAGCAGCAGCAGCTCGGTCAGGAACTCTCGTCCGGCAAGCAGCTCAACTCGCCGTCCGACGATCCGATGCTCATCGCGCAGGACTTGGAAGTGCGCGCGTCCATCGCCGCGGAACGGCAGGGCTCGACCAACATCACGAACGCGTCCGCTCAGCTCACCACGGTCGACGGCGCATTGTCGAGTCTCACCGACATCATGCAGAAGGCGCGCGGCATTGCCGTCGAGGCGGCGTCGAGTCTTGCCAATGCCTCGCAGCAGCAGGCATTGGCCACGCAAGTCGACAGCCTGCTTCAGGAAGCGATCGGCGTGGCGAACACGCAGTACGGCGGCAAATACGTATTTGCGGGAACCGCGGGACCGTCCTCACCGCCGGTTATCGCGAACGGTCAACCGATTACGAGCGTTTCGTTCAACGGCAATTCCAGCGGGCAGACCGAACAACTCTTCAACGGCGAAGGCGTGAGCACGGGCGTTACGCTGCAGCAGGCCTTCAATTACAACGCACCCGACGGTTCGCCCGACGTCTTTCAAACGCTGATTACGCTGCGCGACACCATTGCCAAGGGGACCGTCGTCTCGGCGAGCGCGAGCCGCGTGAACAACGCCGATACCGCATTCGCTCCCGCGACGGCGATCGATACGCCCGGCATTCTGTCCACGCCGCTCAAGCCGGACGCCGCCGGAAACGCGAACATCCAAATCACCTCTTCGGTGACCGGCCCCGCCGGCGTGACGGTTACGATTCCCGCAGGATCGACGATGAACGCGGTGCTGGCGGCGATCAATGCGGTCAGCGCATCGACCGGCGTAAGCGCGAGTTTCGATTACCGGCAGCAGCGGCTGAGTTTGACTTCCGCATCGGGCGCGTTTCAAGTCGGCGATACGCCGACCGTGCCGCCGGGCGGCGCAGCCGGAAACTTCGTCGAGGCGTTCGGACTGCAATCGCAGGCGACGCTGGCGGGCAACGTGTCGCGGCAGCTCGGCGACGTGGATCACGTGATGCAAACGTTGCTGAGCACGCGTTCCACGCTCGGCGGAAACTTGCAGACGCTCTCCGCGCTGAGCACGTCGACCGATTCACAGGTAGTTAACGATACCAAGGTACAGTCGGGCATCGAGGATGCCGATATTGCAAAAGTGATCTCGCAGTTTTCGCAGACGCAGACGGCACTGCAGGCCGCGTACGGCACTACCACGCGCCTGGAGAGCAAAACGCTCTTCGATTATCTCCAGTAGGGGCGCTTTCAGGAGGATGGACATCACGATGGAGTCGCCGCAAACGATGACGGTCGCAACGAACCGCTTCGGCGAAGTGAGATTCAGTGCGAACGACGTCTTCGAATTTCCGTGGGGCCTGCCTGGCTTCGCGGACCAGCGGCGGTTTCTGGCTCTCTCGCTCGCCGAGCAGCCGAACTTCGTCTGGCTCCAGTCCGTCGACGATCCGCAAATCGCGCTGCCGGCGGCCGACCCGTGGCAGATTTTCCCCGACTACGAACCGCGCATGCCGTCCTACGCGACCGAGGCGCTGGACCTGCGCAGTGCGGAGGATTTCACGATTCTGTGCGTCGTGGTAGTGACGAACAATGCCGAGGAAATGACCATGAACCTCATGGCGCCCATCATCGTCAACCTCAAAACGCGGCGCGCGCGCCAAGTGATGCTGGAAAATTCACCCTACTCGGTGCGGACGCCGATTCCGCGCAGATCTCTGGAGGCGCAAGGCACAGCGCAACCGGCGTAGAACCGACAAGAAAAACACGCCAAGGAGGGCACGAGATGTTGGTCCTCAGCCGAAAAGTCAACCAATCGATCATGGTGGGCGACAACGTGCGCGTCGTCGTCGTGGCGGTGGACCGGGACCAGGTAAAACTGGGCATCGAGGCCCCGCGCGAAATCGCCGTCCACCGGTCCGAAATCTACGAGGAAATCCAGCGCAGCAACCGTTCCGCCGCCGCAGGAGCCACCCCGTTGCCGGAGGGGGGCGCCGTCGTCTCCAGGGCCGCGCTCTCCCCGAGAAAAAAACCGCAAAAGCCGGTCAAAAAGTCGTAGGGCATCCCTAAACAAGCTTGCGGCCGCGCCGATACAATCTTGGAAGGGGACAGGAAGTCTCCCCGGACTAGTCATTTCACACGCGTGTTAATCATGGAGGAAACATGCAAGGTCTGAGCATCGCCAACAACCTGTTGGCAAATCAAGTTCAGTACAACCTGAACAAGAACCAGGAAACCCTCAAGAATACCGTTGCGCAGCTGTCCAGCGGCTTGCGCATCAACTCGGCCGCGGACGATCCGTCCGGTCTGGCCATCGCGACTAACCTGCAAACGCAGGTCGACGCGTTCCAGCAAGCCTCGCAAAACGTGCAGGACGCCAACAACGCCGCGCAAGTGGCCGAAGGCGCGCTGCAAACCGAAACCGACATCCTGCAGCGCATCCGCGGCCTGGCAGTCGAAGCTTCGAGCTCGATCAACAGCCCGTCGGACAACCAGAATCTGCAGTCGGAAATCTCGCAGCTGATCCTCGAAGTCAACCGCATCTCGCAGAACACGAACTTCAACGGGCAGCCGCTGCTTGACGGCAGCCACGCCGGCTTCCAGCCGTACGTGGATGCTTCGTACAACATCACTGCCAACGCGGTGCTTGCATCCGCGGGCGCGGTTGCGGGCGCGGGCAATCTCGTTGCGAGCGTTTCGCAGACGGCAAACTTCGACACGACGAACAACGGCGCGCAAGACGGCACCATCGAGCTGAGCGTCATCAACGTCAACAGCAGCACGGTTGCGGTCGACGTGAAGTTCTTCTCGAGCGCCACCGGCGGCGTGACCGACCTCGGAACGATTGCCGCGAACGCAGCAATCACGGTCGACGGTCTGGCGATCACGGCCGGCAACGTGACGAACGCCGACGCCGGCACGACGGCGTACATCAAGGTCAGCCAGGCAGTTGCCGCGAGCAGCTCGCCGTCCGGCCCGCTGACGATTCAGTCCGGCGCGGACGAAGGCGACACGGTGCAAATCGGCATCCAGGCCACCAACGCGCAGACCTTGCGTATTTCCAACGTGAACGTCGCGAACACCGTTGCGGGCGTGCTCGCCGCGGAAGACGTCATCGGCCAGGTCAACAACGCGCTGGATACCCTGCTCACGCAGCGCGCGCAGCTCGGTGCGGTCATCGTTCGCCTCAACGAAGACGCGAACAACGACAACATCGCGGCGGTCAACCTGCAAGCGTCGGAATCGGCGATTCGCGACCTCAACGTCGGTCAAGCCACGACGGAGTTCACGAAGCTGCAAGTCCTCGTGCAAGTCGGCACGTCGGTCTTGGCGCAGTCCAACGCGAACGCGCAATCGGTTCTCGGCCTGTTCCGCTAGGGAAGCGCTGAAGAAGTTCCGTGATTTAGCGCCGCGTCGGTTTTGGCTGAGTTCTAGGCGCGAGGATGGACGCAATGCTGTAGCATTGTGGCCACCGCAGCAACGACGAAATCAGCCAAAAGCGGCCGGCGATGAATTGCGTGGACTTCTTCAGGGGTTCCCTGATAGCGGCACTCGGACCGAACAAGCAAGAGCCCGCTTCGGCGGGCTCTTGTTTTTCGCGGCGCATGCCGATTATTAGACCGATGCCCATACGCGTGAAGGCTCGCCGCGGCGCAAGCGCGCCCGCACCGAAGGTCCCGCCCTTCGGTCTTCCGGCGCCTCCGCCCGGGTGGCCGCAAGCGCAGCCCGGCATCAGCGTCTGCATGATCGTCAAGAACGAAGAGCGCTTCTTGGAGCAGTGTTTGCGCAGCATTGCCGACGTCGTGGATGAGATCAACGTCGTCGACACCGGTTCGACGGATCGCACGGTCGACATCGCGCGGCAATTCGGAGCGCGCGTGGAGCACCGGCCGTGGTGCAATGATTTTGCGTGGGCGCGCAACGAGTCGCTGAAGATGGCGACGAAACGCTGGATCTTCCAGCTGGACGCCGACGAAGAGCTGCTTCCCGAATCGAAAAGCGCGCTGCTGCTGCTCAAGAACGCCCCGGCATACAACATGGGCGTGTGGCTGCGCTGCGTCAACGCATCCGATAAATATCGCGGCGGCGGCAACGTTTCCCACGCGATCGTTCGGCTCTTTCCGAACAACGAGCGCATTCGCTTCCGTGGGGCCATTCACGAGTTTCCGAGTTTAGACGATGCTCCGGTCGGCCTGCCCGGCGTTACGGCGCCGATTAAAATTCTGCATCACGGCTATTTGAGCGAGGTCGTCAACGATCGCGGCAAGTTCGCCCGCAATCTGGAGATCGTCGAGGCGTCGATCGAACGCGACCCCGAGGAAGCGTTTCACTGGTACAACCTCGGAATGACCGCGCATCTGGGCGGCGACCAGGACCGTGGAATCGAAGGATTCGAACGGATGTGGCAGCTCTGCAAAGAGCACGGCATGCGCGCGTTTACCCCGAACGGACTGCAGACGCTCGCGGACATCTACACCGAACACAAGAACGAACCGGAAAAGGGTCTGCACTATGCGCTGGAATGCCTGCAGCTTTCGCCGCGCTACGCCAACGCGCACTTCGCCGCCGGCAAGGCTCTGGTCGCGCTGGGGCGTTTGGAAGAGGCGCGCGAAATGTATCGCTGCGCCATCGCCGACGGCGAACACGTTGCAAAGCAGTACGTCGTCGACGATGAAGTCCCGGCATGGAAAGCGCAATGCGAGATCGGCGGCACGTACGTCGCGCAAGGCGAAGACGCCCTCGCGCTGGAATGGTTCGATCGCGGTCTTGCGAACCGGCCGAAGGTGCAGCCGCTGCGCATGAACCGCGCGGCCGCGCTGGAGCGTCTAGGGCGGCTCAGCGAAGCCGAAGCGGAACTGCGCGCGGTATACGAAGATTTTCACGACGAACAGTCCACGCTGCAGTACGGCAACTTCTTACTGAGGCACCGCAAAGATCGCCAAGCGCTCGCGATCGTCGAACGCGAACACGGCGCCTGTTCGGACGAAGTCGCGGGATCGATGCTGCTGGCGGCCGCAGCGATCTCGCAGCGAAACGGCTGGAGCGACGGCGAGCGCTACCTGCTTGCCGCTCAGGCGCGGGTGCCCGGGTCCGCCGAGGTGCGCAACGCGCTTGAAACGCTTCATGCAAATCGCGGTGAAGCCGGCGAGCATCTGCAGCACGCGCACGAAGCGCTGACGCGCAATGCGTTTGAAGAAGCGCTGCAGCATGCGCGTGACGGGTTTGCGCTGGCTCCCAACCACGAAGGTTTGGCGTATTACGCGGCAATCGCGGCGGCAAATCTGAGCCGCAAAGAAGAGGCGGTGCGGTATTTGCTGCACCTCGAAAACAACGGTCGCGTGCTCGGCGAAAGCGCGTGCATGTTGAAAGCGGCGCTGTTGCGAGAACTCGGCCGTCCGCAGGAAGCGCTGGCGGCGGCGGAACGCGCCGCGCTCGTCAATCCGCAGAACGTCGACGCGAAGCTGTTGCGCGCCGCACTGCTCGAAGCGCTCTCGCGCACCGACGATGCGGAGCGCGTCCTGCGTGAAGCATTATCCGTCGCAAAACATCGCGCGGCCGTCGAGCTCGCCGGGCTCTACCTTCGAAGCGGCCGTGTCGACGATGCCAAACGCGTCGCCGAACAAGCGCTGGCATAACCATGAAGTACGCGGTGCTGCCGGCCGGCGATCGGCAGGTAATGCTTTGCGCGGACGGGGTGCGCGCGGATGACGAAAAAATCGACGCATTGCGAGCGCTGGCCGCGCAACCCGGAATCGGTGCCGCGCTCGACGGGCAGCTCCTTTTCACGCCGGTTCACGTCGGCAGCGAACGGGACGTCGCCGCCGAGTACCCGCGCGCGCTCGTAACCGCGCGCGAATGGTTTGAGAATTTTTTCGAAGCGGACGCTCGGCGCTGCTCGCACGCCGACGTAGTCCGGTATTGTGTGGAACTGCGCGAGCGCGGTCTGCTCGTGCCGGGCATGGTTGAGAAGCCGAACGCGCGCTATTTGGAACAGGGGTTGATTCGGCGCGAGTCGCGCGTGCCGCACGGGCACGTGCTGGTCGAGGTGCTCCCGACGCCGAAAACCACGGTGATCTGCCACGGCGACGCGCGCATCGATGAAGGCATGCTTCGTGCGAACGCCGCCCCCGTCGAGCGCGTGATTTACGTTGAAAGCGCGCGCGCCGCGCAAACGGCGCGCAAAGAGATGGAACTGCGCGGAGATCGCTACTTGGCGCTGGTCGACGCGCGCTGCACGTTGCGCGCGGGCTGGCTGGACGATCTCGTCGGCGCGATCGAGTTTCCCGGAGCCGGCGCCGCACTTTGCGCTGCCCAGCTCGACGCGCGCTGCGCGCTCCTCGCGCTTGCGAACTTCCCGCAGCACGAGCGTTTGGCGGAGGACGCAACTTTACATGAAGGCCTGGCGGATTTTCTGCTGCGCGGCATCGCGCACCGCGCCGCGATTCGTGTTTGCGAAACCGCAAAAGTTTTGCTTCCGTCCCCGCCGTGCGATGCGACGCTCGTCGATCCGCCGCTCGTGGAGCGTATCTGCACGGCAACGCCGCGGCGGCGCGCGGGCCTGGTTTCCATCATCATGCTGAGCTGGAACGCCCCCGAATTCACCAAAATTGCGCTGGATTCGATTCGCGCCCACACGAGCGGCGACTACGAAGTCGTCATCGTCGACAACGGCTCCGGGCCCGAAACCGTCGACTGGCTGCGCACGCTGCCCGATGTGCGCGTCGTTTTCAACGCGACCAATCGCGGGTTTGCCGGCGGAAACAACGACGGCTTGGCGGCGGCGCGAGGCGAGTACGTCGTTCTGCTAAACAACGACGTGGTGGTGACGGAGGGTTGGCTGGACGACCTGCTTTCCGCCTTCGACCGCATCCCGCGGTTGGGCGTTTCGGCGCCGCGCAGCAACAAGATCGCCGGCGATCAAATCGTGCCCGATGCCACGTACGCGAGCATCGAGGAGATGCACGCTTACGCAGCGCGCCGCCGC
>Ga0209810_1002867_pt1 | contig 19375 bp, 15 predicted proteins | sample Coa_R1_7_FD_187159 | JGI IMG/M metagenome (GOLD analysis project Ga0209810, IMG submission 187159) | Surface soil microbial communities from Centralia Pennsylvania, which are recovering from an underground coalmine fire - Coalmine... | ecosystem: Environmental > Terrestrial > Soil > Unclassified... | reverse complement strand
AATTGACAATGACGGCCTTGCGAGTTATTCTTTTACTAACCGGAAGGTAAATATCTGGTATGTCATCTTATGGGTAGATGGAGGGTGCCCATCAAGATTGGCAATGCCGGATATCTGATGGAATGCCGGGGCGATGTAGGGACGCCGCGCCGCTCCCGGGTGTCTTCCCCGCCGGGATGGCTGCGGCGCAAGTCCGGTGCCGGGCCCCCATTGAACAGCGCCGGACAACCAGGAGCATGCCGGGGCGATGTAGGGACGCCGCGCCGCCTCCGGGCGTCTTCCCCGCCGGGATGGATGGCTGCGGCGCAAGTCCGGTGCCGGCCAAAAACGGGGGCCGACAATTGATGGCAATGCCGGGTTGCTGGAGGAATGCTCCGCCATCCGGGTATTTCTACCGATGGTAAATATCGTTGGGGTATCGGGGCGGACTTGCGCCGCAAACAGGTGAGCATTTTGTAAACCGGGGGCGGCGCGGCGTCCCTACCCCATCCCGGCGTTGTTATCGTTACGCGGCATGTTCGACGATGCACCGGAGCGGCGGCTCATGCCGCTCAGGATGACAGTTATTTCAGAGGGGATGCTCATGAGCGATATTCGCGCCGCATGGCTGGCAATGATCCAGCAATATCAGCTTGCCCCGCAGCAGCCAGAGGGCGGGCAGTTCTGGTGTTCGCGCCTGGAAACAATTTCGCGGGACGAACTGCGCGCCATTCAAAGCGATAAACTGCGCATCGCGGTACAGTATGCCTACGAGTGCATTCCTTTTTATCGGCGCAAGTTTGACCGCATCGGTCTCGCGCCCGGCGATATCCGCTCGGTGGATGATCTACGCCTGATCCCTGTGACGACAAAGCAGGAGATGGCGCAGGACCTCGCCGAGTATAGTCCATGGGGCACCTACACGGCACTGGATGATGAGTTGTGGGTGAAACGCGGCTGGCAGATCTTCTCCAGTTCTGGTACGACGGCTCAGCCGCGCTCCTTTCGCTACAGCCAGTTTGATCGCGAGATCTGGGCCTGGGCCGATGCGCGCGCGATGTGGGCGATGGGTTTTCGTCCTGGCCGCGATAGTGCGCTGATCGCCTTTGGCTATGGTCCGCATGTCTGGCTCTGGGGCGTGCATTACGCCTTCAACCTGATGGGTATCCCCATTGTCACCGCCGGCGGGCTGGATTCCAGTGCACGTGCGCGCTTCATCGAGCGCTACCGACCTACGATCCTTGCCTGTACGCCCTCCTATGCCCTCTATCTTGCCACGGTCATGCGCAAGCTGGGCTTTGACCCGGCGGCCAGCTCCATTCGCTACCTGTTTTGTGCCGGCGAGCCTGGCTACAGTATTCCCGCCACGCGTCGGCGCCTGGAGGAGACGTGGCAGGCCGAACTGCACGAGTTCTATGGCTGCACCGAGGCCGCGCCCGCAGCCGGTGGCTATACCTGCGCCGCCGTGGCTGCCCGCAAAGAGGGACCGGTCAGCACTCATTTTATGGATGATCTCCAGATCTGGGAAGTTGTCGATGAGAACATGCAGGCGCTGCCCGATGGACAGCGCGGGTTGACCGTCGTGACCAATCTGTGCTCCGAAGCGTCGCCACAACTGCGCTTTCTGGTCGGCGACTATACCACGCTGACACACGAGCCATGCGTATGTGGGCGCACACATTCGCGGGCTGTTGGCGGGATGCTGGGACGCGCCGATGATATGCTCAACGTGCGCGGCGTGACGCTCTTCCCCTCCAGTATTGAAGATATCCTGCGCGGCCTGCCCATGCTCGGCCAGGAGTTCGCCATCGTGCTCACGCGGGAACACGATCTCGATGTGCTGACCATTCAGGTAGAGGTCGCTCCCGAGGTTCCTGCGGAGCGCCATGCCGAAATCGCGGCGCTGGTCGAACGGGAGGTGCGTTCACACTGCGAGTTGCGGCCCGTTGTAGAGGTGCTGATCCAGGGGACACTCCCGCCCACGGAATTCAAGGCTAAACGCGTGCGTGACCTGCGCCAATCCGCACAATCGTAAGCGTGGAGGAGGACAGAGATCGCCAGGAGAAAACATCTCGAACAACGCCGGCTGCGCACGCAGCAGATTCTGAGTACATCCGCCCGGCTGATACGGGAAAAAGGTTTTCAGGGCATGACCTTGCAGGATGTGGCCGATGAGCTTGACTTCACGAAGGCCGCGCTCTACTACTATGTCGCCGATAAGCAGGATGTGCTCTTTCGCATTTTTATGCAGACGCTGGATATGGCGCTGGCAGCGGTGGAGGAGATACTGCACAGTGCGCTCTCCCCATCGGAAAAGATGCGCGCCTTCATTGACCGGCAGGTACACATGATCGCCGAGCACCCGGCGCTCTTCAGCGTCTATTTCAACGAGAAAAGCCACCTGACGGCGGAGCATGCGCGGGCAGCTACCGACAAAGAGCGCCAGATTGTCCGCGCGGTAGCGGCCATCTACCAGGCAGGCGTTGAGGACGGCTCCTTTTACGCGCTCGATCCAGCCGTCGCTACCTTCGCGATCATGGGCGTCAGTAGCTGGGTGTATCGCTGGTATCGCCCCGGCGGGCGTCTCTCAATCGATGAGGTGTCGCGTATCTTGCAGCGTGTTGCTCTGCAAGGGCTGGAGCGCCCGGCGATGAATCATGACGATCATAGTCGGGAACAGAATGTGTAGAGGCGCGGTGAGCGTGCAGCGCGAACAGGGCTGCCGTTAGCCAGAAATGGATGCGGGATCTGCGTGGGAAGGCGGGCTTGCTCGCTGGCGCTCGCAGCGCCCCTACAGGGGTGGAGCGATTGCCGATATCAGGAGTGACGGAATGTACAGGGGAGGGCTGCCGATATCAGGAGTGACGGAATGTACAGGGGAGGGCTGCCAATATCAGGAGTGACGGAATGTGTAAGAGGGAGATTGCCAGGATCAGGAGTGACGGAATGTGTAAGAGGGAGATTGCCAGGATCAGGAGTGACGGAATGTGTAAGGGGGCGATTGTCAGGATCAGGAGTGACGGAATGTATAAGTGGGCGATTGTCAGGATCAGGAGTGACGGAATGTATAAGTGGGCGATTGTCAGGATCAGGAGTGACGGAATGTGTAAGAGGGAGATTGCCAGGATCAGGAGTGACAGAATGTGTAAGAGGGAGATTGCCAGGATCAGGAGTGACACAATATCAGGAGTGATAGAATGTGCAAGTGAGCGATTGCCAGGATCAGGAGTGGAACAATATCAGGAGTGACGGAATGTACAAGTGAGCGATTGCCGATATCAGGAGTGGAACAATATCAGGAGTGGCAGAATGTGTAAGTGAGAGATTGCCAGGATCAGGAGTGGCACAATATCAGGAGTAGCAGAATGTGTAAGGGGCGATTGCCAGGATCAGGAGTGACGGAATGTGCAAGGGGGCGATTGCCAGGATCAGGAGTGACGGAATGTGCAAGTGAGCGATTGCCAGGATCAGGAGTGACGGAATGTGCAAGTGAGCGATTGCCAGGATCAGAAGTGGAACAATATCAGGAGTGGCAGAATGTGTAAGGGGGCGATTGCCAGGATCAGAAGTGAATGTGTAAGGGGCGATTGCCAATATCAGGAGCAAAGGAATATCCATATGAAACGTAGCACTGAACGCGTCTTAACCACGCATGCCGGAAGCCTGCCGCGACCTGAGACCGTGGCGCAGTTGATGATTGCCAGGGAGCAGGGGCAGCCCGTCGATGCCGCTGCGCTCGATGAGAGCGTGGGCAAGGCTGTGGCCGACGTGGTTGCGCAGCAGCTCGCCGCCGGCATCGACATCATCTCCGATGGCGAGATGAGCAAGATCGGCTTCGCCAACTACGTCAAGGACCGCCTGACCGGCTTTGAGGGTGAATCCAATCCTACCATTGCGCAGGATGTGCTGGATCACCCCGACCTGCGGGTACGCATGTTCCGTCGCAAGGAGGGGAACGAGAGCCGTTATTTTACGCCTGCCTGCACCGGCCCGATCACGCTGCGGGACCGCGAGGCCGTTCACCGCGACATCGCGCATATGAAGGCTGCGCTCCAGCAAGGACAGCCTGCGGAGGTCTTCCTGCCCGCTGCTTCGCCGGGCGCCATTGCCCAGGCTATGCAGAACAGGTACTATCCGACGCAGGAAGCGTATCTCTACGCTCTGGCCGGTGCTATGCGCGAGGAGTATCAGGCCATCGTAGCGGCGGGTTTCCTGCTGCAACTGGATTGCCCCGACCTCGCGATGCAGCGGCACACACGTTTCGCGCATGCCAGCCTCGAAGAATTCCGCCGGCAGGTGCAGCAAAACATCGAAGCGCTCAATTACGCACTCACCGGCATCGCGCCCGAACGTGTGCGCATCCATGTCTGCTGGGGCAACTATCCCGGCCCGCACCACCGCGATGTACCGCTCAGAGACATCATCGATCTGCTCTTCACGATCCAGGGCGACGCGCTCTCGATTGAGGCGGCCAATCCGCGCCACGAGTACGAGTGGAAAGTCTTCCAGGATGTGCCTCTGCCGGAGGGAAAGATCCTCATCCCCGGCGTAATCGACACCTGCTCAACCTGTATCGAACACCCGGAGACTATCGCCCAGCGTCTTGTGCGCTTCGCGCAGGTTGTCGGGCGCGAGAACGTCATCGCCGGCACCGACTGCGGTTTTGGCACATTTCTTGGGGCCAGCCCGCTCGCGCCGAGCATCGCCTGGGCCAAGCTCCGTGCGCTATCCGAGGGCGCGCGCCTCGCCTCGCGCGAACTGTGGTGACTGCCTGGAGCACTCAGTCGCTTCTCGATCATAATTCTGGCTGGCTCATGTGCCTTTTCCTCTGAATTAATCGAGGTTTGCACAACAATCACTGCGATGAAGTTGGACGAAGCAGTTCGGGCCTGCCATGCTAAGCGCAAAGATGCCCTCCCTTCGTTCCTGAGGGTAAGCCCTGAGCGCAAAGATGTCCTCCCTTCGTTCCTGAGGGTAAGCCCCGAGCGCAAAGATGTCCTCCTGAGCGCAAGCGAAGGATCCGCTGCGCGAAGCAGCAGCGAGTCTTTTCAGTCTGCGCGGGAGGAGCCAGACCCACGCGCACTGCGCTGCGCTCAGGATAACATGCCTGTTTTTGAGCGAAAGGAATTCGTATGTCGAAAGTCGAAGTAGCGAAATTTAGAGGGAAAAAGGCTTTACAGGAACGGGCCGCACGGCAGGGACTCTCGGAACTGCTGATAGAGGCAAGCCACGAGGCCATTACCGTCTAATGGTTTTCAGCAGGTGCGACCATTGCCCGTCCATGTCTTTCGCTACCTGAGGACGAAGACTTTTGCATCGCCCTGGCATGTGAGGTATGCTTAAAACAGGTAAAAGCTAATGAGGAGGGATACCAATGAAAGCCGCTGAACGGCCACAGGAGTTGATCGCGTTTCTGCGCCGGCTGCGCGCGGTGCGCCAGTTCCGTTCAGAGCCTGTGCCGCAGGAAGTAATCGATGCGATTCTGCAAGTTGTGCGCTGGTCTGGCAGCGCGAGCAATCGCCAGCCGTGGGATCTGGTGGTGATCCGTGACCGCGCTACCTTGCAGGCGTTATCACAGGTGGAGGGACACGCGGCGCATCTTGCGGGTGCGGCGGCAGGAATTGTACTTGTGATGGCGGGCGACGCTGGCCGTGTAAGTCAGGAAACCTATGACGAGGGGCGACTGAGCGAGCGCATTATGCTCGCGGCCCTGGCCTATGGTGTTGGCTCATGCATCGGCTGGTTCACAGGCAGCGGTCAGGCAGCAGCGAAAAAACTGCTTGGCATTCCAGAAGAGCGCCTGGTACGCACAGTGATCTCGCTTGGCTACCCGGACGAGGAAGCGCGGCGCAGGAGACCTCCGGTGGCGCAGGCGCGCAAGCCTGTGGAATCTTTCGTCCATTGGGAACGCTTCAGGTAAAGGCGCACCGGGAGACTTTCCCTCCTCTGGTGGTTAACGTCCATAATCGCGCGGCTGCGTACTAAAGAGGGAGGGTGCAGGCTATGATTGTACGCGACATTATGACGACGCGACTGATAACAGTCGCACCTGATGACACGCTGGCTCATGCTGCCAGCCTCTTTCGCCAGTATGGCTTTCATCATCTTCCGGTAGCCCGCACCGTCAGCCTCTCCCTGGCGGAGCAGGCAGAAGGGCACGAGCAGCGCAAGACGGCGCTCTTACTCCAGGGCGTGCTCACTGCGCAGGATATCAACATGGCGGCGGCAGTTGATAGGAGCGACGAGGCGGGAGCCGGGATGTGGCAGGAGCGGCGCGTCGCCGAAGTCATGCACCGTGCACTGATCCGCGTCACGCCAACAACCAGCGTGGCAGCGGCGGCCCAGATCCTGGTCGAGCGCGGCCTGGACTACCTGCCCGTCGTAGAATATAGCCAGGCGGACCAGGAGAACCGCGCTATCCTTGTCGGGCTGATTACGCGCAGCGACCTCCTCAATGCCCTCGCGCGCGCGATGGGCGCGTTTGAGCCTGGTATGCAGATCGATATTGCGCTGCCGGAAGGAGATATGTCCCCGCTCACACGCACGCTGCTGCTGGCGGCTGAACTGCATGTGCCCATTCGCAGCATCATGGCCGCGCCCCTCGCGTCTGAGGGCGTGCCGCATAGCGCGACACTGCGCCTGGGCACCATCCATCCTACGCCTTTGCTGCTGCGCTTGCAGCGTGAGGGAATTCGGTATAGCTTTGGCACTCCACAGCAAGAGGGCGCGCCAATAGGAGGAGGCGAGAAACATGGCTGATATGAGGCATCGCACCTGCCTGGTCTTCGATCCCGCAGAGTTGCACTACGATTTCGGCCCCGGCCACCCGTTGCAGCCGGGCCGCTTGAAGGCGCTTATGGATCTGCTGGAATGCAGCGGACTCTGGCGGCCCGGCGAAGAGTACACGCGGCTCCCCCTGCGCGCGGCGACGCTGGAGGAACTGCGCCTGGTGCATACCGCCGATTATATCGCGGCGGTGCAGCGCCTGAGCCGGGAGCAGGGGGACGGCAGCGATGAAGAGCGCAGGGAGCGTGCGCGGCTGGCTCTGCGCTACGGCTTTGACGATGGCGACACGCCCGCTCAACCGGGCATGCACGAAGCCGCGGCGCGCGTCGTAGGTGGTACGCTGGTGGCGATGAGCGCCGTGCTTGGTCTGCCCACCGGCGGAGCGCTCGCCGGTAATGAGCGTCCGCTGCACGTCTTTCACCCCGCCGGCGGTCTGCATCATGCCTGGGCGGAACGGGCGTCGGGCTTCTGCATCTATAACGATATCGCCGTCGCCATTGCCAGCGTGCTGCAAGCCAGCGAGGCCAAGATCCTCTATATCGATTTTGACGTGCATCATGGCGATGGCGTGCAGCGCGCATTTTATGATGATCCGCGCGTCATGACGATCTCGCTGCACGAAACCGGCCGCTATCTTTTTCCGGGAACCGGAGATGTGCTCGAACTCGGCCGTGGCAGCGGGCGCGGCTACTCCGTTAACGTGCCTCTGGAGCCGTTTACTGAGGACGATTCTTATATCGAGGCCATCGATGCGCTGCTCTCGCCGCTGGCAGCCTCGTTCGCGCCCGATATCATCATCACCCAGCATGGCTGCGATCCCCATGCCTGGGATCCGCTCGCGCACCTCTCTTTAACCATGCGCGGCATCCAGGCGCAGATCAAAGCGGCGCACGCGCTGGCGCACAACTATTGCAGCGGGCGCTGGGTAGCCGTTGGCGGTGGGGGCTATGACCTCTATCGCGTGGTGCCGCGTGCGTGGTCGATGGTCTGGGCGGAGATGTCGGGCCAGCAACTACCGGAGCGCTTGCCGGACGAGTGGGTGCAGCGCTGGCAGCCCGCGTGGCAGGCCGCGCGGGAAGAGGAGGAGACCGCGCAGCAGGTAATGGGCAAAGATACCCTGCCTTCCTACTTTCCGGCGACGTTTCTGGATCGCGCAGAAGATTTCCCCGAGCAGCCGCGCCGCTGGAATATCAGCCGCACCAACAGGCATACAGTAGCGCTGGTGCGGCACCTGCTGCTCTCGTCCTATATGCGCCAGGCATTCCCCACTGCGCGCCAGCGCTCACCCCTGGCCGGGCTGTTCGACCTGCTGCATATGAACAGGGACACGGCCCCGTCGCGCAGCAAAATGATCCAGACGGAGAAAGGGCCGATCCTGCTGCGGGATTTCTGCCCGCCCTCGCTGGTTGAGCGCCTGCGACCCGATAGCGGCCTGAAAGCCTTCGCGCGCCTTCCCGAGCGCGAGCATCAATTGCTGCTGGGAATCGCGAAGAGTTCCGATAGCGCGCTGACACTGGCGCATACACCCTCCGGCGTGATTGTCGGCCAGGTCACGATTGCGCCCGCCGACGAGTGGTGGGAGGGCATCGAGAACGTCTACGAAGTGGCTATCGAGGTCAGCGCGAACTGGCGCGGCCTCGGCATCGCGCGCCACTTGCTGGCCTTCGCGCTCGAACTCGATGCCCTGGAGGATATGATCTTCTTTGCTGTGGGCCTCTCGTGGCACTGGGATACCGAGGGATTGGGCATCTCGATGTATCGCTATCGCGAACTGCTGGCAAAGCTTTTCGCTACTCAAGGCTTCAAGGAGTATCCGACTACCGAGCCGAACGTGAGTATGGAGCCGGCTAACGTCCTGTTAGCGCGCATCGGCCAGCGCGTCGATAAGCGCACCGCCAGCAAATTCCTCAACCGTATGCTCAGCTCGCCCAACCTTGCGCGCATCTAAGCTGGTGAGCAAAAGAAAGGGGAATCGCTATCAACCCTGATCGGGATGCCTGATATGGCCCGGGATCTCCAGCGCCTGCTTGACCGCTGCCAGTAGCTCGTCGATATCGAAGGGCTTATAGACCACATGCACTCCTTTGGAGACGAGATAGCCCTCCTGCTCACGTACAAGTTGCGTAGCTGCTGTGCAGACGATGATAGGAATAGAAGCAGTGGAGTTCCACATCTTGAGCATTTGCAGCATCTGCCAGCCGCTCTTCTGGTCGCCAAATACAAAGTCAAGGATGATAAGGTCAGGGTGCATCTGCTCTATTTCGGTGACTTTCTGGATAGGGAAGGAGGAGAGCATTACTTCGTAGCCTTCGTCCTCCAGAAGCAGGCGGAACAACTCTAAGATCTCCTGTGTGTCGTTAACGACCAGGATGCGTGCGCCGGCCATTGTCGGCTCCTTTCATTGCGCCGGTCCATCAGACCAGTAACGGTAGCTTTACGGTTATTGTGTACAGACCAGTCGCGATAGCATTTTGCTTACTGCTCTGTCAAAAGAGAACAAGAACGTTTCGCCCTCAGGCGCGTATTATAACATCCTGTGGATAATTTGGAAGGGAGCATTAAATGAGAGAGTGACGAAATGCGTTGAAAGCGGGCGTGAAATGACCTCTTTGTTTGCTATAGTCAGCATAAATAATACGATTGCCATAGGAGATTGAAAGGAGATTTCGATGGACAGGGCGACGTTTATCAGCACGCTCAAGGAGGCGCGAGCGGAGTGGGATGCGCTGCTGGCGCAGATCGACGAGGCGCGCATGGATCAGCCCGGGGCCACCGGCAAATGGTCGGTGAAAGATGTTATCGCGCATATAGCATGGAACGAACTTGAGATGGTGCCTTTGCTGCGCGAGCGCTCACTGGCCGGCGCTTCCGAACTCTGGAACCTGAGCGAAGATGAGCGCAACGAAGCTGTGTATCAGCAGAACCGTGACCGCTCGCTGCATGATATTATCGGCGAGGAGCGCAAAGCCTATGCCAGCATGCTAGCCGCGATAGAGAATCTCAGCGACGAGGATCTGAACGATCCGCAGCGTTTCAAGGATATGCCGCAGGACTGGGTGCCCTGGCAGATCATCGCTGGCTGTTCCTTCAGACACTACCGCGACCATGCAGCTCAGCTTCGCGAGTGGCTCACCCGCGAAAGTTAATTGAACGGCGGCTGCCTGCCATCAGCCGTGAGGCGCTGGTAGACGATGTATGAGCAGGCCATCGATGCGACAGCGATAACCACTATAATCGCCAGGAGGCCATAGAGGCGCAGCGACGGGATGAAGCTGGTCACGACGCCGAGCAGGCCGCCGCCAACGAAAAGCCAGCCCCCGAAACGATGTGTCCGCTCCCACACCGTCTCGTTGGCGAGCGTCCACGGAGTACGAATGCCGGCCCAGAAGTTGCGCCGGAGCTTTCCCATATAGTTGCCGATGAAGATAAACAGCAGCGAGACTACCAGGCTGACAACCATCGTCATATCAATAGCGACGCGCATGGCAATAGCAAAAGCGGCCAGTTGCACTACGAGTAGTAGCAGGGATATACCGACCAGCAGCAGGTTTACAAGGTCGCGGCCAGCCTGCGGATTCTGGTTGTTCAACCTCGGACTAATTGCTATCAGTGCATTAATCAGTACGAAGAGACCGATGCTTATAAGCGGGAAGAGCAGCGCCGCACCTGGTTTGGGCATGTAGGCGTCGATCTGTCCGGCAGCGTTCCAGTGCGAAGGAACGCGATCTGGCAGGAAGGGATAAGCCACAAGCGAAACCAGCGCTTGCAGGGCGATAATCGCGATAATGAGCCGTGTGGCGAAAGCATATGGTCTTCTAGCAGGAGTGATCTTCTCGGTATTATGTTCGGTAGCCATCCTTATTGCTCCATTATTTCTGCTCAGGTGTTGTTTCTTCACGAATCTCTTGCTCGGATGCCAGTTCTTCATGAGCCTCTTTCTGGTTTGACGCGGTATCTCCTCCTCCGCCCAACCACTCCAGCAGTTCAGTCAGCAAATCCTGAAAAACGGTGGTGTTGAGCGAATAGACCTGGAACTGGCCGCGTCGCTCCACGCGCACCAGGTCGGCCAGCTTCAGTACCGTCAGATGGTGCGAGAGCGCGGAGGGGCTTGCTCTGGTGAATGTTGCAAGCTCGCCGGCGGTATGCTCGCCTCCGCGCAGGTATTTGAGAATGCGTCTCCGTGTGGGATCGGCAATCGCTTTGTAGGCTTCTTGCATATGCGCCTCGCTCGACTATGGTATGGCTTTAGCCATCTCACCCGTATGGTCCGGTTCTGGATGTAAGAGACCTGTCGCGGCCAGTATTATCGCGAAGATGATCGTCGGTATGAGGCCAACCAGGCCAATCGGGGCGCGCAGCAAAGAATCGGCAGGAGAGAGCAGCAAGACCCCGTAATTGTACTGCGCATTGACGGCAGCGTGTGCCAGTGTCGAGGGCCACACGCTGCCTGAACGGAAGCGCAGCCATGTGAAGATCATACTCAGTGAGACGGTGAAGACGACCATCATGATAACCCCGAGGATTGGATGGCCGGGATAATTGTAGCCATTGAGGATGATCAACGGCGCGTGCCACAATCCCCAGATGATGCCTGTGATGATGGCGGCTGGAATGCCTCCCAGTGGGGCGAGACGAAGCAGTAGATAACTGCGCCAACCGAACTCCTCGCCAAAGGTGAAGATCATGTTGAACAGAATGCCAAAGGTGAAGGCCAGCACTATCGTCGCCGGTAATGCCTTGCTGATGCCCTGGCCCATTGCCTGCATATTCTGCGGCAGTGCCCAGTGTTGTAGACCGACCAGCATGACGAAACCGATGCTCAGTGCGATCAGTATCGGCGGTACGATATAGGCTGCGATGTACATACGCCATGCGCCGGATCGCCCGCGTGCCACCAGCCTCAGACCTGCATCGGCAAAGCCTTCGTGCCTGATCAGTCGCACCAGCACCGCTGCCAGCGCCGGACCGAACATCCCAATGGCAACTCGTATTGTAAACGATACGCCGAGCGCGCCAAGGCCCAGCCAGATCACCCAGCTAATAGCGAACGCGAAAAGTATATATAGCGCGATGCTGCCCCATTTGACAGCCGCATCTGGCCGTGATGAGATTGCCATTACTTTTCCTCTTCCTGAGAACTCAAAGTGCGTCTGCTGTTCGGCTCCCTCGCTCGCGCCTGGACCACACCACACCCTCTATCCCCTGCGCGGTGGGGCCGCGCAAACACACTCTCCAGGTTGCTTCAATATTTCAATGTCTATTGAAATAATAACGTGTGGCCGGGAATCTGTCAAATCCCCGGTTTGTGGAACGGGGAACTGGCACCTTCGTGATCCTCTCCCCGTATAGATTGGATGATTGGCTATAACTGTCGTTGGCCGGTAATCCTCGGGGCGCCGGGGCTTCTGAAAGCGTCGAAGGTCCTGATAACGTGTAGCAAAGACTATAGCATAGGCTGCCTGACGTGTATTACACGGTTGAGACAGGCATAAAGGAGATGATGATTTTAAAATCTTATGGTATTCTGGATTGTTGACGGGCTGGTTATAATAGCTGTAACATGTCCCTCTTCTCAGGAACAATCGGCGCAGGGCGCAGGGCGCAGGGAGCCACCCGCGATGCGCTCTGGCAGGTGCTAGTCAAGGAGCGTGCCGTGCATGAATAGCAAGATCACCTATCACCAGCAGATCAGCTATTGCGGCAAACCGCGCTGCCGTAAGTGCCGGGAAGGCATAGGGCATGGCCCCTACTGGTATGCCTATCAGACCGTCAATGGCCGTACCACGCGCACCTACATTGGCAAGCATCTACCGCCGGGCATACAGGCCACGCTAGAAACAGCACCCGAGATCATCGTAGAGCCTTCACTTTCCGCCGACCTTCCCGCCGAACTCGATAGCGTCTCCATCCGCATCTCCACACTGGGACAGTTTCGTCTTGAACGGCGTAGTGGACGCGATGCCGCGTGGCAGACCGTAACCGACAGCGCCTGGCAGCAGCCGCGCGTTCGCCTGCTGCTGGCTTATCTCATCTGCGCTCCCGGACGCAAAGTGAATCGCGAACAGGCGCTGGAAGATCTCTGGCCCGATAGCGCGGTCAGTGTTGCCACCAATAATCTTCACCGCGCCGTGCATCATCTGCGCCAGGTCCTCGGGCACCAGCGCGCTACCAATCTTCAAGAACTTTTGCTGCGCAGCGAAGGCGACTGGCTCATGCTGGCCGATCAGTCACATATCTGGATCGATGCTGATGCCTTTGAAGCCCTGCTGGCCCAGGTCGATGCTCTCGGCATCAAGATAGAGGCCGGGGCAGGCGCCGCGCAGCTCGCGCAGTGCGAGCGCCTGTTAAAGCAGGCGGCGGCGCTCTATAGCAACGACTTCTTGCCGGAGGAGCGCTATGCCGAGTGGGTTATCGCGCGCCGGCAGGCCCTGCGTCGCAACTGGGTGAGGCTCCTGCTGGAACTGGCCGATGTGTATATCGCTCAAGGAGCGAGCGCCGGCGCAATTGATGTGCTGGACCGCTTGCTGGCGAAGGACCCTGCTAACGAGGCTGCCGTCCAGCGCCTCATTGTTGTGCTGGCGCGGCTCAAGCGGCGCGGCGAGGCCCTGCGCGCTTATCACCGGCTCGCCGATGTGCTCTACAGCGAGTTTCGCAGCGTCCCTTCTGAGGAGACGCGTATGCTCTATGAGACCGTGCGGCAGGGAGGAACGATCACCGGCGAGGCGATCACTGCCACCCCGGCTCTGGACCCGGTGGCGTCAGTCCAGCCCGGCGCTCCGCCACAGCCTGTACCCGCCGGTCCCGCAACGGAGGCGAACGGAGCCGCTGCTGTCGCGCCGGCGCAGATCGGACGTAGCCACCAGAGCCAGCTCGTGGGGCGCGAATCTGAACTGGGGACGCTGCGCTCTCTACTGATCGATGCGGAACAGCATGCGCGCCTGCAACTGGTTGGACAGAGGCGCCTTTCAGGAATCCCGCTCGATACGCAGCGCCGCCCGCAGTGTGCAGTGCTGATGGGCGAGGCCGGCATTGGTAAGACGCGCCTGGCGGAAGAGTTGAGCCGAGAAGCGCAGCGGCGGGGCTGGACCGTCGCCTGGGGCCGCATCTACTCGCAGGAGGGCGGCATCCCCTACCGCCTCTGGACCGATGTATTGCGCAGGATCCTGGATACCGGCAGCGGATTAGCACCGGCCCTGCGCCTGCCAGCGCTGACCACCATTGCCCAGGAAACGCTCCAGCCGCTCATGGCTCTTCTGCCGGAACTGGCGACGGTCTTACAGCCGGCGCTCCAGCAGCAGACGGCGCGGCGCCAGGCTATGAGCGTGCAGGGGGGTGGCGAGGGGGAGCGCGACCAGGTGCGGCTATGGGAGGCCGTCCATGAACTGCTCATTGCCGCCAGCGAGAGCGCGCCGCTGCTGATCGTGCTCGACGATATTCAGTGGGCCGATGTCAGCAGCTTCGAACTGCTGGGCTACCTCGCCCGTCATCTCTACGGCTATCCCGTGCTCCTGCTGGGAACCTGTCGCGAAACCGAATTGCCCGGCTATCCGCTGCACCCCCTGCGCTCGCTCATCGCTCATATGCAGCGCGAGCACTCGGTAATGACGCTCAATATTGAGCCGCTCACCAGCGAACAGATCGCGCAGCTCGTCTCGCACCTGCCAGAATCGATGGTGCAGCGCATCCAGGAGCAGGCCGCTGGCAACCCCTTCTTCGCCGAAGAACTCGCGCGCACCGCGCCGCCCGCTCTGCCCAGGACGATTGCCGACGCCCTCGATCATCGCCTGAGCCGGCTCAGCGCATCCTGTTTGCAGTTGCTGGGGACCGCTGCGGTGCTCGGCGGCTCCTTCGAGTTCCCCATCATTTATGCAATGGGGGCCGGTGGTGCGACTGGAGACGAAGATATGGTACTCAACTTGCTGGAAGAGGGGCTGCAAGCTGGCGTGCTGACGGAGGAAGGCGTCGGCACGCGCATTACCTACCGCTTCTGGCATCCCCTGGTAGTCAGCCATCTCTATGAACGCCTCTCGGCGGCACGGCGGCTGCGCCTGCACCAGCGCGCAGCCGATGCCCTGCTCACCATGTATCAGGAGCGCGTCGAGGAGGTCGCGGCTACTATTACCTATCATCTCATCAAGGGTGGAGCGGAACCGCAGCGCATTGCACGCTTCGCCGAGCTGGCCGGCGACCATGCCTATGCTCTCTCGGCTTACGCGGAGGCCGGGCGCCACTATCGCCTCGCACTGGAAAATGCCGGGACGCAATCTGCTCCCGCCTCCACTGAGGAGATGCCGCACCTGATCTTCCTGCTGGAGCGACTGGCCGAATGCACCGTGATCCTGGGCGATTTTGTGGAGGCGCGCAGCCTCTACATGCGGGCGCTGGAACTGCATCGCGCACGCTGTGAAGCGCGGCCCGCCGCCTCTCAGGCGGCTTCGCGCTACGAAGCCCAGATCCAGGCTCTGCTGTGGGGCGAGATTGGTTGGACGTGGCGCTATACGGGTGACAGTGAACGCGCCAGAGAGTGCTGCCGGCATGGCGAGCAGGTATTGCGCGACGCGGGCGTCGTTGCCGGTCCCGCGTGGGCACGGCTGCTGCATCAGGAGGGAAGCCTCTACTGGCAGGAGGGACGCTACGAGGAGGCGCGCCGTGCCGCTCAGGAAGCGCTTTCCCTTTTCGAGCAGCAGCAAAAGCTCCCCACCGGCCCCCTGAGCGCCGCGACGGACAGTCCGGCGCGCACCACACGTATTCAACGCACACTGGAGGGCGATCCCGCCGACCTCGGCCTCACCCATCGGTTGCTCGGCGCCCTCGCCAATGCCGAAGGGCGGCGCACCGAAGCTCTGGAGCACCTCAAGACCGCGCTGGCTATTTTTGAGCAGTACGATCACAAGCGCAGGATTGCCCACGTCTCCTCCGATCTGGGACACGTTTACCTCAAGAAAGCGAGGTATGAACTCGCGCAATCGTCGCTGCGCCGCGCCCTCAACCTCGCGGAACGGCTGGGTGATACGCCGCTGACCGCGCTGGTCTTCTACAATCTGGCCGAACTGGCGGCGGCTGACGGCGATCTGGATGAGTCCGAGGGATGGTACAGGCGTGCGCTCTCCCTGGCCGAGCGCATCAATGACCGCGAGTATGTGAGCATGTGGAATGTCGGGCTGGCCGGCGTGCTGCAAGAAGAGGAGAAGCTTGACGAGGCGGCCACCTGCATCGTCCGCGCCCTCGGCATTGGCCGGGCTATGCGCAACGATCCCTGCATCGGGGCAGCGCTGGTTGCACTGGGCACGATGCGCATTATCCAGGCCCGCGCTGTACAGACTTTGCCCAGAGCGCGCGAACGGCTCTTGAAGATGGCGCGCAGAGATGTCGAGCGGGCGCTCGCCCTGTCGGGATTGGAGGCGGAGACGAGGACGAGGGGCCGGCTGGCGCTGGCGCAGATCGCTCTGCTGTCAGGCGAGACGGAGAAAGCGCGTGCGGAGATCGAACGCGTGATAGAAGAGGCACGCCGCTACGAACTTGTCTCCCTGGAGATGCAGGCTCAACAACTCCTGAACGTGTCATCCTGAGCGCTGCGAAGGCTCTGATGGTCGCACTCGGAGCCTTCGCAGCCGCTCAGGATATGGCCCCTTGCCGCCGGAGGCGGCCTGTTTGTTGGTATCAGTGATAAGGGCGCGGACGCAGGCCGCGCCCTTATCACTGATACCAATGCTCGCGAAGCGCCGCAGGCTCTGAGAAGTCTGGAACATTGTGCAACCACGTCTTCAAAATCTGAGATGTCTGCCCTCCTTAAACGTGTCCTCGCGTGACAGCATGGGATGTCTGGCTTCCGACCAGGTGCAATCAGCAATTCATGATGCGTAACAAAAACAGGGACGCGCAAAAGCCTTCGCAAGTATACTGCTGATAGACAGTTTATCAGCCGGAGTGCGGGAACAAACCCCTCGCTCTTAAATCAGGGATTTGCGCCGATGAAAATGAAGGTTGTTGCCTGCCTGGCATTTTTACTCAACACAACTCTTTTCGCTACCTCTTATTCGGTATCGAGAGAGGCCCTGGGGCGCATAGAGCCTATCGTATTCACCTTTTTTGTGATGATGGCGCTCGTCCCCATCGCGCTCTGCCTCATTATGATCTCCTGGCATGAGATTACCAGGGAGGTCGTCAAGAGCGGTATCTTGCTTGGAAGCTGCCAGTGTCTGGGACTCTTCACGATCTATATTGCGCTCAAATATAATACCGCTACCAGCACCGCCTTCTTCCCGGCGCTTAACGGCTTCCTCGCCGCACTCTGCACCTGGCTTTTCCTGCGCCGGCGCATAGCCGGGGCGACCTGGCTGGCGGGAGTCGTCTCCGTCGCCGGGGCCGTTCTGCTCATCACGAACTCGCCGATTGGCGGCCTCAGAGGCGCGCTGATCGCCTTCCTGGGCGGACTCTTTTGTACCTTCTATGTCTTTCTCGCTGATCATGAGCAGCGGGGCAAGACCGCCTACCGGCCGCTGCTGGGCATTCAACTGCTGACGATGGCGCTCTGGGCCAACCTGGTGGTACTGCTCTTCGGTGACTGGCAGGCGGTCCACCCGGCGCTGCCCAAAGATCTCTGGATTATTCTCTACATGGCCGGCGGCACCATCTGCCTACCCACGCTCATTACCGTGCTGTTGCAGCGCTATATCTCGCCGGTCACGGTCTCGTTTATCTATATTCTGGAGCCAGTTCTGGGCGCTATCTTTGCCAACCTCTACCTGCACGAGCTGCTCCCCTTAAACGGCTACCTGGGCGGCGGGCTGATCGTCGCCGGAGCGCTGATCCATACCTGGGGCACGGCGGAGCGGCCAATCCGCGTTTCCTCTCGCACCAGGACGCTTTCGTCCCAGGAGGAAAGGACTACCGGCCTGCTCATTTCTCGGAAGGCGCAGCCCGCCAGCAGGATTGGCTATCCGCTGCTCTGCTGCGCAGCTGGCTCCTTTATTCTCTATAAAGTCGGCAGCTTTCCTCCGCTTGCCTGGGTTGAACTGTATCGCGTGAGCGGGCAGGTCTTCCTGATCGTTCAGCAAGGAGGCGGACCGGCCCTGGCACTGCTGGCGGCGCAGGCGCTCTCCTGGCTTGTCGCCTGGGGAGTGATGCTCTTCGCTGCCTGCCTTGCTCTCTTCCGCGCCGTCCGCTACCTGTGGCGCCAGCTCACACCGGAGACGGCGCTGGAGCCGGTTGCGACCCCGAAAATGGATATCTGGCCCGAGATCGAAACGATACCGGATCTGCCGGCGCTGGACGTGTACCAGGTGCGCGCCCTGCGCCAGATGGGCGTCGCGCCGCGCGCCGGAGGTGCCACGAGGAAGAAGGAGGTCAAGCCGCTGGTGCGGCGCCGGCGCCAGGATCGACTGGAGCGGCTGGAGCGAAGAACCGATACTTTGTACGACATTGACGGTACCATCGAATTCGTAGAAGTGAGGGAGCGATGAAACGCAGCGATAATGGCGACTTCTGTATTCTCTACGTAGAAGCGGGAGATGATCGCGCGACGCTCATACAGGCCATCAGCGTGCAGAAAAAGCCCGTTGTCATTATGCTGGCCGAGCAATCGCGCGTCTTCCAGCGTCCAGAAGATTTCGCCGATCTCAAGCATATCCGGCGCCAACTGGATATCTCCATCGTGTTCGTCATTCCCGGCAGCGAGCGCCAGGCGCAGCTGGCGAGTCGTAATGGCTTCCCGGTCTATGTCTCGATGGATGCTCTGGCGAGTGCGCTGGCCGTAGGGCAAATGGCCCGCCAGCGCGTCCTCGCCCGGACGACCGGTCCACTCGGCTCCCCGGCCGCGGCGCCCGCCGAATACCTGACGCCGAAAAAGACGGTTCCGCTGTTTACGCCGGAAGAAGAGGTTACGCGCCGCACCACCGCTCCCCTGCGTGCGCCGGCCAGCGCAGCGCCCCCCTCTCAGCCGCGACCTGCGAGAAGAAGCGGCTCGCTTGTATCTCAGCCATTGAGAAAGGACTCTCCGACTCCCCCGCCTCCGCCATCGACGTTAAGGACCGCACCCTTGCCGCCTCCGAAGAGAACAGTGCCGCTCTCCAACGCGCTGCCACCTCAGCCGCCAGCGCAGCCCCGGCAGCGTCCGCGAGGTCATTTCCCTGTAGCGCTGGCGCTGCTGCTCGCAATCGCACTGACCATCGCCGGGATCGGCTCTCTGCTCATGCTCTCGCATCGTCTCTCGAATACGACTACCGCGGGGCCGGTCATCGCCGGTCACGTTACCTATCTCAGCAGCGGGCAGATTAGCGAGAGCAGCAGTCAGGGCATCAGCGACGAAGTGCTGATCGACCTGCGTAACGTACCCGCTCCCGTGCCGGGCAAGAGCTACTATGCCTGGCTGCTCAGCGATAACAATAGCAGCGATACCAGGACAATCCTGCTGGGAGCGCTCAAGGTCAACAATGGCAATGCGCACTTGCTCTATCCTGGCGACGCGCAGCACACTAACCTGCTGCTGACGACGAGCCGTTTTCTGGTGACGGAGGAGAATGCGCAGGTCACGCCGATAGCGCCATCGCCCGATGAAAGTGCCTGGCGCTACTATGGTGAATTCCCGCAGATTCCCATCAATTCGCCCGAT
>Ga0209810_1002866_pt1 | contig 19377 bp, 23 predicted proteins | sample Coa_R1_7_FD_187159 | JGI IMG/M metagenome (GOLD analysis project Ga0209810, IMG submission 187159) | Surface soil microbial communities from Centralia Pennsylvania, which are recovering from an underground coalmine fire - Coalmine... | ecosystem: Environmental > Terrestrial > Soil > Unclassified... | reverse complement strand
CCTCGCATACCTGGGTCTGCTTCCTTTCCTAGTTTGACCCAGTATACTACAAACCTATTTCGGCCTCAATGTACTAGGGGGGTGCAGGGGGCAGCAGTCCCCTGACGGGGAACGGGGTGTCCCCGACTTTTCCCCTTTCTTGAAAAGGTGATTTGACTATACTGGAGGATGTGAGCATGTGCTTGTGATGGGGAAAGCACGGGAAGAGAACAAAAATCTTCGAAATCTCACACCCTGCCACGAATTTCTTTCCAGTAAGAAATTTGCTCCCAAAAAGGATAACAATTTGCTCACTTATACGTTATAATACATAAGCCTGGGAAGGAAGGCGGAATGTACGTGGGCAAGCAGATCCACCTCGACGAGCGGCTTGTAGCGTACATTTGATGGAATTTCGTGTGACCTTTTCCCCATGAGGTTCACACGCGCGCCTCCCGGAGCTTCGCGTGGCTGTTTATGCATACGCGCGGTAAGGGGGGGACGAGCTGGCACCCCGTCCTCCCCTTACTTTTATGGTGAGAAAGGATCTCATGCGATTCATTGCGCGGTCACTTGGAGGAAAACTCATTGTTGTCGCGACCTTGATACTCTTGCTCTGCATGCTCCTGTTCATCGTATTATCCTGGAGTCTCTTCAAATACTATTCTGAACATGGAGCCAGGCGTGATGCCCAGGTTCATCTCTCGCATATCAAGCAAGCGTATCAAGCTGATACGACAACGCTCACGAACGCGCTCAACCAGCTGGCGAGCAGCAGCGACGTTACCACTACCCTCTCACAGCCCTACAACCAGGCCACGCATGATCGTCTCCAGGTGATCCTGGCCGCGCGGCCCATCTATGCTCATCTCTCCCTGCTCGCTATCGCCTCCAGAAACCATCGCTTCCTTGCAGAGCTTGGCAGTATCGATAGCGACGATACTGACGTTCCGGCCGCCCTCGTCCCTCTCGTCGATCAGGCTTTGCAGGGACAGGCAGCCCTGACGATCCAGCAGGCTTCCGGCAGCCAATGGATGCTGAACGTTGCCGTCCCCATACACAATGCTCCTGGAGCGGCAACGAGCGTCGTGCTGGCGGCGCAGCGCATCGACGACTACTTCGCGCAGGATCTCTCCCAGCGCGCCGGCGTCAACCTCGTCCTGTGCGCAGGTGGACGCGTACAGGGCGTCACGGGAATAACGCTGGTAGACCTCGATGTTGACAATAGCGCTGCGCAACAAAAGCTCTGCTCCCCTGCTGCCCCGAATATCGTCAATGGCTTCCAGCACTATCTCACAATGGCGAGCACGGCCACCGTGGTGCAACAGATGGCGAACTCCCCCTCGCTGGTAGTAGTAACGGTTGAGCCGCTCTATATCATCAACCCTGAGAATCCGCGCCTGCGGCTTATTCTGGTGGGCATGGGCCTTGTCATTTTCGGACTCGGCGTCATTATCTACGCCTTTCTAACCAGATATCTCTTTATTCGCCCCATGCGCCGTCTCCAGGCGCGTGTACGCTCGCTGGTAGCCAGCAACGCGAGTGCGGTGCCCAATACGCAATCCGTCCCTGAGAGCACCGATGAACTCAATATGCTGTCGCGCTCGTTCAGCCTGCTCACCGAGTCCCTGGAAAGTGAGAGCCAGGCGATGACGGAGCAAATGAGCAACCTGCTGATGATGAGCGACGCCCTCATCTCTACACTCAACCTGGAGCACCTGCTGGGAGAAATCGTATCCCGCCTGGGCCACATTATGCATGTGAAACATGTTTCGCTGCTGCTGTATGGCCGTGAGATGCTTTCGCCCTGGGCAGTAGCGCAGTGGTCCGATCAACCCGCAGCCCAGCAGGCGCTGGCATCTCAACCGGCGCGGGGCGCGGTGACGGTCCACGCTGATCCCGATGGAGATATTACGCTGGTGGGAACGACGAAGATGGCCGCCGTGCGTCCGGCCACGCGCAGGAGCCAGGCTGGCAGCGATAAGCAGGGCGCGGTGCGCGCGCCACAACCCGCACCGCCCGGTGGGAATCTCTCCTACGGCCTGCGCCGCCCGCGCATTCCGCGCCCGGCCCTGCGCGATCTGGATATGATCCTCGCCCGCATGGTTATCCAGCGGCAGAAAATCGCTTACGGCGAAGATATCGCCGCCATTTACCAGGAACGACAGGAACCCTGGGCGCTCATGGCGATGGAGATTGGCTACCGCTCCGCCATCGCTGTACCCCTGCTGCTGCCGGACCAGGCCATCGGCGCCTTTATCCTCTACTCTGACCGGCCATATCAGGTCAGCAGTCGCGACACCTTCTTGTTGAGCACTGCCGCGATTCAGGCTTCGATGGCGATTCAGAACGCGATCCTCTTCGCGGAGGTGAAGGACAAAAATGAGGCCCTCGAACGCGCGAATCATCTGAAATCGCAGTTCCTGGCGAATGTGACGCACGAACTGCGCACGCCGCTGCACAGCATCATCAGCTACGGCGCATTACTGCTGGAGGGCTTTGTCGAGGGGGAACTTACCGGCGAGCAGGAGGAACACATCCAGTTTATGGTGCGGCGGGCCGAAGACCTCTCACATCTGGTTGACGATATGCTCGATCTTTCCAAGATAGAAGCAGATCGCATCGAGGTCAAAGTCGAGCCTCTGGAACTGGAGCCGTGCCTGCAAGAAGTCGTGGACCAGCTGAAGCCGCTGGCCGGCAACAAAGACCTGGCGCTCAAACTGGAGATCGATGCAGGCATATGCCGGGTGATGGCCGATGGACATCGCCTGCGCCAGGTCGTGCTCAACCTGGCGTCTAACGCGCTGAAATTCACCGAGAAAGGGGGCGTGACGATTCGCTGCACGCAGGTAAACGACGGCGATATGGTTCACATCGCCGTCAGCGATACGGGCATCGGGATCTCTCCGGCGGCCCTGAGCTATATTTTTGACGCTTTCCGCCAGGCGGACGGCAGCACAACGCGCCGCTTTGGTGGGACAGGTCTGGGATTGACCATCGCGAAAAGGCTGATCGAGTTGCAGGGTGGTGAGATTGCCGTAGAAAGCGTTCCGGGACAGGGTTCGACGTTCTCTTTTACGCTGCCGGTTGCCCCTTCTTTCCGCCCTGAGCTTATGAGGAACAATGCATGATGAACACACCGCTCAACACTACTCGTCCATCTACGATCCTCGTTGTCGAGAACGAGGTCTCGAACCGCATACTTATTGAACGCGTGCTCTCTTCGCGCGGCTATCGCTGTCTCTCCGCAACCAATGGGCGGGAGGCGCTCGACATTCTCGACCAGGAGCAGGTGGACCTCATTCTCACCGACCTCTCGATGCCCGTCCTCGACGGCTACCGCGCGACGCAATTGATACGCGCGCGCCCTGCGCTGGCCCACGTCCCCATCGTCGCCGTCACCGCGTTCGCGCTCCAGGACGAAGGCGAGGCGGCCAGAGAGGCGGGCTGCACCGAATACTTGACCAAGCCATTCAAGCCCCGCCAACTACTGGAGGTGGTCGAGCGCCTGCTGCCACCGCGCTAGCTTTCATAAGGATAATTCTCATGAGCGAAAACAGAGCCTCTCCAATCGTTTTTGCTGTCATTGCTGATGTTCACGGGAACTACTGGGCGCTAGAAGCAGTCTTGCAAGATATTGATCGCCGGGGCATCCACCAGATCGTCAATCTGGGAGATCACCTGACTGGCCCGCTGGATCCAGCAGGGACGGGCAATCTTCTGATGGCACGCGAGAATGCCAGCGCCAGTATCAGCGCTCCCAGCACAAATAGCGAAATCATGGTGATTACGCCCGGCCAGTGATAGGCGCTCCAAAAAACGCCGCCGGCGGTATTGCCGACGCTTGAGCCAACATAATAGAAAAATAGATACAGCGCCGAAGCCTGCGCCTTGCTCTTCCCGGCGCGCACACCTACCCAGCTACTGGCGATGGCGTGCGCGCCGAAGAAGCCAAAGGTCAGCACAGCGACACCAGCGATTTTAACCGGCAAGACCATATCCAGCGTTATGAGCGCTCCCAGGCCAGTAAGCATGATACTGAGCAAGATCACGCTCTGTCGCGACCAGCGGTCCGCCAGCCGCGCCAGTACAGATGAGCCGAGAGAGCCAAAGATGTAAATGGTGAAGATCCAGCCAATAATCGCCTGACTAAAGTTATAGGGTGGCGCGACGAGTTGATAGCCGAGATAGCTATAGAGGGGAACAAAGCTGCCCATCAGCAAAAATGCAACGCCATAGAGGCAGAGTTGCCCCGGATCTCTTAACTGGCGCAACAGGCTGCGCATATGAGCGGGTAGAGAGAATGGCTGCGCGACAAAATGTCGCGATGGAGGAAGATTGTGCCAGAACCACCATGCGCCCAGAACACCGGCCAGGCCGATGCACAATAGCGCCACTCGCCAGGAGGTGAGGTCGGTAATTACCCCGGTAACGACGCGCCCCATCATTCCCCCAATCGCATTACCTCCGATATATATTCCCATTGCCCCTCCCAGATGACGCGGATAGATCTCCTCCCCAAGATATGCCATCGCGATAGCAGCCAATCCGGCCAGCGCGATCCCTTCCAGCACTCGACAGAGCAGCAGCGTTAGAAAGTTGGGACTCAGCGCGCTGATCACCGTCAAAATAGCAGCGCTAAAGAGCGAGCATGTCATGATGTTCTTGCGCCCCCACGCGTTGGAGAGCGCCGCCGTAAAGGTCATCATTACCGCGAGCAATGCAGTGGTGAGGGAGATGACCAGGCTGGTCGCTGCCGGAGATGTATGAAATTCTTTTGAGTAGAGCGGCAATAATGGCTGCGGAGAATACATCACAGCGAATGTAACGCAGCCGCCGATGAAAAAGCCAATCGTTACCTTACGAAATGCCGGTGTTCCCTTTTCGATATAGTGCATAATGTGTCAGTCTGAGAGGCTATTACGTAGAGCAGCCTGCGCCGCGTAATAGCCGCACATACCATGCACGCCGCCGCCAGGAGGCGTTGATGACGAGCAGATATAGATATTCTTTGCTGGCGTCGTGTAGGGATCCAGGCGCAGCGTAGGGCGCGTAAAAAGCTGCAAAAAGTCCTGCACGCCGCCATTGATATCCCCGCCGATATAATTGGCGTTATAGCGCTCAAGCTCGACGGGATTCATGGTATGCCGCGCCAGAATGCGATCACGGAAGCCCGGCGCGAAACGCTCGATCTGCGCCTCAATGCGCTCCGTCATATCACAGGTCGCGCCATTGGGGACGTGACAGTAGGCCCACACCGTCTGCTTGCCCGCCGGCGCTCGCGTCGCGTCGAAGAGGCTCTGCTGCGCGACCAGCACGAAGGGCTTTTCCGGTATTTTCCCCTGCCCGACCTGCCACTCGGCGCTGGCAACTTCCGCAAGTGTACCGCCCAGGTGCACCGTTGCGGCGCGCAGGCATTCTTCAGCCTTCCAGGGAATGGGGCCATCGAGCGCGAGATCGAGTTTGAAGACGCCGCAGCCATAGCGAAAGCGCCGCAGGTCGCGCTTATAGCCCTCCGGCAACTGGCGGCCCGCGATCCGCAGCAATTGACGCGGCGTAACATCGCACAGTACGCAGCGCGCGGGCGGCAGATCATCGATTGACGCGACCTCTACGCCGGTGACGATCTCGCCGCCGAGCGAGCGCAGGTAAGCGGCCAGCGCGTTGGCGATGCTCTGCGAGCCTCCACGCGGGAGGGGCCAGCCGCAGACGTGCGCGGAGGATCCCAGCATGAGTCCAAAGGCGGCGCTCGGCGGCTGCGCGAGCGGAAGCATCGAATGCGCGCCCAGGCCGGCAAAGATGGCGCGAGCGCGCTCACCGGCAAAGCGACGCCGCGCCAGACCACGAGCAGATTGAATAGCCAGCAGGCCGAAGGAGGCGAGCGCGAAAGGATGGCGCAGCAGGGGCCGGATCCGCAGCGGCCCCAGGAAAGCCCGCTCGATAGCCGGCCAGTTGGCGACAAGCGGCTCCATCAGCTTCTTGTAGGCGCCAGCGTCGCGGCCCATCGTGGCCGCGCTCGCATCGATGGAGTGTTCGAGCATCACGGCGCTGCCATCGTCGAGAGGGTGCGCCAGCGCAGCCGGGGGCTGAATCCACTCCAGGCCGTACTGCTCAAGCGGCAGCGTTCTGAAGAACGGCGAGCCAATGCCCAGTGGATGAATAGCGGAGCAGACATCATGCACAAAGCCTGGCAGCGTCAGCTCCTTTGAGCGCGCACCGCCGCCAATGCTCTCGGCTGCCTCATAGACAATGACGGAATGACCTGCCCGCGCCAGTACAATAGCGGCGGCGAGACCATTAGGTCCTGAGCCAATAATTGCTGCGTCATAGCTATTACGACCCGGCATAGATATATCCATCCTGGCGCTCAAAGACGGGGACCAGCCCCATCTCTACATATTAGAGAAGACCCTTGCGGCCATCTGGCTTCACCCGCTTTGCTGCGTTCGCTACTCACATTGTAGTCCTTTGCACAGCATCTTTGCCACACGCATAACCTTCGCTCCCTCTCGCCAGGCAGTCGCGCGGCGGAGCAGCGCAAGGGAGAGAAGGTATGGTGCGGGACATGCGCGAAGCGCGTGTCCCGCACCATACCCTCTCTAAGGCGAGCATCACAGGCGTGAGCAAGCAAGTATACCGTAGCAGATCGCATTCTGTGATACAATCATGTGGGCGAAGATTCAAAGTGGTCTGGGCCGGACCGTGGAAACGGCCGGCATGGGAAGTCGTTGTCATGAGTACCTGAACAAGCAGAGCGCAACCAGCAGCCATCATCAGAATAGGGATTACCGGGGCTGCAATGTGAGCCTGTAAAGCGGAATTGGAGTACATCGCCAGATGAAGAATAAGGAGCTGGCACCTTGGAAGCCTTGCTTCATACTCCATTGTTCGTTGACGTTCGTGATGCCATTATCGCCGGCTCGACTGGCAGAATGGCTATGCTCCTCCTCATCTATGGAGGACCATTGATCGGCCTGCCAAGAATAGACGCCGTTGGTATGTTAGGCTCGCTGGCCGCGCCGAACAAGCAGGATGCCGTGACTCTGGGCGGGGCAATCCACTTTACTTTGGGCATCCTCTTTGCCATGATCTACGCGGCTTTATGGAGTGTAGGAATCGGCAGTCCCACCTGGTGGTGGGGGATCATCTTTGGCGCTATTCATGGCTTCCTGGTCATCGCCTTGCTGCTGGTGGTCATGTACAGGCTTCCTCAGATTTCCGCATCAATCACTGGCCCAGGAGTAATGGCTGCTATCTTACTTAATCACATAGTCTTTGGAGCAGTCGTCGCCCTCGTCTACTAAACCTGGAGCATTATTGGTCATATGGAGATACATATTCGCGCTTGCTTTCCCTCCTGCCTTCCAGTAAAAGCGCTGTGTACCTACCTTCATGCCTATGCAGTAGAGGTACAAAGCGCCTATGACAGTGATTTTGACAGTAACCGCGCTATTTTTCCCGTCTAAACAGATCATCTAACCGCTCGCTTGCCTCCTCTTGCATCGTTGGAAGCACATGCGAATAGGTATCCATTGTCATTGCTATCTTGCTATGTCCTAAGCGTTCCTGTACCACTTTGGGATGGATACCGAGAGTAAGCAGAATGGTCGCCGCGCTGTGCCGAAGATCATGAAAACGCAGTCTGGGGAGACCAGCATCACTCAATAGCTTGCGATACTGCTGGTAAAGCTGGCTGAGGCTGAAAAACCCGCCAATCTTATTGCAGAAGACGAGATCACGCTCCTGCCATTTTGCCCCGGCTTGTGACTGCGCTTCTAACTGGTAAAGGCGATGCTGTCGGAGCACATCAATCACCACCTCTGGCAAAGGGATCACCCGGATACTTGCCGCTGTTTTCGGTTCGGTTTCTATGAACCCATATCCTGTAATATGATTCACGCTGCGGCGGATATGGAGAGTTCCCGACTCAAAATCGATATCCGACCAGCGCAGCCCCAGGATTTCCCCGCGCCTCATGCCGGTCAGGAGCGCTAATACGAGCATAGCTTCAAAGCGGTCCCCTCTCGCCACGTCCAGTAGTTTCTGAGCTTGTTCCTTTGTCAGTGGGTGTATCTCAAACTTTGGAACGCGAGGTAGAGAAACTTCATTGCAGACATTGCGCCCAACAAGATGCCAGCGCACAGCTTGACCGAGCGCCTTATGCAAAACGGCATGAATGGCCCTGACTGTTGCTGGTTTGTAGCCATCCTTCAAGATTTTCGCATATGCGGATTGAACATGCTGCGCGGTCAATTTCTGTATCTGGATATGGCCCAGGTACGGAATAAGATGCTTGTCAAGAATAATCCGATAGCGCTTATAGGAACTTACACGAACTGTCGGCTTATGAACATCCTCTAACCAGTGGTTCAGGAAGGTTTCAAGCTTCTGCTTTGGCCCATCTGCAAATGTGCCTTGCTTCTGCTCGAAGAGGGCTTGCTGTAACTTCTCTGCCGCTTCTTTTGCCGTCCTGCCATAGACAGTTTTACGCTTGCCGGTTTCCTCGACAATGAAATCGGCTCCCCAACGCCCATCTTTGCGTGGGTAGACAGAGCCAGGACCAGGAACGCTTTTCTTGCGCCGGCGCTTCTTGGATTTCGCCTCAGAAGGAGTAGATGCCCCGGACACCTCCGGTCCATTGGAAGCATTGGAATCAGGTTGCTTGCGTCGTGGCATAGTCGATCATCTCGCTTTCACATTGTAGCATGCCTTGCTCCTACGCCGATCTGAACTGGCCGAAGGCAAGAAGCAAGGCAGGGATTACATAACAGGAATGCGGTAGAGTATGCTTGTGGAGATCAAGCAGATTTGCGTGGGGGTGCCTGATGCTGCCCTCCCCTGCTGTCTGGCGGCATCCAGCGACCTTTCCCATCCTGAGCCATACCCCTTGCTCGCATTTCTTGCTGGGTGAGGCAGCGCCTTCCTCCACGTGTATAAGGGCCGGCCCGATGTGCGTCAAAGGCTTTCATGCTCACGAATACCAATCCACAGGCTCCACATTGGGAGATAGTTGCTGACATAGGGAGATTTCCTTTCCTTTCAGAAATGCCATTTTTCGGTAGCCACAAAGACCAGGAAGGGGCCGATCTTGTCGGAGATGGTGAAAAAGGATACCATCCCTAAAAAGATGGCCCTTGCATCCATAGTTTTTGGCCCTTGCAGGCCGCTCCCAAGCGGCGCGAGGGCCATTTTATGAGGGTAAGCAATACGGACGTGTAAGAGGCAGGAACCGCTAGCGCAGCCGTTTGATCTGAGGACTGCCGGTATTGGTCCTGGTTTGATCGGTGTCTTATGAGGTGGTTCCCATATCTGACGAAGATGTGACGCTTCTTGCTGCAAACGTTGGGTAGTAAGGTTTGGCTCCCGTCGCTTTCATACAGGCATAACAGAGATAGGCGGTTCGTGATATCCAGTGCATCGGTTTAAGCTGCTGGCAATGGGGGCACTTCCCATAAGGGCGAGCAGGGACATTGACGATCTGGTGCATTCCAGTATTATCGGATCGCCGCGTTCGTGACATATGCCATTCCTCCTTTGTTTGTTACCGCATCATCCTTTCGGGTGTGATACCAAGCGCATCAATAGCCAGCACAAGATAGGGAGGCTCTCCTCTAGCGCTTCTATCAACCAGATTATATTGAGATCCTGGCTATCGCATGATCCGTACTGTGTCTCTCTTTATTCCATGAAATTGCCCTGTGGGAGTATAGAAGCGCCCTTACAATCCAGCAAACAAGGGGAGTTGGGCGTCAAGAGGGGGATGAGCTGGCGGCATATCTTGCGGGTGAAGTTGTAACACGACCAGGCCGCTTTTTGTGAAGCCGACGTGCTGAAACCCGGCTTTGCGGAAGCAGCGCGCCCAATCACGTTTGCGGCGCACTCTCGCGGAGTCAACAAACGTCACCATGCCTCGCTCTGGTGGCGGCCCCCAACTCCATCGGGTCGCTGCTACGGCTTGCTTGATGAGATCACTTGATCGATACCGCCCCGGCTCTTCATTGCGGAATAACGCGCAGAGCCAGGCGCCCGCCCAGGCGTGCATGACGTATTGCTCATAGGGCCAGGATGAAACCCACAGAGCCGTTGCGGGGTGTGTAAGGAATACCAGGCATCTGCCTGGAGGGACAAATTGAGCAGCACCTATGGTCTTGCGGCTGTAGTGCCGATCCGCGAGGGCTGCACCTTTCGGATCAGCCCGATGCGAAACGTGCCAATCCATACTACACTACGCTCCTTATCCGCACGTGGAGCCGCTTAGGATGCGGCTCCATACCCGATAGTTTACAAAGAGAGGGGAGCTACTCTTCAAGAAGAAGCTCATCCCACTTGCTCATTGCTTCTCGCTGCATGGCAAGCGAGGGAGGAACAAGCAGATGAAGCGGCGCAGGTATCCAGTGATACCCAAGAATGGCTTGAACGACGTGTGCAGGAGTTCCCATCATGAGCAGGAAAGCCGCTGTATTAAGTCGAAGATCGTGAAGGCGCAAATGGGGGAGTCTTGCTTCTGCGAAAAGGGCCTTAGCGTGTTTCCGCAGGGTGTTCGGGTCGGAGTAGTTCCCATCCGCACCGGGGAACACCAGGTCGATATCATGCCACGTCGCGCCAGCAGAGCATCGCGCCTCTTCCTGCTGACTACGTTGCAGGTTGAGCGCGTTACGTGTACTTGTGGGCAAAGCAATGATACGTTCGCCTCCTGGTGTCCTGAGTTCTCTTATCTGGTGCCAGGAGACGGCCCGGCACACATGAAGTTGCTGATTCTCCAAGTCGATATCCCGCCACTGTAAGCCGAGCAGCTCACTGGAGCGCAGTCCTGTGGTAATGGCAACGATGATGAATGCTTCAATTGGATGCCCACGCGCTGTATGCACCAGGGTTTTGATCTGCTCAGGAGTGAGTACCCATGCTGGTCCTGTCTTTCTCTTTTGCAGTTGTCCCGCCCTCTTCTCATCTCTGTTTTTGTGATTCATCAAGGAATCTCCTTTCGAGAAATTGGATGCTTCACTATGAACTCAGTGAAGCGATGCAACGCCGCATGAGCAGTTCCATGACCGGAGGTGTTACTGCTTACCGAGTTGCTTGATTTTTTCCCTCTGGTTCCCCAGGATGATGTAGTCTCTTGAGAAGGCCATCGCTGCCCGGATCTCTTCCCAGGAAAGCATCCGAAACCCGCAGTCCTCCACATGGATTTGTTCCCCCGCATCAGGCTTGCTGGCGACGATCAGAGCATGATGCGCAAGAGTCGCCACTGTTGGTGCAGCCGCTTCTATTGGCGCCATCTGACCGTGATTGTAGTAGGTCAGGAGCCAGGCTGGCGGCACAACCAGGCTGTGGTGATTGCCTGCGGCGCAGATCGTCGAGCACGGCCCAGCGATAGCACGCGGGCGATATTCGTCCAGGTGGTCGAGCAAGAACGGGGGAGGCATCACCAGTCCATGATGCTGACCGCCGGCGCATATCGTTGCGAGGGCCTGGGCGACGCTTCTTGCAGTCGATGTTCCGTGCAGTTCGGTAATGAAGGGCTGTATCAGAGCCATCTCTTCACGGGCGGTCTGCGTCGGGAATGTCCGCGCGGTTGCCGGGAAAACCCGCCCCGCGTCCGATCCTGTATGGTCCAGACTCATGAGCAGGGGAGGTGAAACCAGAGCCGTATCGTCGTAAGCGGTCTGCGTCGGGAATGCTTGCGTTTCCACGCTTGTGATGCGGGTGTTCGGATGATTAAGACCGAGCAAGAAGGGAGCGAGCAGCGCCAGTCCGTTATCCGTGGTCTGCGTGGGGAAGGGATCAGCGAGCACTGCACGTAGCCGGTGGCTCGTTTTATTGACCTGCACGGTAAAAGTTCGCCCTGCGAACTTCTCCAAGCCATAGGCAATACGCTGTATCGTCTTCTCTCTGAGTGGCTTCTTGCGATCCCCAATACGTGGGGTCGGTAGCGACCAATCAATCGCGTTGGCCGCTGCATAGTAGTAGGGTATGACCTCTGTCGCACAGGAGGGGCAGCGGTACACATACTGCTGGCGATATTTGCCGTAGCGCCGCGTGGAATTCTTCCAGGACTGGGCTGACGCTACATCGCGCCCGCATTTCGGGCAAAAAGCGAGCGGCTCAATGCGCAGATCCGGCGCTCTATTGCCCCGCTTCCAGGCCACAAAGTAGAGGCGATCTCGGCTCTGCGGCGTCGGATGGGCAAACATACTATTGAGGTAAACGATCTCCCAGTCGTAGCTCAGGTTCTGCCAGGCATGCAGCCAGGCGTCCCACATCACCCAGAGCCGCGCATCCACCACGTTCTCCAGAAGAACCAGTTCATAGTGGTGGCATTCGGCCCATCTGAGCGGGTCCCACATGGTGCAGCGCGATCTCTCTTCCGCCGGATCGTAGCCTCGCTCCCCAAAGCCAGGGAGGGGAGATTGCCCTGATCCCCGACGCTTGCGCCCTTTGGCAAGAGAATGATTTGTGCACTCCGGGGATGCCACCAATATCGTCGTGCGGGGATAGCGCCAGGGATCGGCGCGACTGATGTCGGTGAGCACATGGGTCGTGTTGGGATAATTCGTGTTATGTGTCTCAATGGCGACAGGCCAGTGATTGAGCGCGAGTGAGACCTGCGCTCCGGCGCGCACGGCCCCAGTTGTCGAGCCACCGGCGCCACAGAACATGTCGGTCACGCTGATATCCAGAGTCATTTGTTCTTCCTTGCCTTCTCATCAACTGACGGGGACGATACGGATGCGGTCTGCTGGAACAGTTTGCAATAGATGCTTTCTATTCTGATCCAATCCTGATGCTGCTTGAGACGGTCTACTGGTTGCGTCCAATCAATAGGAAGCTGTGTTAGAGCTTTGATTAGGGCTTGTGCATGCTCTTCCCGTGTGATCTCCAGACGATGCTTGCCACAAGCCACAGGGAAACAATATCCGCTGGGCAGGTGCTTGAGGATGTAGAGAACCTGCCCTTGCGCGTCCGAATCGCAGGAGTACCCAAGTCCCGTACCGGTTGCGCTCATCCCAGGCTCATAAGACACAATGACTCCCTCTGCATTGACAAGAGGGATAGCAGTAGGCTGGAAGTCGATTTCCATGTAGGTTCCTCCGTTGCTTTGCAAGAATTCGTCGTCTTTCCTCAGTCCGTGCCTATCAGGCCAAAAGGTGGCGGATAAATGCGTCCTTTTGTTCCCCTCTCAGGGTAGCGAGTTGGGTGAAGACATATTTTCCACTGACCCACCCTCCCACAATGATTTGATCTGGTAGAACCATGATGTGAATGCGGTTATGCCGGTCCACCATTTTTGAGTACCACTTGACACCGTTTTGCTCACCCAGCAGCGTAGCGCCGTTCATGAGAGAAGCTATGCTCTCGTTTGAATTCACGCCGGACTCCTTCATACACAAGGTCCAAAAGCGGCTCATGCTCAAGATGCCTCCGTACTTTGCAGTTCCTGAAACAGTGACAGCTGGCGCCGCACACAGGCAGGGTTCATCCAGATGCACTCGGTTCGTTTCAAGTCGTCCGGTGGGATGGCTCCAAGCGCGACGGAGGCGCGCACAGCAGAAGGACATCGCGCCGTGAGCGCGATGCATTCCCAATATGTCAGCGCCTCTTGATAGATCGGGTGTGCGTAACCAGAGAGCAGCGCCATACCCTTGATCTGCTGAATGCAGTCAAGGAGCCGCCGATGGTCGGCCTCGCGCATCTCATGGTGATAGGTATATCCTTTGCGCCTGGTATCCAGCAGATAGGGCGGATCCAGGTAAAAGCAGGTCTCAGGACTGTCGTAGGCATGAATGACGGCCTCAAAATCGCGGTGATCGATCTGGACGTGCGCCAGACGATGAGTGCAGGCCGAAAGATGGGCAATGCTATTGGTCCAGGTGCGTGCCGGGTTCGATCCTGGCATCTTGGTTGAAGACCAGCCGGTATTGCGAATTGAGCAATTCATGCTCTGCATGACGCCAACGTACCAGGCACGCGCTTTCTCTACCGGGTCAAGGGCCTCTTCCCAGTGGCAGAGGCAATCGTAATACTCTTCCCGTGCATACGGTGTAAACGAGAGCCTGCTCTGTAACGCTGTTGCCTGTTGTGAATCGCGCAGCACGCGAAAGAAGTTCACCACACCACTATCCAGATCGTTGAAGATTTCAAGGGCGCTCGGCTCTTTGGCAAAGAGTAAGGCGCCAGAACCGCCGAAGACTTCGACATACACCTTGTGGCGCGGTAACAGTGAAACGAGAGTGGAAGCGAGCGCTTCCTTGCCCCCGTACCAGGCAAAAGGTTTTTTCATTGCAAGGCCCTCTCTAGAGCAAGCTCAGTTGGCGAGGTTGGGTGATGTAACGCGGGAGCGTCTGTGGATAGTGGCGCGTCGAACGAAAGGCAGCTAGCCAGGCCCGTACCTGACGCACATGCTCCGCACGGTGAATCCCGCGCGCTTCTTGCAGAGCGACATGTGAGCCGTCATACCCTTTGACGTAGACTGTGTGGTTTCGATCAGCGTCCACACGCTGATAGGTTGGGTCAGTCCACTCGGCATATCCCCATCGTCCATGTGCTGGTCTCACACATGGTCCCATGCTATCAGTAGACAAGCGAATATGGTGCTGGTCGCAGAGCCAGAGCAATTCTCCCAGGGCCGGGGCATAGCAGACGCCCCACAGATGGACTCGCTTTATCCCCTCCTGACTCAGAAAAGGGATGAGCCGGTACATCGTCTCACGGAAGACGGGCATCATCTGAGCCGGGAACTTGCCGGTAATGCACCATCCACCTAACCCCAGCAGGTCCCCATCACAGAGATAGGGGAGAATGCGCTGCGCGCAGCGTTGGTACTGCTCGGATGAGACTCCCTGCACGGAAAGAATGCAAGGCAGACCATTACGATGGGCGTGGAGGTATTTTGCCGCTTGTACCGTTTCTTCGACTGCCAGAGCAGCTTCTGTTTCACTCCATCGGCGTTTGACACGTACCGTCCCCCCTCTCTCATCCTCAGACCACATCTCATCGATAAGGACATCGTAACTGGCCCGTGCTTCAATGCAGCAGGCATAGTCAAATCGCTCGGCATGCTGTTCCTGTCGATTGAGCGCTTCTTGGAGGGATAACCGCTCTTTCGGCCCATCACTAAAGGCCCCGCTATCTTGCAGGACCCGTGTCCCCTGCGGAACGAATACCCGATTCACCTGCCTGGCGGTTGATGCACTGCCATAGACCGGTGAGACGCAACCGTAGGGGCCAGGGGCAACCGGATGCCGATTCCATCGCTGCTCTCCGATCCCACAGTAGAAGCGGATTGCCTCGGTGTGTGGCGAAAGGAGTGAGGAAGCTTGAGCTTCCTCACTCTGAGGGCAGGTACGAGAGGTATCCATTGCAGGTTTCCTCTCGGTTAGGATGCGCGTTCGTGTTGTTCAATCCAGCGCTGGAGAGCAACAACAGATACCCTGGTTGCGCTGCCAACTTTCACCGTTGGCAAGCCATCCGTCTTTATAAGACTATAGACTTTCGTCCGGCCAATGCACAGAATCCTGGCGACCTCTGGAATAGCTAGCAACTGGAGTTGCGCTGGCTGCACGAGGGCCGGAGCTTCAAGGACTGGCGTTTGACGTTTTCGCATATGGCACTCTCACTTTCTCCTGTTTGCTTAAAGGACATGCAATTGTTGATGGATCTTGACCATGAGTATGAGATGGAAGATAATAGCCCTGCTCGCCAGTTGGCGAGCAGGAGAATGACTACGGCGACGTATGTCACCAGGAATCCACGGCCGTTTCTACCGCTGTGATATATGCCTCCACATCGTTGTGGTCTTCTGTTGGGGCATAGACGGGAATGATCTGCTTCACCGTTCGACATGGGCACTGACTTGACACACCTCCCTGGACGTAGCCATAGAGGATGAGGCGATACCAGTCCTCATAGCCTTGTTCCCAGGTAGCGTAGGCTCTGTAGCCGCCAATGCAGGCATATCCTGGAGAACATCGGATGTTGCCCAGACCATGCGTGCTGACCGCAACCCCTTGCGTGCCAAACTGGCTTTCATGCTTGAAGAAAGCCAGCGCGTAGATTGGATCGATCCCGTACTTGACCCCCAGCTGATAAAGCGCTTCCCCGGTCCCACAGGCCGTTGAGCGCCTCCCTCTGTAAGTTGCACACAGCAGCGCATTGATCGAGGCTGCCCTGATGGTTGGAGGACCAACCACAGTATAGGGGCCTGACGCTACAGGTGCCTGGATGTGGTGTTGCTGGATCTGCTGAGGTGGGGCGCTTTGTGCAAGGCTTGCGCTCTCATCGTGTGGAACCAGGCTCGCCGCTACGAAAGCCAGGGCAGCAATCACGAGCAAGATGAGCAGCAAATGCCCATCCGCGTGCTTCTCTTGGTGCATCTGACGCATTGCCTCCCTCCCTAAGATGCCTGCGGCGTAATGAGCGCGGCAAAGCCTGCCCACAGGTTCAGGAACCGTGCCCGTGAGAAGGAGGGAATATTGAGGCTGGATGAGTCGACGACATCTACTGTGGTGGCGTTCCCGCCAACCACAACTAAAAGATGCCCGCCCGGCCATTGGCTCGGCGGGAAATCCACGATCACTGGCTCGCCGCTATTCGCAAGGGCGATAATCTGGTCCAGGGACAAATCATGGTGCAGCGCCGCGTGAAACCCAAAGCGAGCTACAGTGCGCACAATCCCTGTGTCTTCAAGCAAGCCAAGTTCGGGAGTAATCTCATGGAGGCCCGCCTGAACATGCAGCACATCGGCGATCCGGTAATGTCTCCCATATGCGTTCATCACCTCGGTCATCGCGGTGGTAGAACAGGTGGAGGGGGACCAGACCTCATATTCCTGCCGAGAGGTGTACTGCGCGAGATCGAGCTGGTTAATGCGAACCACACGATGGACGGTATGGACCGAAGACGAAGGCCCCACAGATGGGGCCGAAAGTCCGGCGCTCTTTGGGAGAGGCTTCCCGGTCAGACCAGGAAGCACGAGCAGGAAGAGCGCGCCAAGTGTAAGGCAGATGATGCCTGTTTTCACCGATTTCATGGGGTGTACTCCCTGTTACTCGCAGAGAGTTCCATGCTATACTGTATGCAGGCATGGGTGTACTCCCTGCTTCGTCAGGCTCTGCTGTCTGGACAACTGCCAGAGCCTGGCGCTTTCTTTGCTGGTTTATGCGAGTGAAGAGTGTTTGAGCGCGTTCGTGAAGGGCGTATACATTCGCTGTTCTACTTATATATCTCGCGAGGTGGATAAAAAGAGAGCTAGCTGCGTGCTCAATCACACAGCTAGCTCTCTGATGCAAATGGGGAGGTAGGGCTTATCGGGGCCTATCGAAGAAGACTCCCAGGACGGGCATGCTCAAGAATGCCAGGGCGCCGAAAGCGCAGATGATGCCGACGGTGAATCCGTCTGGAAGGTGGGACTGGAAGTTGTACCAGGCCAGCACTCCGAATACGAGTGCGATGGGCGGGCAGGTCCAGAGGCGGAGCCGGTGTCCGCGCCGCTTGATTTCGTTCATGCGCCTGTTGTGATCTTGCATGATGACGCTGATATTATGGTCCCGTACAGCTTGGGCTTCCTGGATGTAGCTTTCTCTGGCATGATGCCAGGCCCGTCTTGCAACGGCCCGCGTGAGCCGTTCACTTGACGGAAGGCCGGCCCGGTTCAGTCCGTCAACGTACCGCTGAGCGGCACTTTGCATATGCTGCTCAAAGTGTTGTTGGGGATCTGGATATCTCCTCTTGTTCATTTCTTTCTCCTATGTACTGAGAAACCTAATGGGTTGCACACGAGGGCGCATAAAAGAAGCTTGGCAGGAATTAATCCGCCAAGCTTCTGAGGACACGAGTTGGTTTTGTTCTTGAGGTCCCCCTTGAGATTGTCTATGAGACTGTTCAGATGCCGCTCTCTTCTCACAAAGATCTTTGGGCGTGTATAACCTCAAAGATTGTCTGAGCCTGGTCGTTATCCGGGTACATGTAGACCGTTCGCCCTCTGTAGTCCTCAACCGGCTCCAGGATGCGCTTGCTGACAAGGCTACTCACAGCCGCATGGACAGAGTGGAGCGGGCTTTCTACCAGGGCAGCAAGTTCAGTCAGACTCAGTGCATCCTCCGATACCCGCGTTGCCAACAATACGGCCAGTTCTGGATCGCTCAGGTTAGGCATCATGCACATATCGTACCTCTCTCTCTATTCGCGCCGAATCACCTGGTAAGTGTATAAAACATCTACTTTTCCACGATGATCGATAATACCAGAGGTATAAGCACAGGCATTACACAGCGTGCGCTCCCCACCTCGATAGGAGAGGACAAGGTAGTGCTGCGCAAGTCTCCCACAATTTCCACACGATACTGCTACATGGCGACGCTGGCGCAGCGTCCGCTCCGCGATGCGTTCGGCCTCATTCCAATCCCTGAGAAATTGCTGCCTGTGCATGAGACGGCGGAAGGACCACCCTGCGATAAAGCAGATCACTATAGCACCGACAATATAAAAAGCTGGATGGGTAAGAAGCGTTGTGAGCATGATACACTCCTTTCCTGGAATGCTTGCCTTTGTGAACACCCCCGCTTTCTGTAGAGTAGAACTTGGAGAAAGCGGGGGTGTGGTACGGTGAGGGATGCATGACGTGGTAGAGGGTCAGGCTTTTAGGCTTTTATTGGCGCGCCTTGAAAAATGCGGCTGCTCGTGCCTCCATGTCGCGGTTGCGCTCGCTCTCGGTACGTGCATTGGAGCGAAGCGTTGTACTGAGATGACAGAACATACACTCGAACGTTACACTCCCATCCGCATTTCTCCTTTGCTCAATCACGCCATGCGCAATAGGGCAGGACTGGCGCTGTTTTTGCATAGCTGTTCTCCTTTCACCACGCGATATATCCAAACTTACGCAATATCTCTTCTGCCTTGATCTTCCAGAAACGTGCGGAAGCCGGACGCCTCAGCCCTAAGATCTGTGCCAAACGCGCTTCATCGTCGAGCAAGGTCGGATCCTGACGGATCGCCTCTATCGCTACGAGGAGCCTGTCCTGGCCCATCTGGCGAATCTGTTGCATAAGGGCTGCCCACTCCCTGTCGAGCATGGCCTGGCTTTTCAGGCGCTGGTCGCTCTCTTGTCGCGGGATTGGGCGTCGTAGAAGGGCGTGGACGAGAGCAATGCCGATGGCAGAAGCAATAAGGGCAAGAGAGGAGAGCATGAGAACCAGGTAAAGTGGTACATGTTGTGGCATAGCCGTGTTCTCCTTTAATGGCGAAAGCGGGACGCGAGTTCTTGCAATGCTCGCGCTTGGTGCCTTCTGTGAACGTACCTCCGGTCAGAGACCGGAGGCTTCTACGCAGTTGCCCGCGTTGGCCGCGTCCCGACCGAAAGAGCTTTGCGTCCCAGGTCTAAGATGACCTTTGCGGATGCGG
>Ga0209810_1002861_pt1 | contig 19427 bp, 20 predicted proteins | sample Coa_R1_7_FD_187159 | JGI IMG/M metagenome (GOLD analysis project Ga0209810, IMG submission 187159) | Surface soil microbial communities from Centralia Pennsylvania, which are recovering from an underground coalmine fire - Coalmine... | ecosystem: Environmental > Terrestrial > Soil > Unclassified... | reverse complement strand
GGAGCCGACGCTGGCGCGCGAGCAACGGCAGGTAGATGTCCAGATTGATGAGTGGCTCTCCGTCTGGGCCGACGACCTGCGGCTGCGCCAGGTGCTGCTCAACATCGTTGGCAATGCCGTGAAATACAGCCCGCCGCCCTCTCCGCTGGCGATCAGCGCGGAATGTGTGAGCGCGGAAAGGCTGTGCGAGCGGCTCTCGCTTGCGCAGCAGGCCATTCCTGCGCTCTCCGGTAGCTATGTCGTCATCGCCGTGCGTGATCGGGGGCCAGGTATCTCACAGGAAGATCAGCGTCGGCTGTTCACCAGGTTTATGCGTCTGGACAGCGCCCTGAACAGCACGCAGCGGGGGGCCGGGCTGGGCCTCTATCTCTGTCGCCAGTTGATTGAGGCGATGGGTGGCGCCATCTGGGTGGAGAGCGCAGGCATTCCCGGCGAGGGTTCTACCTTCTTTATTGCCATTCCGCAACACGAAGCAACCATTCTGGAAGAAGTATAACTATGCAGAGCAGAGTACAGGCTACAGGTAATCCCTTTTCATCGTTGACCACCCCGGCAGGCTATAGTCGTGCTGACATTCATATGCATACCAACCTGGGCGATGGCTGGGCCAGTCCGGCTCGCGTCATTGAAGAGGCAACGCGCCGGGGTTTGCGCCTGATCGCTGTGACCGACCACGACCATACGGAGGGAGCGCAGCGCGTCGCCGAACTGCTGGCCCGGCAGAATCATCCCTTGCAGATGATTACCGGTGTGGAGGTCAGCACGCGCCAGGGCCACCTGCTGGGTCTGTTCATCAAGAAGGCGCCGAAGGCGATGCGCCCGGTTGAAGAGAGTATCGAGGCCATCAAAGAGCAAGGGGGCCTTGTCATTGTTCCCCATCCGCTGGGGCGGCTTGTCCCCAGCCTGAGCCGCGCAAAGATCGATGAACTGCTGGATAAAAGCTACCCCATCGACGGCATCGAACTCTACAATCCCTCGCCTGCCAATGCCTCGATGCGCTCTGTTGTGCGCGCCTGCAACCAGCAATGGCAGTTTGCCGAGACCGGCGGCAGCGATGCCCATTTCTGGCAGCATATTGGCTCCGCCTACACACTCTTTCCCGGTACAACGCCCGATGAGCTGCGCCGCGCCATCCTTGAGCGCACCACGCGCCCCGGCGGCCAGGAAGCGCCCCCGACACGCCTGCCCGTCCCCGTCTATGTCGCGCAGTGCGCCTGGAGCTGGTTTGTCGACCCGCCCCGCCGCATCGCTCGCTCCCTCAAAGATCAGTCATAGGTATTTGACGACGTAATCAAGCTATGTTACCATTAGGTGCGTAGATGGGAGAACAGGTCATTCAGCAACCGGAGGGAGTTTTCATATGAACTTATACCAGCAGTTACAGGCTGTGCGCGAACAACTTGAGAATATCGGCGCTCATGATGATAGCATAGACCTCGTGGACATGCTTTTGCGCAAGACGGAGCCAATGCAACACGAGAAATCAAACATCAGCCGTTCGCAAGTCTTGCATCGGATGTTGCACATGCGCGAAGTCATTGACAACTACAATGTTTACAACGACCTGCAAGAGTTGTTGAGCGAGCGCGACGAGTCAGAGGTGGCCGCGCGCGAAGATTCCGCCCCGGCAGCCTATGAGGAGACGGAGCGCCGCCCGAAGCCAAAATCGTACTACAAAGCGCAGAAAGAGCGAGCCAACAAAAAGAAGGCGTAGCGCAGTACAGGGAAACAGGGGGACAGGCAAGCCACCTTTTTACAGATGGCCTGCTCGCCCCCCTGTTTCCTTTATGGAATGTCAGGCCCTTCGATTTGCCTCTGCCGCGCATCGGGGCCACCGAGTTGCAATTGTTGCTTCATCGCCTGCAGTTGGGCCTCGACGTTGTGTTGCGTGGAAAGCTTGCGCAACTCGCGATCCAGCGGATCTTCTCCGGGCAGCAGGCCCTGCTCGCCGAGCGTTCCCTCTTCGATCAGCGCATCCAGGGCAGAGGCGCGTGCCTGCATGGTCAAGATTTTCTCCTGCGCCCGCTGCATCGCCTGGTTCATCTCGCTCATCTCCTCAGAGATGCCCGTAATCATTTCGTTGACCCGTACCTGCGCCTGGGCTGCCTTATATTGTGCCTTCACCATCTCCTTTTGCGTGCGGAATGTCTCGATGCGCGTTGCGAGCGCGCGCTCTGTCGCAATCAGGTTCTCTGCCTGCGCTCGCAGTTGTGCAATCTGCCGCTCATAGGAAGCAATCTGGGGCAGGAGCGCCTCTTTCTTTTGCAGGGCCAGTCGTGCCAGGTCTTCGCGCCCCATTTGCAGGGCTTGCAGGGCCTGCTGGTCGAGCCTGTTGATTTTGCGCGCCATCTCTTCCATCTGCGCTTCCAGCAACTTCTCGTTTGTCTTCACTTCAACAATTGACTGGCGAATCTTCGGCAACTGTTCAAGTTGCTGCTGATATGCATAATCCAGAACCTCACCAGGTTCCTCGGCTCTATCCAGGGCGGCGCGGCTGCGAATGCGCAAAAACAGTGCGATACGTGAGAACAGCCCCATTGTCTCTTCCTCCTGTGTGCTATCTAAGTCAGGTACTGCTCGCCCCTGTCTATCTCCTACCAGATGTACGTTGCGGTGCTGGCGAAGTTGTGGCAAATTCAGCCAGCACGAATTATAGCCATCATAGCACAAAACGCTTGACTTTTGTCTCTCCGTCGGCTATAATCACTCATGTCAGCATCACAGAAAGCTGAAGCACCGCAAGCGGGAGTAGCTCAGTGGTAGAGTTCCTGCTTCCCAAGCAGGCTGTCGCGGGTTCGAGTCCCGTCTCCCGCTCCCATTCCCCAGGAAGCCCGTTCTGGCGGGTCTTCGTGCCAGGCAGACGGTGATGACCGTCGGAGAAAAGGCATGCAAAAGCGTGCGAGTGAATGCCTGCCTCCTCAAGCCATGAGTACCTGCCTTACCCTCATTGCTGCTGGCGTCCGCTGTCTGTCCCCGGCTACCGGGCGCAACTTGTGAGAAGATAGTCTTAGAAGCAATGGCGTGCCTCATTGACGAGATCAATTGCATAATCGTCGATCAGGCCCGTTCTTTGACCCCGATCAGTCGTGCAGAATTCGCGATCACCGGGATCGACGAGAGTTCATGGAGCAAGGCTCCGGTCACCGGCGAGAGAATGCCTGGAATGGCGAGTCCAACGGCAATCACTAACACCCCGAGAGAAAACGCGAGATTCTGACGAATTGCCCGCATCGCCTGACGGGAGAGAGCGAGCAGGTGCGGCAGTTTCGAGAGATCATCAGACAAGAGCGCAATTTCTGCCGTCTCAATCGCTACATCCGTTCCTGCCAGCCCCATCGCTATCCCTACATTGGCCGAGGCCAGCGCCGGTCCGTCGTTGACCCCATCACCCACAAAAGCCACCACACGCCCCTCTGCCTGCAGTTGCTTGACGATCTCCACCTTTTGAGCCGGAAGTACCTCGGCGTGGACTTCACTGATACCCAGCTCCCCTGCAATGCGCTCGGCGGTTACTGCATTGTCGCCGGTAATCAGGATGGTGCGAATACCCAGTTTCTTGAGCCGCGTAATCACGGTGCTTGCCTCTGGTCGCAGCGTATCTTCCAGCACCAGCACCCCAAGTATTACCGCATCTCGCGCCACCATAATGACCGTCCGTCCCTGCGCTGCTAGATGCTTTGCCTGCCTCTGTACCTCGTTCTCCACAGCAACCCCTTGTTCGACGAGCAGTAAGGGGCGACCCAGAAGCACCTCACGCCGCTGAATCTGGGCCTGCACTCCCAGCCCTGGCAACACCCTGAAGGTTTCGGGATCGGGAACAGTCAATCCTCGCTCCAGTGCGGCCTGTACAATAGCTCGCCCCAGAGGATGCTCGCTCAACTTCTCCGCTGCTGCCGCCAGAGCGAGCAGTTCGTCCTCGCCGGTCGCGCCGAGTGGTTGGATCATCGTCAGCTCTGATTGTCCAGAGGTCAGCGTACCGGTTTTGTCAAACGCGACGGCATTCACCCTGGCCAGGGCTTCCACCGTCGCGCCTTTCTTGACCAGACTCCCCCGTAATGCGGCGTTGCCAATGGAGGCGACCAGCGCAGTCGGCGTTGCCAGCACCATTACACAGGGGCAGAAGACGATAAGCACGGTGATCGCCCGTAGTATGTCCCCGCTCCACCACCATAAGAGCGCGCCCAGGATAAGGGCGGCGGGGGTATAAAACCTGGCATAGCGATTGAGAATGCGCTCGATCGGGGCTTTCTGCTTCTGAGCTTCCTCAACCATGCGTCGGATTTGACCCAGCGTGGTCTCCGCCCCGACCCTGCTGGCCTGCACTTCCAACGCTCCCAGTTCGTTCAGCGTGCCGGCAAAAACGGCATCTCCGGGCCGCTTTTCCACGGCCATGCTCTCGCCGGTAATGGCCGCCTGGTTGACCGAGGCAGTGCCAACGAGGACGGTTCCATCTACAGGGATGCGCTCCCCTGAACGGATGATGACCAGATCGTGGTTACTCACCTCTGCCAGAGGGATCACACAGTCCTCTCCCTCACGTCGCACCGTCACCTGATCGGGCAGCAGCCTGGCCAGGGCGTCGAGCGCATTGCTCGCACGCGCCGAAACAAACTCCTCTAACATCCCCCCAACCAGCAGCAGAACCGCAACCACTGCAGCTGCCGCATATTGCCCGATGACCAGGGCGCCGATGGTGGCAAAGGAGACCGGGATATCCGCCGTAAAGTCCTTTTGCCGGATACCCTGAATGGCTTCCCACCAGATAAAGACCGAGCCGACGAGGGCAGAGGCCAGGTAGAGAAAAGTATGGGCTTCTCTGGCATCCACTAACCCACCAGGAGTGATGATAATGGCAATGATCAACAACAGGAAACTGACCAGAGTAAAAATCGTGCCTGGATCAAGCAAAAAGGAGCGGTAGCGCCCGACGAAGCGTTTTCCCCCACGAACACAACTTGCACAGACGACCTGCACGCGAGAGAGTGTGGATGAGGCTTTCACCATGAAATACCTCCTTATATCTGCTCAATGACTCAAAATGCACACTCAAAAAGAGCAACAGGACAAAGTAAGAAGACGCAGGGAAATCCGCTGAAGACTATGGGTAGGGGTGATTGGGCAGCCCCTTGCGCACATGATCGACGTGATAGTCGGCCTCGCGAAAGAGGGCTGCGACATGGTGATCATCGATCTCGTAGTACGTGACATATCCCTCGCGGCGCGCCTTGACCAGGCGTCGATCTCGTAAAAAGCGCAGTTGATGAGAGACGGCTGACTCCGAAACGCCGGTCAGAATAGCCAGATCGCGCACGCAGAGGGGTTGACCGGTTAAGGCGTACAGGATGCGCGCTCGCGTCAGGTCGGCCAGGGCCTCAAATGTTTCGACCATGAGCCGCATGTGTTCTTCTGGCAAGGCGGCAGCGCGAGCGGCGGCCACAGCCTTCGGATTGATGGGTGTCAACGATGTTTCTTTCGCCATGATTTCCTTTCTCTCGCTATCTGAGTATCTGCTCATATACTAACAGAGATAGGAAAGTTTGTCAAAAAATCAGAGAGGAAGGCCGCTTCCTCTTCCTGAAATCGATTTGAGAGAGGGGTGTGATAAAGTAAGCTTGCTTCGTGATGGGAACGTGACGGGGAAAGAGTATGCTCAGGAAGAGATGAACGTATCTCATCACACGGTCTGTTTTGCGCTGTGGGCAACTGCCAGGTGATGAGTGACGAAGATGTTACAAGGAGGAACAGGGATGTTTGAGCGTATTCTTCTCCCGTTAGATGGCTCTGCTCTTGCCGAACAGGCGTTACCGGTTGCTGCACGCCTTGCTCGCGCCTCTGGCGGAACGATCATCCTGTTGCGAGTAGCCGTTGTCTCAATTGTGGAGAGGCCGGATCTGACGCCCGCACAGGAATATAGTCAGCAAGCTATTAATGAAGGGTTTCTCGATGCCACGCAGTATCTGGAGCGCATTGCCGGACGAGATGAACTGGCGGGTATCCCCATCGAAATGCAGGTGCTTTTTGGCAATGTGGCGCAAACGATTCTCTCCGTTGCTCAGTCATTCGATACTGACCTGGTTGTTATGAGCAGTCATGGCTATACGGGTTTCAAGCGGTGGTCGTTGGGCAGCGTGGCGCAGAAGGTTGCGCGCCATAGCCCGGTTCCCGTTTTCGTCCTGCGCGAGGGTGGAACATTGCCGACACAGGTTCAGGGGACTGCCAGCGTGCTGGTACCCGTAGATGGATCTGAGCTGGCCGAAGCCGCTATCGAGCCTGCCGCCCACCTCGTCGCTGCACTGGCCGCGCCCGGACAGGGCAAGCTGCACCTGCTGCGTGTAGTGGCCATTCCATCGAGCAGTGGGAAGTTCCGTAGCCAGGCCCACATTGATTTTGATGCCGAGGTCAGAACACAGGCCAGAGAGGAAGCCGAAGCCTATATGCAAGCCCTCTTGAGCCGCCCACCTGTCTCCGACCTGACCAACCTCAATATCGCCGTCACTACCGAAGTAGTGGTCAATGAGGATGTAGCGCAGGCCATTATTCAGGCGGCAGAACGTGACGGGCAGATTGAAGGCGCTGCCGTCACCGGCGAACAGGGTATCATTGCGATGGCGACGCATGGCCGCAGCGGCATTGGCCGCTGGCTACTGGGCAGCCAGACGGAACGTGTTCTGGATGCCTGCAAGGTGCCGCTCTTGATCGTCAGACCTCATCATGAAAAGTCCAGACATGCCATAAACGGTGGAGAAATGGCTCAGGGACAGGCGATGGAGGATGAAGAGATCATTGTCGTCGAGGAGACGTGGATAGAAGAGTCGTAGCGGAAGAAGTCCATGCGGGAAACCAACAGTGGCTGCACGTTTCCTGATACCGGGCGTTGGCTTCCTGGCCTCTTGAGCAAGCGGAGGATCATCGATGTCTGCCCCTCATGTCATCATTATTGGCGCGGGTTCGACCGGCTCGGCGACCGCGCACGACCTGGCTCTGCGTGGTTTGCGCGTGACCATCATCGAGCGCGGAGAAATTGCTTCCGGCACGACCGGGCGCAATCACTGCCTGCTGCATTCCGGCGCTCGCTACTGCGTCACCGATCAGGAATCGGCAAAGGAATGCATTACGGAGAACATGATCCTGAGAAGGATTATGCCTGATCTGCTCGAACTCAATGATGGTCTCTTCGTGGCGATCAACGAAGCCGATCTCGCCTTCAAAGAGTCCTTTCTGCAGGGATGCGCGGCCTGTGGCATTCCCGCGCGCGAAATTCCCATCAAACATGTCTTTGACATCGAGCCGTTCCTCAATCCGAAGGCGCTGGCTGCCGTGCAGGTACCCGATGGCGTCTTCGAGCCATTCCGCTTCTGCCTCGCTTTCCTGGCGACAGCGCGCCAGCATGGGGCGGTTGTGCGCAGGTACACCGAAGTTACTGATCTGCTCTGTTCTGGCAACAGCGTGACTGGCGTGAAGGTCAGGGATTACCGCACGAACAGGGTCGAAACGCTCAGGGCCGATCTGGTGGTCAACGCGGCAGGCCCCTGGGCAGAGGACATTGCGGCCATGGCCGGGGTGAAGGTTCCCGTCCAGCCCACTGCCGGAGTAATGGTCACGCTCGATTACCGGCTCAACAACATGGTCTTGAACCGACTCAACAAGCCCTCGGATGGCGATATTGTCGTGCCACAGCGCGCCACCTCGACCATAGGCACCACGTCCTGGAAGGTCGAGGATCCCGATTTGATCGAGATTCCGCCGGAACACGTGGCAAAAATGATTACGCAAGGCGAGCAGTTGCTGCCGGTTGTCAGCAAGATCCCCACTCGTGCGAAAATGGCTGTCGCCCGACCTCTGATTAACAAAGGAGACGCGGATGGGCGCACGGTGAGCCGTACCTTCGAGTGCTTTGATCACCGCTACGATGGCGTGGAGGGTTTCGTCACCATTTCCGGGGGCAAGACTACCTCTTCACGGGCGATGGCCGAGCGCGTCAGCGATCTTGTTTGCAACAAGCTCGGCAATACTGCGCCGTGTCGGACACGGGACGTGCCGCTGGTTTCGTATCGTTTCTTTTTCCAGTGAGGTTTCATTATGGCAAGACTTGATGTGACATTGCAAGTGTTTCGCTACAAGCCAGGCGAACAAACCCGTTACGACACGTTCGATGTACAGGTCGCCGATACGGCGTTTGTGATTGACGCTCTCGACGAGGCCTGGGCGCTCTACGATCACAGCCTCACCTTCCGCCACGCCTGCCATCATTCGTCCTGTGGCTCGTGCGCGCTGCGTATCAATGGCGTCGAAAAGCTGCCCTGTATTACTCGCGTGAGCGATGTCTGGGACGGAAAGCATCCCATTCGCCTTGATCCCCTGCGCAACTTCCCGATTGTCAGCGACCTTGTGGTGGACGTAAAGGGCTTTTTCCAGCGCATGTCCGCCTCACAGATGCGGATTACCCGCGATGCCGAGCCTGTTTTGCCCGTGAGCGTCGATACGCCTGCGCCGGGCGTGCAGCCGGAAGCGGTCGAACTGCCCGATAACCTGACGCGCTTCAATCGCTTCGAGAACTGTATCGAGTGCGGCATCTGTATGAGCGCCTGCCCGACGATGGCCATTGACGACAGGTTCTTTGGTCCAGCAGGATTGGCGGCCATCTACCGCGCCTGCCAGCAAACCGATGATCCTGCTGAGAAAGCGCATCTGCTGGCGCTGGCCGATGGCGATCACGGTGTCTGGCGCTGCCACAGTGTCTTTGAATGCGTAGAGGCTTGCCCCCAGGCCGTTGATCCGGCAGGCAAGATCATGGCGCTGCGCCAGGAATTGCTCGCCCGGCGCTTCAAGAAGGCAGAGAGGAAGTGACCATGGAAGAACTGAAGTATTCGAAAATCAGCCAGGCGGTGCGCAGGTTCGACTTGCGGCGGCGCAAACTCGGCTCGTGGGCATACGCCCTCAACCACATTACCGGCGTCGGACTGGTGGTCTATCTCTACCTGCACCTAGCTGTCTTGAGTCTGTTGTTGCGTGGGCCGGGCGCGTGGAATACCTTTGTCTCGCTGGCGCGTTCGCCCTTTGTCCTGGTTCTCGATGTCATCCTGTTCGCAGGGGCGCTTATTCACGGACTCAACGGCCTGCGGGTGGCACTGACCAGCTTCTCCATCGGGATTCGCATCCAGAAGGCGCTCTTCAGCATGGTGATGGTGGTGACCGTTATCGCGCTGGCTGTTGTGGCTTTTAAAGTTTTTGGAGGGTAAGAAGATGGAAAATAATCCCTTTGCGCAGGAGCCAAAAGCCAGCTTGAGCTGGCTCTGGCAGGTGATTACCGGTATCGGGCTGCTGGTCTTGCTTGGCTTCCATCTGGTTGCACAGCATTTCATCGTCAAAGGCGGCCTGCGCGATTTCGCTGATGTGGTGACCTACCTGCGCAACCCCCTCGTGCTGGTGTTTGAGATACTTTTCCTGATCTGTGTCGCCAGCCACGCCATGCTCGGCATGCGGGCCATGCTGCTGGATTTCGGGCTTTCCGCGCGAGCCGAAAGGCGTGTGAGCCAGGTTCTGACAGGAGTCGGCATTGCTACTGTTGCCTACGGTCTTTTGATCACCTGGGCCGTCATCCATTAAGAGGTGTACGCAGTCCAATCCCCCAGGAGTTCGACATTTGGCTCGAGCTGGATACCTGTCTGTGCCAGCACTTGCTGATGAGCTTCGATCATCAGAGCCGCAATATCGGAGGCCGTGGCTCCTCCCAGATTGACAATATAGTTCGCATTGCGAGGAGAGATCTGAGCGTTGCCATGGATCTTTCCTGCCAGACCTGTTTGCTCAATGAGAACACGGGCAGATGTTCCCGCCGGATCTTTAAAAATCGAGCCGGCATGCCGTTGCTCAGGATCATCCTCTTCCTGCCTCTGCTGCTGTACCTTCGCCAGAAGGGTTGTCGGGTCTTGCCGCTGGACACGCAAAGCCACAGTGACGACCAGTTCGGCAGGGTCAATCAAATGGCGTCCGGGCAGCACTAATTTGCCCTCAGTATCAATATAGGTGAGTCGCTGGTTACGGAACCGGCTATGGCGATAGCTCAGGTCTAGCTCATCACGCTGATAGCGGATGAGCGCAAGCACCGGGAAGATCACCGGTTCATTCGTCTCGCTATTGCAGTTGCGTGCGTCCAGGACTTCAATCCACGCAAGCGCCTTCCCTAAATTCTGGTTGCGTGTGCCGACATTGCTAATAATGCCCGCACCGAGCGTACCGGGAATGGTGAGGGCAAATTCCAGGCCGCCCCAGCCAAGAGGAAACAGATCCTTGAGCAAGGACTGCCATCGTACCCCCGCCTCGGCTACCACGAGGGCGCTTTTCTCCGACTCATCTTCCAGATGATAGTTGCGCGTCGCCATACTGGCAACAATGCCCCGCACACCGGCGTCGGCATACAGAATGTTGGAACCGGCTCCTACCACAAGCAGAGGCCAGCCCTCTTGCGCGCACGTACTCACCAGGTCGTGCAGTTCCTGTCGCTGCTCAATGGAGAGCCAGATATCTGCTGAACCTCCAACCCCGAAGGAACTATGCTTTGCGAGCGGTTCTTGACGATGTATCCTTCCCTGAAAGGGTCTCTTCAGTTCGTTGTAAGCACTCTCACTATCGAAGATCATAGCTATTCTTCTCCTCTCTCTTTTCATAAATCCCTTGTTCAAGGGGAAGGAACAGGCGTCAATTCTGCAAGCCCTTCTGCTATCTCCATTATGGATCAATGCTCTGATGATACGATTTGAGGATACTGGACTTGCGGCTCCTCATATTGAAGCATCGGTTCCGGGAAGGAATAGAGTTGTCCAGCCTCCTCAGAGGGTTTTTCTGCTGGCGGCTGCTCTGCCTGGTATCCTTGCTCATAGAGCGGATAAGCATCCTGTGGCTGGTCACCAGACTGCTTTGGAGAAATCCCTTGTTTCTTCATCGAGCGCAAAATGAGCCACACGCATGCCCCTATGACGAGAAGAGAGAGCAGTATTGCAGGTACTATCCACAGAAGCATGGACATTTCCATGCCAGACATCATCTGAGGTGCCGTTGTTGTTGGCATCATTGTCTTTCCTCTCCTTGCTAAACATGTATGCATCTTTTCTCTTCTTGAGGAAAGAGTATCCGGTCAAGATCACAATAAGGTCAAAAAGGGAAGAGGCCAGGTCACAATAGCATCTCAATTTCCCTCAACCGCCTTGCCTGATAGCATTGGCATTGAAGATGCGTCCCTCGATCAGGCCAGAATTGTGGAGACCGTGACATAAGATCCCGGATAGAGCGAGCTATTCTGGAGTGGAGGTCTGTTTCACCCCGGAGCAATATGAGGGCTACATCTTCCTTGCAGACTGGGAGAACCTGGCGGTGACCCCTTTGCCCGCAGTGTGTTTGCTCTTCCATGCACAACTGACCTCTGGTGAATGTGTGCCGATTTCTAACACTGGTTGAACAAGGATATGTGCAAAGAAATAGCGTTGCCCTTTTATCAGCGCACTGGTGATAGCGATGCCCGCTGTCGGGACGGTTACCTTCGACATCCGGCCAAACAGTTTGGGGAAGAGGCAGTCGCGGGTAACGGCCTGCGGCACCTGATCCTGGATCAGGGTAAAGCCGTTCAGGTTGCCCAGGCAGGAAATGACAGCGCCAATCACGACGGCATTGTAAGCCCACTTGCTCCAGATGCTGACCGCCGCGTCGGCGAAGGGTGCGCTGGAATTGCCCGGTTGTGCCAGGGGGATGATGCCCATGACAGTGACCGTCGAGAGGATGTAGACCAGGGCGGTGACGATGGTACCCGGCACGGTCGCTCGGGGAATCGTCTTGTCGGGCTTCTCGACATCATCCGCCGGGATGGTAGCCGACTCGACGCCCAGGAAGGCCACAGGGTGAGAGCAGCAGCGCCAGTGATGACAGCAAGCGGCGGTTGTCCTCTGGCGTTGAAGGGGTGAAGTGGCTCCAATCGATCCAGAAGAGACCGGGCGTCGCCATCGCCACCAGGGGTTCATTGTGAGGCGACTGTGAGCAGGGTGAGAGCAAATGTGATGGCGTTGAGATGGTGGGGGGATATACTCTCCTGTGTGGAAAATTCGGGAGAAGCAGTGCCTCTCCACGCCTGGTAGATGTACCGGTGGGAAAGGAGGAATAAGGGATGTTTCAACGGATTCTGGTGCCATTAGATGGCTCGGAGCTGGCAGAACAGGCTTTGCCTGTAGCTGCTCGCCTTGCTCGTGCGGTAGCGGGAGAAGTGGTAATGGCGCACGTGGTGTTCACGCCGCGAGCCTACCAGTACCACGATCTGATCAAAGCGGATGTAAAAGAGGCCAGGGACTACCTGGAGGCTCTGAGGAGCAGAGAGGAACTGGCCGAGGTTCGCACAACGCAAGTCGTCACCGTCGCCCTCACCCATATCGCCAGTGGGCTGCTCTCGCTTATCGAGTCCCGGCAGATTGATCTGGTCATTATGAGCAGTCACGGCTACACCGGCTTCAAGCGGTGGGCGCTGGGCAGCGTGGCGGAAAAAGTAGTCCATCATTCTCCGGTTCCCGTCCTGCTCCTGCGCAAGGGAGGGCCAGTGCCGGGCGGGGCGCAACTGGAGATGGAAGGACCGGTGCGGGCGCTGGTGCCACTGGATGGCTCGGTGCTGGCCAAAGCGGCCCTCGTTCCTGCCGCCCAGATCGTCAGCGCGCTGGCGGCTCCTGGCAAAGGAGCGTTGCACCTGACCCGCGTAGTGGTTCGCCCTCATGCTGAACGGTTGGACGCGGTGGAGCGAGAGGCTGCCATACATAAAGCTAAGCAGTACCTCAGCCATACCGTCCAGCACATTCAGGAGGGATTCGTGGCCCCTGCCATTGCTCCCCTTCATCTCACGCTCACCTGGTCGGTCGCTCTTGACGATGATATTGCCAGCGGTATTCTGCGTGTCGCTGAAAGCGGAGAGGATGCTGAAGCAGCCGCCATGCCTGCTCGCTGTGATTTCATCGCCATGGCCACTCACGGCTATACGGGATGGCAGCATCTGTCTATGGGCAGTGTCACCGAGCGCGTCTTGCATGCTACCAGGCTGCCGATGTTGATTGTGCCAGCGCGCAAGATGGCCGCAACGGGTGACCAGGCAGAAAAGGCCAGCTCTCAAGGCGCGATTGGGAGCGCGACTTACTGAGCAGAAGTTGAGAGGAGGAAGGAACTGTAGAGCGTGATCCAGTGATCAACCGGTTTCGCAGGCAGAGGATGAAACCGGTTGATCACCGAAGTCGAGGGAAGACAGACGTGTAGAACACACAGGACAGGCAAGCCAGCCGCTGCCAGAAGGATGGTCAGGCTTGCCTGATTGAGGAGAAAGAGGAAGACATTGAGCCTTGATGAAACGCTGCAGATTTGCCTGCTGGCCCTGGAAAATCGCTATCCCGGCTGTGTCATCGAGCCGAACAAAGCGGTGTTACCAGAACTTGCACTTCCAGGCGAAGCCATCACGCCCTCGCAGATGCTTGCGTTCCTGCAAGCCAATGCCCTTCATCTGCTGCAGGTACCTGCCCGGCTGATCATCGACGATCAGAAGAGTGAAATCTCTCTGCCTGAGATCTCCGAAGAGAGACCCGCGTTCTGGCTCTACTGTGGGGGGCGTTCACCTCATCAGCACACGAAGGGGTGGCAAATAACCTGTGGGAGATGAAGATGACCGGGGCTGTGTGCGGTCATAGTTCTACTGAGTGTTCTATCATTTAATTAAAACGGCAAAGGCAAAAGTCAAGAAGCCCTGACTCGCAGGGCTTCTTCTGTATACTCTCAGCAATGCAGCCGGGGCGGCAAATCGCTTTCCTCTGGGAAGCTATCCAGAAAGGTCCGGGCAAACTGCACCAGCCGGTACACATCGGCGAAGTTCGTGACCAGGCCGAGCGAGACGCGCACAGCGCCACCACTCTGCATGCCTAAATCGGCGAGGAACTGATCCCAGCTCATGCCCCCTTCTCCCTTGAAGAGCTGCGGCAGCGTGTCCGCGGGCCGCTCGTGGAAGACTTTGCGCAGCTCCTCTTTCGACAGGTGGAAGGCCGCTTCGCCGGCTCCAGGGTTACAAAAGCAGCCGGTGCGCAGGGAGAGACGCATCGCGCTGGCTCTCCGGTCAACTATCCGTTCATCAATGAGAGACCCGCGTGGGTCGAAAAAGTTGAGCGCGATCGTGCCGCCGCGCCTGTCGGTAGTGTGCGGGCCGTAGACCTCCACCAGCGGCGTACCATTGCTATGGCGCAGGGATAGGAGTGTGTCGAGCAGCCAGCCCGTCAAGGCGCGCACCCGTTCGTGGATCGTGTCCATACCGATGCTCAGCAGGTGTTTCAGCCCGATTTCGACTGCAGGCAGGCTGAGATAGTTGAGCGTCCCGTCTTCAAAGCCCTCGCCTCCTGAAAGCAGGACGTATCCATCCCCTTGCACCGAAATACCCCAGACGGTGCCACCGGCGAACCAGGGACGGTGTAAGGTAGAGAGGGCCGCTTTGCGCGCCAGCAGGCAGCCCACCCCCGTCGGATAGCCGAACATTTTGTAGAACGAGAGCGGCACAAAATCGGGATGCCAGCGGGAGAGATCCAGGCGATTGGTGGGGACAAAGGCTGCCGCGTCCAGCAGCACCTGCCAGCCTCTGGTCTGCGCCTTTTCGATCCACTCCAGCGGATGCTGCACTCCGGTAAAATTGGACTGCGCCGGATAGGCAAATAAGGAAGGCGCGTTCTTGTTGCTCTGCTCGAGGAACGAGAGGAGGAGCGCCTCCTCCACGCGCAGGTCGGGAGCCATGACCGGCAGGTAGGTAAAGGTAGCTCCCCTGGCCCGCGCAAATTCACGGATGCCATTGACAGAGTTATGGTTATCGAAGAGCAGCAGGAACTGCCCGCCGGGCTGGAAGGGATAGGCCTCTCCGACCAGCTTCAAGGCCTGGCTGGCATTGGCGGTGAAGATGACGGCATATTCGTCAGGGGAGGCATGAAAAAAGTCCAGCACGCTGGCACGCGCCTGTTCGACCAGTTCCGTCATCGCTCGCGAGGTGGGATTCTGCGAGTGGGGGTTGCCAAAGACGCCCTTGCGCAGCAGATCAAAGTGTTCGCGCAGCTGGCTCTCGGCGTAGAGTCCACCGCCGGTATAATCAAGATAGATCTGTCCCTCATCGTCCAGGCGCGCGTACTCCCTTGCCCGCAAGTCATCCACAGCGGACGTACTCGCAAAGGCCGGGTACGCCCGCCGGAACGCTTGCTCCGCCTCGCGCATCTCTCCTGAGTTGAAGGGGAGGGGACTCCCTGCGTTAACTTTTGTTTCACCCATCGTCACTGGCTCCTTTCTCTGGCTGGTTGACGAATCAAAAGGAAGAACCTGCAGGTAAGATTTGAGGCCGACTGTGCTTGCATGTACAATTAACCCGGCCCCTTATTAAAGGAGTCGGGTCTTCGCTCGCGCGCAACGCGGCAGCTAGATGTTGACCTGCATGATATTGATGCTCTGAGCGGAGTCAGTCCCCGTCCAGGCTACGTAAGGGGCGTACAGGGCGGGACCATAGGGCGTGGTTTCTGCCGTGTAGACCGGGTTGTGCAGGTACTGGCCCCCCTCGAAGATGGCCAGGCGGATATGGGCATCTGTGGCCGTGCGCCAGGCGACTCTGAGGTAAGGATTGGGTACGCCTGCCGGGAAAAGGCTCACGGGAAGCTGGCTGGTCGAGGCAACGGCGACCACGGCGTTCAGAACCGCCGGGTTCGACGGATTATATTGTGCGAACACAATATGCGAATCGACGCTGGTATCTTCCCAGGCCACGAACAGGTAATTCTTTGCTACTACCGTCGGGCTCGTCCTGACGGTAGTACTATAGGTGACCTTCGTGTTGAAGGTGCTGGCGTCTGCCGAGGAGATGATGTTGAGGTGTCCATCGGTGCCTCTCCAGCTCAGGTAGAGGCGATTTCCAAAGACGGCAATCGAGGGGGCATTGTATGAGGTCTCACTCAACGTGACTTTGTTGGCCAGGTGCGTTGGATCCCCCGGCTTAAAGAATGCCACATTGAGGTGGTGATTGGTTCCCATCCATGCGACGCAGAGATTGCCGTTAAAGATCGCCAGGCTGGGTCCCGATCCTACAAGGGTGGTATCGGTGAGTACAATGGCCGGGCCGAAGGTTTTGCTGGTCGGATTGTAAGTCATCAGGTTCAAGTTATGAGCTGTATTCCGCCCCGTCCAGCCGACATAGATCGTCCCGTTATAGGCGATCAGGGCGGGGGCTGAGTCGGCCCGCTGCGTGGAAACCGTGACCGGACGCTGCGGGGCAGCAGAGCTTGCCATCCCCGTACTCATCCCGACAAAGCCCAGGGCCAGCAGCGCCAGCAGCAGTGGCATAGCTCCTCTGCGCAAGAGCCATGCTCCCCACTTTGCCGTCCTCCTCATCTCGGTCCTGTTGCTTAACATAGTAACCTCCTTTTTAGAACTATGAGCAACAACTCCTATCTGCCTCTCCATATTCAGTATAACATAATCAAAATATTTTATCATCACATATCATTTACAAACAAAAAGAATAACCTCACAAATAGTTCACAGCAATGATCAGAAGACAGATCAGGTGTACTGGAGTTCTTCTCTCTACTGGAGTCAGATTCCAATCCTCTCATGCATGTTTCTCCGTTCTTGAGATTTTGCTTCTCCGCTGCTCAGGCGTTTTCTCCCTCTGTCGTGTCGTTGAGGATGAGCAAGTCTGCGTCACTTTTCTTTCACGGCTTGAGTATAGAGGAGAACTTTCACGGCGCTATCACAGAAGCAATCTGCGGGATCAAGGATGCATCAGATAGTTTTTACTACAGCGGTGTATCGAACCGCTGCGTTGAACGTGAACTGGCACGCGCTTGCCATTTTGTGGCAAGCGCGCGCTCTGCTGATGGAAACACTTCTCTTAGCGGGTCAGGAACACGCCAACCAGGACGCTGAGGAAGGTGACCACGAGGATGATCACCAGCAGCGTGATGATGATGGTCGGCAAAAAGACGATCAGGGTCGCTTTGCCTCCGCTGAGCCGGTGGACCGCCATGAGCGCAAACACCTGCAGCACGATCCCGTAGATGAACACTGCAAAGCTGAGCAGGCCAAAGTACGGAACGAGGCCGAGGACGGCGCTTATCACGCCCAACGGTGCTTGAAACAGCAAGGTGGTGTAGCTCTGGGTCAGGAAGTTGCCCTCCCCGTTGAAGGCTTTCGAGAGCAGGTAGAGCATCCCCATCCAGATGAAGAAGCCCAGCGGGACGCCGATGATCCCTCCATAGGAGGCGCCGGTCGCCGACAGGTGCTGAACAGTTTCAGGGCTGAAGGAACTGGCGAAGTGGTAGCTCATAGCTGTGTAGATGGCCTGTGCCAGCAGCCCCAGGAGGGTGGAGATGACTCCCCAGCCCAGCAGCTGGACCCAGACCATGCGCCAACTTGCCTTGCCCATCTGGGCAACAAAGGTGGCGACGTCCGGTCTGGTCAGCACGTCCAGGTATTGCCGGGGCAATTCCCCGATCTCCTCACTGAGAGGGCGAGGCGCTTGAAAAACAGGCCCCGCGCCCGGTCGTTGATTTGGATAGCTAGTTGCCATAGGTATACTCCTTTTCATCTTGTGACATCTGTCTAGATGCGATCAAGAGCGGTGATTTTCCAGCCACCGCCTTCCTGTCGCCACTCGAGATGCACGGTATAGGTATTCCCGTTCATGCGCGTGACCGTCACGTCAACAATGGCCCGGTTACCGGCGGGAACCCCCGAAAACGAAAAACCTGTCACCTTGCCGGAAACTGCGTCATTGTGCTGCGCGCTCCGAGTAAAGTCCTGCTGACTCAACACGGTCTTCAAGCGCGAGCCCAGGTAGCTATAGGCTGTGGCATAGTCCTGACTCTTGATGGCCGAGTAGTACTGACCGGTTGCGATGGAGGGGTCGCCGACGGTTTTGACCGAGAGGCCCACCCCCAACGCGAGCAGAACTGCGCCAGGGATGCACAGCAGCGTGAGGACGGCCAGAGCGATCCAGATCGAGCGAGAGGATGTTCTCCCTCTCGGCGGATGGTCCGGGGCTTGCGCTACGTCCGGCACGAGTGGATCACGAGACTCCGCTGGCGGCTTGACGACATTCGACATACTCCTCCTCTTTTCATCTGTTACCGGGGGTCAGCAACCCATTGCCGATGCCCAGGATGGCCGCGATGCCCAGCACGACCAGGATACCGGGCCACCACCAGCCGGTGAAGGCGCAGGCGGCAAGCCCCAGAAAGAAGACAAAGCCCTGGAAGCCCGCGTAGATGGCCTGAACTTTGGAACTGCTGAGCGAACCCAGGAGTGAGGTGAGAGCCAGCGTCAGCAGGAACACCGGCAAGAAGTGCCCGGAGAAGATGGCGACCGCCAGGCCAAAGAAGAAGATTCCCCCCGCCAGCCCGCCGAAGACGGCGGCGCGCATGGTATTGCCCCGTTGGTCATCTCCTCTCTGGTATTCATCCCAGATCGGGGTACCTCCCTCGTCCTGAACCGCATAGTCAGGGGGAGTGGTGTTTGTCCCATAGGGAAGCGGTTCCTCCGTGATTGTTGTGTTTGTTACTTTTTCGTCTTGAATGTTCATTTCCTGGCTCCTTTTCGTTAGCAAGAACACCAGCATGGAATGAGTTTCCTGCGAAGAGGCAAGGCATTGAGCCTGTATCCCTTACGGTGTCGCACTCCCATCAACCGGTGGAGACATCTCTCCACTGTGCAGTGTAATGCAGAGACTTCACGTCCGGGTCACATTCGCGCCTGTTGATCGCACCGACTCCTCACAATGTCGTATTGCCGCGTGCTATGGGCTGTGAGTCATCTGTGAACCTGAAAAGACCAGTCTTGATGCTGCTGTGACGCCGGGAGCATATGCTGGTACTGGTCGATGATTGATTGGAGGTCATTATGGCGACAGTATATCCACAGGCCTGGGAACGCAATTTGCTTCCACTGGCCTATGAAGCGGAGCAGCGAGGTATGGCTCTCGCTCCGCCTCTGGTGAGCGATCAGAATACGCTTGAGCATGCCTATGCGTATTGTGCTGCCATTACCGCCCTCCATAGCCGCACTTTCTCTACCGCAACCCGCCTCTTGTCGCCTGAGAAGCGTCGGGCGATGCGGGCGCTCTATGCTTTTTGCCGTCGCAGCGACGATATCGTTGACTCCTCAGACACCTCACAGAAGGATGCGCAGGCGCAGCTCTCGGCGTGGCGGCAAACCGTTCTCTCGGCAGAGTCACCTGCTGATGACCTGGTTGCTCTGGCCTGGGCAGATACCCGTTTGCGCTACCATATCCCCGCGCAGTACGCCGAACAGCTTCTTGACGGGGTGGAACGCGACCTGTACCAGAAACGCTATCGCACCTTTGAAGAATTGGCCGCCTATGCCTATGGAGTTGCCTCCACAGT
>Ga0209810_1002860_pt1 | contig 19437 bp, 20 predicted proteins | sample Coa_R1_7_FD_187159 | JGI IMG/M metagenome (GOLD analysis project Ga0209810, IMG submission 187159) | Surface soil microbial communities from Centralia Pennsylvania, which are recovering from an underground coalmine fire - Coalmine... | ecosystem: Environmental > Terrestrial > Soil > Unclassified... | reverse complement strand
GCGCAGGCGCGCGCGAGCTCGAGCACCTCCCAGTGGAGCAGGAAGAAGCCGGAGAGGCCGAGCCGCGCGATCAGCGCCAGCTCGTCGTCGAGCCGGGCGCGGGCCAGGCGCCTGTGGCCGTTCGCCTTCGCGTAGCGCTCGGCGAAGGCGCGGTCGCACACCGCGCGCAATTGCACGTCCGCCGGATCGACGCCGTCGGAGAAGTCGGGATAGCGGTAGCCGAGCTCCTGGGTCAGGTCGAACTCGCACCGCTCCGCCACCTCGCGCGTCCGCTGCGCAGCGTCGCGCGGCAGCCGCTCGAGCATCTCCTCCGGCGCGAGCAGGACGCTCTCGTGGTTGCCGCGCCGCTCGCGCTCACAGCCGTCGAGCGACGTCCGGCAGCGGATCGCGACGAGCGTGTCCTGCAGCCTCGCCCGCCGCAGCCGGTGGGCGTGGACGTCGCCGGTGGCGACGGTCGGGACGCCGAGCGCGGCGGCGAGCTCCTCGAGGCGCGTGTTGCGGCGGGTGTCGCCGCGTTCGAACGGTCGCTGCAGCTCGACGTAGAACGCGCCCCGGAACGCCTGTGCGAGCTGAGCCGTCCGCTGCTGGTCGAGGACGCCGAGACCCCTGCGGGCGCAACCGGAGAGCACCACGAGCCCCTCGGCGTGCTCGGCGAGCATCTCGACGGTCGTTGCCGGCGGCAGCGGCTCGCGGCTCTCCCTTCCCTCCGGCCGCGTGCCCGCGTGGGCGTCGGTGAGGATCCGGCAGAGGTTCGCGTAGCCGCGCTGCGTCTCGCAGAGCAGCGTCACATGCGCGTCTCCCTCAAGCGACACCTCGGCGCCGGTGATCGGGTGGATGCCGGCGTGCGTGGCTGCATGCGCGAACTCCAGCGAGCCGTAGACGCCGTCGTGGTCGGTGAGCGCAAGCGCCTCGTAGCCGAGCGCGGCGGCGCGCGCGACCAGCTCCTCCGGCAGGGACGCGCCGTCGAGGAACGAGTAGGCCGAATGCGCATGCAGCTCGACGTACGTCATAGGATCCGGGCGTGCCGGAGCCGACCGTCAGCCGCCCGGGCGAGGGCGAGCGCCACGAACGGAGCGACGGGTACCGCCTGATCCGCCTCGCGACCGAGCAGATCTCGGTGATCGAGATCGGCTTCGACGAGTCGCTCGTCGTCGAGCCGCACACGCACGACGACCACACCGATTCCTTCCTCGTGCTCGAGGGCGAGGTGGAGTTCACGGCCGGCGACGAGACCGTCGTGCTCGGACCAGGGTCGTTCTTCTCCGCTCCGCCGGGAGCGCGGCACGGGTTCCGGAGCGCCGACGGGCGCGCGCGGGTGCTCAACCTGCATTCCCCGGACGGCGGCTTCGTGGACGGAATCCGCCGCACGAGCGCAGACTCCGCCGGCACCTAGGCGCGCTGGGTGAACCACGCTCCGGTCTCGTCGTCGCGGTAGACGACCGCGTTCTCGCCGGTCTCGAGGACGACGTCGAAGTACCGCCGGTCGACGGGCTCGTCGGTCCACCAGCGATCGACGACGCGCCACTCCTCGCGCACGACCGCGACGTCCTGCCGGTTCACACGGCGCGGCGTGCCCCCGGCGTGTGCCTCGACGAGCGCCGGTCTGGGTGCGTTCAGTCGTCGCGCGGTACGAGCAGCGCGCGCGCTTCCGGTATGCGCGACCACGGTGCGACCTCCACCACCGTCGAGACCCCGCCTGCGCCGACCGCGGCTCGCACCTGGCGCAGGCCCTCGCGCAGCCTCCCCTGCATCACCTCCCCTTCCGCCGCGACGAGCTCGAGCTGCTCGCCCGTGTGCTCCGACAGCTCGCAGACCTCGAGCCGCAGCTTGAGCGCCGGTGCGGGCAGCTCGGCGAGCTTCGGCGCGAGCGCCGTCCGCAGCCGGGCCGGATCGGCGGTCGGCTCCCGCAGCGTCACCGTCCGCCGCCACGACGCTCCGCCGACGAGCCGCGCCCAGACCGCGACCTTCCGCGGTGGCCTGCCCGCCCGCTCGGGCCGGGCGAGCAGGCGGTCGACGAGCACCGCGAGCCCACGGCGGAGCGTCAGGTCGTTGCCGACCGCCTCGGGGAACTCGAGCGTCTCGTGCAGCGCCGTCGCGGGCTTCCGCGGTGCCACCCGTCCGTCCGCCTCTGCTCTCGCCAGGCTCCAGGCGCGCCGGCCGACCGGCCCCCACCTCTCGGCCACTGCGCTGCCCGGAAGCCCGGCAAGCTGTCCGATCGTTCGCACCCCGAGCTCTTCGAGCTGCTCGTAGCGCTCGCGCTCGAGCGGCAGGAGCGTGAGCGGCAGGGGCGAGAGAAACGAGCGCGTGCGGTCGTCGGAGACGATGAGCGCCTGTCCCGGGCGCGCGACGTTCGCCGCGGCCAGCGCCGCGAACCGGCGGTCGGCTGCGCCCGCCCGCGCGTCCCAGATCGTCCCGACTGCCGCGAGCGCCCGCTTGAGCGCGGGCTCGAGGCCGCCGTAGAGCCGCTCCACCCCGCGCGTCTCGAAGTAGACCGTTCCCGCCGCGACCGGTTCGACCGCGAAGCCGGCGTCCTCGAGCCGCCGCAGGATCTCCTCCCACGCCTGCTCGACGGTCGCCGGATCCTGCTCGACCAGCTCGAGCTCCGGGCAGAGCGCGAGCGCCTCCCCGAGTCGCATCCCCGGCCGGACGCCCTTCGCCTCCGCCGCGCCGGTCACCGAGCCGAGCAGCGGCTCCGTCCCGGGCAGCGGCGCGAGCGCCGCCGGCCTCGTCTGCAGCCCCGGCCGGAGGCGGAGGGCCGCCCGCAGATCGAAGGCCGGGATGACGACTGCGGCGATCACGGGAACGTATGTTCTACACGAACACGTGTTCCCTGTCAAGGCGAGCTCGATGCTCGGCTTGACAGGCACCTTGGTTGCCGCCGAAGGCGGGAACCAAGGTGAAAGAGTTCCGCCCCTACTCCCGCTCAAGCACGATCACCGGGATGTGGCGGTCGGTGCGCTTGACGTACTCGTCGTAGTCGGGCCACTGCTGCGCTGCGAGCCGCCAGAGCCGCTCCCGCTCCTCACCTTCGGCGGTGCGCGCGCGGGCGCGGAAGACGTGGTCCTGCACCTGCACCTCGACCTCGGGGTTCTTCGAGAGGTTCAGGTACCAGCCGGGATGCTCCGGCGCACCGCCCTTCGACGCGATCACCACGTAGCGGTCGCCGTCCTGCTCGTAGATCAGCGGCGTGGTCGTCTGCCGCCCCGACTTCCGCCCCGTGGTCGTCAGCAGCAGGATCTTCACTCCGCGCTTCCAGATATGCCCGACCTCGCCGCCGGTCTCGCGATAGCGACGAACGTGCTCCTCGCCGTACAGGGTCTCCGCCTCGCTCATCGCTCAGCTCCTTTCCGCGGCCCGGGCCGCGAAGACGACACGCCCGCGCACCGGGATACGCTAGCCACGTGACCGCGGTCGACGCCCCCCGCTACTGCTATCGCCATCCCGATCGCGAGACGGGCCTCTCGTGCTCCGAATGCGGACGCCCGATCTGCTACGAGTGCATGACGCCGGCACCCGTCGGCCTGCGCTGCCCCGAGCACTCGGGCCGCCCGCAAGGCGTGCAGCGCGTCCGCCGTTCGACGCAGCGGACGGTGACCGGGATCGGCTCGCGCCGCATGAACGCCGTCACGATGGCGCTGATCGCGATCAACGTCGCCGTCTATCTCGCCGAGCTCGCGATCGGCGGCAGCGTCGACGGTCTGAACAACTGGATCTACGACCACGGTGCGCTCGTGATGACGGGCATCTACGGGAACGGGACGCTCGCCGGCGTCGCGCACGGCGAGTGGTGGCGGCTCGTGACCGCGGCGTTCCTGCACTACGGCCCGTTGCACCTGGGGATCAACATGTACTCGCTCTACTTCGCCGGCAGCCTGCTCGAGCACGTGATCGGCCGCTGGCGCTTCGCGCTGCTCTACATCGCCTCGGGCGTTGCCGGCTCGGCGGGCGCCCTGTGGATCACCCCGAATGCGATCACCGTCGGGGCCTCCGGCGCGATCTTCGGCATCCTCGGGGGTCTGTTCGTGCTCGAGCGCAGCCGCCACATCGCAACAGGTGGCCAGGTGCTCGGCCTGATCGTCCTCAATCTCATCTTCACGTTCGCCGTCTCGAACATCTCCGTGGGCGGCCACCTCGGCGGCCTCGTCGCCGGCGTCGTGCTGATGTGGTTGCTGCTCCAGTTCCGGCGCTCGACGGCGCTCAGCGTCGCCGCCACTGCGGCGATCGTCGTCCTGAGCGTCGTCGTCGCGTACGCGAAGACGCGCGGCTACACCTGATCCGGGGCCAGGTACGTACCGGACACGTACCAGGTACGTGCCACTTCTGGGTCAGCCTCCCGCAGCGACGTACGCGTCCGACCCTGCCGCCGCGAGCGTCGCCTGCGCGGCCGCGAGCCGGGCGAGCGGCACGCGGAACGGCGAGCAGGAGACGTAGTCGAGGCCGAGCGACTCGCAGAAGGCGATCGAGCGCGGGTCGCCGCCGTGCTCGCCGCAGATGCCGAGCTTGATCCCCGGCCGCGCCGACCGCCCGCGCTCGACGGCGATCCGCATCAGCTCCCCCACTCCCTCTATGTCGAGCACCTCGAACGGGTTGCGCTCGAGCACGCCGTCCTGCAGATAGCGGGTGAGGAACTTCCCCTCGGCGTCGTCGCGCGAGAACGCGAGCGCGGTCTGCGTGAGGTCGTTCGTCCCGAACGAGAAGAAGTCGGCGTGCTCGGCGATCTCGTCGGCGCGGACGGCGGCGCGCGGCACCTCGATCATCGTGCCGACGAGGTGCGCGAGCCCCGGCGCCTCCTCCTCCCACACCGCCTCCGTCAACTCCCGGAGCCGGCGCAGCTCCTCGGCGAAGCCGACGAGCGGGTGCATGACCTCGACGAGCGGCGCCGAGCCCGTCCGCTCCTCCACCGCCCGCGCGGCCCGCGCGATCGCGCGCACCTGCATCTCGTAGATCTCCGGAAAGAGCAGCCCGAGCCGGCAGCCGCGCGTCCCGAGCATCGGGTTCTGCTCCCGCAACGCCCTGATCCGCGCGCGCATCCGCTCGCTCGTCGCCTGCTCCTCCGCCGGCAGGAACTCGTGCAGCGGCGGGTCGAGCAGCCGGATCGTCACCGGCAGGCCCGCCATCGCCTCGAGGATCCCCTCGAAGTCCGACTGCTGGAACGGCAGCAGCCGGTCGAGCGCGGCACGGCGGCCCGCCTCGTCCTCGGCGAGGATCATCTCCTGCACCACCGGCAGGCGCTCGTCGCCGAAGAACATGTGCTCGGTCCGGCAGAGGCCGATTCCCTCCGCGCCGAAGCCGCGGGCGCGAGCCGCGTCGTCGGGCGTGTCGGCGTTGGCGCGCACGCGGAGCCGCCTCGCCTCGTCGGCCCAACCGAGGACGGTCTCGAAGTCCTCGTTCAGCTGCGGGGGCACGAGCGGCACCTCGCCGACGTAGACCGCTCCCGTGCCGCCGTCGATCGTGACGGCGTCGCCTTCGTGCAGCGTGTGACCGCCGATCGTCGCCGTCCGCGCCGACGCGTCGAGCGCGAGCTCCTCGCAGCCAGTGACGCAGGGCTTGCCCATGCCGCGTGCGACGACGGCCGCATGCGAGGTCATGCCGCCGTGCACGGTGAGGATCCCCTCGGCCGCGATCATCCCGTGGATGTCGTCCGGCGTCGTCTCCCAGCGAACGAGCAGCACCGGCCCGCCCTTCGCCCGCTCCACGGCCGTGTCGGCGTCGAAGACGATCCCGCCGCTGGCGGCCCCCGGGGACGCGTTCAGCCCGCGGGCTGCGACCTCGAGCGCCGCACCCGGGTCGATCATCGGGTGCAGCAGCTGGTCGAGCTGCGCGGGATCGATGCGCGCGATCGCCTCCGGCCGCGAGATCAGCCCCTCCTCGACCATCGACACCGCCACCTTCAGCGCGGCCGCCGCGGTCCGCTTCGCCGCGCGCGTCTGCAGCAGGTAGAGCCGGTCGTCCTCGACGGTGAACTCCACGTCCTGCATGTCGCGGTAGTGCTCCTCGAGCCGCCGCATCGTCTCGACGAGCTGGTCGAACGCCTGCGGCAGCGACTCGCGCATCGTCTCCAGCGGCTGGGGCGTGCGGATGCCGGCGACGACGTCCTCGCCCTGCGCGTTCGCGAGGAACTCGCCGTAGAGCCCCTGCTCGCCGGTCGACGGGTCGCGCGTGAACGCGACGCCGGTGCCGGACCGCTCGCCGGTGTTGCCGAAGACCATCTGCACGACGCTCACCGCGGTGCCGAGGTCGTCGGGGATCTCGTGCGCGCGGCGGTACACCTGCGCGCGCGGGTTGTTCCACGAGCCGAAGACCGCACGCACCGCACGCAGCAGCTGCTCGCGCGCGTCGGCGGGAAAGTCGGCGCCGGTCTGCTCGCGATAGACGCTCCTGAACGAGGCGACGAGCGCGCGCAGGTCGTCGGTGTCGAGATCGGTGTCCTGCTGCGCGCCCCGCTGCGACTTGAGCGACTCGAGCTCGCGCTCGAAGAGATGCGCGTCGACGCCGTCCACGACCTCGCCGAACATCTGGATCAGCCGCCGGTAGGAGTCGTACGCGAGCCGCGCGTTACCGGTCCGGGCGGCGAATCCCTCCGCCGCATCGTCGTTCAGGCCGAGGTTGAGGATCGTGTCCATCATCCCCGGCATCGAGATCGCTGCGCCCGAGCGCACTGAGACGAGGAGCGGCGCATCCGTCGAACCGAAGGTCGATCCGGTTCGTTCCTCGAGCCGTGCGACGTGCGCCTCCACCTCCTCGACGAGGCCGGGCGGCAGATCGCCCTCGCGCATGTAGGCGCGGCAGGCGTCTGTGGTGATCGTGAACCCCGCCGGAACCGGGATGCGGAGCTGCGTCATCTCCGCGAGGCCCACCCCCTTGCCGCCCAGCAGCTCGCGCCCGCCGGTGCAGGGCTCGTCGAAGTCGTAGACGTACCTGGCGGCCACGGGACCGCGCATCTTTCCACGTCCCCTCAGGAGGCGGCGGCGCTCCGGCGGCGGCGCGCCCGGAACTCCGCCAGCCACGCGACCGTGCGGAGGCCGAACCAGAAGGGCGTGAACAGCCCGTAGAAGAGGATCAGCGCGGCTCCGAGCGCCGTCCACCAGATCGCCCAGCGCCAGAGCGGCACCGGCGGCTTGGGCTTCACGGCGCGGCCGCCTCCGCGCGCCGCCGCTCGACGACGTGCACGATCCGGTGCGAGATCTCCTCGATCGACAGCTCGCTCACGTCGAGCACCGGGCAGCCGAGCCGCCGCTGGATGCTGCTCGCGTAGTCGAGCTCGTCGTAGATCTCGGCGAGGTCGGCGTAGCGCTGGTCGGCTCGCATCCAACGCATGCGCTCGCCGCGGATCTCGGCCAGCCGGCCGGCGTCGATCGTCAGCCCGACGATCTTGTGGGCCGGGACGTCGAACAGACCCGGCGGCGGGTCGATGCCCTTCACGAGCGGCACGTTCGCGGTGCGGTAGCCGAGGTAGCCCAGGTAGATCGAGAGCGGCGTCTTCGACGTGCGCGAGACGCCGACGAGCACGATGTCCGCCTCCGGCAGCGCGCTCGCGCCGACGCCGTCGTCGTACTTGACCGCGAACTCGATCGCGGACATGCGGCGGAAGTACGCCTCGTTCAGCGGTGGGCGCGCGTTCGGCTGCATGCGCGCGGCGCGGCCGGACACCTTGGCGACGGCGTCGATCGGATGCCCGAGCAGGTCGCAGTAGTGCAGGCGCGCACGGCGGCAGAGCATCCGCATCGCGTCACGCAGCTCGGGCTCGACGAGCGTGTAGACCACGACCGCGGGACGTCCCTTCATCCGCTCGACCGCGAGCTGCAGGTCGGCGACCGACTCCACCCGCGGATGCCGGATCTCGACGAACTCCTGCTCCGGAAACTGCGCCTCGAGCGCCTGCACGAGGCGCGCCGCCGTCTCACCGGTCGCATCCGACACGACGTGCAGCTCGACGCCCGGTGCCGCCATCGCCGGGACTCTACGCATGTAGTTTCCGAGGGTGACCGAGCAGCTGAACCAGTTCCAGGGTGCGGCGACGATCGAGAAGGTGGCGTCGCTCTGCCGCCGGCGGGCCTTCGTCTTTCCGTCGTCGGACATCTACGGCGGCCTGGGCTCGTCCTTCGACTTCGGCCACTACGGCGTCCTGATGAACGACAACGTCAAGGCCGAGTGGCGCCGTGCGCTGATCCAGGAGCGCGAGGACGTCGTCGCTCTCGACTCGGCGATCATCCTGCAGCCGCAGGTGTGGGTCGCCTCGGGCCACGTCTCCGGCTTCTCCGACCCGCTCGTCGACTGTCGCACCTGCAAGCTGCGCTTCCGCGCCGACCAGCTCGAGCAGTCCGCGTGCGGCCGCAAGCCGTCGAAGCATCCGGGCGAGACGCCGGACTGCGACCTCACCGAGCCGCGGCAGTTCAACCTGATGTTCGAGACGTACGTCGGCCCGGTGCGAGACGACGCGGCGCGTGCCTATCTTCGGCCCGAGACGGCGCAGGGCATCTTCGTCAACTTCAAGAACGTCGTCTCGTCGATGCGGGTGAAGCCGCCGTTCGGGATCGCGCAGATCGGCAAGAGCTTCCGCAACGAGATCACGCCCGGCAACTTCCTCTTCCGGATGCGCGAGTTCGAGCAGATGGAGATGGAGTTCTTCGTCCCGCCCGACGAGGCGGCGGAGTGGCACCGCTACTGGATCGACGCGCGGCGCGACTGGCATCTCTCGCTCGGCATCCGCGAGAGCCATCTCCGCGTTCGTGCACACGGCGTGGAGGAGCTCTCGCACTACTCGAGCGCGACGAGCGACATCGAGTACCTCTATCCGATCGGCTGGCAGGAGCTCGAGGGCGTCGCGAACCGCGGCGACTACGACCTGCGACAGCACGCCGACGCGTCGGGGACGAAGCTCGAGTGGGTCGGCCACGAGGAGCGGTACGTCCCGCACGTGATCGAGCCGGCGATCAGCGTCGTGCGCTCGACGCTCGCGTTCCTCTGCGACGCCTACGACGAGGAGGAGGTCGCGGGACGTCCGCGCACCGTGCTGCGCCTCCATCCGCGCATCGCGCCGGTGAAGGTGGCGGTGCTGCCGCTGATCGGCAAGGACACGGCGATGGTCGAGCAGGCGCGCGGTCTCTACGAGGAGCTGCGTCACGCGATGTCGGCCGAGTACGACGACTCCGCGGCGATCGGCAAGCGCTACCGGCGGCAGGACGAGATCGGCACGCCGTGGGCGCTGACGATCGACGAGCAGACGCTCGAGGACGGCACGGTCACGCTGCGCGACCGCGACACGCTCGAGCAGGAGCGCATCCCGATCGCGGGAGCGCGCGCGCTGCTCGAGGACCGGCTGCGGCAGGACTGGCGCCCGCGCGAGTAGCTGCGTGGGCTGGCACGAGCTGACGATCGCCTCCGAGGCGCTGCGCGGCAACCCGCTCGGCGACCCGCACGAACGGCCGCTGTACGTCCGGTCGCCGGCAGACGACTCGCGCCGCTATCCGACCGTCTACGTCCTCCACGCTCACATGCGGACGGCGCGCTGGTGGTTCAACGTGGAGCCGTTCGAGCGCTCGTATCCGGACGAGGTGGACGCGCTGGCGCCGGATGCCGTCGTTGCGCTGGTCGACGGCTGGACGTCGGTGGGCGGCTCGCAGTGGATCGACTCGGACGGCATCGGCCGCTACGGCACGTATCTGCGCGAGGAGGTCGTGCCGTTCGTCGAGGAGCGGTTCCCGGCGAACGGCCGGCGCGCGCTGCAGGGAAAGTCGTCCGGCGGCTACGGCGCGATCGTCAACGCGCTCGAGCATCCGGACGTGTTCCACGCCGTCGCCGCACACGCGCCCGGGCCGGCACTGTTCGACGTCACGCTGCGCCCCGACTTCGCCGAGGCTGCGCGGACGCTGCGCGGGAAGCCGCTCGCCGAGTGGTGGTCGTCGGAGTTCGAGAGCCTCCGCTCGCACGAGGACGCGGTGCTCGTCGAGCTCTGGTCGTCCGCGCTCGCGTTCGGCGGTGGCGAGCTCCCGTTCGACCTCGAGACGGCCGAGCTGCGGCAGGACGTGTGGGAGCGGTGGCTCGCACACGACCCGGTGCGGCTCGTCCGGGAACACGCTGACGCCGCGCGCGCGCTCCGCGGCGTCTGGCTCGACGCAGGCGACCGCGACACCTACTTCCTCGACCTCGCCGCGATCGCGCTGCGGCGGGCGTTCGATGAGGCCGGGCTCGACGAGACGCGCCTCCGCTTCGAGCTCTTCCCCGGCGGTCACCGCGGGCTCGGGTGGCGCTACCCGCTCTCGCTCGCCTGGCTCGTCGGCTGTCTCTCCATGACCTTGTAGCTCGGCTCGCCGAAACCGAGCTTGCGGTAGAGCGGGTGCATGTCCTGCGTGTGCAGCAGCCACGTGCGGGCGGCGTACGGGCCGCGCTCGATCATCTCGCGCACGAGCGCCTCCCCCAGCCCGCGTCCGCGATGCTCGGGGAGCACGTACACGTCCGCGAGATAGACGGTGGTGACGCCGTCGGTGACCGCCCGGCAGAAGCCGACCTGCCGGCCGTCGTGATAGAGCCCGACGACCCGCGCGGACCGGTTGTGCACGAGCTCCTGGACGTCGTACGGACGACCCCGCGCCCAGTAGGAATCCTCGGAGAGGAAGCGGTGCACCGCGCGGAGGTCGACGCGGGCCGGATCGTCGTCGAGCTCGTAGCCGTCGCCGAGCTCGCGCCTCACGCCGACAGCGTCCGCAGTCGGAAGCCGCCGTGCTCCTCGTAAGAGGCGGTGACAATCGACAGCGCCTCCCGCCGCGCGCGCTCCGACAAGCCCGCCTCGTGCGCCGCCGCGAGCGGGCTCGCGAGCAGGCGCTCCGCGCCGGCGAGGCCGTCCGGTGACAGCCGCAGGGCAGCCGCCGCGTGCCCGCTACAGACCGCGCCGCCGGCTCGCGCCGAGAAGCCGACGACGTCGCCCGTCGCACCGCATTCGACGCAGCTCGTCAGATGGGGCAGGTAGCCGGCGAGCCAGAGCAGCTTCAGCTGGAACGCGAGCGCGAGCGGGTCGAGCGCCGGGCGGGTGCCGTCGCCCTCCGGCACCGGTGCCTCGTCGAGCAGGTCGAGGAAGCGCGCGAGCGCCGTGAAGGCACGCTCGTTCGCCTCCGGCTCGGCGAACAGTCGCAGCATCGCCTCCGCCCCGACGAGGCCGACGTCGAAGCGGTAAGGCTGCTCGCGCGCTTCCCGGTGCGACCGCTTCAGGTCGACGCCGGTGATCGTCTGCAGCTCGCCCGAGCCCTCGTGCAGCTGCAGCTCCACGTGCGAGAGCGGCTCGAGCCGCGCGCCGAACCGCGAGCGGGTCTTCCGGATGCCCTTGGCGATCGCGCCGATCCGCCCGCGCTCGCTCGTGTACAAGTGGAGGATCCGATCGGCCTCGGCGAACCGAAGCGAGCGGAGGACGATCGCCTCGGTGCGGTAGCCGCGCCCCACGTGTCCAGTCTAGGCATCCCACCTCCGGAATCCGGACGGGTTCTTACGCGTTTCAAATGATGGTGGCACGGGTTCGGATCTATACGACGCGCTGGTGCGGCTACTGCGTCCGCGCGAAGGCGCTCCTTGACGGCCGCGGCATCGACTACGAGGAGATCTCGCTCGATGACGATCCGGCGTTCCGGGCGAGGCTGCAGGAGCTGACCGGCGGCTGGACGGTGCCGCAGATCGTGATCGACGGCCGGCCGGTCGGCGGCTACACGGAGCTCTGGCGCCTCGACCGCGACGGCCGGCTCGACGAGCTGCTCGCGGCTGCGTGAGCAGGAGTGCCGGTGGGGTGGTCCGCCGCGGGGAGGCGCTGGCACGAAGGGCAGTACCAGGTTCCTCGCCCCGCCACGCGGATCTTGTCGATCGGCGTGCCGCAGCGCGGACACGGCTCGCCCCCGCGCCCGTAGACGCGGAACTCGTCCTGCATCGTCCCGCTCTCACCGGCGGGCGTGCGATAGTCGCGTAGCGTCGAGCCCTGCCGTGCGATCCCGCGCTCGAGCGCCCGGCGGAGCGCCCGATGGAGCGCCCGCACCTTGCGTGGCTCGAGATCGGCGGCAGGCGTCAGGGGGTGGATCCGCGCCCACCAGAGCGCCTCGTCGGCGTAGATGTTGCCGACGCCGGCGACGGTTCGCTGGTCGAGGATCGCGGCTTTTACGGGCGCGCGCCGGCCGTGCAGCCGCTCCGCCAGATGCTTCGCTGCGTACGCCTCGTCGAGCGGCTCCCTCCCCACCCGCGCGTCCACGTACGCCTCCACCTCGTCGGGCTCGAGCAGCAGCCAGGTGCCGAAGCGTCGGACGTCGCGGTAGGCGACGTCCGACCCGTCGTCTAGCGTGATGACGGCTCGCCGGTGAGGGTCGTCGGGAAGCTTTCCTGCCGCGGTGTGCAGCAACGACCCCGTCATCCGGAGGTGGATCAGCAGAGCCCTTCCCGATCCGAACCGAACAATCAGATACTTGCCGCGGCGGTCGACCCGCTCGACCCGCTCGCCCTCCAGCTCACGCCCGACCTCCTCCCGGTCGAGAGGTCGCGTGAGGCGAGGGTCGTCGATGCGCACGCGCTCGAAGAGCCGTCCCGTCAGGACGGGCTCGAGCTGGCGGCGGACCGTCTCGACCTCGGGCAGCTCGGGCATCAGTCGACCACGTCGAGGACGATCGGCCGCTCGGGCGGCGGCTCCGACGCCAGCCGGTACGCGGCAGCGACGGCGCCTGCGGCCTCGTCGGCGCTCCCCTCGTCGTGCGCGTGTACCTCGGCGAGCGGCTCGCCTTGCTCGACGCGATCGCCCCGCTTCGCGCGGCAGACGACGCCGACCGCGTGGTCGATGCGGTCATCCTTGGTGCGCCGCCCCGCGCCGAGGTGGAGCGCTGCCGTGCCGACCGCGATCGCGCCGAGGCCGGCCACGTAGCCGGGAGCCGGAGCCGTCACCTCGCGGACCACGGCCGCCGCCGGCAACGCCGACTCGTCGGTCGTGCCGCCCTGCGCCTCGAGCCAGCGGCGCCAGACGGCCTCGGCGCGTCCGTCCGCGACGGCTGCCTCCGCACGCCGCCGCCCTTCGGCCTCGTCGACGCCGAGGTCGGACAGGGCGAGGAGCCGGGCGCTGGCGTCGAGCACGAGCTCGCTGAAGTCGGGCGGCCCCTGGCCGCGCACCGTGGCGAGCGCCTCGCGGACCTCGAGCGCGTTGCCGACGGCGTTCCCGAGCGGCTGGTCCATGTCGGTCAGCAGGCAGACGACGCTGCGCCCGGCCTCGCGGCCGAGCTCGAGCATCGTCTCCGCGAGCGCCCGCGCCTCGTCGAGCGTCTTCATGAAGGCCCCGTCGCCGACCTTGACGTCGAGCACGATCGCCTGCGCCCCGGCCGCGAGCTTCTTCGACATGATCGAGGCGGCGATCAGCGAGCGCTGGTCGACCGTCGCCGTCACGTCGCGTAGCCCGTAGAGGAGCTTGTCGGCCGGAACGAGGTCGGCGGTCTGGCCGACGATCGCAACGCCGACGTCGCGCACCTGGTCGACGAACTCGTCCACCGTCAGATCGACGCGGAACCCCGGGATCGACTCGAGCTTGTCGAGGGTTCCGCCCGTGTGGCCGAGCCCGCGGCCGCTCATCTTCCCGAGCGGCACGCCGCAGGCCGCGACGGTCGGCGCCACCGCGAGCGACGTCTTGTCACCGACCCCGCCCGTGGAGTGCTTGTCGACGACCTTCCGTCCGAGCCTCGCGCCGAGGTCGATCGTTTCACCGCTCCGCACCATGGCATCGGTGAGCGCGAACGTCTCGCGCGGCGAGAGCCCGCGGAAGTAGACGGCCATGCAGAACGCGGCGAGCTGGTAGTCGGGAACGTCGCCGCGTGCGTAGCCGAGGATCAGCTCGGCGATCTCGTCGTCGCGCAGCTCCTCGCCGTCGCGCTTCCGCTGGATCAGCTCTGGCGCGCGGATCACTTCGTCGCGACGAAGATGCTCACGCAGGTCCGCGCGCGCAGCGGCAGGTCGACCTCGAGCGGCAGAGACTTGTCCGTCGTCATCATCGAATCGCGGTATGCGACGACGAGCGCGCGCTCCCTGATCGTGACCGCACCGTCGACGTCCCGGCGGCGGACGGCGCGGAAATGCCGGAGCAGCAGCTCCTCGCCGTTCTCGCGCGTCAACGAGGATCGGAAGTCGGGGCCGAACAGCTCGCGGAGCTCCTGCAGGTGCTGCTCGCCGTTCGTCACCGCGACGAGATGTCCCCCCGGGCGCAGCACCCTCGCCAGCTCAGAGAACGCGCGGTCGAGGTCCGGCACGTGGTAGAGCATCCAGGCGGCGACGGCGGTGTCGAACGCGGCGTCGTCGAACGGGAGCTCCTGCACGTCGCAGACCTGCGCGTCTCGGATGCCTCGCCCCCGCGCCAGCTCGACCATCCGCGGGGAGATGTCGACGAAGGTCACCTCCGCGTCGAGCTCCCGCAGCATCCGTTCGGCGAGCTCGCCGGGACCGCCGCCGACCTCGAGCACGCGCTGAGGCGCGAGCGCGGCGATCTCCTGGAACACGACGTCCGGAGCCTGCTCGCCCTCGTACTCGCCGTAGATCGCCTGCCGTGCGCGCAGGTTGTCCTCCCGCGCGTACTGCCCCCGGACGAGCGCCTCGTCGTCGAGATGACTCATGCCGCCCTCTCCGCGACGAACACCGAGACGAGCAGGGAGCACGCAAGGGGTCCTTCGAATCGCGGCAGCTTTCCGGCGAGATCGCGACGCGTGACCGACGCGGAGACGTAGGCGTTCGCAGCCTCCCAGTCGTCGAACGTGACGACGCCGTTTGCATCGCGCCGCTCGACGTGAGGGAAGTGGCGCCGCAGCTGCTCCTCGGCGTTCTCCGCGCTGAAGGCATGCTCGCGCCGAGAGCGCGAGCCGAACCTCCCCCACAGCTCGGGCAGGTTCCGCTCCGAGTTGGTCACGGCGACGAGCCTTCCACCCGGCCGCAGCACACGCGCGAGCTCGGATAGGGCGCGGTCGACGTCGGGCACGTGGTAGAGCATCCAGGCCGCGACGGCGCAGTCGAACGCGTCATCCTCGAACGGAAGCTCCTGGACGTCGCCGACGCGCGCGTCGACTCCTGCGGCGCGCGCGAGCTCCACCATCCGCTCGGACTGGTCGACCGCAACCACATTCGAGCCCAACTCGGCCGCGATCCGCGCCGCGAGCTCCCCGCGCCCGCAGCCGACCTCCAGCACCCGCTCCGGCCGCGCCTCGGCAACCGCGCGAAACGCCTCCTCGCGCGGCCGCGCGCCGGCTGCGTTCTGCCACGCGGCGGCGCGGACGGCGAAGCGCGACTCGTCCGCGTACTCGGCCCGAACGAGCTCGGGGTCGTTCGTCGCGCGGATCAAGGTGTGACGATCGGCGTGCCCGGGACGCCGCGCGGCGCCGCCTTCCCGCCGAGCCATGCGTTCACCGTCGCGCCGACGTCGGCGAACTCCCCCTCCTCGTGGATGCGCCCGTCTGCGTTTCGCCCTTCGACATAGGCGAGGAGCAGTGCGTGCTCACGTGAGTGGTCGGTCGACGGCGTCGTCGGATCGCAGCCGTGGTCCGACGTCATCACGAGCAGGTCGCCGAAACGAAGTGCGTCGAGCAGATCGGGCAGCCGCCGGTCGAAGTCCTGCAAGCAGCGATGGAAGTTCACCGGGTCGTTGCGATGACCCCACAGCATGTCGGTCTCGACGAGGTTCGTGAAGACGAAGCCGTCGTCGATCGAACGGAGCAGCTCCTCGGTACGCTGGATGCCCTCGACGTTCGACCTCGTCGGCAGCTCCTCGTCGACGTCCTGGTGGGCGAAGATGTCGGGGATCTTTCCCACGCCGTACACCTTGTGGCCGGCGTCGCGCACGAGCGTCAGGTAGTTCGGGCGGCGCGGCTCGAGCGAGAAGTCGTGACGGTTCGGCGTCCGCTCGTAGGAGCCGGGCTCGCCGACGAACGGCCGCGCGATCACCCGCCCGACCGCGTGCTTGCCGGTGAGGATCTCGCGCGCGACGCGGCAGGCGGCGTAGAGCTCCTCGAGCGGGATGGTCTCCTCGTGCGCCGCGATCTGGAAGACGGAGTCGGCGCTCGTGTAGACGATCCACTTCCCCGTTCGCTGGTGCTCCTCGCCGAGCTCCTGGATGATCTCCGTCCCGCTCGCCGGCTTGTTGCCGAGCACGCCCCGGCCGGTGCGGTTCATGAACGGGTCGATCACCTCGTCGGGGAAGCCGAACGGGTAGGTCGGCATCGCCTGCGGCGTCACCACGCCCATCAGCTCCCAGTGGCCGGTCGTCGTGTCCTTGCCCTTGGACCGCTCGACGAGCCGGCCGGCGACCGCGGGCGCGCCCGGCTGCGGCGCACAGCCTTCGAGCGGCTCGACGTTGCCGAGGCCGAGCGCCTCGAGCGTCGGCAGGTCGAGCCCACCCACCGCGCGGGCCACGTTCGCGAGCGTGTTCGACCCCGCGTCGCCGAACTCGGCTGCGTCGGGCAGCTCGCCCGCGCCCACCGCGTCCAGCACGATGACGCACGCGCGCGGCACTACGAGGAGAGAGTCCGCCGGCTCGGAGCGATCGTCCGGGAGCTCGAGATGGTCGCGGCGGCCATGCGGGCTATCCTACTTCCGTGCACACCGTGATCGGCATCGTGCTCCTCGCCGTCTTCATCCCGTGCGTCGTCGCGCTTGCGGCAGGCGTCACGTGGGTCGTGGTGAAGGTCAGCCCGGCGCCGAGCCAGAAGAAGAGCGCGTAGCCGCGTCAGGCCGCGGCGAGCGGCATCACGTCGGCGAGCGGCGTGTACGGCAGGCCGTGAGCCTCGGCGACAGCCTCGTACGTCAACCGTCCGTCGACGACGTTCACGCCCTTGGCGAGCGCCGGATCTGCCGCGACCGCCTCGCGCAGCCCGAGGTTCGCGATCGCCTCGACGTACGGCAGGGTCGCGTTGGTGAGCGCCTTCGTCGATGTGATCGGAACCGCGCCGGGCATGTTGGCGACGCAGTAGTGCGTCACGCCGTCGACGACGTAGACGGGTTCGGCGTGCGTCGTCGCGTGCGAGGTCTCGAAGCAGCCGCCCTGGTCGATCGCCACGTCCACGACGACCGCTCCCTCCTTCATGCCGCGGATCATCTCCGCCGTCACGAGCTTCGGCGCGAGAGCGCCCGGGATGAGCACCGCGCCGATCACGAGGTCCGCGTCCTCGACCGACGACGCGATCTGCAGGCTCGAGCTCATCAGCAGCGTGACGCGCCCGGAGAGAATCTCCTCCAGATGACGCATGCGGTCGATCGACCGTTCGAGGATCGTCACCTGGGCGCCCAGGCCGAGCGCGATGATCGCCGCGTTGTAGCCGACGACTCCCCCGCCGACGATCACGACCTTGCCCGGCGCGACTCCGGGGACGCCGCCGAGCAACAGCCCGCGGCCGCCGAGCGGCTTCTCGAGGAAGTACGTCCCGGCCTGTGACGCGAGCCGTCCCGCGACCTCCGACATCGGCGCGAGCAGCGGCAGCGTGCGGCCGACCTCGACCGTCTCGTAGGCGACCGCGCTGATGCCGGAGTCGATGAGCGCCCGCGTCAGCGGCTCGTCCGCGGCGATGTGCAGGTACGTGAACAGGATGAGCCCCTCCCGCAGCCGCGCGTACTCCTCCTCGATCGGCTCCTTCACCTTCAGCACGAGGTCCGACCGCTCCCAGACGTCGTCGACGTCCACGATCTCGGCGCCGACGCGCGTGTACGCGTCGTCCGCGAACGCGCTGCCCGAGCCGGCTCCCGTCTCGACGGCGACCTCGTGGCCGTGGTTGATCAGCTCGAGCGCGCCGGCGGGCGTGAGCGCGACGCGATACTCGTCGGGCTTGATCTCCTTCGCGACGCCGATGCGCATGGCGGCGGAACGATACAGGGGTCGCTACCGACCGACGCGGCAGACGAGGATGCTCTCGAAGAACTCGCCCGCGCGGCGGCCGGTTCGCCGATTCACGTGGCGCACGATCCGCTCCTCGAGTCGCAGACCCGCGTTCGCGAGGATCTCGGGGTACAGCTCGCGCGCGTCGTTGACGACGATCACCACCGGCGCCCCACGCCTGAGGCTGCGCGCGGCGTTCGAGAACGTCTCCGCCATGTCCGCGACGTAGTCGGCGAGCGCGCGCGTTCCCGCCCGACGGACAGCGGGGCCGATCTCGTCGGAGCGGCGGTCCTCGAGCCCGAGGAGCTCGTACGCGTATCGGTGCTGCTCGTGGTAGTCGATCAGGCCGGGGTACGGCGGCGAGGTGACGATCCCGTCGATTCGCCGCGGTCGAAACGTGCGTGCGTCGTCGTGCACCACGTCGACGCGGCGATCGCTGCGTAGCTCCGCGAATCCGCGCAACCGCCGCATCATGTCCGTGGTGTAGCGCACGAGGAACTTCTGCGCCTCCTCGACGGGCCGGCAGATCCGGCGGTGCTTGTGGCAGTAGTACGGCCCGATCGCCGGCACCGTGGCGAAATCGAGATCGAAATGCGGCGTGCGTCGTGCGGATCGTGCGGCGCGCGAGAGGATGACGGCCGCGACGTCGAGTGCGTCGCCGTCGAGCCGCTCGCGCGCGACGTCCCGGTAGCGGAGAAGCTCACCCAGCGCGCGGGGCGCGTACCACGTTCGCAGCCACTCGCTCGCACCCTCCGCCGGCTGCGCCCCGGCCTGCCGCACCGCCTCGAGCGTCGTCCTCAGCCCGAGCTCGAGCGCGGCGAGCGGGTGGCGCGCCGTCTTGACCCGCCCGAGCAGGCAGTTGAACGCCGAGATGTCGCAGCCGATCGCGTTGGCGCCGAAGACGTTCGCTTCGACGAGCGTCGTCCCGGAGCCGGCGAACGGGTCGTACACGCACTGCCCGGGCGCGAAGTAGCGGCGAAGGAACACCTCGACGAGCTGCGGCACGAACTTGCCGAGATACGGGTGCAGCCCGTGCACGTGCTTCGTGCGCTCCGACTGCGGCAGCTCCGCCTCCGACCACGACAGCTCGAGGTCGATCTCGGCGTACAGCGCCTCCTGGCTGCGGCCCGCCATCGGGCGCTGACGCTAGCCGCCGAGCCGGACGCCCGAGCTCAGCGCCGCAGGTAGAGCAGGACGCCGGCGAGCGTCTTCGCGTCCTCGAGCTCGGGCAGCAAGCCCGGGAGCGCCGCAACCGGCACGCGTACGACGTCGAGCTCCTCGCCGGCATCGGGTGACGGCTCTCCCTCTTCCAGCCCGGTCGCGACGAAGAGATGCACACGCTCGTCGCAGAAGCCCGGTGTGGTGAACACCGTCGCCACCTGCTCCCAGTCGCCGCCGTGCAGGCCGGTCTCCTCGCGGAGCTCCCGCTGTGCGCATTCGAGCGGCGACTCGCCCTGCTCGAGCATCCCGGCCGGCAGCTCGAGCACGCTGGTGCGCGCAGCCGGACGGTCCTGCCGCACGAGCAGCAGCCGCTCCTCGCGGTCGATCGCGACGACGGCGACGGCGTCGGGATGCTGGACGATCTC
>Ga0209810_1002859_pt1 | contig 19438 bp, 15 predicted proteins | sample Coa_R1_7_FD_187159 | JGI IMG/M metagenome (GOLD analysis project Ga0209810, IMG submission 187159) | Surface soil microbial communities from Centralia Pennsylvania, which are recovering from an underground coalmine fire - Coalmine... | ecosystem: Environmental > Terrestrial > Soil > Unclassified... | reverse complement strand
CGACGACTCGACATCGGGGGTCTGGAACGCGTCGACCGCGGCCTGGACGTCGCTCGCCGACGCCTGGCAGCCGCCCGTCGGCGGGCACTGCACGTTCTCGATCCGGTTCTGGAACAGGTGGCCGGGCGGCAGCGACTGCGCGAACAGCGCGTACGAGATCACCTGGTCGCCCTGCAGCGGGTGGCCGCCCTCGCCCACCTCGATGTTCTTCGTGATCGTGCTCACGAGGCTCGGCAACTCGGTGAACGAGAAGTTCTGCGACACCTGCTCCCGGAACGCGCGCACGAACTCCTGCTGGCGGGCGTTCCGGACGAGGTCGCTGTCCGTGTGGCGGAAGCGGACGAAGTCGAGCGCCGCCTGGCCCGACAGGAGCTGGTAGCCCGGCTGCAGGTTGATGTTCGCGTAGTTGTCGTAGATCGAGCCGGTGTTCTTGTTGTAGTAGCGACGGTCGACGTCCAGCCAGACGCCGCCCATCTTGTCGACGACCTCCTTGAAGCCGTGGAAGTTCACGGTGATCAAGTAGTTGATCGGGAGCCCCGTCAGGTGCTTGATCGTGAGGACCGTTCCCGTCGGGCCGCAGCGCGAGTAGGCGGAGTTGATGCGGTCGAAGGGCGACGAGACGAAGCCGACCTTGTCGGTCTTCGAGCGAGGGCAGTAGATCGGGACGTCGAGGTCGCGCGGGAACGAGAGCAGCGAGATCGTCTTCGTCGACGGGTCGGCGCGAACGAGCATCAGCGTGTCGGAGAGCGACGGCCGGTTCGACTCGACACCGGCCCGGTGGTCGTAGCCGATGATCAGCGCGATCGCGGCGTGGTTGGGGAGCGGCACGTCGAGCGTCTTCGACGCGCGGACGACCGACGGCGTGTGCGCACGCACGGCCGCCACCGACTGGTGGAAGTAGAGGTACGCCCCGCCGGCGATCCCGAGGGCGAGGGACAGGACGACGAGGAGCGTGCCCACGAGGATGCGCCAGAAGAAGCCGAAGGCAGTCGTCCGCTCCTGCGGCGGCTGCCGGTAGCGGGTCACCGTGGCGAGCGTGCCGGGCGGGAAGACTGCCCGGCCGTTCCCGTTCTGCGCGGGGCCCCGTCCGACGGCTCGCTTCAGTGTCGTCCGCATAAACGTGTGCGGCGCCCGAGGGCGCCCGCTGCGGGCCAGGATAGCCGAGGCCCCGGACCGCGCTCAGGAGAGACTCGGGGCGAGCCAGCGCTCGACGTCGGCGAGAGGCTCGCCCTTCCGCCGCGCGTAGTCCTCGGCTTGGTCGCGGCCGATCCGGCCGACCGCGAAGTACGCCGCCTGCGGGCTGTGCAGGTAGACGCCCGAGACGGCAGCGGCGGGTGTCATCGCGTAGCTCTCCGTCAGCGCGATCCCCGCCGCCTCCGCGCCGAGCAGGCTGAGCAGCTTCCCCTTCTCGCTGTGGTCGGGGCACGCGGGGTAGCCGAACGCGGGCCTGATCCCGCGGAAGTTCTCCTTCAGCAGGTCGTCCCCGCTCAGGTGCTCGTCGGGCGCGTACCACTCCTGGCGCACGCGCCGGTGCAGCCACTCGGCGAACGCCTCGGCCAGCCGGTCGGCGAGCGCCTTCACGGCGATCGCGGAGTAGTCGTCGTATGCGGCGGCGTACCTGCCGGCGAGCTCGTCGGCGCCGTGCACGGCCACGGCGAACGCGCCGAGGTGGTCGGCGTCGGGCGCGACGTAGTCCGCGAGGCAACGGTTCGGGCGGCCGTCGGCGTGGTCGGCCTGCTGCCGGAGGAAGCAGAAGCGCGTGCCGTCGACCACGACATCGTCGCCCTCGCCGTGCGCGGGCCAGAAGCCGTAAACCCCGCGCGGGGAGAGCGACGCACCCTGCAGGATCTCGCGCAGCAGGGCCTGCGCGTCGTCGTACAGCTCGCGTGCGGCCGGCTGCTCGAGGATCGCGGGGAACTTCCCCTTCAGGTCCCACGCGTGGAAGAAGAACTGCCAGTCGATGAACGGCACGAGGTCGGCGATCGCGGGCTGCACCACACGCGTTCCCACGAACGGCGCCGGCGGCAGGTCGTCGAAGCGGACCCGCGGCCGGTTCGCGCGCGCCGTCGCGAGCGGGAGCAGCGGCTTCCGCAGCTTGGCGGCGTGCTGGTCGCGCAGGCGATCCTGGAGCGCGCGGTTCTCCTCGTCCAGTGCACGGCGCCGCTGCGGGTCGAGCAACTGCGAGACGACATCGACGACGCGGCTCGCGTCGAGGACGTGGATCGTCTCCGAGTCGTACTCGGGCGCGATCCTGACGGCCGTGTGCTGCCGGGACGTGGTGGCGCCGCCGATCAGCAGGGGCAGCTCGAGGCGCCGCCGCTGCATCTCGCGCGCCACGTCGACCATCTGGTCGAGCGAGGGCGTGATCAGGCCGGAGAGGCCGACGAGCGCGACGCCCTCCGCCTCGGCCGTGTCGAGGATGCGGTCGGCCGGCACCATCACGCCGAGGTCGATCACCTCGTAGTCGTTGCAGCCGAGGACGACGCCGACGATGTTCTTCCCGATGTCGTGGACGTCGCCCTTCACGGTCGCGAGCAGCACCTTCGCCTGCGCCTCCCGCGCACCGTCGTGCTCCGCCTCCATGAACGGCTGCAAGTAGGCGACCGCGCGCTTCATCACCCGCGCCGACTTGACGACCTGCGGCAGGAACATCCGCCCGGAGCCGAAGAGGTCGCCGACGACGCGCATGCCGTCCATCAGCGGCCCCTCGATCACGTCGAGCGGCCGCGGCAGGCGCTGCCTGGCCTCCTCCGTGTCGGCCTCGACGTGGTCGACGATGCCGTGCACGAGCGCGTGCTCGAGCCGCTTCTCGACGGGCGCCTCGCGCCACGACAGGTCGAGCTCGCGCCGCGTCCCCTCGCCGCGCACGCGCTCGGCGATCTCGACGAGCCGCTCGGTGGCGTCGGGCCGCCGGTTGAAGATGACGTCCTCGACGCGCTCGAGCAGCTCGGGCTCGACGTCCTCGTACACCGCGAGCTGACCGGCGTTGACGATCCCCAGGTCGAGACCTGCGCGGATCGCGTGGTAGAGGAACGCAGCGTGCATCGCCTCGCGCACCACGTCGTTGCCGCGGAAGGAGAAGCTGAGGTTCGAGATGCCGCCCGAGGTGAGCGCGCCGGGGCAGCGCTCCTTGATCAGCGGCAGGCTCTCGATGAACGCGCGCGCGTAGTCGTCGTGCTCCTCGATCCCGGTCGCGACGGCGAGCACGTTCGCGTCGAAGACGATGTCCTCGGGCGGGAAACCGACCTCGTCGACGAGCAGCCGGTACGCGCGCTCGCAGATCGCGACGCGGCGCTCCACGGTCGTCGCCTGCCCCTCCTCGTCGAAGGCCATCACGATCGCGCCGGCGCCGTAGTCGCGGATGCGCCGCGCGTGCGCCAGGAACTCGGCCTCGCCCTCCTTGAGCGAGATCGAGTTGACGATCCCCTTCCCCTGGATCGACTGCAGCCCGGCCTCGAGCACGCTCCACTTGGAGCTGTCGACCATCACCGGCACGCGCGCGACCTCCGGCTCCGTCGCGATCACGTTCAGGAACGTGCGCATCGCCTGCTCCCCCTCGAGCAGGTCGGCGTCCATGTTCACGTCGAGCAGGTTCGCCCCGCCGCGCACCTGCTCGAGCGCGACGTCCACCGCCGCGGCCAAGTCGCCGCTCTCGACGAGCCGCCGGAAGCGCGCCGAGCCGGTGACGTTCGTGCGTTCGCCGACGAGGACGAAGCCGGTGTCGGGGCCGATCTCGAAGCGCTCGAGGCCGCTGAAGCGCGGCGCCGCCCGTCTCGGCGGGACCTGTCTCGGGGACAGTCCCCGGGACACGGCCGCAATGGCCCTGGTGTGTTCGGGCGTCGACCCGCAGCAGGAACCGACAACGTTCAGCAGGCCGTCGCGGGCGAGCTCGTGCAGGAGCGCCGAGGTGACGTCCGGGGTCTCGTCGTAGTCGCCGAAGGCGTTCGGGAGGCCCGCGTTCGGGTGCGCCGAGGTGAGGCACGTCGCGAGGCGCGCCAGCTCGGCCACGTACGGCCGCAGCTCGCGAGCGCCGAGCGAGCAGTTGACGCCGACGATCAGCGGGTCGGCGTGCTCGACCGACGTCCAGAACGCCTCCAGCGTCTGCCCCGAGAGGGTGCGGCCGGACAGGTCGACGATCGTGACGCTGATCCAGAGCGGCAGCTCCGGCGCCACCTCGCGCGCGGCCATGATCGCCGCCTTCGCGTTCAGCGTGTCGAAGATCGTCTCGATCAGGAGCAGGTCGACGCCGCCGTCTCGGAGCCCGCGCATCTGCTCGGCGTACGCCGCGACCACCTGGTCGAACGTGTGCGTCCGGTACCCCGGGTCCTCGACCCGCGGGCCGAGCGAGAGCGTCACGTTCAGCGGGCCGACCGAGCCCGCGACGAAGCGGTCGGGCCCCGCCGCCTCCCGCGCGAGGCGGGCGCCGGCGACGTTCAGGTCGTAGACGGCGTCCTCGAGCCCGTAGTCGGCCTGGCCGATCGAGGTCGCGGTGAACGTGTTCGTCGTCGTGATGTCGGCGCCGGCCGCGAAGTACGCCTCGTGCACCTCGCGGACGATCTGCGGCTGCGTGAGGTTGAGCAGGTCGGGGTCGTTCTTGACCTCCCGCGGGTGCGACGCGAACCGCCCGCCGCGGAAGTCGGCCTCGGTCAGGCCGCGGTTCTGGAGCAGCACGCCCCAGGCGCCGTCGAGCACGAGGATCCGCTCGGCGGCGAGTCTGCGTATGTCGGCGGCGACGTCTCGCATGGCTCTTTAGGCGTTTGGTGACCCGGTCGCCAAGCTGCTCGTCAAAGCTCTCCGGGATGTGAAGCGAATGCTAGACGAGCGCGTACAGCCGCCACGCGCCGGGAACCCCCTTCAGCTCGTGGGCCCCGCGCTCATCGAAGACGAGACCCGAGCCGGTCACGAGGTCGCGCACCGTCTGCGAGACCAGAATCTCGCCCGCCGCCGCTCGCGAGGCGACGCGGGCGCCGATCGAGACGGCGATGCCCGCCACCTTCCCGTCGAGCAGCTCGCACTCGCCGGTGTGGATCCCCGCGCGGATCTCGAGACCGAGCTCCTGCATGTCCTCGCGGATCGCGACAGCGCATCGGATGGCGCGCGCCGGACCGTCGAAGCTCGCGAAGAACCCGTCACCCGCGGTGTCGAGCTCACGGCCGTGGAACCGCGCGAGCCGCGCACGGATGCGGCGATGATGCTCGCCGACGAGCTCCGCCCAGGCGCGGTCGCCGAGCTCCGCCGCCCGGGCGGTCGATCCGACCAGGTCCGTGAAGAGGATCGTCGTCAGGACACGCTCCTGCTCCGGCTCCTCCCACTCGCCGCTCGCTCGGACGTGGTCGAGGAACCTCTCGACCTCGTCGGCGACGGCCCGCCAGTCCCCTCGAGGGATCATGTGCGCGGTCCCGTCCAGCTCCACGAACTGCGCGCCCGGGATCTGCTCCGCAGTCCACCGGGCGGCCGCGATCGGCAAGTGATCGCCGATGCGATGCAGGACGAGCGTGGGGACGGCGATCGCTCGCAGGACGTCACGCACGTCGATCGACATGTTCATCTCGTCGATTGCGCGGTAGGCGTTCGGGGTCGCGCTGAGCCGTTCCTCGCGCGCGCGCCGAGCGGCCTGCTCCTCGGTCGCCTCGGGCCAGTATTCACGGACGCCCTCAGCCGTGCCCCAGAGGCGAACCTCGTGGTCGAGCTCCCGACGCCACTCCTCGAGCGGCCGCCCCCAGGGAAAGTCCGGCGCCCAGGCGAACCGCGGCATCGAGCCGTAGAGGACGAGCGCGGCCACCCGCGTCGGATTCGTTGCGGCGAAGAGCAGAGACATCGGGCCGCCTTCGGAGACGCCCATCACCGCCGCGCGCGCGGACCCAATCGCGTCCATCACCGCCCGCACATCGTCGATCCGCGTTTCGAGATCGCCGACCGGAGCCGGGTCGGACGCACCGGTGCCACGCTTGTCGAGAACGATGAGCCGGCTGAAGGACGCCAGTCGGCCGAAGAACCCCGCTCGGTCGGGGTCGTCCCAGATCAGGTCGACGTGCGAAACCGCCCCGGGGACGAAGACGAGGTCGAACGGGCCTTCGCCCGCGACCTGATAGGCGATGTTGACGTCGCCGCTTCGGGCGTACCGGGTCGTCAGCCGCTCAGCCGCGGCCGGCCACCGTCAGCTGGTTCTCGGCGTGGCGAAGCCGCTGCTCCGCCTGCCACCGGTCGGCGGTCGACTCGCCGCGCTCGATGGCGTCGAGCTCCGCCTGCGCGGCCTCGAGCTGCTCGCGCGCGCGGGAGTCGTCGATCTTCGAGGCCTCGACGGCGTCGTCGACCAGCGCGATCGCCCGGTCGTGCAGCACCTGGAAGAAGCCGGGGCCCGTCGCGAACTCGAGCACCTCGGCGCCCCCGGGCGGGTGCACGCGCGTCGAACCGGCCTTCAGCGTCGCGATCAGCGGCGCGTGCCGCGCGAGCACGCCGATCTCGCCGGCGGCGCCGGGCACGATGATCATCTCCGCGTCGCCCTCGTACGCCGGCCCGTCCGGCGTCACCACCGAGACCGAGAAGACCTTGCGATCGGCCATCGCTCCGTCAGGCGGCGGCGCCGGCCATCTGCTTCGCCCGCTCGACCGCGCCCTCGATCGGGCCGACCATGTAGAACGCCTGCTCCGGCAGGTCGTCGTGCTGGCCGTCGATGATCTCGGCGAAGCCGCGGATCGTGTCCTCGAGCTTCACGTACTCGCCGGGCGTGCCCGTGAACTGCTCCGCGACGAAGTTCGGCTGCGAGAGGAAGCGCTGGATCTTCCGCGCGCGCGACACGGTCAGCCGGTCCTCGTCCGAGAGCTCCTCGATCCCGAGGATGGCGATGATGTCCTGCAGGTCCTTGTAGCGCTGGAGGATCTCCTGCACGCGCGTCGCCACCTGGTAGTGGTCGTCGGAGACGATCCCCGGCTGCAGCGCACGCGACGTGGAGTCGAGCGGGTCGACGGCCGGATAGATGCCCTGCTCGACGATCGCGCGGCTGAGCACGGTGGTCGCGTCGAGGTGCGCGAACGTGTTCGCCGGCGCCGGGTCGGTCAGGTCGTCGGCGGGGACGTAGATCGCCTGCACCGAAGTGACCGCGCCCTTCGTCGTCGAGGTGATGCGCTCCTGCAGCTGGCCCATCTCGGTCGCGAGCGTCGGCTGGTACCCGACGGCCGACGGCATGCGGCCGAGCAGCGCCGACACCTCGGAGCCCGCCTGCACGAAGCGGAAGATGTTGTCGATGAAGAGCAGCACGTCCTGGCCCTCGTCACGGAAGTACTCCGCCATCGTCAGCCCGGAGAGTCCGACGCGCAGCCGGGCGCCGGGCGGCTCGTTCATCTGCCCGTAGACGAGCGCGACCTTGTCGAGCACGCCCGACTCGGTCATCTCGAGCAGCAGGTCGTTGCCTTCACGTGTGCGCTCGCCGACGCCCGAGAACACGGACACGCCGCCGTGCTGCATGGCGATGTTGTGGATCAGCTCCTGGATCAGCACCGTCTTGCCGACTCCGGCGCCGCCGAAGAGGCCGATCTTGCCGCCGCGCACGTACGGGGCGATCAGGTCGATCACCTTGATCCCCGTCTCGAAGATCTCCACCTTCGGCGTCAGGTCGGCGAAGTCCGGCGGGTCGCGGTGGATCGACCAGCGCGTCGTCCCCGCGGGCGGCTCCTCCTTCTCGTCGACCGGCTGGCCGAGCACGTTCCAGACGCGGCCGAGCGTGGCGTCGCCGACCGGCACCGTGATCGGCGCGCCGGTGTCGACGACGTCCGTGCCACGGGCGATCCCGTCGGTCGCGTCCATGGCGACCGCGCGCACCCGGTCGTCGCCCAGGTGCTGCTGCACCTCCGCGATCAGGTCGGTGCCGTCGGGCCGCGGGATCCGCAGGGCCGAGTAGATCGCCGGCAGCGTGTCCGTGAAGACGGCGTCGACGACGACGCCCTTGATCTCGAGCAGCTTGCCGCGATTTTCAGAGGTTCCGTTGCTTTCGGTCGTCGACACGTGTGTCTACAGCTCCTGGACGGGTGGTGGAGGTGCGAATGCGGCCCGCTCGCGGCGGCGCAGGACGCGCGCCGGCCGCCAGGGCAGGCGCAGCCTAGCGGAACGCTCCGCCCGTGGCTCGCCCCACCGGAGCTCCGCGCGCCTCAACGCCGCCGACACACGATCGGCGTGGTCGAGCCCTCAGACGAACGAGCTCACCGGGCTCGGGACCATCGCTCCACCACCTCCTTACGTGTCACGGACGAACAGCACCCGTACCCCGAACGCGCCGATCGGGCACGCCCCGCCGGAGCAGTCGTGCGGGCTGACGAGGTCGAAGCCGCAGACGCCGGCTGCGGCCCGGCACCACTTGCTCGTGAACGAGGCGAGCTTCCAGCCCGCGGCCGGCGTCGCCGTCAGGACGACGTGCGTCCCCCGCACGAAGACACCGCGGCATTGGCGCGGGCACGCGATCCCGCGCGGCGAGCTCGTCACCGTGCCGTGGCCGTCCATGGTGACGAAGGCGACGTCGCGGTAGACGTAGCGCGGCGGCGACGCGGCGGCGGCCGACACCGCCAGCCCGGCGAGGAGCACGACCAGGAGCGCGCGCAGCCCGGACGTCACAAACATCACGATACCCCGTACGTCTCAGTGTTAGCTTCGGGTCTTCGGAGATGAGGCTCCCCCGGTCACCCCGCGCCCGCCGCCGGCTCCTCTTCGCCGGTCCCGTCGTCCTGCTCCTGGCGGGCGTCGCGGCAGTCTTCGCGCTGATCCCGAGCCACGGCCCCTCCGCGCCGGGGCCGACCGGCAATGAAGGGCCCGCGCAGGTCGCCTCGGCCGAGAAGCAGACGAGGCTGACGGCGGCCGACCGCCGCGCGATCGACCGGACGCTCGACCGTTTCCTGCCCGCGGCGATGGAGCGGCGCGACCCCGCCGCCGGCTGGGCCCTCGCCGGGCCGGAGATGAAGTCCGGCTCGACGCTCGCCGACTGGCGCAAGGGCGACTCCCCGGTCCCGTACTACGCCGCGAGCGAGACGACCTTCCACGACTGGCAGCTGATCGACTCCGGCCCCGGGTACGTGATCTTCAACCTCCTCGTCCATCCCGCGAAGACGTCGAAGCTCGCCCCCTATGTCTTCTCCGGCGAGGTCGTGAAGCAGCGCGACCGCTGGCTCGTGAACCGGCTCTACACGATCGCGATCATGAACCGCGTCACGAAGACCACCCACGAGGTCGGCCCGGCCGACTTCGCCGCCGGCGCCGCCGCGGGCTCGCAGGCCCCGCCGGACAAGACCGACCATCCGAGCCGCATCGTCCCGGTGCTCGCGATCCTCGCCGCGATCGCCCTCCTGCCGCTCACCCTGGCCGCCATCGCGCTCCGCCGCTCCCGGCGCTGGCGCCGGCAGGTCAGGTCGTCGGGCCGGAGCGAGATCCCGTCGCTGCCGGCGCGGTACCGCGACTAGCGAATCTTGTTCCAGTCCTAACTTTCTCGGTGCTACCGTGGTCTAAGTAAGGCATGGCGCAGACCGGCGGCATCCTCGAGGGGCTCTTCAGCTCTCCGCGCAAGCAGCGGCGCTTCTTCATCTTCAGCGCCCTCGTGCTGCTGGCGGGCATCATCGCGATCCTGCTCGCGACCGTCTTTCGCGGCACCGGCAACGCGTATCCCGACAAGTTCTCGAACAAGCCCGCCCAGCTGAACCACCCGCAGAAGCCCGTCTCCACCTCGGAAGACCAGATCTCGCTGATGCGGGACTTCCTCCAGACGGCGGTCGCACGCACCGACCTGAAGCGGGCCTACTGGCTGGTCGGCCCCGACCTGCGCGGCGGCCTGACCATGAAGCAGTGGCTGGGCGGCACGATCCCGGTGCTCTACTACCAGGCGACGAACGCGAGGACGGCGGAGTTCAAGACCGACTACTCGTACGCAACGACGGCGCTCTTCGAGGTCAACCTGCACGCGAAGCCGGGCACCGAGACCCGACCCTCGCTGCTCTTCTACGTCGGCCTCAAGCGACAGGGCGGGAAGCCGAACGGCCGGTGGCTCGTGAACTACTTCGAGCCGAACTGGCAGGCGCCCGTCCCGATGGCGCCGGGCTAAGCCCGCCGTGGTGCTCGCCGGCGTCCGCCGCCTCGCGATCGTCGCGGGGATCGTGCTCGCCGCGACGGTCGTCCTCTCCCTGCTCCTCGGCCTCGCGGCCGGCGCCGGGCCGCAACGGTCGGTCTCGGTCGGTTTCTACGTGCTCGGGATCGTCCTCCTCGTCGGTTGCTTCGTGTTCGGGGTCAGAGGCCCACTCCGTGGGGTCGGCTCGACCGGCGAGACCGCGCCGATCCTGGGCGCCCGCCGCCTCCGCACGGCGACGACGGACGAGCGCAGCGAGTCGGCTAGGACAGCGATCGCGCTGTTCCTCGTCGGGATCGTGGTCGTCGTGATCGCGAGCCTCCTCGACCCCGCACACCGCGCGTTCTGAGACCGCAAGCTGCCGCGCTAACTTCAGCGGGTAGCCTGCGTCCTACCAAGACGTGGTACCCGAACGCTGCGAACGTTTCCGCGAATCGATCTCGCTCGGCCTCGACGGCATGCTGTCGACGTTCGAGCGCACGCTGCTCGAGCGGCACCTGCGCTCCTGTGCGGGCTGCCGCGGCTTCGCCGCCGACGTCCGCGCCCACACCGCGCGGCTGCGCGCCGCGGCGCTCGAGGAGGCGCCGCGGTTCGCCGCCGAGCTGCCGGTGCGCCGCACGGCCCGCCGCCGGGCCGGCGGGCTTGCCGGCTCCGTCGCGGTCGCGGTCGTCGCCGCCCTGATCTCGTTCACGCCCGCCGGCGACCAGCGCGACGCCTCCGAGGCGCACGCCGCGCCGAACACCTCGCTGCTCGCCGTGGTGCCGGAGCGGCCGACGGCGAACGCGAGCTTCGAGGTGCCGCGGCTGCGGCTCGTCTCCGCGGCCGCCGCCGACGGGCCGATCCGCGGCTACTACGGCGTCCCGGCCTAGTCGACGCCGAAGCTAGATGAGTAGTTCCACGGGTCCGTGCGTCCGGCTGCGTGATCTGGGCAGGCTGGGCCGCTGCCGGCCGGTTGCGCCCGGCGGAGCCGGGCTCCACCGTCCGTCAGCTTCCCGACGCCGCACAGGCACCGGTAGCGCCGCTACCGGCACCTGCACGTCGCCGCGCCCCAGCGCGCCCAGCTCACGCCCCGGAGCAGACGCCCCCGTGGAACTACTCATCTAGTCCGCTGCCCCGGCCTCGACCGGGGTGGCGAGGTGGCCGCGCATCTCCTCCTCGGTCATCGGCCAGCGCTCGAGCGGGAAGTGGCAGGCGGCCAAGTGCTGCTCGCCCGTGCCGACGGGCTGCAGGAGCGGCGTGTCCACGTTGCACTTGCCGTCGACGAAGCGAGGGCAGCGCGGGTGGAAGTGGCAGGCCGTGGGCTGGTTGATCGGGTTCGGGACGTCGCCCTCGAGCACGATCTGCTTCCGCTGCCGGCCGGCCTGGGGGTCCGCGATCGGCACCGCGGACAGGAGCGCGCCCGTGTACGGGTGCTTCGGCTCCACGTACAGGTCGTCGCGGCCGCCGATCTCGACCGCGCGACCGAGGTACATGACCATCACGCGGTCCGAGATATGGCGGACGACGTTCAGGTCGTGCGCGATGAAGATGTAGGTGAGCCCGAAGTCCTGCTGCAGGTCCTTGAGGAGGTTGAGGATCTGCGCCTGCACCGAGACGTCGAGCGCCGACACGGGCTCGTCGCAGATGATCAGCTTCGGGTTGATGGCGAGCGCGCGGGCGATGCCGATGCGCTGCCGCTGGCCGCCCGAGAACTCGTGCGGGAACCGGTTGTAGTGCTCCGGGTTGAGGCCGACGATCTCGAGCAGCTCCTGAACCCGGCGCTTCCGCTCGGTCTCGGTGCCGATGCCGTGCACCTCGAGCGGCTCGCCGACGATGAAGCCGACCCGCTTGCGTGGGTTCAGCGACGCGTACGGGTCCTGGAAGACCATCATCATGTCGCGCCGCACCGCGCGCATGTCCGCGCGGTTCAGGTGGGTGATGTCGCGGCCCTCGAAGACGATCGAGCCGCCCGTCGGTTCGAGGAGCCGGGCGACGCAGCGCGCCATCGTCGACTTGCCGCAGCCGGACTCGCCGACGACGCCCAGCGTCTCGCCGGCGTTCAGCGTGAAGCTGACGCCGTCGACCGCCTTGACCGAGGCGACCTCCTTCTGGAACACGAGGCCCTTCGTGACGGGGAAGTGCTTCTCGAGGCCCTCGACCTGCAGCAACTCGCTCATTGCGCAACCTCCGGTTGCCCAATGATTTCCGCTCCGGCGCCGGCAAAGCCGGAGCCTCCGCTCCCGGTGAGCTCCGTCGAGCCTACGCTCACGCTGCCGTCTCCTGCACGAGCCCCGCCTTCTTCCGCTCCCAGATCCTGGCGCGCGACTCCTCGTCGAGGTGGCAGCGGAACAGGTGCTCGACGCCCTGGGTCGACCGCTCGAGCGCCGGCAGCTCCTGCCGGCACACGTTCATCACGAACTCGCAGCGCGGATGGAACGGGCAGCCGCTCGGCGGGTTGAGCAGCGACGGCGGCTGCCCCGGGATCTGGTCGAGGCGGCCGCCTGAGGCGTTGAGGCGCGGCAGCGAGCCGAGGAGGCCCCACGTGTACGGCATCTCCGGCTTCACGAACAGGTCGTCGACGCCGGCCTGCTCGACCACCTTGCCGCCGTACATGACGATCACGTCGTCGGCGAGCTCGGCGACGACCCCGAGGTCGTGCGTGATCATCACGATCGCCGTCTTGTACTCGTCCTGCAGCTGCTTCATCAGCCGGAGGATCTGCGCCTGGGTCGTCACGTCGAGCGCAGTCGTCGGCTCGTCGGCGATCAGGATCTCGGGGTTGTTGATCAGCGCCATGGCGATCATCACGCGCTGGCGCATGCCGCCCGAGAACTGGTGCGGGTAGTCGTCGATGCGCTGCTCGGCGCGCGGGATCTCGACCTGCTTCAAGATCTCGAGCGCGCGCTGCCGCGCCGCCTTCCGCGTGATGTCGTTGTGGATGAGGACGGCCTCCTCGAGCTGCCAGCCGATCGACTTGACCGGGTTCAGCGAGGTCATCGGGTCCTGGAAGATCATTCCGATGCGACGGCCGCGCACCTGCCGGAGCCGCGCCGCGCTCGCACCGAGGATCTCCTCGTCGTCGAGGAGGACGGAGCCGGTGACCTGCGACTGGCGCGGGTCGAGGAGGCCCATCACGGTCAGGAACGTGACGCTCTTGCCCGAGCCGGACTCGCCGACCACGCCGAGCGTGTTCCCCTCCCGCAGCTCGAAGCTGACGCCCGAGACGGCCTTGACGATGCCGTCGTCCGTGCGGAACGAGGTGTTGAGGTCCGTGACCTTGAGCGACGACATCTACGCCAGCCGGATCCGGGGGTCGAGGAAGCCGTACGTCACGTCGACGATGAAGTTGAACACGATGACGCAACACGTGGAGAAGACGACGACGCCGGTGATCACCGGCAGATCATTCGCGCCGTAGGCGTTGATCACCTGCGCGCCGAGCCCCGGCAGGTTGAAGATCGTCTCGGTGAAGATCGCGCCGCCGAGCGCGAGGCCCAGATCCATGCCGAGGATCGTGACGACGGGCAAAAGGCTGTTGCGCAGCACGTGCTGCACCATCACGCGGTTCTGCGACGCGCCTTTGGCGCGCGCCGTCCGCACGTAGTCCTCCGACATCGTCTCCATCACGCTGGCGCGGATCAGCCGCACGTAGAGGGCGGCGAACAGGATCATGAACGTGATCCACGGCAGGATCATGTGGTAGGCCCACTGGACTGGGCCCTCGCACTGTGCGCCGGGGGCGCCGGGCCAGAAGTTGCAGTAGCCGGCGATCGGCGTCAGGTGGAGCTTGTAGCCGACGACGAAGGAGAGGATGAGGCCGATCCACACCGGGTGGGCCGAGATGCCGATGAGCACGAAGGTCATCGTCACGCGGTCCATGACCGACCGCGGGCGCAGCGCCGAGAGGATGCCGACCGGAAGGCTGAGCGACAGCCAGAAGATGGCGCCGCCGAAGACGAGCGAGGCGGTGACCGGCGCGTCCTTGCCGATGATCGAGTCGACGGACTGCCGGTTCACGAACGACTCGCCGAGCGAGCCGTGCACCACCAGGTTCTCGAGGAAGTAGTAGTACTGGACCCAGATCGGCTTGTCGAGGTGCAGCCGGTGCTTGATGCTCGCGAGGAACTCCGGTGACGCAGCGTGGCCGGCGGCGAGCTGCGCCGGGTTCGTCGGGATCACCCAGAAGATCAGGTAGGTGATGATCGTCGCGACGAAAAAGAGGAACAGCGCCCAGAAGATGCGCCGGATCAGGAAATGCGTCATGTGGGTGTCGTCTCGTTCGCGGGTGCCGGTGAGCGGCCGGAGAGGCACCGCGAGGTGCCTCTCCGGCCGATGCTAACCGGCCTTTCTGGTTTCGGCTAGCCGACCGTCAGTGCGTTGAAGTACGGCTCACCGAAGTACGTGCTGTAGATCCAGTTGCCAAGCCGAGCCGACGTGAAGAAGTGCGCCGTCTCGACGAGGTACGGGACCACCGGCGCGTACTTGACCATCAGCTCCTGGTCGAGCTTCGCGTACGCGTTGGCGCGGGCCTGACCGGAGAGGTTTGCCGCTGCGTCCATCTGCTGGTTGAAGGACGCGTTGTTGAAGTACGAGTAGAACACGTTGTTGTTCGCCTGGATGTCGCGCCCGTTGAACAACACGTTGATGTAGTCGTACGGGTCGAAGTAGTCGGCGCACCAACCGCCGTTCGACGTCATGTTGTACGTCGAGTCGCGGGCACCGACGACCTGGTAGAAGGTCGTCGCCGGAGTCGGGACGTCCTTCACGTTGAACCCGGCCTGGCGGAGGTTGTACTCCGCGACCTGCGCCCGGTTCGTCGAGGTCTGGCTCGTCGTGTGGACGAAGTTGATCGTCCCGGCCGACGCGATCGCCGAGCCGCCGACCTGCTTCGCCTTTGCGACGTCAGCACCCTTCAGGGCGTACACGTTGAACGGCTTGTAGCCCGGGATGCCGGGAACCAGGATCTGGTCCGTGCGCTTCCCCGCGTACGCGCCGAGCAGGCGGACCTGCGCCGGGCGGTCGATCGCCCAGTTGACGGCCTTCCGCAGTGCGACGTTGTTGAACGGCGCGCGGCCGTTGTTCATCGACATGTAGAGCACGCACGAGGTCGGGCCGACCTTGAAGCGGCTCTTGTTGACGCCGTACTGGCTGGCGAGATCGGCCGACGAGGTCGGGACGTTGCCGCCGATGTCGAGGTCGGACTGGCCGGCCTTGACCTGGAGCAGCGACTGGTCCGGGTCGACGTTCGGGGTGAACACGATCTCATCCGGGTTCGCCGGACGCGGCCCCTTGTAGTACGGGTTCCGCTTCAGCACCGTGCTGCGGCCCGGGTCGCGCGAGGCGATGTAGTACGGGCCCGCCGAGGGGAACGTGTTGAGCCCCTGGCTCGTGTACGGCGTGCTCGGCTTCGTCGCCGTGAACCACTGCATGCCCATCTGCGACACGAACGTCGCGTTCGGCTTCGTGAGCTTCACCGTGAGGGTGTTGCCCTTCGCCGAGACGCCCGAGATGCTCGAGGCCTTCCCGTTCAGGAACGCCGTGGCGCCGACGATCTCGGTGTCCAGGTGGATGTTGACGCCGACCGGCGAGCCCATCTTCGGGCTCAGGGTGCGCTCGATCGCCCGCTGGTACGCAGCGGCGGTCACGAGCGAGCCGTCGGAGAACTTCATCCCCGGCCGGATGTGGAACGTGTAGGTCTTCCCGTCCTTGGACACGGTCGGGAACGCCGTCGCCCCGATCGGATAGAGCTGCGTGCCCGCAGCACCGGCCTTCTCGGGGAAGCCCACGAGCGGCATCGCCGTCGTGTTCAGCATCGCCCAGTCATCGGTGCGGTACGCGATCTGCGGATCGACGTAGTCGAAATCCTCGCTCGACTCGTTCAGCTTGAGCGTCCCGCCCTTCTTGGCGAACGCGCTCCCGGCCTTGGTGGTCGAGCCGCTCGCTGCCGCGACGGTCATGGCTGCGACGAGCAGTGCCGCACCCAGCACAAGGATGAACAGGGAGAGCGACTGCTTCCTGCGCATCTGACTCCTTCCTCTTCCTTCGTTGGACCCGCTCGTTTCGCGAGCGTGCCGCTGTTTACCCAACAAACACCAGCGTGCGTTTTGACGCTGTTGAAACCAGATAGTTAGCCGCCGATTATCGGTCTCTTCGGGTTGGTGTCCTCCTCAGATTCGCGCTCTGGGGTCGAACGCGTCGCGCAGGCCGTCTCCGAGCAGGTTGAAGGCCAGCGTGGTCAGAAGGATGCACAGCCCGGGCCACACCATCAGCCACGGCTGGGTCAGGTAGAAGGGCGGGCCGGCCGCGAGCAGGGTGCCCCAGCTCGCCGTCGGCGCCTCGATCCCGAGGCCGAGGAACGACAGCCCCGCCTCGGCGATGATGTTCGTCGCGATGATCAGCGACGAGTAGACGATGATCGGCGCGACGAGGTGCGGCAGCAGGTGCGACCGCATGATGCGCAGGTCGCTCGCGCCGGTCATCCGGGCCGCCTCGACGAACTCCTTCTCGCGCAGCGACAGGACGACGCCGCGGATGATGCGGGCCGGGTAGAACCAGCCGAAGACCGAGAAGATCAGCACGAGCGTGAAGACGCCGTGGGCGAGGAAGCCGAAGGTGATCGCGTTCAGCGTGTCGCCGGCGACGGTGCGGATCGCCACGATGAAGAGGAGCGCCGGGAAGACCATCACGATCTCGACGAGGCGGGAGACGACGGTGTCGATCCAGCCCCGGAAGTAGCCGGCGAGCAGGCCCATGATCACGCCGAGGCCGACCGACCCGAGCGTCGCGAGCAGCGCCACCTCGAGCGACGTCTGCGCCCCGTAGAGGAGGCGCAGGAAGAGGTCGCGGCCGAGGGAGCCGTCGCCCCCGAGGATGAGCAGCGTCTTCGGGAACTGCCCGTGGACGCAGCCGGTCGTGCAGGAGGCTCCGGGATACGGGGCGGTCGTGATGTGCGTCCACGGCCCGACCGGGACGAACTTCTGCTGGTTGACGCCGAAGGCGAAGATGTCGTTCGGCCCGTGGCCCAGGAAGTGCGAGGCGATCGGGCCGCCGGCGAACGCGGCGAAGAACAGGAAGACGATGAACCCGACGCTGAACAGCGCGAGCCGGTCGCGACGGAAGCGGATCCAGACGAGCTCCCAGTAGCCCCGCGCCTTGACGCTGCGGGCCTCGCCCTCGAGCGGCGCGACCTCGACGGGGACGGCGTCGTCGGCCTGGATGTCGATCTTGGTGCTCAAGCGCGGAAAGTGTAGACGCGAAAAACCACGGAAAAGTTGTTAACGCGGTGTTGAGGTTTACCCCGTGAGGGCGTCGGCTCCTGCCACGACCTCGAGGATCTCCTGGGTGATCTCGGCCTGGCGGGCGCGGTTCATGGCGAGGGTGAGGCTGTCGATCAGCTCCCCCGCCGCCTTCGAGGCGTTCCGCATCGCGGTCATCCGCGCCCCCTGCTCGGAGGCGGCCGACTCGAGCAGCGCCCGGTACAGCTCGGTCTCCACGTAGACGGGCAGCAAGCGGGCGAGGATCTCCTCCGGCTCCGGCTCGTAGATGAAGTCCGGGCTCCCGAGCTCGGACCGCTCCTCCTCGGCGCCCTCCTCGGCTTGGAGCAGGTCGTTCGGGATCGGCAGCAGCTCGCGCACGGTCACCTTCTGGGTCAGCGCCGAGACGAACGCGTTGTAGACGACGAAGACGGTGTCGACCTCGCCGCTCGTGTACGCCTCCGAGACCGCGTGCGCGATCGCCTGCGCGTCCGAGTAGGCGGGCCGCTCGCTGAACCCGGTCCACGACTGCGCCAGGTTCATCCGGCGAAAGCGGAGCGTCGAGCTCGCCTTCCGGCCCGTCGAGAACCAGACGACCTCCCTCCCCTGCCCCTGCTGCTCGCGCATCAGGGCGAGCGAGCGGCGGATCACCTGCGCGTTGAAGCCGCCGGCGAGGCCGCGGTCGGCCGTCACCGGCAGGATCGCGACCGTGCCGATCTGCTCGCGCCGCTCGAGCAGCGGCAGGCGGACGGCGCCCGCGGCCTTCGAGACGCCGGCCATCAGCTCGAGCATCCGGTCGGCGTACGGCCGCATCGCCTCGATCCGCATCTGCGCGCGCCGCAGCCGCGCCGACGCGACGAGCTCCATCGCCCGCGTCACCTTGCGGGTGTTCGTGATCGAGCGGACACGCCGCTTCAGGTCCTGCGTCGACGCCATCTAGCGCTGCCTCCGAAGAGGTGTCGGACACCGAAAGGTGTCTGACACCGGTTCGCGCGCCGCCACCCTAGGCCGCTTCCTGCTCGGCGGAGGTGGCGAAGCGGTTCTTCACCTTCTCGATCTCGCCGTTCAGCGCCTCGGACACCTCGTCGGAGAGGTCGCCGGTCTCCCGGACCTGCGTGTAGATCTCGCCCTGCGCCCGCAGGTGCTCGCGGAGCTCCTCCTGGAACCGCGACACGTCCTCCGTCGGGATGTCGTCGAGGAGGCCGTTGACCCCGGCGTAGAGCGCGGCGACCTGCTCCTCCATCGGCCACGGCTGGTACTGCGGCTGGTTGAGCGTCGCGACCATCTTCTCGCCGCGGTTCAGCGCGGACTGGGTCGCCTGGTCGAGCTCCGAGCCGAACTGGGCGAACGCCTCCAGCTCGCGGTACTGGGCCAGGTCGAGGCGCAGGCGGCCGGCCACCTTCTTCATCGCCTTCGTTTGCGCAGAGGAACCCACTCGAGAAACACTGGTGCCGACGTTGACGGCCGGCCGGACACCCGAGAAGAAGAGGTCGGACTGCAGGAAGATCTGCCCGTCGGTGATCGAGATCACGTTCGTCGGGATGTAGGCGGAGATGTCGCCCGCCTGCGTCTCGATGATCGGGAGCGCCGTCAGCGACCCGCCGCCGAGCTCGTCGGACAGCTTGCAGGCGCGCTCGAGCAGGCGCGAGTGCAGGTAGAAGACGTCGCCGGGAAACGCCTCGCGGCCCGGCGGGCGCCGTAGGAGCAACGAGAGCTGCCGGTACGCGTCGGCCTGCTTCGTCAGGTCGTCGTAGATGATCAGCGCGTGCTCGCCCTTGTAGAGGAAGTACTCGGCCATCGCGCAGCCGGCGAAGGGCGCGATCCACTTGATCGGGGCGGCCTCGGCGGCCGAGGCGACGACGACGATCGTGTACTCCATCGCCCCGGCCTCGCGCAGCCGCTCGACCACCTGCGCGACGGTCGACGCCTTCTGGCCGATCGCGACGTACACGCACTTCACGTTCTGGTCGTGCTGGTTCAGGATCGTGTCGATCGCGATCGCCGTCTTGCCGGTGGAGCGGTCGCCGATGATCAGCTCGCGCTGGCCGCGGCCGACGTTCGTCATCGAGTCGATCGCCTTGATGCCGGTCTGGAGCGGCTCCTTCAC
>Ga0209810_1002857_pt1 | contig 19444 bp, 26 predicted proteins | sample Coa_R1_7_FD_187159 | JGI IMG/M metagenome (GOLD analysis project Ga0209810, IMG submission 187159) | Surface soil microbial communities from Centralia Pennsylvania, which are recovering from an underground coalmine fire - Coalmine... | ecosystem: Environmental > Terrestrial > Soil > Unclassified... | reverse complement strand
GGAGCACCGCTTCCAAACCGTATCCGACTTCGATGCGGATCTTGTGGTCGCGCATGAAGACGAAGAGAATGGCGCCGTCCGGTTTGCCGCGCGAGAAGATTTTCCAATTTTCCGCCGCGCGGATCGTCCACTCTTCGAGCGGCGTGTCTCCGGTGGTTTGCGCGATATAGACGATCACGCGGTTGCCGGTCGACTCGTCGTAGGCGCGCAGCTCGCTGCGTATCCCGTCCGCGGCGCGAGCACTCAGCGCGCCCGCGGTGTCCGTCACGTAATCCGTCGGTGCCGGCGGGACGGCAACCGCGGCCGCGAGGACGAGCGCGCCGATCACGCCCTGGCATCCTTCGGGAAGTGCGCCCGGAATCGTTCGCCCACGCGCGCGATTCCCAGCTCCAGGCCCGCGGCGATGTCGCCGTTTGCAAACAACGGCGTCATGTCGCGAACGAGGGAAGCCCAAAATTCATCGCCGACACGATCGTGAATCGCCTCGTCGCCGTAAACCGCGAACCGGCGCGCTTTCGGCGCCACGAGGAACACGACGGCGTTGCGGTGCGCGTGCCGGTGCAAACCGGCATGCAAAAATTGACGGCGCGCCTGTTCGAAAGGATCGCGGACCGGGCCGTGAGCGATGCGTACGCCGATGCGGCCGGTGGTTTCGCGCTCCGCCGCATCGATGGCGCGGCGAACGCGATCCCCGTCGATCGAGCTCACGGGAACGTTACCTGTGGAGCCTTTTCCGCGCCGGGCGCCGCTTGGAAGTAGGATTTGTTGCCGAACCGCGCGCCGAACAAGTTGGCGTACACGTTCGTCGGAAAAGTATTGCGCCGCGTATTGAATGCCTGCGCCAGTTCGTTGTACCGGCGCCGTTCGACCGCGATGCGGTTTTCCGTGCCTTCGAGCTGCGCCTGCAGTGTGAGAAAATTCTCGTTGGCTTTCAGTTGCGGGTAGTTTTCGACGACGACCAGCAGACGCGAGAGCGCTCCGCCCAGCGAGTTTTGCGCCTGTTCGTACTGCGACATCGCCTTCGGATCGTTCACGGCATTTCGAACGACCTCCGGTGAGAGGCGGCCTACGCTTGCGCGCGCCTGCGTTACCGCGACGTAGGTGCTTTTCTCGAAATTGGCGGCGCCCTTTACGGTCGCCACCAGATTCGGAATCAAGTCCGCGCGCCGCTGGTAGACGTTTTGCACTTGACCCCATTGGGCGTCCACCGCTTGGCTCAGCCCCACCAGCGCGTTGTATGACGCGATCATCGAGATGACGACGATCGCGCCGATCGCCAGCGCAATCCAGCCCGCATACGATCGCGAGCGCTGTGCTTGTACCATCGCGTTCTCCTCGAAGGATGATATTGCGGGCGGCAGCCCTTTGTTGCACCAAGGGCCCGCGGGACCGAGCGATCCCGCGGGCCTTCCGGTTCAAAAGGTCGTGGTCGCTACTTGATCTCGACTTTTGCGCCCGCTTCTTCCAGCTTCTTTTTGACCGCCTCGGCTTCGTCTTTGCTCACGCCTTCCTTGACGGCCTTCGGCGCGCTCTCGACGAACGTCTTCGCTTCGGTCAAACCCAGACTGGTGAGCTCGCGGACCGCTTTGATGACCTTGATCTTCTCCGGACCCGCTTCGGCGAGGATCACGTCGAATTCGGTCTTCTCCGCAGCGGGAGCGGCAGCGGCCCCGCCGGCGCCCGGCGCGGCCATCATCATCGCCGGTGCGGCGGCGCTGACGCCGTATTTCTCTTCGAGCTGTTTTACGAGATCCGCGAGCTCGAGCACGGTGAGTTTATCGATGGATTCGATGATGTCGGCAACTGCCATGATGCGAAAGTGTCTCCTTTAGGCCGCGGCTTCTTTTTGCTCGCGGATAGCGTTGAGGGCACGGACGAGCCCGCGCTGGTTTCCGGAAAGTACGGTTACCAAGCCGCGGAGCGGATTTGCGATGGAACCCACCATCTTCGCGAGCAATTCCTCGCGCGACGGGAGCGCCGCAAGCGCGCCGACTGCAGCGGAATCGACGACACGGCCTTCGATATAGGCGGCCTTGACTTCGACCGGCTTGACCTCGTCCGAGAATTTTTTGAGGGCCTTGGCCGGCGCAACCGGATCGGTGCCGGCAAAGACGATGGCCGTCGGGCCATGCAAGAACTGCTCGAGCTGCTTTGCGAGCTCTTCGCCCGCGGCAAGCGCGAACAGCGTGTTTTTTGCGACCGCGTACGAACTGCCGTCCTTGCGAAGCTCGCCACGCAAACGCGTGATTTCTTCGACGGTCAAGCCCGCATAGTTCGTGAAGAACAGATTACCGGAACCGGCGATGCGATCTTTGAGTTCCGAAATCGCGGCTTCTTTTTTTGCGGTTGGCATGAAGCTGGTTGGTCCTTTATAAACAAAAGGCGCTCCATCCGCACCGGAGGAACGCACACATGTCATACCAAACGCCCCGCGATCTCACTCGGAGCTTTCATTCTGGAGGATGACACTTCCACGTCCTCGGCAACCCCTCGATGCACCATCGAGAATTAAGGACACCAGGTCCGGTTACGGTCTTCGGAGCCGTGGGTCATCATAGCAGAGGACGGGCGCCCCGACAAGCACCGACGAAAGTCCGACGAAAGTCGCGGTACCCTGTCCACGAGGAAGGCGAACCGATGAACCGCAAGACGTTCTTGATGTCCAGCTCCACGGCACTGGCCGCATCCGCTTCTTCGCAGCCCGCCTTCGCGGCCAACGCCCACGCCCCCGCCTCCGCGCAAGCGGCCCTGACGCACCTGGTCGAGGGCAATGCGCGCTTTGCCGCCGGCAAGCCGAACTGCAGGCCGCTTCTCGAACGCGTCCGCGAGCTGGCCGGCGGGCAATCGCCGTTTGCGACGGTGTTGGGATGCGCGGACTCGCGCGTCCCGGTGGAAACCATCTTCGACCGCGAACCGGGCGATATTTTCGTGGTCCGCGTGGCCGGAAATTTCTTGACCGACGCGGGCTTGGGATCCATAGAATACGCCGTCGCGGTGCTGAAATCGCCGCTCGTCATGGTGCTTGGCCACAGCTCCTGCGGCGCCGTCAAAGCGGCGATGGATTTCGTCGAGAGCGGGAAAACGCTGCCCGGCCACATGCAAGTGCTTGCGGAGGCCATCGAACCTGCGGCGAAAGCAACCCGGCATGGTCAGGGCGATTGGTGGCACAACGCCGTCGTGGAAAACGTGCGGCAGACGATGCGGCGGCTTGCCGATTCAGCGCCGATCCTGCGCGAGGCGGTTTCGAAAGGCGAAGCCGAGATCGTCGGCGGCGTCTACGATCTGCGAACGGGAAAAGTCTCGCTGGTGTAGCTTCCCGGAAGCATAAGTGCGCCGCTTGCCGATTTCTCCCGGCGAAGCGGCGGCGCACTTAGGCGGCGTACGTTAGCCGCTCTTCGTACAGGTGCTCGTGACTGTCACGAGCCGCCCCGACGGTTCTTTGAACGAACTCATCGAGGTCGTTTTCGTATTGCTTTCCTTGGTCATGGTAGTCGGGTTCGTCGAGGCCGTCGCATTGGTTTTCGTGATGATCGCGTCGGTCCAGGTGATTTTGTTGCCCCTCCACCCGGGTGACGTGCTGACGTTGTAGCCGCCGCGATCGTCGGTAGAGATATCTATCCAGCGCGAAGTCGACGGATCGTACGTCACTTGATCCATGGTATGAAGTTCGCGAGCGATCCACGACGCTTTATGCGTGGTGGCCTTCGTCACCATCCAATAACCGTCGGGGCTCATCGACGTAGCGGAGGTGGTTTGATAGGCCGTGGGGCGACGCGCGCTCTTGGTGCTGCATTGCCAGGTGCCCATCATAAACGCCATCTTCGAGAAATCAGGCTTAGGAGCCATGGGAATAGGCGTGCTCTCGACTTGCGCAAGCACGGCGCTCGAGCAAAGCAGAACCGCTGCCGTAACATATGTAACGGCTCGAAGGAAAGACATGGGTACTCCTTCCGGCGCCCGGAGGCGCCCTCTGTAGTGTAGCACCGCAGAGTTAAGCGAGTGCCCTCTCCTCCGTAAGGATGTCCTTAGCGATCGGCAACGCAGCGCGCGGGCTTGGCAGCCTCAGTGTTTCGCGAACGAATCCTTCGTCAACTGGAGATCGGTGGTCGAAACGCCGGCGGCGCCGCCGCGCCCGTCGGGCGTCGAAACGTCGTGAATCGACAGCGGCACCGAAAGCGCGACGTTGTAGCGGATCTCGACCTCGTCGCTGAAGCCTACGCCTATTTGCGCGCGCGGCTCGACGCTGGAGTGTTCCCGAATCAGCACGACGTCGGGGTCTTTCGTAGGCGTAGAGGTGAACGAAGCGCTTGCAATGAGCTCTTTCCCCTCGTCCGTACGCGTCCACTTGCCGCTCGCGTCGATGATGGAGGGATCGTAAAAATTGCGCCCCAGATGCGAAAACAGCACGTGCATCGCGCCCGTAATCGGGGCGTCCGCCGGGCAAATCACCCGTCCGTCGCCGTACACCGCGCACGTAACGGCTTGTTCCGGCCGAATTTCGCCGTTCATCGTGACCGATGCGCGCACGACCATGCCGCCGTCGTTCGCAAGCGCCAGAATGTCCACGCTCATCGTGCCGTCGTATCCCGCGGTCGCCATGCCCGTCGACGTGCCTTCATAGGATTCTGTCTGCCCGCTGACAGCGGCGTGGCCGCTGACGTGATATTCCAGATGGCGAACCGGTGCAGTGTCCGCACGCGCCGCAGATCCCGCAATCGACGCGGCAACGCACAGAAAAGCGATCGTACATGACAAACGCATCGGCAACGATTTTGACCGCGGCGGCAAACCTCCTCGCTACTAGCTGCGTTTTGCACCTGTTTACTGCGGGCGCAAAGCAGGGCATGATGTAAACGGGCATAGCTTGCATTCAGTGGAGGTGCTTGTGAAATTTCCTCGGCTCGTGGCCGCCGCGACGATAGCGTCGTTACTGGCGGCATGCGGCGGCGGTGTGACGAACGTCCCCGACGCCACGACCCAACAGCTGCCTTCGGGCGGACCCACGATTCAGTCGCGCACCATGACGATAGACGGCGTCACCGTCCACGTCTTGCCGGCGCGCGGCGTAACCGTTCTGAGCGATTATTACCAATCGGGCAAGGCGATCCTCAGTCATCCCGCAAGCAGCGGCGCCAACCTCGTCTGGAACGGCGGCCCGGTGCAAGTCACGCCGAAGATCTACATCGTGTACTGGGGACCGAAGTGGAACACGAGCGATCCGGAATATAAAACCCTCAACGGATTCATGAGCGCGATCGGCGGCGGCGGATGGATCAACATCGACACGCAATACTACGGTTCGAACGGCACCATCACCAATCCGCCCGGTCAGCTCGCCGGAACGTGGATCGATCCGTCCTCGGTTCCGAGGCGTCCGGGTTCATCGGCGGTGGGCGCCGAAGCGCAAAAAGCCGCCCAGCATTTCGGGTACGGCGGCGTAAACGCGAACTACATCGTAGCGATTCAATCCGGGAACGATCCGCGCGGGTTTAGCACCAGCTGGTGCGCGTGGCACAGCAGCGAAAGCGAACCCGAAGGCGTGGTTTCCTTCACCGACTTTCCGTACCAGTCCGACGCGGGCGCGAGCTGCGGCGCCGGTTCGGTAAATAATCCCGGCACGTACGACGGCGTGAGCATCGTCGGCGGCCACGAAGAGGCGGAAACGCAAACGGATCCGCAACCGAGCACGGGGTGGACCGACTCGAGCGGCAGCGAAATCGGCGACAAGTGCGCTTGGCAAAACCTCGAGAACAATCCCAACGCCGGAGGATACCCGACGCAACCGTTGTGGGACAACAAGATCGGCGGCTGCGCGCAAAGCGGCCCGTGAAAACTCGCAGACGTAAACACGAAAACACCGCCGTTCGCCGGCGGTGTTTCGTTTTATTGCGAGCAGATCGTTACGCGCGCGTTTTGACGCGATTCGGATCTACCTTCACGCCGGCGCCCATCGTGCTCGTGAGCGTAATGCTGCGCAGATACGTGCCCTTCGCGGCAGCCGGTTTGGCGCGAACGATCGCGTCCAAGAGCGTGGCAACGTTCTCCGCGAGCTGCTCCTCGCCGAAGCTGGCTTTTCCGACGATCGTGTGAATGATGCCGGTCTTGTCCAGGCGGTATTCGACTTTACCGGCCTTGATGTCGCGAATCGCCTGCGCGATGTTCGGCGAGACCGTGCCCGCCTTCGGGTTGGGCATCTTCTGTGCGAGCACGCGGCCCAGTTCCTTACCGACCGCGGCCATCATGTCGGGCGTCGCGACGGCGACGTCGAAATCCGCGAAGCCCCCTTTCACCTTATCGATGAGGTCCTGCTCGCCGACGAAATCCGCGCCGGCTGCCTGAGCGGCTTTTGCGTTATCGCCCTTGGCGAAGGCGATGACGCGCACCTTACGGCCGGTACCGTGCGGAAGCAGCACCGTGCCGCGCACGTTTTGGTCGCTCTTTTTGGGATCGACGCCGAGACGGATGTGCGCTTCGACCGTTTCGTCGAATTTCGCGGTCGCGTTCTTCTTGACGATCGTGACCGCCTCGGCCGCGTCGAAGAGCTGCGAGCGATCGTAAGTTGCGGTCAGAGCGCGAAAACGCTTACCGTGAAACCGCGCCATCACTCCACCTCCACGCCCATGGAGCGCGCGGTACCCGCGACGATCTTCTTGGCCGCCTCGATGTCGTTCGCGTTGATGTCCGGCATCTTCACCTTGGCGATCTCTTCGAGTTGCGCGTTCGTGAGTTTGCCTACTTTGTTGCGGTTGGGTTCCTTCGAGCCGGATTCGATTTTCAGCGCCTGTTTGATCAGGAAAGACGCGGGCGGCGTCTTCGTGATGAACGTGAACGTGCGGTCGTCGAAAACGGTGATCTCGACGGGGATGATCATGCCGGCCTGCGAGGCGGTACGTTCGTTGTACTGCTTGCAGAAATCCATGATGTTCAAGCTGTACGGCCCGAGTGCCGGACCGATCGGCGGCGCCGGCGTAGCTTTGCCGGCCGGTATCTGCAGGCCGATTTTGCCCACGACCTTCTTTGCCATCGTTATGCCTTTCGTTCGGTAAGAACTGCCCCTGCGTGGACCACACGGACGGGGTCACTCCGTTTGGTCGTCTTTCGTATCAGACTTTTTCGATTTGATAGAATTCCAGCTCGACCGGCGTTTCGCGCCCGAAGATCGAGATCAGCGCGCGCACTTTTTCCTTCTCCGGCGCGATCTCGTCGACGATGCCGGTGAAGTCGAAGAACGGTCCCGACGTCACCTTCACGCGATCGCCTTTCTTGAAATCGATTTTCAGTTTGGGCGTCTCGATGCCCATCTGCTTGAGGATCGTTTTCACTTCTTTGTCCTGCAGCGGCACCGGTTTTTCGCCTGCGCCCGGGCTTCCGACGAAACCGGTCACGCCCGAGGTGTTGCGAACGACGTACCACGACTGGTCGTCCATGTCCATCTCCACCAGCACGTATCCGGGGAACACTTTTTTCGGCGTGATCTTGCGCTTGCCGTCCTTGAATTCGACTTCATCTTCCATCGGCACGAGCACGCGGAAGATTTTGTCCTGCATGTTCATCGAATGGATGCGCCGCTCGAGGTTCGCTTTGACCTTGTTTTCGTATCCCGAGTACGTGTGGATCACGTACCAGCGCTTCCGATCGTCCTTGCCGGCGCGCGCGGGAGCGGCTTGCAGCTCGTCCGCATCTTGCGGCTCGCCGGCGTCTTCCAGCTCACCGGCGACGATCGCCGCGGCGCCCAGATCGTCGGCATGCGCGGATTCCGTGAGCGCTTGCGCCTCGGATTCGTGCTCCTCTACGGCCGTCTCGACAGCCTCGCGTTCTTGTTCCAATGAAAAATCGGTCATTGTGAAATCGGCGGATGCACCCAGGTGAAGATTTGTGCGAATATCCAGTCGCAAGCCCACGTGAATAACCCGATGGCCACGACCAGCACGATAGTCAGGACCGTTGCGGAGACCCACTCCTCGCGCGACGGCCACGTAACGCGTTTGAGTTCGAGCACGACGCCGCGCACGAATTCCTGAGCATTCATGTTGCCGGCGGTACGCACCGCGGTTGGAGGTGCAGTGCGCGGCGCGGGTGCGGAAGGCGCTTTCTTTTTACCGCCGTCCGGTGCGCCGCCGGGCGCTTTGTTCATCACGAGGTTTCTCCTGGGAGTATTGGCAGGGCGGACAGGACTCGAACCTGCAACCGGCGATTTTGGAGACCGCTACTCTACCAATTGAGCTACCGCCCTATGGAACTATTTGGTTTCGCGGTGCGGCTTATGGCAGCGGCAGAAGCGGCAGTACTTGCTGAGCTCCAGCCTTTGGGTGGTCTTTTGCTTGTTCTTGTGCGTGTTGTAATTGCGGCGTTTGCATTCGGTGCACGCCATCACGACCATCACGCGATTCTCTTTCTTGGCCACGTTCCTCTACCACACAACGTAAATAAAACGGACCGGCGGTCCGTTTGACGCCCCAGTATAGCACGGCCGGATCGCCGTTTCAACCGCCGTACTGCGGCCTGCCGAGCGGCCTGCCGCCTGCGGCAGATACTCGCGCCCGGGCGGAATCGAACCGCCAGCCTCGGCCTTAGGAGTGCCTTGCTCTATCCAATTGAGCTACGGGCGCGTGCTCGACGTACTACGCGCGCGGCCCGGCGCAGTACTGCTTCCCCCGGGACCTTCAGGCGTTTTGAAGGCTCCCCGCCGGTTGGCCCGGTACAGTTTCGCTGCATGCACCCCGGACGAGACGAGCAGTACCCGCTGGACTACGACATGCTCGAACGGCAGGCTTCCGCGCTGCTGGAAAACGTGGGCAACTTCTTGGCGAACGCTTCGAATTTCGCGGCGTTCGTCTATCGATCGCTGCCGGAAGTGAATTGGGCCGGGTTCTACTTTCCCGACAACCAGGGGTTGGTGCTGGGACCCTTCGGCGGCAAGCCCGCCTGCACGCGGCTGCCCCGCGGCAAGGGCGTGTGCAATCGCGCATTCGAAAGCGGCAAACCCATGATCGTGGACGACGTGCGCGCGTTTGACGATCACATCGCGTGCGATCCGGCGTCGCGCTCGGAACTCGTAGTGCCGATCGTGGACGGCAGTGCCGTTTACGGGGTCTTCGACGTCGACAGCCCGCGTACGTCGCGTTTCACTCGGCGGGACGCGCAAGGCGTGCAGCGTCTGCTCAAACAATTCGTGACGCATACGCCGCTCCCGCCCGAATACCGGACGGTTCACACCTCGACGCGCATCAACGAACGCATAGACGTGCAGACGTGCCGCGACCATCATACCGTTTTACGCTATCTCGCCGACGAAGTCGGCAAAGAAGACCGTCCCGCCGAACGGGTGCGAATGCTGCAGCGGCTGCGCACGATCCTCACGGCGCATCTCAAACTCGAAGACGAGTGGCTCTATCCGCGCCTGGCGGGCAGCGCAAACGGCATCGTGCGCGGGAAAGCCGAGCGCTACCGGCGTGAGATGGGAGGTTTGCGCGGGCACTTCGACCGGTTATGGAAGCGCTGGTCCGTCGAAGGCGCCATGGCGTCCGAGCCCGATGCATGGCGAGCCGAGTGGCGGCGATTCGAAGAGGCGCTTCAGTCGCGCATCGCGAGCGAGGATCACGATCTCTACGTCGCCGCGGAGGCCGATTTCTCCGAACCTCGCTAGCGAGCCGCGGAGGTCTTCCCTCGCTCAAGGGAACGGCGCGGCGCGCCGAAGATCAACCATATGCAGCATCTCGTTTTGACGCTTGCAGGGTTTTTCGTCTTGGCCGCTACCTGCGTCATGACGGTGGCGCGGTATGATGCGCTGCCCGAACGCGTTCCGCTGGGGCTGCATTTCAATTCCGACCGCGGCGGGAACGGTCCGCGCTACATGATCTGGTTCTTCCCGTTCGTCCAGCTTGGTCTGGGGCTCGATGCGAGTACGCAGCCGGTGCGCGACGCGGTCTTCCTCACCGCGATGGTTGCCATACTGTATTTCGCGCAAGTACTCGCGATCGATCTCTCGTTGTACGGACCGTCCAAAATGCGCTACGCGCGCTTTTGGGCCGCGTTCGCGGCGCTCCTTGCTTTGGGCACCGGCGGCGCGTTCGCATTGCCGCTGCATTAGAGCTCGGTCAGCTCGAGTTGTGGAGCCGCCGGCGAGGATTGAACTCGCGGTCTCGCCCTTACCAAGGGCGTGCTTTACCACTAAGCTACGGCGGCGCGTTTCCAAACGGTTGGAGCGGGCGGCGGGAATCGAACCCGCGCTGTCTGCTTGGAAGGCAGAAGCACTACCACTATGCAACGCCCGCGGAACTGCTGGTGGGCAGGGCTGGATTCGAACCAGCGTACAGCTTTCGCTGGACAGATTTACAGTCTGTTGCCTTTAACCACTCGGCCACCTACCCACGTTCGGGGCTCCGGTCGGCTGACCAGGGTACGATGCCTCCCGCGCCGAGTCCTGTGCGCGCTTGCGGACCGTTTTAATCGTTTTCTTCGGCTTCTCTCAGAGCGCGCTCATGAAGCGCCCCCTCTCTTGCCGTTATAAACGAGTCAAGCACCCCTTCCCTTACACGACATTGGAGCTTTTGCAACATGAACGCACGCACACTTCTCGCTGCAGCGACGCTGCTCGCAGCAACCACCCTGACCGCTTGCGGCGGCGGGGGCGCATCCGGTTCCCTCACGCCTCCCGGCAGCGGCGGCACCGGCGGCGCGTCGATTCAATCTCAAACCGAGGACTCCATCAACAGCGCCAACGACGTCGGCTCACCCATCAGCGAAGTCAGCTCCTATAACGAGTCGATGTCTTCGCCGCTGCAATCATCCGGCCGAGTCGTAACCGATCTTGCCGCGATCAAAACGCTCGGAGACGGCAGCTGCAACAACGGCGTAGAATTTTTCGCGCCGGACAAGAAAGGCGACCCGAACTCCACCGAGCGGATCGTCTTTTACGATAACGGCTGCACGCAGATGCAGAGCGACGCGGTTCGCGTCTACACCTCTACGGGTTCCAATTCGGAAACCGTACAGCGCACCGTGACTCGCTATAAACTCAACAGCAGCACGCCTTCGTCCGTCCGCAGCGAAACCGTCAACTACAGCAACGCTTCGTTCGACCAGTTCGGATACCCGATTTACAAGAGCGGCTTCGATCGCACGCACACCGGCGAACTGGATATCAACGGCGTAAAGACCATCGACGGGGACGGCGAGATCGTCGTGCTCGCGATGAACGGCAACAGCAGCACGTACTGCAGCGACTCCGCAGGGTTCAACGCGACCGGTAACCAAGAGCTGAACGAGACGTTCGGCTGGGCGGGGATGATCCCGAGCGGAACGCGCACCGTCAACAACGACGGCAGCATCAGCTGGAACTTCACGCACGAGGGCAACACCTATACCGGTCCCATCGGCGGTCTGTCGATTCAGGCCGGCGTGCAAAACACCAACTGCCCGATCTCCACGCCGATGTTCACGCTGGCCGGCGGCACGCTCAAGGGCACGTTCAACCTGCCGGTTCAGGCGACGTTCTCCAACGGCATCTTGACGAACCTGACGATCGCGAACGGAACACTGGCGAACGGCGACACGCTCAACGTCGTGACGAATCAAGGCGTCCCGCCGAGCGACCCGCACTTCATCTCCGGCACGCTCGCGAAGAGCGGCACTACGATTGCCGACTTCAACGTCGACGCGTTCGGCGACGGCGTCCTGGTCGTCGTGTCGAGCGGCAAGGCGTACCAAATCGAAGACTGGCACGTCGTGAAGTAACCTCGCAACCCTCCGCACGCAAAAGGCCCGCGATGCTCGCGGGCCTTTCTTTTTTGCGGGTCGCTACGTCGCGGTCGAGCTCTCTTTCTTGCGGCGGCCTTCTTCCAAGTCGATCAGTTCCGTCCAGGTCTTCACCGAATCGTTGCCCGGATCGAGCTTTTCCAACTCGTTGCGAAACTCTTCGCGCTCGCTTTCCGCCGGCTCGTTGTGCAATACCCACCGGTGCATCTTTTCAATGCGATCGCGCTCGGGACGAACGTACTCGCGTATCCATTCCACGACGGCCGCATCATCGGGAGAGCGGCGAACGGCGTCGAGAAATTCGTCCTCCGTGACGCCGAGCGTGTTGAAAAGCCGCAAGTTGAAGCGGCAGCCGTAGTATTTGTAATCACCCAGCTTACCTTCGAGCTGCGCGCGCGCCTTGTCGACGGCGCGGGGCAGCAGCATCATGCCGTCCAACTCTTCGCGCGGGCCGCGCGGATACTCGCGGGTCAGGTCCATGCGCGCAGCTTTCCCCGCCATCCGGCCGCTAATCAGACGAGCCTGCACGCGCGTGTCGGCTTGCGCGATAGAGAGTGCCCGGTGCCGTTGCTGCAGTTGCGCCTTTGAAAGAGACGGTTTCAAGGAGTCGAACGGGGTGCGGCGCAATTAGGCGGCCTGGCGCCGACGTGGCGGAGTGGTTGAACGCACCTCACTTGTAATGAGGACCCGAGAGGGCGCGCCGGTTCGAATCCGGCCGTCGGCTCGCGATTTCGCAGAGGCTCGCGCAAGCGAGCCTCCACCTCCCGTCGAAGAAGCAAGCATGCAGCCAGTCAAGCCCAAGTGGAACTCCGGTCTCGTCTTGGTGTGCGAGCGCTGCTTCAAAGAGCGCATTCCCGACGAAGACCCGGAGAAAGCCGCGGAAATCGGCGACTTTCATTTGCGCGATTGGCTGAAAGCGCGCTTGAAGCAAGACGGGCATTGGGGAAAAGTGCGGGCCATTAACACCAGCTGCATGGACGTGTGCGCGAGGCGCATGGTCACCGTCGTGATCGATCCGAAAAGCGACGGTAAAGATGCGCAAACGTTCGTGGTAGACCCGGTGGCGGACCGCGAAGATCTCTACCGCGTGATCCTCGAACGTTTAGCGTAACGCTAGGCACGCACCGGAGGTCGCCGCGGGCGTCGTGCGCTTCGCGGATCCGGAGCTCTTCAAACGCATCGGCGCCGCAGCGGTCGCATGGCTCGAAGCAATGCCGCCCTAAATCCGAAGCTGTCTAGAGCTCATCTCATAAATCCACGCACCAGCGCGGCGAGCAGTTTTGGCGCAGATCGCGGCGCGAGGACGGACGCAATGCCATCGCGCATTGTGGCCGCCGCAGCAACAATGATATGCGCCAAAACTGCCGGCGCCCGGAGGGTTTGGGCGGCGAAACGCCGTCTGCGTCGTCGTCGGCTCGGTTACAGACCCGGCGGGTATGCGCCCTCCCCGTCTCCTAGCAGCCGTCATTCCGGCGCTCCAAACGCTGGGCGCGCGGATTTATGAGATGAGCTCTAGGCTCGAACGCCGTGCAGCGCGGCGTACGCGAGCGAAATCACGATCGCGAGCGCCGAGAAACCCAGTCCCATGACCGCCCGGCGGCGGCAATTGGCAACTACCGCGTCGAACGGCAAGCCGCTCTGCACCAGGTCCATTTCCGGATCGTCCCGCCCGAGTTGCAGCGCGGTGAGGTAGAACCACGCAAGATAGGAACGCGCGGGCTTGGCAATCTCGCCGGCCACCGCGGCCGGATTGCTCATCACGTACAAGCACATGAGCCCCTGAAACGCGAAAATCGCGACCACGAGGGCCATGAAATAGTTGAAAAACCACATGTCTCGTCCAGACCTCTGTCCACAGGTATCGGCAATTTCGGGCGCCGGCGCACAAAAAAGAGGGGCGCCGCATTGCGACGCCCTCCGCACCCTTGCCCGAGCGGCCTTTAGGGCAGCTCGATTTCCGACAGATTTTTCTCGATTTTGCGCTTGACGCGCTGCAGCGCGTTGTCGATCGACTTCACGTGACGGCCCAGGTCGCGCGCCATCTCTTGATAGCTCTTTCCCTCCAGATACGACAGCAGCACTTGCGATTCGAGTTCGGAAAGATTCTCTTGAATGCGCTCCTTGATGTCCTGGGAGACTTCCTGATTGATGACCAGTTCCTCCGGATCGGAGGTTTTCTGCGATGCCATCACGTCGAGGAGCGTGCGTTCGCTGTCCTCGTCGTAGATCGGCTTGTTCAGCGAGATGTACTGGTTGAGCGGAATGTGTTTCTGACGCGTCGCCGTCTTGATCGCGGTGATGATTTGACGCGTGATGCACAACTCCGCAAATGCGCGGAAGCTCGAAAGCTTGTCGGCCTTGAAATCGCGAACCGCCTTGTACAGGCCGATCATGCCTTCTTGAATGATGTCTTCGCGATCGGCGCCTATCAAGAAATAGCTCTTCGCCTTGATGCGGACGAAGTTCTTATATTTGTTGAGCAGGAACTCCATTGCCAGATTGTCGCCCGATTTAGCGGTGGCGACCAAATCTTCATCGGCCCGCTCGTGGTAGTCGAGTCCATCCGACACAGGATGGGTCATTGCCATGGTTTTATTGCCCTCAGGGACCACATGCGCGCAAATCGCGCGCTCCGCGGAGCACGTCGAGCGCGTCGCATCCCGAACAGTATAGGAGGGTCCTCCTTGCGCCGTCAAGGACAACGGGGGCAACCCGCGGCTCGCCTTTGTCGCGCCGCTTCGTACAGCAAGAGAGCGGCCGCAACCGAAGCGTTTAAGGATGCAACCTTGCCAAACATGGGAATGCGCACCAGGTAATCGCACTCTCGCTTGACCAGCTGCGCTAGGCCGGCGCCTTCCGCACCGATTACGAAAGCGAGATCGCGCGTGAAATCCGCTTCCGTGAAGTCGATGGACGCCGCCGTTGCGTGCGCGCCCGCGACCCACACGTTTGCTTTCTTCAGTTTGCGAATGGCCTCTGCCACATTCGGTACGCGCGCGATGGGCACGTGCGCCGCGGCACCTGCGGCGGCTTTTCGCACCGTCGCGTTCACGCCCGCCGCGCGGCGCTCGGGGAGAACGACCCCGTGCGCGCCGGCGCATTCGGCCGTGCGAATGATCGCGCCCGCATTATGCGGATCGGTAATGTGATCGAGGATGACGAACAGCGCGGGACCCTCGCGCTCGACGCGCAGTAAATCATCGAGCGTGACGTATGGGAACGGGGCCCCAAATGCGATGACGCCTTGGTTGCCTTTGTACGGAAACTGATTGAAGTACGCGCGCGGCTCGAACCGCACGCGCACGTCCAGTTCGCGCGCGCGCTGCAAGATCGTTCGCACTGCCGGATCGCGTTTGCGCTCGTCCGCGACGTGAATTGCGCGCGGCGGCTCACCCGACGCGAGCGCTTCCTCCACGGCGTGCACGCCGTAGATCGCGTCGTCGAGGTCGGGTTCGAGGCGTCCTTGCCTGCGGTTTACTCGGCGACGGTCCACGTCGTGCCGTCTTTGGAATCCTTCAGCGCGACGCCGCAGCTTGCCAACGCGTCGCGGAGCCGGTCCGACTCGGCCCAGTTCTTTCGTTCGCGCGCCTGCGAGCGTGCGGCGATGATCTGCGCTAGCGCTTCTTCCGGCGATGCGCCGTTGACGGCCAATCCCTTGGAGCGAAGGCAGTCGATCAAACCGGCGGGCAGCACGCGCGGCGCCGCTCGGAGCCAGGTCTGGGCCGGCGCAAGTCCCAGAACATTCAGCCAATAGGTGAAGTCTTGTAGCGAGTCGCCGCGATACGAAAGCAGCTCCGACAAGGCGACGGCGGTGTTCATGTCGTCGTTCAACGCCGTTTCCATGCGCGCGCGAAGCTCGGCGGTGCTTGCCAGGGCGTCCGGTTGGCGCGCATCGTGCAGCCGCCGAAACGTCTTCTTCAGGCGCTCGAGCGCCACGCTCGCAGCGGCAATCGACTCTTCGGTGAAGTTCATCACCTTGCGGTAACCCGTTTGCAGAAACAGCAAACGAATCGCCTGCGGATCGTGGCGGTCGAGCAGTTCGTGCAACGGCTCGAAATTCCCGAGCGATTTGCTCATCTTCAAATTGTCGAAAAGCAGCAAGCCGCCGTGCATCCAGAAATTGGCCATCGGGGGGCAAGTCATGAGCGGTTCGCTCTGCGCGATTTCGTTTTCGTGATGCGGGAAAATCAGATCGGCGCCGCCGCCGTGAATATCGAAGCCCTCACCTTGGGGATCCAGCAGTTCTTGCGACATCGCCGAGCACTCGATGTGCCAGCCGGGCCGCCCCTCTCCCCACGGTGAAGGCCATTTCGGCTCGTTCGGCTTGGCGAATTTCCAAAGCGCGAAATCGAGCGGATCTTCCTTCGCCTCGTCGACCTCGATGCGAGCGCCGGCCTGCAATTCTTCGATATTGCGATTTGCCAGTTCGCCGTAGCGCGGGAACCTGGAGACGCGGTAATACACGCCGTCCGCCGAGACGTACGCGTACCCGCGGCCGAGCAACTGCTCGATCATCGAAACGATCTGCGGGATGAACTTGGTCGCGTACGGCTCCCGGTCGGGTTCGCGCACGCCGAGCCGCCGCATCGATCGCTTGAACGATGCGTAGTAGCCGCTCACGATGTCGTACCAGCGTTCGCCCGTTTCCGCCGCGCGCGCGATGCTGCGGTCGTCGATATCGGTGACGTTTTGCACGAACGTGACGCGGTAGTGCAGATGTTCCAGGTACCGGCGAAGCACGTCGAAAAACAGGAACGAGCGCGCGTGTCCCAGGTGCGCCTCGGCGGAGGGCGTCAAACCGCACACGTAGACGCGCACTTCAGGCGAGCGCAGCGGCGCGAATTCCTCGACGCTGCGCGTGCGCGTGTTGTACAGCCGCAGCGCCATTGCTTAGACGACCCAGCTCCAGGCGCTCTCGCCGCTTTCCTGTTGTTCGATTTCGCGCAGCCGCTCTTCGAGCAGCGCGACTCGCCGCTGCAGCTTCGCGATGGCGTCGGACGTGGGATCGGGCATGTCGACCTGCGGGCGGTCCGAAACGGGACGGACGGGAATGCCGTTTTGCATCACCACGCGCGCCGGAACCCCTACGACGGTGCTGTCGGGCGGAACGTCTTTCACGACGACGGAGCCCCCGCCGATCTTCGAATTCGCGCCTACCGTGATCGCTCCCAGAACGACCGCGTTGACGCCGACGGTGACGCCGCGTTCCAAAGTCGGATGGCGTTTGCCGTGCGAGAGGCTCGTACCGCCCAACGTCACTCCTTGGTAGATGGTGCAGTTGTCGCCGACTTGCGCGGTTTCACCGATGACCACGCCCATGCCGTGATCGATGAAGATGCCTTTCCCCAACGTCGCTGCGGGGTGTATCTCGATACCGGTCCAAAAGCGATTGAGGTTCGAAAGCCAGCGCGGCAGCAGCGGCAGACGCGCGCGATGCAGAGCATGAACGAACCGGTGAAGCAAAAGCGCGTGGAACCCCGGATACGACAGAACGACGTCCAACGGTCCGTGCGCGGCCGGATCCCGCTCGAGCGGAGCACGCAAGTCGGCCAAGACCGTTTCAACTATTCCAATCATCGTGTGTGAGCGATCTAGAGACCCGCTTCTTCAGGGGCGCGGTTTCATTTACTGCTGTTCGGGCTTCTTCCCGTGTATGGGCTCGAACGGTTCGCCTCCCGGACCGAAACGAATGGGCTCCAAGCCGCGCCCGTGGAGCAAATGCGAATTCACCGCGCCGATGCGAATCAGGATGCGATCGTGCCCGAGCAGCGGGAAGAGCAGTTCCGGCGGCGGACCGGAGGCCTTGCCCGTCAACGCCATGCGCACCGCGTAGTGCGCGTCCGCCCCGTCTATCCCGAATTCGCGCGCCATCTCGGCAAGGTCGTGTCCCAGCGGTAAACCGCGCAGCTCGGGCTGGCTGTCGACGTACTGTCCGACGGTGTCCAAGAAAAACAGCACCTGTCTGTTGCGCAGGCGTTCCAGTTCGAGCGCCGGGATCACGCACGCTTCGGCGCGCAACTCCGCGACGAGCGGGCGCGCGTCTTCGATCTGCGAAAGGCCCGCGCCGAACGCATCGATGAACGTATCGATCCAGCGTAGCGCCGCCGCCGGCGCGGGATCTTCCAAAAATCCCCAGCGCTGCATCGCGGCTGCGAGCTCTTCGCGCGTAATGCTCATCCGTCACCGTCCGCCGAATCCACGAGCGCGGCGGCATACACCGCGATGCCGCTTCCGTCTCCGGTGTACCCCATTCCCTCGGTGGTTTTCGCTTTCACGCTCACCTGCGCCAGCGAGAGGCCTAGCTGCGCCGCGATGTTCTCGCGCATGCGCGCCACATGCGGCGCGAGTCTAGGCTGCTGCAGCACGATCGTCGCGTCGACGTTTTCGATGCGGTATCCCTCACGGCGCACTTCGGCACCGCAGTAGCGCAGCAGTTCCATGGAGTCCGCATTGCGCCATCGCTCGTCCGTGTCGGGGAAATGCCCGCCGAGATCGCCAAGGGCGGCGGCCCCGAGCAGCGCGTCGCCGAGCGCGTGCGCCAAAGCATCGGCGTCGGAATGTCCGAGCGCGCCGCGTTCGAATGGAACCTCGACGCCGCCGAGGATCAGTTTGCGTCCTTCCACCAAGCGGTGCGCGTCGAAGCCGTACCCTACGCGCATGCCCCGCCTTGCAGCCGAAGCGTCATCGCCGCGTGCGCGCGATCGCGATCTTCCGCCAGCGTTACCTTGAAATTCTCGGCGGACGAGGCCACGATGTGGACGCTCACGCCGATGCGTTCGAGCAGCATTGCATCGTCCGTTGCGTCGACGCCGTCGCGCAAGCCTTCTTCATGCGCGCGCAGCATATCGGCAAGGGTCGCGAATTGCGGCGTCTGCGCCGCCCAAAGCACGCTGCGATCGAGCGTGTACTTCACGACGCGCTGCCCGTCGCCGACCTTTATGGTGTCGACGATCGGAACTGCGAGGAGCGACCCGTGACCGCTGCGCACCGGTTCCATGCCCGCGCGCACGAGATCGCCGGTGACCAGCGGACGCGCGCCGTCGTGCACGAAAACCGCTTCGGCGTCCGAGTCGACGGCCCGCAGTCCTTCGTACGCGCTCGCTTGACGCGTCGCGCCGCCGCGCACGACCGCGTGAAGTTTCTCGCGCGCAGCATCCCGCGCGACCGTTTCCACGTCGGCGAGCCATTCCGCTTCGCTGACGACGACGAGCGCGCGTACTTCGGGCATTTGCGCGAACGTGCGCAGCGACCACCACAGCATAGGGCGCCCCGCCACGTCGACGAGCTGCTTCGGACGGCCGAACCGCGTGCCGCGACCCGCCGCCACGACGATCCCGCAAAACGTCACGCTTTTTTCAACTTCGCGAAAATCATACGCCCCGCAACCGTCTGCAGTACGCTCGTGACCACCACGTCGGCGGATTCGCCGATCAGCCGGCGTCCTTGTTCCACGACGATCATCGTTCCGTCGTCCAAATAGGCGACGCCCTGATGCGGCTCCTTGCCGTCCCGAATGATTTGCACGTGCATCTCTTCGCCGGGGAGTACCACCGGCTTGAGTGCGTTCGCCAGCTCGTTGATGTTCAGCACGTGAACGCCTTCCACGTGCGCAACGCGATTCAAGTTGTAGTCGGTGGTGAGCAGCTTGCCGCCGAGATCCCGCGCCAGGCGCACGAGCTTCGCATCC
>Ga0209810_1002856_pt1 | contig 19463 bp, 22 predicted proteins | sample Coa_R1_7_FD_187159 | JGI IMG/M metagenome (GOLD analysis project Ga0209810, IMG submission 187159) | Surface soil microbial communities from Centralia Pennsylvania, which are recovering from an underground coalmine fire - Coalmine... | ecosystem: Environmental > Terrestrial > Soil > Unclassified... | reverse complement strand
CCCGAGCTGGGCGATGCGCTCGGGCCGGAAGGCGAGGTGGTGATCGTGCCCGGCAACCACGACCACCACCTGATCGACGGCTGGCTCGGCCGGCGCGCGGCGGCCGGACCGCCGCCGCCGCTCGGATTGGAGTCGGAGGTCGACTGGTGGGGAGGCGAGCCGCTCGCCTCGGTTGCCGAGATGCTCGCTCGCGGCGGCGCCGCGGTGCGGGCCGCCTATCCCGGAGTGTGGCTGCGCGACGACGTGTATGCCACGCACGGGCACTACCTGGACCGGCACACGACCGTGCCGATGTTCGAGCGGCTCGGCGCCGGTGCCATGGCTCGCGCGCTGCGCCGCCCCGTCGCCGAGGCCCGCCGCGCCGAGGACTACGAGGCGGTGCTGGCGCCGATCTACGCGCTGATCCACGCGGTCGCGCAGACCGCCCCACTCGGCACGCCATCGCCGGGGGCATCGGCCCAGGTGTGGCAGACGCTCGGGCGTGGCTTTCGCCGCGGCACGCTACGCCAGCGCGCGCTGATCGCCGGCGCGGGCGGCGGGATCGCGCTTCTCAACCGAGCGGGCATCGGCCCGGTCCGTGCCGACCTGTCGGCCTCCGAGCTCAGGCGCTCGGGACTGCGCGCGATCGCCGAGGTGCTCGAGCGCCTCTCGGTCAGCGCCCGCTACGCGATCTTCGGTCACACCCATCGCGCCGGCCCGCTCGAGCGCGATAGCGCCGCCGAATGGCTCGCCCCAGGCGGGACGCAGCTGGTCAACAGCGGCTGCTGGGTGCACGAGCCCGTCCTCCTGGGACCGCGGCCGGCCGAGAGCCCCTACCGGGCAGGCTTCGCGGTGCGACTCGACGACGACGGAACGCCGCCCCGGCTGGTCAACCTGCTCGACGGCTGATCCCGCCCGTCTTCACCCCTGGTCCCGCTAGACCAGGGGTGAAGCAACGTGCTCTGGAGCCCAAACCGGCACGCGCTCCGGCGATTTGTGCTCAGGTGCAGCTCACACGTGCAGTTCAGCCCAAATCGACGATGCACCGAGCGATTTGTGCTCAGCTGCACGTTGCGAGGCCGGGCGTGAAGCAGGTCGCGTAGCACGTGACCCCGGCGCCGACCTCCAGCTCGAGCTCGCCGCGGGTGCTCCGCTCGAAGCTGAGCAGCTCGTAGGCGCCCGGATGATCGACCGTCACCGTCCGGCCGTTGACGCGCACGACGCCGTCACCGTCCAGCACCGCCCACACGCCACCGGCCTCGAATGACCCCGAGTACGCCCCCTCGACCTGCTCGCTCGCCGGCACGAGCTCGGCCCCCGGAACCTCCTCGGGGCGCAGCGGCGCGAGCGGCTCGAGCTCCACGCCGAGCAGCTCCTGGATCGCAAGCTCGGTGTCCGCATAGCCCCCCTCGCCGTAGTGGAACTCGAACAGGGTCGACTCGGCGGTGAACAGGTAGCGCGCCGGCCATCCCATGTTGTCGTAGTCCTGCCAGATCTGATGCTCGACGTCGATCACGACCGGGTATTCGATGCCGAGCCGGGCCACCGCCTCGCGGACGCGGTCGGGGTCGTGCGAGAGCTCGAACCGGGCCGAGTGCACGCCGATCACGCGCAGCCCGTCGCTCGCGTAGCGCTCGTGCCAGGCCTTCACGTAGGGGAGCGTGCGGATCGAGTTGGGTAGGCAGAAGTCCCAGAACTCGACCAGCACCGGCGAGCCGCGGAGCTGGTCCATGCGCAGCATCGCCACGTTCACCCAGGGGAGCTTGGGCGGGAAGGCGGGGGCGTAGATGTGGTCGACCGGCGCGCGCACTGGGCGCGGATGCTGTCAGAGCCGGCGCGAGGACCAGAGCAGCGCGGCGAGGATCACCGACACGCCCGAGACGACCAGCCCGATCAGCCAGCCCTGCGACTTCTGCGAGTGCATGATCGCCCCGATCGCCACGCCGATACCGATGATCCCGGCGGTGGCGACGAACCGCATCAGCAGCGTCTCCACGAACGAGCGCCGGGCTCGTCCGGGGATCATCGCGCCGGGGCCGTCGTCGCGCCGGCGCCGGGAACGACGCTGCGGGCGCGATTCCTGCGGCTCGGGTGCGCCGGCGGACACGGGCAAAACCTACCCTTAAGTCGCGGGCCCGTCCCACAACCCGGCGCTATACTGATTGAAGTATTGAATCCTGAGCGCCTTTAAGGAGTTTTCGCCGCCATGACGCCCTCCGGAGCCGAGGTCCTCCGCCAGATCAAGAGCCGGATCGACGAGGTCGATCCCGGCGTCGTGCGCGAGCAGCTCGGCAACGGGGCGGTCGTCGTCGACGTCCGCGAGACCGACGAGTGGGTGAATGGCCACATCCCCGGGGCCAAGCACGTCCCGAAGAGCCATCTCGAGTCCCGGATCGAGGGCGCTGCGCCAGATCGCTCCCAGCACGTGGTGCTCTACTGCGCGTCCGGCAACCGCTCGGCCTGGGCGGCCCGGACGATGATCGAGGATCTCGGCTACGAGCAGGTCGAGTCGATGACAGGCGGCTTCACGCTCTGGAAGGACCGCGGCTACGACGTCGAGATCCCGCGCGCGATGAGCGCCGAGCAGCGCGAGCGCTACAGCCGCCACCTGCTCCTGCCCGAGGTCGGCATCGAGGGACAGCAGAAGCTCCTCGACGCGAAGGTGCTGCTGCTGGGCGCGGGTGGCCTCGGTTCGCCTGCCGCGCTGTACCTCGCCGCCGCCGGAGTCGGCACGCTCGGGATCGTCGACGACGACGACGTCGACCTCTCGAACCTCCAGCGCCAGGTGATCCACAGCTCCGACCGGATCGGGGTCGCGAAGGTCGACTCGGCCGAGGAGACGATCAAGGCGCTGAACCCGGACGTCAACGTCGTCAAGCACAAGCTCCGGATCGGCCCGGACAACATCATGGATGTCCTGCCCGGCTACGACATCGTGCTCGACGGGCTCGACAACTTCCCGACCCGTTACCTGCTCAACGACGCCAGCGTGCGCCTCCAGATCCCGGTCGTCTCCGCGGCGATCCTCGGCTTCGATGGCCAGCTGTCCGTCTTCAAGCCCTACGACGGACCGTGCTACCGCTGCCTGTTCCCGGTGCCGCCGCCGGCCGAGCTCGCGCCCTCCTGCGGTGCCAACGGGGTCCTCGGGGTGCTGCCCGGGACGATGGGCCTGCTTCAGGCGACCGAGGTGATCAAGCTGATCCTCGGCATCGGCGATCCGCTGATCGGGCGCCTCTTGATGTACGACGCGCTGGCGGCGACGGTCACCGAGGTCAAGGTCCGCCGCGACCCCGAGTGCCCGATCTGCTCACGCGACCCGAGCGAGATCTCCGACCGGGAGATGGGCGTGTTCCCGGATTACGAGGCGTTCTGCGCCGGGGCTCACTGAACACCGCCTCCGGGTAGGATCAGCGCAGATGGCAACGGTCAAGATCCCGCCCGTGCTTCGCGCCTCGGTCGGCGGTGAGAAGGAGCTCCAGGCCGACGGCGACTCGGTCGGGGAGATCCTCCACGCGGTCGTGGCCAGCCATCCCGACACCCAGTCCCAGCTCTTCTCCGCCGACGGCGAGCTGAACCGCTACGTGAACGTCTATCTCAACGACGAGGACGTGCGCGTGCTCGACGGCCTCGACACCGCGGTCGGCTCGACCGACACGCTCGTGATCCTGCCGGCGATGGCCGGCGGCACGCGGTAGGGCAGCTCAAAACCCCGCCGGCGGCCCCCACCCCCACCGCTACACTTCCTGAAGCGATGGAGCGGCTCCAGAACAGGCCCTGCGGGGGACGCTACGGCGACATCGTCCAGTCGATCGGCCACACGCCGCTGATCGAGCTGAAGCGCCTGAGCCCCAAGCCGGGCGTGCGAATCTGGGCCAAGCTCGAGTCGCGCAATCCCACCGGTTCGGTCAAGGACCGGGTGGCGCGCGCGATGATCGAGGACGCCGAGGAGAAGGGGCTGATCCGCCCCGGCCAGACCGTGCTGGAGCCGACGTCGGGAAACACCGGCATCTCCCTGGCGATGATCTGCGGGCGCAAGGGCTACGGGCTGAAGGTCGTGATGCCCGACAACGTCACTCGGGAGCGCACCGAGCTCCTGCGCATGTACGGCGCCGAGATCGTCTACTCGGAAGGGTCGAAGGGGTCTAACGGAGCGGTCGAGATGGCGCTCGACATGGCCGGACGCGACGCCTCGTACTACATGCCCTACCAGTACGGCAACCGGGCCAACCCGGACGCCCACTACAACGGGACGGCGCTCGAGATCCTCGAGGAGCTCGACGACGTCGCCGCGTTCGTGGCAGGGCTGGGAACGGGCGGGACGCTGATGGGCAACGGCCGCCGGCTCAAAGAGGAGCTGGGCGACGGAGTCAAGATCGTCGCCGCCGAACCCATGCAGGGCGAGCCGGTCCAGGGCCTGCGCTCGCTCGAGGACGGCTTCATCCCGCCGATCATCGACCTCGAACTGCTCGACCGGAAGATCTTCGTGACCAACCGCGATGCGATCATCTGGACGCGCAAGCTCCTCGACGAAGAGCGGTTGTTCGCGGGCGTCTCGTCGGGCGCGATCGCGCGCGTGGCGGTCCGGATCGCCGGGGAGCTCGACGAGGGCAACGTCGTGTTCATCGTCGCGGACGACGGCTCGAAGTACTTCTCCTCCGGGATCTACACGCGCCCGCTCGACGAGATCGAGAACCTGGACTCGACCGTCTGGTGGTAGCCGCTCCGGAGGGGTGGTCCGCATCCACCCGCCGTGGGCTGCTCTCCAATGTGGGCGCGCTGGCCGCTCTCGGACTGGGCCCGGCGGCGCTTGCGGGCTGCGGTCATCGCCGTCCTCGCCTGCACGAGCCGCTCGGCGCGAGCGCCGCCGACGTCGCGCTCCTCAACGCCGCGCTGGCCCTCGAGCAGCGGGCGATCGCCGCCTACACGGCTGCGGCGCCGCTCCTCAGCGGCGACGCCCAGCACGCAGCCGGCCGCTTCCTCGGCCAGCAGCTGACGCACGCCGGGGAGCTCCGTCGCCTGATCAAGGAGCTCGGTGGTCACGCCCATGAGCCGCTCTCGCATTACCACTTCGGCCACCCGCGCGGGCGAGCGCAGCTGCTCGCCCTGCTGCACGGACTCGAGCAGCAGCAGATCGCGGCCTACCTTCATGCGCTGCCGCTGATCGCCGTCCCGGAGGTGCGCCAGTCGCTGGGCGCGATCCTCGCCAACCACGCCCAGCACGTCACCGTGCTGCGCGCCGAGCAGGGGCTGAGCCCGCTGACCGGGCCCTTCGTGACGGCGGCGGAATGAGCCGCTCATCCCGGGACCCCGCGCCGGTCCGGACGCGCCGGCAGCTCGTCGGCGACGTGCTCGGCCTCGGCGACGGCGACCGCCGGCAACTCGTGCGGCTGCTCGCGATCGAGCGTGTGGCCGTCGAGGTATACGGGCGCGCGCGCCGGGCCGAGCAGCTGACGAGCGCCGAGCACCGCCTGATCGAGCACATCCTCGGCCAGGAGCGCGCCCACGGCCACGCGCTCCTGCGCGTGCTGCCGCGCGCCGAGGCGGCCCATGCGATCGCTCCGCTGGACACGGACGGCCTCGAGGCGGCCCTCAGCAGCGCCGGCATCTCCGTCGCCCTCGCCTCGTTGCGGAGCGCGCACGACTGGTTCACCCTGCTCGAGGAGCTCGAGAACGCGCTCCAGGGCTACTACTACAAGGCGCTCCGGCGACTCTCGGGCGCGGCGCCGGCCACCCTCACCGCTCGGATCCTCGCCAGCGAGGCCCAGCACTCGACGCTGTTGTTTCGCCTGCGCCACCCGGACGACATCAGCCTGGCCGTGTCGGAAGCGCTGGTCGAGGGCTCGGCGGCCCAGCGCTGAGCGGAGCGTTACGAGGCCGAACGCGAGGCGCTCTAAGAAGGCCGAACGCGGGGTGCTCTCCGAGGCCGAGCGCGGGGTGCTCTCCGAGGCCGAAGGCGGGGTGCTCTACGAGGCCGAGCGCGGGGCGCCGCCGCCCCGGGCCAGCCGGAAGGCCCGCGCCGGCGGATACGGACGGAACGACGCGACCGCGGAAACCTTGACGTCGCTGTGGAACCCTGCCCTGGCGACCGCATCGCGTACTCCTGCCCGCGCGACGATCGCGCGCGCCACGGAGCGCTCATCGACGGGGTACATCCCCTCGAGGATCAGCTGTTTGAGGGTGCGCTGCTCGTTGGTCACTTTTCCGGTATCGGCAGCTGGCGCTCCCAGGTTGATCTCCGGTGGACCGATCGCGAGGAACCCCGTTGCTAGGCTCGCGCACGATGCGGATGGCTCGACATCTGTACGACGAGATGGTCGCGCACGCCGTCGAGGAGGCTCCGAACGAGTGCTGCGGGATGATCGCGAGCCGGGACGGTGAAGCGGTCGAGGTCCACCGAGCCGTCAACAAGGCGGCGAGCCCGCTGCGCTACGAGATCGACGGCGCCGAGCAGTACCGCATCCAGATGGCGATCGAGGACGCCGATCTCGACCTCGGCGCGATCTACCACTCCCACACGCGCAGCGCCCCCTATCCGTCCCAGACCGACATCAACCTCGCCTTCTATCCCGAGGCGCTGTACCTGATCGTCGGGCTGGCCGGGGACGAGCCCGATGTCCGCGCGTTCACGATCCGCGACGGCCGGGTGCAGGAGGCGGAGCTGGCGGTCGGCTGATGGGTGGAGCGGCCGCGTGATGGGTGAGGACGCTCCGGCTCCCCCTCGGCTGCCGTTGCGCTGTCCCGGGTGCGGCGAGGGCTACGGCAGCGAGACGCGCTTCTGCGGCCGCTGCGGGCTGCCGCTGGTACTCGATGCCCCCGCCGCCGAGGAGGTCTCCGACCGTCACGGGCGGGCGCGCAAGATCAAGCCCCAGCTCTCCGAGGGGTCACTGCTGAGCGTCGCGCGCGCCCGTAACCAGGCCGAGGCGGAGTTCATCCAGGCGCTGCTGCTCGAGGAGGGCGTTCCGAGCCTCCTGCGACGGAGCGCCGGCTTCGACGTGCCGGATTTCCTCGCCGCCGGGCCGCGAGACGTGCTCGTGGCGCAATCCGGCTTCGACACCGCCCGCCAGGTGCTGCTCGAGGCCGACATCCTCTCCCCGACCGCCGAGTCGCAGCGCCGGCCGGTGGTCGCGCCGGGCCCGCTCCTGGCGGGGATGATGCTCGCACTCGCGGTGGGCGGGGTCGTCGTCGCGCTCCTCTGGCTGGTGCTGCGCTGAGCCCGGGCCGGGACGGGGTCCTCGCGGCGCGGCTGACCGCACAGCTCCTCGCGGCGCGGCTGACCGCACAGCGCCTCGCCGGGCCGCCGGCCACGAGTCCCGAGGAGGTTGCGCGCCACCTGCTCGCCGTGCAGGCCCAGGACGCGCGCGGGATGCGTCTCGCCGTGCGGGCACGCACCGCGGACCCCGACCCGGCCGCGTTCGAGGCCGCTCTGCGCGACGGCCGGCTGGTCGTCTCGTGGCTGTGCCGGGGAACGCTTCATCTGGTCGCCGCCGAGCACTACGGCTGGCTTCACGCGCTCACCACGCCGCCGCTTCACACCGGCTGCATGCGCCGCCTCGGGCAGGAGGGGGTCGCGCCCGCTGCCGCTGAGCGGGCGGTCGCCGAGATCGAGCGTGCGCTCGCCGACTCGGGGCCGCTGACGCGCGCGCAGCTCGGGGACCGCGTGGCGGCGCTCGGCGTTCGCACGGAAGGCCAGGCGCTCGTCCACATCCTGTTCCTGGCCAGCCTCCGCGGCGTCGCCGTGCGGGGGCCGATGGTCGGCAAGCAGCACGCCTACGCCCTCGTCCGCGACTGGCTCGGTGACCGCGTCGCGACGGCGAGCCACACGTTCGACCGCGAACCGGCCCTCGCCGAGCTTGCCCGCCGCTACCTGCGCGGGCACGGCCCGGCCACCGACCGCGACCTGGCGCGGTGGGCCGGCCTCCCGCTCCGGGACGCCCGTGCCGGCCTCGAGGCGGTCGCGTCCGAGCTCGCCGAGCGCGCCGACGGTCTCCTGTCTCTGCGCGACGCGCCCGCCGTGGCGCCCCTGCCGCCGCCCCGGCTGCTCGGACCGTGGGACCCCCTGCTCGTCGGCTGGAAGGACCGCGGATTCATCGTCGGCGAGCACGAGCCGAAGCTGATCTCGGGTGGCCTGTTCCGCCCGTTCGTCCTCGCGGAGGGCCGAGCCGTCGCCACCTGGGGGATCCGCGACGGCCGGCTCGAGCTCCACGAGCCGTTCGTCGCGTTGCCTGCGAGGACGCGGGCGGCGTTCGTGGCCGACGCCCGTGAGGCCGCCGCCTACCTGGGCCTCGAGCTTGCTTTGGGCGGCAGCGAGCGCGCGTAGTCGACGCCGCGCCGGACCCACCGCTCGAGCTGGGCCCTGGTCTTCAGGCCGTCCGGCGCGACCCGCAGCCAGCCGTCCATCGGGCGGCCGCGCATCTCGAACGGCTCGGCGTGCGGCTTGGCGAGCAGCGCGTCGGTCTGGGCCGGATCGACGCGAAGCAGCAGGCCGCCCCGGCCGCTCGCGCTGATCGACATGTGGCCGTCGATCAGGAACGCGAGCCCGCCGAACATCTTCTTCTCGGTCAGCCCGCGCTCGTCCGCGATCAGCTCGCGGATCCGACCGGCCAGATCCTCGTCGTACGCCACCCGGCGCGTGCTCCGGTGCCTACACGAGAACCGGCTGGCGATCGCTGGCGATCGCGGCGATCTCCTCGGAAGCCCGCTCGAACTCGTCGTCGGAGAGCACGGGCGTGCCTTCGAAGGGCAGCTCGCGGGTCAGCTCGAGCCACGACCGGCAGCCGCCGTACTCGTCGCGGACTTTGACCGTGACCGGCCGCGGGATCCGGTAGGTGCGCAGCAGGATCACGTGCAGCGGGTGGCGCCGCTTCCACGCGAGGCGCTTCTCGGCGTAGTCGGTCGTCCAGACGTAGAACGGCGACAGCGCGTCGACGGCACGGCGGTCGGTGATCGTGAAATGCGCCGCCACCTCGGCCCAGGCGCGGATCCGGACCCGGTCGGGCTGGGCGATCTCGTGGCCGCGCAGCATTGCCTGCGGCGCGGGCTCACCGTCGGTCCAGACGCCCTCCTCGAGGGCGCGGGCCAGCTCCGGCCGGTGCGACTCGCGCACGAGGTCGGTCCGCTGGTGGTCGAACGTGGGGTACAGGAAGAAACGCTCGTATTCGAGCTTGAAGTGCTTCTCGGGCTCGCGAATGCCGCCCTTGCGGAGCGTCAGGAGCTGCTCACCCTCGGCGAGGGCGCGCACAGTGACGGCCCATTCTTTGAAAGCAATCGGCATGTATCAGTGGGGAGATGAGAGTTTTTGGGAGAGGCCCGGCGCGCCAGTCGATAACCGCGGCAACCGGGGGATCACCGATTCTATGCGAGTTCTTCGAAATCCCCAAATTTCGCTGCAAATGAGCGGGTTTTACGCTCGGAGAGAGCTTCCCGAGGCGCGCTCCAGCTGCTCGATCAGCGCCACGAAGTCGGCGTCTCCGTAGCCGAGCTCTGAAGCAGCGGCCAGCACGCGCTCGGTGAGCGCCGCGAACCCGAACTGCGCTCCTGCGTCGTCGGCCGCCTCCAGGCACAGCCGCACGTCCTTGAGCATGTGGTCGAGCTTGAACAGCGTCGAGTAGTCGTGGGCGCGCATCGGCCCGGCCTTCAGCTCGAGCATCGCCGAGTTGCCCGATCCCGCTCCCATCACCTTCACCACGGCGTCGAGATCGGCGCCGGCCCGGCTCGCGACGAGCAGCGCCTGGCCGAGCACGGTCGTGTTGGTCGCGGCGACGGCGTTGTTGATCACCTTGACGAGCTGACCGTGCCCGGTCGGGCCGGTGTGCACCACGAGGCGGCCCATCGCCTCCAGCGCGGGGAGCGCGCGCTCGAAGTCGTCGCGCTCGCCTCCGACCATGATCGTGAGCGTCCCGTCGGCCGCCTTCGGTGAGGAGCCGGTGACGGGAGCGTCGAGGAACCTCAGGCCCCTCTCCTCGAGCCGCGCCCCGATCGCGACGGCGGCCTTCGGCCCGATCGTCGAGCAGTCGACGAACAGGGTGCCCTGGGACGCGCTCTCGGCCGCGCCCCCGGGGCCGAGCAGCACCGACTCGACCTGCGGGCCGTCGACGACCATCGAGATGACGAGGTCGACGTCGGTGGCGGCGGCTTGCGGGCTCGCCGCCACCTCCACGCCCGGGTAGGACGCACCGAGCTCCTCGGCCCGCGCTGCGGTCCGGTTCCAGACCGTGAGCTCGAAGCCCTCCCAGGCGAGTCTCGCGGCCATCCGCGAGCCCATGATCCCGAGTCCGAGGAACGCGACGCGCATCGCCGCCACCCTACTCCGGCGGCGCCGGTCCATACCCGCCGCCCCCCGGGGTCTCGATCCGCAGCCGCTGCCCGGGCTCCAGGTCGCCGATCGACTTGGCCGGCAGCTCCTCGCCGTCGAGGAGGTTGCGGCCGCGGGCGCCCGGCTCGCCGCCGTCCGCGCCCGGTGGGGCGTGACGGCGACGCTCGGTGATCAGCGAGTAGCGCAGCGGCGCGAGGGCCTCGACCTCGCGGATCACCCCGTCGCCGCCGCGGTGGGCGCCGGTTCCGCCGGAGCCACGGCGCACGGCGTAGCGGACCATCCGCAGCGGGAACTCGAGCTCGAGGGCCTCGATCGGCGTGTTCAGGGTGTTGCTCATCGCGACGTGCACGGCGCTCGGGCCGTCCGCGTCCGCGCAGGCGCCCTGCCCGCCACCGATCGTCTCGTAGTAGACGACCTCCTCGGAGCCGAGCGTGAGGTTGTTCATCGTGCCCTGGCCGAGGGCATGCCCGAACGCGCGCAGCACCACGTCGGCCACCCGCGAGGAGGTCTCGACGTTTCCGCCGACGACCGCGTGCGGTGGCTGGGCGTTGAGCAGACAGCCCTCGGGTGCGATCACCCGCACCGGGCGGTAGGCGCCCGCGCAGGCCGGGATCTCGGGGTCGGTGAGGACCCGGATCGCGAAGTAGGCGGCCGACCGCGTCACCGCCAGCGGGCAGTTGAGATTGCCCTCGTGCTGCCGCGCGGTGCCGGTGAAGTCGAGCGTGAGCGTGTCGCCGGCGATGATCGCCTCGACGACGATCGGCAGATCGCCCTCGGCGGCCTCGAGCACGTCCTGCGCGGCGAGCGTGCCGTCGGGCATCGCCGCGATGCAGGCGCGGGTGCGGCGCTCGGCGTAGTCGAGCACGGCATCGAGGCCGGCTCTCAGCGCCGTGCCCTCGGCGCGGGCGTGCAGCCCCAGCAGCCGCCGTTCGCCGGCCCGGCAGGCCGCGAGCTGCGCGCGCAGGTCGGCCCGGCGCTGTGCGGGAGCACGCATCCGCCCGGTGAGGCGCGCGATCGCCGCCTCGTCGAGGAGCTGTGGCTCGATCACGACCCCCTCTTCGGAGAGCACCGTGCTGTCGGCCGGCATCGATCCCGGCGTCGGCCCGCCCACGTCGGCGTGGTGGGCGCGGGCGGCAGCGAAGCCGAGCAGGCCATCCGGGGCGTGAATCGGCGTGATCACGGTGATGTCGGGGAGGTGCGTGCCACCGCGATAGGGGTCGTTGAGGACGTAGGCCGTGCCCGGGCGCGGATCGCCGAGGTCGAGCACGGCCTTCACCGCGGCCGGCATCGCGCCGAGGTGCACGGGGATGTGCTCGGCCTGCATCACCATCTCCCCGTGCGCGTCGAACAGCGCGGTCGAGGCATCGCGGCGCTCCTTGATGTTGGGCGAATGGGCGGAGCGGATCAGGACCGCGCCCATCTCCTCGCAGGCGGAACGGAGGGCGCCGACCAGGAGCTGGAGCTCGATGGCGTCCATCAGCCGCTCCGCTCCAGGTGGATGGTCCCTCCGGAGTCGACTGTACCCTCCCACAAGGGCGGGACCAGCAACGTGGACTCGGGCAGGCGGATGCGGCACGGGCCGTCGATGCGGTCGGGGAGATCGGCCGACCGGGACGGTGCCAGCTCGGGCGCGCGAGCGCTGACCGACACGCGGATCGTGACCAGCTCGAGCTCGAGGCTCGGGTCGTGGTAGCCGTAGCGCGCCTCGTGCTCGGCCTCGAAGGCCTCGCGCAGATCGGCCGGCTCGGTGGCGATCGAGAGCTCGTGGGACTGGCCGCGGTAGCGCACCTCGAAGATCGTGCGGGCGGTGAGCTCCTCGGCGCCCAGCTGCGCGGCCGGGCGCCGCCTGAGGCGCTCGACGTGGCGCGCGATGTTCTCGGCGTCCAGCTGATCGCCGGACAGCAGGACGCTCTCCTGAACGTCGCGGCGCTGTGGCGAGGCGATCAGCCCGAGCGCGGCGAGCACACCGGACGCGCTTGGGACGAGGATCCGGTCGATCCCGAGCTCGTCGGCGATGTCCGCCGCGTGCAGGGGGCCTGCGCCGCCGAACGCGAGCAGCGCGTAGCGGCGGGGATCGATGCCCCGGTTGACGGTCACCACGCGCAGCGCCCCGGCCATCTCGCTGCAGGCGACGCGGCGGATCCCCTCCGCGCAGCCGACTACGTCGAGGCCGAGGGTGTCGGCGAGTCGGGCCACCGCGCCGCGCGCGGCCTCCGGGTCGAGCCGGACGTCTCCCGCGAGGGGCGCGTCGGGGTCGAGGTGCCCGAGCACGAGGTTGGCGTCGGTCACGGTCGGCTCCTCGCCACCGCGCCCGTAGCAGGCGGGGCCGGGATCGGCACCGGCCGAACGCGGGCCAACGCGAAGCGCGCCGCCGGGATCGCCCCAGGCGATCGAGCCGCCGCCGGCCCCCACCGTGTGGACGGCCAGCATCGGGAGAGCGAGCGGCCGGCCGGCGATCCTGCCGCCGGGCTGGTCCTGCACTCGGCCGCCGTCGACCACGCACACGTCGCAGGAGGTGCCGCCCATGTCGAAGCAGAGCGCGTCCTCGACGCCGGCGGCACGAGCGGCGAAAGCGGCGCCGGCGGCGCCTCCGGCGGGGCCGGAGAGCACCGTGAGGGCGGCGTGGCGCGCGGCGTGGTCGAGGTCGATCAGGCCTCCGTTCGACTGCATGACCGCCGGCTCGGGGATCCCAGCGCTGGCACAGCGCTCGAGTAGCTGGCTGAGGTAGCCGGCCAGCAGTGGCGTGAGGGCGGCGTCGAGCTCGGTGGTGGCGGCGCGCTCGTACTCGCGGAACGTCCCGACCGACTCGTACGATAGGTGTTGGGAGACGTGCGGCGCGCGCTGGGTGAGCGCCGCGGCGAGGCGCTGCTCGTGCTCGGGATGGCGGTAGGAGTGGAGGAGGACGACGGCCACCGACTCGACGCCGCTGGCGGCGACGCGCTCGGCGAGCGCCGCGGCATCGGCCTCGGTGAGCGGCCGCAACGGCCCGTCCGGGGTCATTCGCTCGGGGGCCTCGAAGCGCAGCTCCGCCGGGACCAGCGGCGGCGGGCCGGCGGCGCAGAGGCGGTAGAGCTCGGGGCGATTCTGCCGGGCGAGCTCGACGACGTCGGCGAAGCCCTCGGTGGCGATCAGCGCCGCGCGGGCGTGGCGACCCTCGAGCAGGGCGTTCGTGGCCACGGTCATCCCGTGCGCGAAACGCGCGATCTCCTGAGGACGTGCACCGGCTCGCTTAAGCACGGTCTCGATTGCGGCGAGGACGCCGGCTGACTGGTCCTCCGGGGTGCTCGGCGCCTTCGCGGTCGTGATCCGGCCGGCGGCGTCGACCAGCACCGCGTCGGTGAACGTGCCGCCGACGTCGACGCCGAGGAGCATGGGGCGGACGCTACACGCCGCCCGGTGCTGCTATCGCCGTGGTGCGGCTACGCCGCGACCGCTCATGGCGCGCCCGAACCGCGACGGCTACGCCGCGACGCCTACGCCGCGACGGCGGGTGTGACCTGCTCGGTCTCGGCGAGATGCTGGTGCGAGGGGCAGTAGCCGTTGTGCGGCAGCGGCATCCGCTGGCACGGCATGCCCTTGCGGGTGCTGGCCCGGCACTGCAACGGGTTGCCGTACGCATCGAAGCCGTTGTGCGGCCGGTTGCGCAGGAACTCGTCGGCGAAGCCGAGGTACTGCTCGACGACCCTCAGGACGCGGCGCTGCGCCGACATCGGGAAGTAGACGCGGATGTCGCAGAACAGGCTGCGTGCCGGCCGCGCAAAGTAGTGCCGATCCGTGGCCAGCCGCTCGATCGCGGCCTCGCATGCCCGCAGAACGCGCTCGTGGTTCGCGTAGGGGCACTCAGCGTGCGGATCCTCGATGATCTCGCTGGCGAGCTCCCGGTAGATCGCCCGACTGAACCGGTACATCCAGACACCTCTCCTTTCAGCGGCCTCGTTTCCGCGCGAGGGAGTATCCCCGGGCAAATTGAATTCCGGACCACCGGGATTATTAAGTCCCTATTAAGTAGAAAATCCGGATCCTATCCGTAGAAGCCCGCAGACGGAGTCAGTCCCACTTCTGGAGCGCCGGCTGCTCGCCCGCCACGAGCGTCACGTGCCTGCCGTCGAAAGACGGATCGGCGTTCGGGAAGTCACGCCGCAAATGAGCGCCCCGGCTCTCGGTGCGGGCCAGCGCCGCCGCCGCGACGAGACGAACAAGCGGATGCGGGTCGCCGAGCAGCTCGCGCAACCCGTTCCCCTCCCGGACCAGCCCGGCGTGGCGCCAGAGCGCCTGACGGCTCTCCGGGCTGAGCGGCGGCGGCTTCGTGGAGCCGTCTGACCCGGACCGGCGACGCTCCGGCCCGCCGCCAGGCACGGGCGCGGGCTCGCCGAGGGCGGCCCGTGCCGCGCGCGCTCCGAACACGAAGCATTCGGTGAGGGAGTTCGACGCGAGCCGGTTCGCGCCGTGCAGTCCGGTGCACGAGCATTCGCCCACCGCGTAGAGGCCGGAGAGGCTGGCTCGTCCATCGAGGTCGGTCGCGATGCCGCCCATCATGTAGTGCGCCGCCGGCGCGACCGGGATCAGCTCGCGCTCGGGATCGATTCCCGCTCGTCGCAGCGCGGTCACCACATTCGGGAACAGCGCCGGGTCCACGTGGCGCATGTCGAGGCCGACGCTCGTCGCCCCGGTGCTCGTGATCAGCTCCTGGACCGCGCGTGCGACCTCGTCGCGCGGGGCCAGCTCGTCGACGAAGCGGTTGCCACGGGCGTCGAGCAGGTGGGCGCCCTCGCCGCGGATCGCCTCGGTGACGAGGAACCCGTCGGCGCCATCGGAGGCGACGACGGCGGTCGGGTGGAACTGCATCAGCTCAAGGTCGGCGAGTGCGGCCCCCGCATGGTGGGCGAGCAGCAGCCCCGATCCGGTGGCTCCGGCCGGATTCGTGGTGCGCGCCCAGAGCGCGGCGGCGCCGCCCGTGGCGAGGATCGTCCCCGGGGCGGCGATCGTCGCGCCATCCGCCAGGCCGACGCCGATGCAGCGCCCTTCGCGCGTGAGCAGCCGCGTGACCGGGCGACCCTCGAGCACCTCGATCGCCTCGTCCTCCGCCACCTTCGCCGAGAGCTGGCGGATGATCCGCCTCCCCGTGGCCGCACCACCGGCGTGGACGACCCGCCGGGCGCCGTGGCCCCCCTCGAGGCCGAGAGCGAGGCGCCCGTGCCGGTCGGCGTCGAAGCTGACCCCGAGCGCCGACAGGTCGGCCACCGCTTGGGGAGCCTCCTCGCAGAGCACGCGGGCGGCGGATTCCCGGACCGCGCCCCGGCCCGCGGCGATCGTGTCGGCGAGGTGCCGCTCGGGGCTGTCGTCGGCGGCAAGCGCGGCGGCGAGGCCGCCCTGGGCCCAGTAGCTCGATGACTCGGCCAGCGCGGTGGCGGAGACGAGCGCCACGCGGGCGCCCGCCCGCGACGCGCAGAGGGCCGCGTAGAGCCCGGCGGCACCGGCACCGACGACGATCAGCTGGTGGCGACTGCCGGATGTCAAGGCTCAGTACGGTACCTCCGCCATGGCGCCCCCGCCCGCGTTGTTCGCGCACCCGTCGTCGCTCGACCACGACACCGGGGGACACCCCGAGCGGGCGGCGCGGATCGTGGCGGTGATGGACGAGCTCGAGCGCCGCGAATGGCTCGGCTACGAGCGGGTCGAGTCGCCCGCGGTCGAGCGGCCGGTGCTCGAGCGCGTTCACCCGGCGGCCTACGTCGAGGCGATCGAACGGGCCGCCGCGGCGGGCGGCGGCCATCTCGACGCCGACACTCTGGTCAGCTCGGGATCGTTCATCGCCGCGCTGCACAGCGCCGGCGGAGCGGTGGCGATGGTCGAGCGCCTGGCAGCCGGGGGAGCCGGCGCCGTCGGCTTCAGCGCCCATCGGCCCCCTGGCCACCATGCGCTGCCGGCTCGGCCGATGGGTTTCTGCCTGTTCAACAACGTGGCCGTGGCCGCGCGGCACGCCGTCGATGCCCTGGGGCTGGAGCGCGTGCTCGTGCTCGACTGGGACGTACACCACGGCAACGGCACCAACGACGTCTTCCACGACTCAGACCGGGTGCTGTTCGTCTCGATCCACCAGTGGCCGCTGTACCCGGGCACCGGCCCGGCCGCGGATGTCGGCGAGGGGCCCGGGCGCGGGTTCACGGTCAACCTGCCGGTGCCGCCGGGTGCGGGGGACGCGGTCTACGTGTCGCTCGTGCGGGATCTCGTCGTGCCGCTCGGACGCCAGTTTGCGCCCGAGCTGGTCCTGATCTCGGCGGGGTTCGACGCGCACCGCGAGGACCCGCTTGCCGATGGCCAGGTGACCGAGGCGGGCTTCGCGGCGATGGGAAGCCTGATGCGCTCGCTGGCGCTCGAGCTCGAGGTGCCGGTCGGCGCGGTGCTCGAGGGCGGCTATGCGGTCGACGCGCTCGCCCGCTCGGTTGCCGCGACGATGGAGGCGCTGGCCGCCGAGGGCGGTTCGCTGTCGGCCGATCAGCCGCCGACGCCGGCCGCGGTCGAGGCGCGGTCGCGGCTCGCCGAGTTCTGGCCAGGCTTCCGCTGAGGATCAGATGCCGCCGGGTGGCGCGACCTCGACGGCGGTCGCGCCGGGATGGCCGGCCGCGGCGAGCCTCGCGGCGGCGGCCTGCGCGTCGGCCTCGTCGGGATAGCGTCCGGAGAACACCATCCACTGGCCCGGGCTCAGGTGCGGGTGCTGACTCGAGTCGATCACGCCGACGTGCAGTCCCTTGGCGGCGAGCTGCCGGGCAGCGGCCGTCGCACTCGTCTGGTCCTGCGTCTGGACGAGGACCACCGTCCAGCCGCTGAGGCCGGCCGGCCATGACGAGACAGTCGCGGCTGACGATGCGGTCGTCGCAGTGGCAGTCGTAGTGGTCGCGGGCGCAGTGGTCGTGGCGGCGCGCGACGACGTGGCCGCCGCCGGCGCAGGCGGCCTCCCGGCACCCGTGTTCGTGAGGTTGATGAGCGCGATCGCGAAGGCGACAAGCGCGCCCAGCACGATCGTCCCGACGAGCAGCGCCGGAATCCTCCAGTCCGGAGGGCTGCGGATGACGGTACGCGCGTCGCCACACTCCAGGCACCACTCCTGGTCGGGCTCCATGGGGGCGTGGCACCTCGTGCAGTGCACGCCCTCGACGTCGCTCGTGGCCGTCATGCCTCGCTCGAACCGCCCAGCGGCCGGCCGCAGGCGGCACAGAACCGGTCGGCGCTGCCGTGGACCGCGCCGCAGGAGGTGCAGGCGCCGCCGACGCCCGCTTCGCGCAGCTCGCGCGGGGTGACGCCTGCGGTGAGGGCGCGCTCGAGCGCGCGCAGTTCGCGGTCAGTCCGCAGCGCGCTCTCGATCTTCGCCTGCACGAGCTCGGGACGGCTGCGGCCGAGGCGGTACAGCTCGAGCGCGAAGCCGCCGATGTCGCGGAGCTGTATCTCCCGCAGCGTGCGCAGGTAGCGCGCGCGCCGGCGCATCCGCCCCCGGACGAGGAATCCGGGCCGGCCGGGGACCGGCTCCTCGCCGGGCGTGAGCTCGGCGGCGGCGGGCGGGGAAGGGGGGAGGAGCTCGGCGGCGGTCTGCGGCGCGAGTGCCACCGGCCGCGGCAGCGGCATCGCGATCAGCTCGTCCGGTGGCAGCCAGGTCTCGTAGCGCGCGACAGGCTGGGCGGGGAGCGACGGGAGGACCTGGGTCGGCTGCTCGAGCTCGGTCTCGGGCAGCGGCTCCGGCTCGGTCTCGGGCAGCGGCTCCGGCTCGGGCTCGGGCGCGGGTTCCGGCTCGGGCGCGGATTCCGGCCCCGGCTCGACTTCGGACGCCGGTTCAGGCTCGACCTGAGCAATCTCGACGGTCAGCTGCTCGTCGTCGCCCGCCGCTTCAGCCTCGGCCTCCGCCGCTTCGGCCTCGTCCTCCGCCCGCTCTGCGTCCGGCGGGGGCATCCACGAACCCATCGGCAGCGGCGGCCCCGACACGTGCCCGTTGCCGTTCGAGGTGCTCGCCGGCGGCCCGAGGCGCCTGCTCGCCGACGCCCGGCGCCGACGCGCAATAAGTTCCAACAGGCTGCTCATGGCGACTCCGCCGCCGAGTATATGTCTCGGTTCCCGCGCTTCCGGCCGAGGTTCCTACGGTTTGGGCGCTGCAGCGCCCAAACCGTAGGAACGTCCTCACGACCCGAGCGCTCCGCGCCACGCCTCGGCGACCCGCAGCGCCATCGCGTCCGCCGAGAACCGCTCGGCCCTCAGACGCCCCTCGACGCGCGGATCGTCGTCCGCCAGCCACGCGGCCAGCGCGCCCCGCCACACCTCGAGCGAGAACGGCGCGCACAGCGTCCCATCCACCCCGCGAAGCGCCTCCATGGCCACTCCGTGCGGAGTAGCCAGCACCGGCACGTCGCAGGCGAGCGCCTCCAGAACGCCCAGCCCGAACCCCTCGCGGTCGGACGGCACGACGACGGCATTCGCCGCGTTCACGTACAGCGGCACCCGCGCCGGCTCGACGCCGCCGGACAGCGTCAGCAGCTCCGCGCCGCACAGCGCGGCGAGGTCGGCCGCGAGGTCGTAGCGCTTCTCCGGTCGCGCGCGGTCGGCCGGGAACAGCAGGTAGCGCCCGCCCGGGTCGAGCCCGAGCAAACGCCGCGCCTCAGCCCGGTCCGTCCGCCGAAATCGCGAAACATCGACCCCGCACGGAAGCACCTGCACCGCCCGGGCGCCCCCGCCATGCCGCAGCGCCCATCCCGGCACCGAACCCGCCAGCTCGTCCGACACGACACCGACCAGGTCCATTCGCCGCAGCGCTGCCAGCGTGATCGCGCGCGACCGCGGGTGCGCCAGATCGGTCCCGTGCAGCGTCACCGCGCGCACCGAGCCCCCCACCGCCATCGCCGGCCACGCGCTCAGCCCGAAGTGCGCGTGCACCACGTCGAAGCGCGAGCCCCGGTAACGCCGCCGCAATTGCAACGCGGCGGCGGCGTAGGCGGACAGTCGGCCACCGGTTACGACCTCCACCTCGACCTCGACTCCGTCGAGACGCCGCAGCGCCTCCACCTGGTCGAACACGAAGCGACCGAACGCAGGGCGCCGGGGAGACGGATACATGTTGGTGACGACCAGCGCGCGCATCCTCCACCTGACACCATCAAACAGCATGGGCCCATCAGCAGCCCCGCGCCCC
>Ga0209810_1002855_pt1 | contig 19473 bp, 15 predicted proteins | sample Coa_R1_7_FD_187159 | JGI IMG/M metagenome (GOLD analysis project Ga0209810, IMG submission 187159) | Surface soil microbial communities from Centralia Pennsylvania, which are recovering from an underground coalmine fire - Coalmine... | ecosystem: Environmental > Terrestrial > Soil > Unclassified... | reverse complement strand
CCTTCACCGATCTTCTCAAGGATGCGATAGCGCCCCTCCAGCACCGTGCCAGGAGATAGTGTCATCGTCATGAGGCCCGCGCCTTTCTCGACTGTCCTATCGTTTCTATCCGTTCTGTCCTGGATCAGATTGTAGGGCGTCTCTATGGGCCTGTCAAGGAGTTTCTTTCTGCTCCCTCTCAGGATGTGACTGCTTTCCTAACACTACCGCTTGCTCGCGCCTGCGGCGTTCGCCTTATGTAAACTGGTGTGTGAAGCAGGCGCTTTGTGCCTGCTTCACACACCAGTTTACATAAGGCGACGGAGCCGCGCGAAGGACCGGGGAGCGAGGGCGAGGCCGCAAAACCGCAGGGGGCGGCGGGATATTTCTCCCCTCAATCAGCGCTCACTACCGGTTCCGCGACCTCTGTGACCACGGGCCGCGCCCGGCGGCGCATCGTGGGTGCGGCATCGCTATCGCGCACGGTCAGCCCGATGGCAGCGGCCGTGATCGTGAGCACAGCGGCGGCTACAAACGCGGCATGATAGGCCAGCAGATTTGGCACAACCGCGCCGCTCGCGTTCACCTGCGTCATGCCGACAGCACTGATAACGGTGCTGAGCAAGGCAACGCCGATGGATGCGCCAACCTGCCGCTGCGCATTGTAGAGCGCCGATGCCTGGCCGGTTTGCGCCGATGAGATGGTAGCGAAGGAGGCTGCCTGCGTGGATGTGAACGAGAAGGCCATGCCCGCTCCAACGAGGAATATCAATGCGCGCATCAGCCAGAGGCTTGTATCCTGCCCGATCAGGCACATCAGCGCCATGACTACGGCGACGCCCGTGAGTCCCCAGGCGATGAGCCGCCGTGGACCAATATCGGGATAGAGCCGCGCGGCGATCTGCGTGGCAACCATCACGCCCACCGCCTCCGGGAACGTGGTCAGGCCAGAGGTAAGCGCCGAAACGCCCCGCGCCTCCTGAAGAAAGAGCGGCGCGGCGTAGAGCAGGCCAAGAAAACCCGCGCCCGAGAAGAGCGAGATCAGGTTACAGGTGCGGAAGGCGCGGTTGTTGAACAGGCGCAGGTTCAGCATCGGACGCTCCGCCCGCAGTTCGACAAAGACGAAGACAACAAGCATGGCGAGACCGATGATTCCGCTGCCCAGGATGCCGGGGGAAGTCCAGCCCAGGGCCGGTCCCTCGCTCAAGGCATACATCGCCAGGGAAAGGCCGATGCCGGCCAGCAGGAAGCCGGGCACGTCGAACGATCCCGTCGCCTTGTCGCGATACTCGTGCAGGAAGAGCAGGCCGAAGAGGAAGGCGGCAATGCCAATCGGGACATTGACATAAAATACCCAGTGCCATGAGAATTTGACGATAAGCAGGCCGCCAAGCACCGGCCCGGTAGCGGGCGCGAGCACAGTTGGTATGTTGAGGATGCGCGAAACCTGCACGCGTTCCTCCGGGGGGAATGTGCGATAGAGGATAGCGGTCCCTACCGGTGTCAGCGCGCCGCCGCCGATGCCCTGCAGGACGCGAAAGCCGATAAGCATGGGCAGGCTCGCTGCCAGGCCGCAGAGGGCCGACGACAGCGTGAACAGCGCCAGGGCGGCCAGGAAAACGCGCTTGGTGCCGATGCGATCACCCAGCCAACCCGAAGCCGGAATGACAATAGCGAGGCTGACAAGATAGCCGACGACCACCGCATCGATAGAGGTGCCGGGAGCATTAAATTGCCGGCTCAACGCGGGGAGAGCAACGTTCACAATCGTCCCATCCATGATAGACATGAACATTCCCGCAACAAATACAACACTGACACTGACCTTCGGGTTGATGGAGAAACGCTGCACTAATACCCTCCCAAATAAATCTAACACTACGGTTGTAACGCTGTACCACCGGCCTCAATGCCTTGCGACGAGCGACGAAGCGCCTGCCACCCTGGACAAGTCGTTAGAGGCAGCAAGGGGGATCTCTAAATAACCCGCTGTGCATGTTGTTGTGCGCCTGCGGTGAACTGTCATGAAACTTGCACAAAGCGTTAAATAGTTACCCCACCTCTACCGGTGTCTATGATTGGCAGAATTGGAGATTTCTTTAGTGGAAACAATCGCGAAGAGGGAGTTTATTCCGGCGCACTATCCATTGTGAGCGCTGTGCGCTCACAATGGATAGTGCGCCGGAAGAGGTTATCTAGCGTCCCGTGCGCGCCTGGAGGCGTCGCAATATGGCATCCATCGTCACAGCGATTACCAGCACGGAGCCTTCAACCATCTGCGATACGTCGGTGCCCTGGCTCTCCAGAGCGAGGCCGTTTTCCAGGCTGCCGATGATGAGCACGCCGAGCACAATCGACCACACGGAGCCACTGCCGCCGAAGAGGCTGACACCGCCGATAACCGCGGAGGCGATGGCATCGAGCAATAGCGTCGGGCTGACCTGGCTTGCTACCGCCAGGCCATGCGAGGCAATGATAATACCGCCGATGGCCGCGAACAGCGAGCAGAGCGTAAAGACGGCCAGGCGGATGCCCACGATATTGATGCCGGCTCGACGCGCCGCCTCGGCATTACCGCCAACCGCGTAGACGTGCCGGCCAAAGGCTGTCTTCGTCAGCAGCAGCCAGGAGAGGATAATCAGCGCGAAGAGGATCGCCGTCGCATAGGGAATGCCGTGGTAGCTTTCAAATACGGCCACGGCGCCCGCGACGAGCACGAACGAGACCACGATCTGAACAACGAGTCGTCCGGTTCCCACCGTTCTAAGGCCCGCGCGCTGCCGCCTGGTATAATCGACGACCAGCCACACGATATAGAGCAGTACGGCCAGCAAAGGCAGGCCAATGCCCCACACATCGGGCAGGAAACTGACAGGCGTGCCAGCGATAGCGACGATAGTGCTGTTCGTAATGATGAGCGTGCTCTGCCCTGCCAGCAGGTGCAGCAGCAGGCCCGCGTACCCGATGAAGCCGGCCAGTGTCACGATAAACGAAGGCACGCGCAATACCGCGACGAAGATGCCGTTAATAAAGCCGATAATGGCGCCGGAGAGCAATCCGGCCAGGATAGCCGCCCAGCCGGGCACCCCCATGCGCTCCGAAAGCACCGCCATAATCACCGAGCACAGCGTTGCCACCGAGGCAATCGAAAGATCGATCTCGCCCAGCAGGAGCACGAAGATCTCGCCCAGGCCGAGAATGCCAATGGGAACAATCTGGCCGCCTCCTACCAGGTTCGAGAGATTCTCCGGGTGCAGGAATATTCCTCCGCTCACAATCGTAAAGAAGGCCACGATGATAAGCAGGGTAAATAGTACGGGGATAAAGCCAAGATCGGTGCGCAGCAATTGCCCCAGCGTGCGGCGCTGCTGGTAATCCGGTACTTCAACCGAGGCTGCTGCCAGTGTATTCGCGCCGGCGGCGGGCAGCGATGAAGCCTCCGAAGGCTCGGGACTCTGGTTTCTCTCAATAATATCGCCCATAGCTCATCTTCCTCCTGCGCCGTTCTCTGTCGCGCTCTCCGCCGTCAACTGCCCGAATTCAGCGCCGGTGATCGCCGCCACGACCTGCTCGGGCGTGGTGTTCTTTACATCAAAGGTCCCGACTCTCTTGCCGAGGCGCAGGACGATCACTCTATCGACAACCTCGAATACATCGGCCAGGTTATGTGAGATCACAACCACCGCCAGACCGCGCTCGCGCAGGCGCCGGATCAGGTTAAGCACCTGGCGCGTCTGCGCCACGCCGAGGGCAGCGGTTGGTTCGTCGAGCAGGATCACACGGGCATTGCGCAGAATGGTCTTGGATACCGCGATGGATTGACGCTGGCCGCCCGACAGCGTGGAGACGAGGGCGCGTACCGAAGGCAGCTTTACGTCGAGCATGCGCAGGACATTTAACCCTTGCTGCTCCATATCGATCTCTTTGAGCGCGCGAACGGCGTTGCGCTCCTCACGGCCTAAAAAGAGATTGGCAACGACATCCAGGTTATCGCAGAGCGCGAGGTCCTGGTAGACGGTCTCGATGCCCAGGCGCGTAGCATCCTTTGGCGTCGTGATTTTGACCGGCTCGCCCTCGACAAAGATTTCTCCCTCGTCCGCCGGCCCGACGCCCGATATTACCTTGATCAAGGTCGATTTGCCGGCGCCGTTATCGCCGACTAGCCCGACGACTTCGCCGGCGTAGACCTCGAAATCAACGCCGGAAAGCGCCCGCACCGCGCCAAAGGATTTGCTGATGCCGCGCAGCCTCAGTCGTGGCTCACGGCCAGCCAGGCGTTCTGGTTCGGATGATATAAAGCCATCAGGCGAGGGGAGTGCATTGTCAGTCATTTGCCCTCCAATTTATAGAAATATCGCTATATGTCAAATCATGCATAAGTATATCATGTTTGTCCCTGCTCCGACACCTCACGCCTGCGGCGCTCGCTTTTGTCTGGTGTGTTGTGGCAAAATGCGCTTCGCGCATTTTGCCACAACACACCATCCCTCCAGCACGGAGCGCAGCCAGGCAGCCACCCAGACCGACGCGTGCCGTAGCACTCGTCTTTTATAGTGTGGTTGTGAAAAATGTGCGAAGCATTTTTTTCACAACCACACTATAACTATTGCGCGGCGCAGCCGCGCGCGTGGTCGGCTACGCTCTTACACCAACCCCGCGCGGTTACGAACAGATGCCGTTGGTGTTCGTGCCCGGTGGGAGATTCGCGCAGATATCAGACTTGGTGACGAAGCCATCGGCAAGCACCGTCGAGGCAATGTTACTCTTATCCACCGCTACCGGCGTCTCAAGTACCGAAGGGATGCTCGCGCCACCGGTCTGCGGGATCGTCGTCTGACCATTCACTATCGAGGAGGTGTCCGCCCCGTTGCTGATAGCAGCAACAAGCTGGGCCGTCGCGCTCGCCTCTTTCGTGATCGCCTTGTAGACGGTCATGGCCTGATCGCCGGTCAGAATATTCTGGATGCCCGCAACTGTGGCATCCTGCCCGGTGACGAGCACCTTACCGTTGAGCTTCACCGCCTTGAGGGCCGCGATTACCGAGTTCGCCATGCCATCGTTCGCGACATAGGCAATCTGAATGTCGTTCTGATTGGCGGTCAGAGCGGCTTCCATCTCCGTCTGCGCGGTGGGGTTGTCCCAGTTGGGCGTGAATTTCTCGTAGACCTTCTTAAGCGTCCCGTTTGAGAACAGCGGATCGAGCACGCTATGGGCGCCTTTAGAGAAGAGCAGCGCATTGTTATCGGTCTGCGCTCCATCGATCATCACCGTCTTGTTGTGCCCAGGCTTGACATAATCCTTATAGTGATCGGCGATATACTGGCCCTGGAGCTGACCAACTTTGGTGTTGTCGAAGGAGACATAGTACTTGAGATCGTTGCTGTAGATCAGACGGTCATAGGCGATGACCGGCACGCCTTTGGCCTTCGCCGCCTCTACGATGGCCGCCGCTTTGATGCTGTCGGACGGAGCCACGACCAGGATGCAGTCGCCCCTGGTCAGGTCGGCCTCGGCCTGCGTCTGTTGCAGGTTCGCGTCGCCCTGGGCATTATTGTAATCGACAGTGGCGCCGGGGATCTGCTGCTTGATATTACTTATCAATAGCGGCCTGTCTTTGCTATCCCAGCGCGCTGAGGATGCTGTCTCGGGCAGGAGCACGCCGATCTTCTTGCAGCCCTTGCCATTGCTCACGGCGCTGGAGGATCCGCCGCCGGTGCCTGTCGTGCTGCCATTGTTGGCGCTGCCGCAGGCAGCAATGAGCATGGAGAAGATCAGCATTGCTGATGACAGGACGAGCAGCCTTTGCTTTCGGCCAGATAGGTTCATCTCAGGTCCTTCCTTTCATGCTGCACCTTGTGGAAAGGTGGTCGCAGTAGATAAATCGATGCCATTACGATAATGATTGATCGGCATAAAAACGCGCGTTGATTATGCCTCCTTTCTTTCCGGGGATACCCCGGGAAAATGATGCTAGCGAACAGCCGCGAGTGGCCTGGCCTGCTTTTCTTCTGCCTGGCTGGCCGCCTCTTCGCGCTCCACCAGGACGCGCTCCCAGGCTTTGAAGAATGGATAGTAGATAAGGGCCGAGACGCCCAGATCGAAGAATTGCAAGAGACTCGCTTTGATATCTCCTCCGCTGGCGACGAAGCCGCTGATGCCGACGGGGACCGTAAACGGCTGCATTACAACGGGAACATGTACCAGGCCCACCGCGAATACGAAATAGTTAATGGTTACGATTACCATAGGAACGAGCACAAATGGAACCATCATCAACGGGTTCAGCGCCATCGGCACGCCGAAGGTGACAGGCTCGTTGATGTTGAAAATCGCAGGTCCCAGCGCTACCTTGCCCACTGTGCGCAACTGCGCCGAGCGCGAGCGCAGCATGTAGATCACCAGCGGCCACGTCGCACCGGAGCCGCCGAGGTGGGCGAAGATGTGGAAGAACGGCTCGGTCACGATGCCATGACCGCCGGATGTCGCGTTGGCCGTCAGGGTGCTCAGCCAGAACGGCAGCGCGATAGCCGTCACCACGTTCATGCCATGAATGCCGACCGACCAGAGCAGCATCATCAGGACGATTTCGAGCAGTGCCGCCGGGTAACTATCCTGCACGAAGACCAGTGGCTGAAAGGCTCGCATCAGCAGGATGGGCAGCGTCAACTGGTGGATCTTGCCATCGGTCCCTACAAAGGTGTGGGAACTGACGAACCATTCGATGCTCCAGACCAGCGCGATGAGCAGCACGGCGGGAACCAGCGCCTCAAAGGCGCGCGTCACATTCGGCGGCACGCTTTTCGGCAGCCTGATCGTGAAGCGCGAGCCACGGAAGAAGCGCATCACCTCGGTGGTCAGGATGCCGACCAGGATACCGACCAGCAGGCCCTGCCCTCCCAGATAGGGCAGCACTTCGCCCAGGCTCAGGTTGTTCAGGTCGGTCACAGGCATGCTGGCGACCAGGAAGACCACCATCGCCAGCACGCCGGGCTGGACCGGCTCGGTACGGCGATACTGCGCCAGGCTGTAGGCGACGCCGAACGCCAGAAAGAGTGCCATCAGCCCGAACGAGAGGTTGAATGGCACAAGGATCGCCTGCTGATAGGGCGCGAGCAGATCGGCGAGCGCTTTGATGGGCGGATTCGCTACGATGAGAAAGAGACTCCCTGCCAGGATCAGCGGCAAGGTAAAAATGATGAAGGCATCACGTACCGCCTGGAGATAAACGCTGCTTGCCAGGGCGCCAAGCGGCGGCACCATGTAGCGCTCAAACCAGGCGCTGCTGCGCTCGATGATTACGCTCATGCTTCACTCTTACCTTCCCGGGCGTCGGCAAGCAGGCGCAACACCTGCTCCAGCACGGCCCGCCCATTCATCGTTGCATAATGAAACGGCTCAATAAGCGCCACCGGTTTATGCTCCGAGGCTGCCAGCTTCTCGATGCTTTTGCGCAGGTGGCGGATCTGCGGCGCGATCAACACCACGTCGCAATCCTCAACCCGGCCCGCGTATTCGCCCGCGCTCAACGCCTCAATGCTCAACTCGATGCCCTCTTTCCCGGCTTCTTCCAGCATGCTCTCTACAAGCAGGCTGGTAGACATGCCCCAGCTACAAACAATCAGTACCCGAATCATGGCAACTCCCACCGGAGGCTTCGAGTTGATTCCTCGCCCCGAAAGCCTTACGGACGCACAATATGTTACTGCAAGAATCATGCCAGAATGTGTGCTACACACATAGCACACTTTGTCATGGGCCGCCCTGGTGGCGGCCCATGAGAATATTCCTCACTGTGCCTGTGCGTTAAAGGTCATAATGTTGAAGATATCAACCTGCCTGAGAATGCCGACAATGTTATATGCCTCTTCGTCGGGCAGAGAACGCGCGATCTGCGAACCGAGGAGGCGCCAGGCGCGGCGGCAAATCCTCAGTTCGCGCGCGTATTGCTGCTCTACCTGCATGCGCACCGTCTCGCTCACCAGGATCTCGCCGGGCGGCACGCCGCGCTCCAGAATGCAGGCAATGTGCAGGATCAACCCGGCCAGCACCTCGATGTCGAAGGTCTCGCCCACCTCGACTTCGATCAGTTCGATCATGCTCTCGATCAGGGGCATGATGCGCGCCGGGTTGAGAAACATGAGGCGCTGCGCGAGCGTTGAGGCGATCTCGCGCAGCAGATCGCTGCGCCGCGTAAAGACCGGCGTCCCGGCGCTGCTCGCCGCAGCCTGCACGGACCGGCTCTCATCTGTGGTCGAGAGGCGGTCGATGAACGGTGGGTAGAGCAGCGTTGGATCGATAAGCGTGCCGCCCAGCAGCGTGCGCAGGCGGGCGATGCCATCGCCAAAGAGAAAATCGGTCAGAGCGATAAAGGGATAGCTCTCAAGGTGAGGATTGATCGTTCCGACGACGGCGACGACGTGACGATTGCCGATCAGGCGCTGCACCTCGCCCTCCGTCTTGCTCGAAAGGCTGATGTCCATGCAGATGATCTCAACCCCCTGCTCGCGCAGTCCTGGCAGTCGTTCCTCAATTAGCTCGGCGATTTTGGACGCGCTGCCGAATCCGGTCAGGCAGATCGAGAGGATGACGCGGCCAGCCTGCTTCTCGCGGCGTCCATTGGACAGGGGGGACCGGCCCGGCGCGGTTCTCTCTTCGACCAGAGCAGGGCCAGCGCCGGATCCGCTGTTGGAGGCTACGGGCGCCAGGCTGGCCGCCAGTTGCTCAAGCGTCAGGTGACGCGAGTGCTGTGCGCGCCGCGCCGCCTCGATCAGCAGCGGCGCGCAGACGCCGGCAACCGTTTGCACCGGGATGCCGGTCTGCCGTGTCACTAACTCGCCGAGTGAGAGCAGCGAGGTAAAATCGACGAGCAGGAGCACGCCGCTGCCCTGATCGGCGGCGCGCACCCAGTGATTTACCTGGGCGAGCAGTTCTTCCGGCGACTGCTCCAGCGTCAGTTCTACCCAGCGCACAAAGTTCGCGCCCACCAGCGTATTCGCCAGTTCCGCGAGACCTGCCGCTACGCCGCGACCATGAGCCGCGACGACCATGCCCACCCGCGACTGCTCGCTGCTCAATAGCGCGTCGGCGTTCGCCAGCAGCACGGCCAGAACATCGATTTCGCTCTGTGGCAGCAAGACGCCCAGCGCCGAACGAATGTGCAACAGGGCTGTGTGTGCGACCTCATACTCTCCAGGATAAGTGTGCCGCACAGACTCGATAGCCAGCCCCACGCTCCGGTCCCCCTGCGCAATATGTTCGAGTGTGCTGGTCAGGTGCATCGCCAGCACCAGGGCCAGCTTCTCCGGTAGAGCACGCCCAAGCTGCTCCTGCGCCATTTGCACAATCTCGCGGCTGACGACGGCAACACGCTCATCGACCAGATTGGCCGTCGAACCTGGCCGTTCACGCGTCACGCTGTCGGCGAAACGCTGGAAGTAGTGATGAATATCGATTTGAAGGAGCCGGTTAATTTCGCTCTCCGACAGGCCGCTCCCGCGCAGCCGATTCAGGTCGGCGCTGATGGTATCATAGAGATCCTGCGCCGATTCGGGCAGGCTATCGAGGCTGAGTCCCATCGGCGTGAAGACATGCGCCGCTTGCAGCAGGTGCATGACCGGTTCGAGATCGCGGTGCAGTTCCGCCGTTCTCAGCAGGCTGCGCCTGATGTGGTCCGGCAGTACGCCCGGATGGACGGTGAGATGAGGCAGGTTCTGGGTGCGATACTCCAGGTAGGCGCGCGCGCAGGTAAGCTGTACATCGGTGCGCAACTGGCCGACATTGCCGGGGCAGTCATAGACCAGCAGCGCCCGCAGCACCTGCGCATCCACATGGATGTTGACTCCTATACTGCTGCATTCGTTCGTGAAAAATGCGCGCAGCAGCGCGTAACGCTCCATGATCGGGCGCTCGTGCAGTCCGGGGAGGTTGATGAGCATGGGGATGCGACGGCGAAAAGTTGGCAGCAGCGCCGCAGCAGGCTCCTCGGTGGTCGCGGCCAGCAGCAGGAGAGACGCATGGCGTTCACGTACATCGCCCAGACGCCGGAAACGCTCGCGGTCCATCAGGTGAAATAGCATCTCCTGGCCCTCCGGCGGGAGGCGGTGTACTTCGTCGAGGAAGAGGATGCCGCGATGCGCCTGCTCGACCAGCCCCTCACGGTCATGATCCGCGCCCGTATAGGCGCCGCGCACGACTCCGAAAAGATGTGCCATCAGGAGCTGCGGCGTGCTGGCGTAATCGGCACAGTTGAAGCTGATGAACGGCGCGTCGGGTGGCAGCGTCTTGAGTTCCAGCGCGTAGGCATGCATCAGTCGCGCGAAGGTGGTCTTGCCTACCCCGCTCGGCCCGCAGAGCAATGTATGCAGGCCGCGCGGAGGGTAAAGTACAGCGGCTTTAGCCTGCTGAACCGCGACCTTTAGCCCATCCTGGGCACCAATCAGCGTATCGAAGCCGGTGACGACAGTGCCGACCTGCACTGACGCGGGAACAGTAAGTTGCGTCTCCGGTTGCCGCGCGCTGGAGAGGGGCGGTCTATACCCATCATTTTGCCATGCAGATTCCGCCCGCGCTTCCGTCAAGGGGAGATTAATGGTGAACAGGACAGGCCGGCCGGGAATACGTATGACTTTTCCTTCGTGAGCCAGGAGATTGAGATCACGGCTGACGTTGGTACGATCTACCTGCGCTCTCTCTGCTACCTCTTCTGCGCTGAAGCCGGCATCACGACGCAAAACACCGCTTTGTGCTGGTCGCTGCATACACAAGGATCGTAACGTCTCATAAATGCGATCTTTGCGGAGCACGCAACGACTCCTTACACTCATCCATCGAGCAAGGTGAAAGATCTCTCCCTGCATCGATTGTAACAGCTATTTTAATAGAATACGGTTGGCTTCCTACTATTATCATTGATGGATCAGTAGACTGACTATACCTGATGTGCTTCTTATTGTCTAGTAGGGACGTGCCTCGCGCAGCAAGCAAGTCCGCTCATACCTCACGCCTGCGGCGCTCGCCTTTATATTATTGTGTTGCGGGAAAGTGCGCGGAGCGCACTTTCCCGCAACACAATAATATACTCACAGCGCGGCTTCGCCACGCGGACCCCCTAAGAGAGGGCACCAGCGCGAGCGCCTGACGAGAGCAGGTAAGGATGCTGAGAAGCAGATACCTTCTAAAAAGTCCCACCCCGTAAATAGCGCTGGCCCCCATCGTGTAGCACCAGTATGAACGGAAAAATCTGTGAAGAAAGGGAAGCAATGCCTATGTTGAGCAAAGATCTCTTTGCAGTCTGGCGCCAGAGCAAGCAGCAAATATCGCGGCGTCGCCTCCTCGCGCTCATGGGAGCCGGCGGGGCAGCGGCCACGGCTACTTTGAGCGGCTGCTCTCTGGGGCCTCTGGATCTGGGAGGAGGGAGCAACTCGGCGACGGGCGGCGGCACGGCAACGACTTCACAGGGAATGCAGGTTGCCACACAGCAGGCGACGCCCGAACAGACGGCAGCGCCTACACAGGCAGCGATGCAGGGCAGCGATGTTCTGGCAAAGGTCGCGCAGGTGCCGGTGAATAGCGCTCGCACCTTCCCGCTTGCCAATCAGAGCAATCCCGGCGTGCTGATCCATCTGCCCGATCAGCGTTTTGTCGCCTACAACTCGACATGCACGCATGAGCAATGCGCGGTTGCTTATAACTCGCAGAGCCACATGCTGGAATGCCCCTGCCACGGTTCGGTCTTCAATCCCGCGCAAAACGGGGCCGTAGTGCAGGGACCGGCGTCAACACCCCTGGCGCCGATAAAAATTGTCGTCAACTCGAACGGAACGATCACAATGGCATAACGCTGCACGTTCTCACTCCATCCCTTGCTTACGCCGGCGGCACGCGCCGGATATGTGTTACGGGGTATGGAGGAGGCGTTTCGCACACCCCCTCCATACCCCATACTATTTCTTGCGCGCCAGGGCCGCGCGAAAGGGGCGTTCCAGCTATTACGGCTGGCGGCGCTGACGACGCATGGTAAAGCTGCTGCGGGCCGTCAGCGGCGGGGCAAAGACAATCCGGCTCAGCGCGACCAGCGCCCAGGCGATCAGGGCATAGATTATCATAGCGATCAGCGTCGAGACCTCAAAGACGTGCGCCTTCAGGCCAGGGTTGCCGAAGATGCCAACAAACGGGGCGATGAAGATGTAGCTGAACGAGTACAGCCCGCTGACAAAAGCGTTATAGGAATTCGCGGCCAGCAGCCTGAAGAGGAAGCGCAGCCCCAGAACGATTTCGAGCAGCGTAAGCAAGAACCAGATCAGCGCCGCTACCCAGTAGCGCGCGTTGGCGCGGCGTAGTTCGGGATCCTCGTAGATCTCCTCGCGCCTCTCGACCTGCCTGCCGGACGGATCGACATAGCTTTCGTGAACGCTCTGCCTGTTGATCTCGCCGTCGGCGCTCCCCCGGACATACGTCTGTTCGCTATATGGCATCGGTTCCGTTGGCTCCTGCGCCCGCTGATAACGCGGATCGGGGCCGTATGGTTGATTAACCATGCTGCATCTCTCCTTATCTATCGATAGAGTCCATCATCAAGGCGATATATGGTAATAAAAGCAGTTTCTCACTGTATTACGAAAAACCTCTCCCTCCGGACTCTGGAAGAAGGCTTTCAAATTCTTGTGAGCGCCTCGGTGCACATCTATAGATATTGTATTGAGAAGCAAAATGCGCCGGGCGCATTTTGCTTCTCAATACAATATCTATCATTTTGTATTATGGATAACTCTTTGATAAAAAATACGAAACGCACAATGGCTAAGATTGCATCTCTTTCGAAAGAGATGGTATACTATGCCAGTAGTTGATACTGACTTTTATCGCGAGAACTATGCATAAAATCCTCTTATTACTTGGCCTCCTGCGCCGCAGGCCAAAATATGGCTATGAACTGCATCAGGTCATCCAGGCGCACGGAGAACTGTATAGCGATCTGAAAAAGGCCAATCTTTATTACTTGCTGGATCGGCTGGCGAAAGATGGCTACCTGCGCGTACAGGTCGAGCCGGGCACGCGCGGCGCGCGAGGCGAACGGCTCATCTATGAAATCACCGATCAGGGGCGGGAACGCTTCGACGAACTGCTGCGCGAGGTTCTGTTAACCTATGAGCCTGTACATACAGGTGTGGAGACAGCGATCATCTTCCTGGCGCAAGCCGCGCCATCCGAGGCTATCGCCTTGCTCATCAGGCGCCGCCAGATCGTAGCCGAGCGTCGTGCAAAAGTCGCGGCGGAACTGGACGCAATGGAGGATGGCGGGCCGATGGTGCAGATTGCCAGCGATCACCTGCTGAGTCTCATCGATGCCGAGCTTGCCTGGATTGATCGCTCCGTGACGTACCTCTTCAGCCTCGAAGACGCCGGCAAATCTCACAGTCACCGGCGCGTCGCCGAGACGGATTAGCACTGCTTACGCCACAATCTCTTCACAAGGGTTGCGTTTTTTCTGAGGCTATGGTATAGTCTATTCTATAGTCAGTGCTGACTTTTTATAGCAGGTCGCACCGGGCACAGCAGGCGCGAGCAGGCAAGGAAGCCGGAAAACCGCCATATTCTTAGAAACAGGTGATGATAATGAAAACGCAACAGAAGACAAAAAAACAGACAAAGACAACAGGAAAATTTGCTCGCCCGCTCCTGTTTGGACTGCTGATCCTGGGACTCGCAGCCGCGGTCTTCATCCCCATCTATGTATCGCGCAGCATTGCGACGGCAGGAATGGGAGGAGGAGCTGCGCCGGAGTCGCCCGCGCAGCTTGCCGCATCTGCTCCAGGCGCACACGTCATGATCGCTGTGATCGTGCAGGCGGTATCGGAGCAGAACATTATCCAGGGCGTCCTCTTACAGCCCAACAGGGATGGATCATATTCCCGAACGCAGCAAACAATACGTATTCAATGGGATCCGAATAAAGCTCCGGTGGTCATGGGCAGCAATCAGGATGTTCACCAGGGGGCCGTAATTCAAGTAAGTGGGCAGGTTGAGGCCGGTGGAGTATTTAAGGCCAACCAGGTCATCATTTTGACCGGCTTTATGAACATCCACTGATAAGGAGCAGAGCAATATGCTGGCTTATGAGATCACCAGCGCAACCGGCTGGATCATGATGGTGCTGCTTGTCGCCACCATCATCTATCCCTTCCTGCTGCGTAGCGGCCTGCTCGGTCCTGTGCAGCCCTTTCTGAAGCGCATGCGCCTGCACTACTGGATCGGCTATAGCATTGCAGGTATCTTGCTCGTGCATCTCTGGATTCCGATGAGTGCCGGACTCGCGGGTAAGGTCAATTCCGCCGGGCTGGAACTGGCAACGGTGGCGATGCTGCTGATTTTTGGACAGGTCTGGCTGGGCCGCCAGTTGAGCTGGCCGAAGTTGTCCACGCGCCGGACCCTGCGACGCTGGCACTTCTGGATCATGATTGGGATTGCAGCCTTCGTGCTCGGCCACGTCGCGCTCAATAGCGGCACGTTCCAGATGTTGCTGCACATATAATGACTGTTGAGGAGCGGGATTGATGATTACGTCGCTACTACATACAATAACAGACTTTTCCTCGTCGCGGCGAGGCAAGTTCGTCGTTATCGTGCTCTGGCTTCTTGCCACCGGAGCGTTAACCGCCATAGCGCCTGAGCTTGCCAGCCTGTATGATAACTCTATTCAGCAGCGCATACCATCCAATGCGGACTCACAGGTAGCGCAAAACCTCCTGCTGCGCGAGTTCCCGTCCAACCGTGGCACGCCAGCGCTGCTGGTCTTCTATGATCCGGCTGGCCTGAACGTGGATGATCGTATCCGCATCAGGCAGATAAACGATTGGCTGGCTGCTCAACAGAAAGCAGTGCCGGTGGCTATCGTTGTCTCCGCGTTTACCGTGCCGCAGGCAACGACGCAGCTCGTCTCGCTCGATGGCACGACCATGACGATGATCGCAACGCTGAACAGCTCCGCCAGCGATCCGGCAACCCTGAGGAGTGTAACAACTATCCGCCACTACCTGCAAGGCGTTACAGCAGGCAGTTCGTTACAGGCGCATCTTACCGGCCCGGCAGGCATCCTCAGCGATGCAACCGCTGTCTTTGGTTCAGTCGATGTGAGATTATTGCTGGTAACAATTGGCCTGGTTTTTGTGCTATTGATCGTGCTTTATCGCTCACCCATTCTCGCCTTGCTCCCGTTGTTTGGCGTGGGGGTAGCTATGCAGGTGGTCAATGCTCTGCTCGGCTTTGGAGCGAGGGCCGGCCTCTTCCCGGTCAGTTCGATGTCGAGCCAGATCGCGACGGTGCTGCTCTTTGGTGCCGGAACCGACTATAGTATCTTCATCGCTTCGCGTTTTCGTGAGGAACTGGCGCGCACACAGGACAAACATCAGGCCATGCGTAAGACCATGCGAGCAGTCGGCGAGGCGATTACGTCGAGCGCGATGACGGTCATCCTCGCCCTGCTAACGCTGCTCTTTGCCGCGCTTGGCCTCTATTCCTCGCTCGGCCCGACGCTCGCTATCGCTATCGTCGTGATGCTGCTGGCCGGGCTTACGCTGGTGCCCGCGCTGATTACCTGGCTGGGACGCGCCGCTTACTGGCCGTTTGTGCCGCGCTACCAGTCGCAGCAGGAGACGGAAACAGCGTCCGTGCGTGGCTTCTGGGGACGGCTGGGACAGTGGACGGTGAGGCATCGCATCGCGGCTGTAGCATTCAGCGCGCTGCTGCTTGCCGTCCTGGCGCTGGGCAATATCGGCTCCGAACCCAGCTTTAATTTCCTGACGGCCTTCCGCGTCCCGACGGACTCAAGCCGCGGTTACGCGCTCTTGCAGCAGCACTTCCCGGCGGGGACGCTCGCTCCCACGACAGTGCTGATCCACTTCCACGGCGCAGCGTCCGACGCTTATCAGCACCTCGTTCAGCTTGACGCAATCACGGCCACGCTGCAAAAGGCACCCGGCGTCGCCACGGTCAGGGGGCCAACGCGCCCCAATGGGAGCGCGCCCGCTGTTGATCCCGCCACACTCCAGGCGAATATTGCCGCTTTGCCTGCTTCCCTGCGCTCTGCTATTCGCAATGGTCAAGGACTGTCCGTGTGCAGCAGTTCGCCATGCACACCGCATACTCCCGGCTCTTTCACTACTATTGGCGCCTATGCCGCCAGCACCAGCTTTGTCGCGCCCGATGAGACGACGGTGCTGCTCTCCGTCATCTTCAAGGACGATCCCTATTCTTTGCCTGCCATCCAGCGCATTCCGCTGCTGCGCGACACAATAAACAGGGCGCTGGCCGCGAACGGTCTTGGAGCCGGGGCGGCGACGAGTGCGTCCTTCCATATTGCCGGACAGACGGCGCAGCTCTCCGACCAGCTTGCCTACAATCAGAGGGACACGCTACTGATTGTGCCGGCTGTGCTGGTGCTGGTCGGGCTGGTACTGGCACTACTGTTGCGCAGCCTGGTGGCGCCGGTTTACCTGCTGGGAGCCGTCACGCTCAACTTCCTGGCGGCCATCGGGATATGCTCGTTCTTCTTTCAGCGTGTCCAGGGACAGGACGGTTTCAACTATGCGATCCCGCTCTACACGTTCGTCTTTCTCGTCGCGCTGGGCGCCGACTACACCATCTTCCTGATGTCACGCGTGCGTGAGGAGGTGGAACTGCATGGCCTGGAGGTTGGGGTAGCCTCTGCCGTCTCGCGGACGGGGAGCGTGATTACGTCCGCTGGCCTGATCCTGGCCGGAACCTTCCTCGTGCTTACCACGCTGCCGCTGACCATCCTCTACCAGCTTGGCGTGTGTGTGGCGGTTGGTGTGCTGCTGGATACGTTTATCGTGCGTGGGCTGCTGATACCAGGCATGGTGGTGCTGCTGGGACGCTGGAACTGGTGGCCCCGGCGCAGGCCAACGCAAAGGGCACTGGCCCTGTTGATGCTGCTGGTTCTGTGCGGAACATTCGTAAGCTGTGCCGGGGGCGGGCGGGTGCAATTGAAGCCAGGGACAAGCCCCGCCTCTACATGTAGAGGCGAGGCTTGTCCTCGCCTGACGCCGGCATCTATCCCCGTGATTCCTATTACCGCTGTGGATTATGGCTACGAAATGCCCACATCCATTAATCTGCGGGCCGGCCTGGTCGATATCGCCCTGGTCAACAATGGCACGCAGCCACACCAGGCCCAGCTTGCGCGCCTGAACAGAGGCGTCACGCCCAACCAGGTGTTCACTGAGTTTGTCACAAAGCGCGATCAGAGCGCTGGCTTTGCACTGCTGACGCTCGCCGGGGGATCTGACATCGTGGCGCCGGGCTACGGCCAGGAGACGATCCTGAACCTGCCTGCGGGAGACTATGTGCTGCTCTGCCTGGTAGTCGGCGATGATGGCGTTTCCCATGTGGATAAGGGCATGATCCACTTTTTTACCGTCAAAGCGGCGACCACACAGGTCACGCCTCCGGCGAGCGATGGCGAGGTGGTCATGCGCGATAATGGCTATATCTTGCCGCCGGTGATAGGACGAGCGCAGGCGCTCACTTTGCGCGTGACCAATCAGGGCAGCGAGCCGCACGAGATGAATATTGTCAGGCTGGCGCCGGGCAAGAGTATTCGGGATGTGCTCGCCTTCTTCCGTTCGCCTTCCGGTCCGCCACCATTTGAAGAGTTTGGCGGCATGGCGGCCCTGGCCCCCGGCGAGTCGGGATGGGTCAGGCTGCACCTGGAACCCGGCAGTTATGCCCTGTGCAGCCTGATCCCGGATCTAAAGACGGGCCAACCCCAGTTGACACAGGGGATGATCGCGCCGTTCACCGTTAACGAACGTTAGTTCGTCAATTGGATCAGATTTTCAAGCGTCTCGGCGCCCCGGGGCGTGCCCAACCGGTGCTGGCATCCCACCCTGGCATGGCAGAGTAGCCCGGAATGCCGTTCTGGCTGTTATTGCCAACGGTAATATCGTGGAAGTCATCACTGGCGTGGCCGCTTGCGCCCATCCTGTAGAGCGCCGGATTCAGGAAGCCGAGCGGGCGCCCGGCCCACTGGTTGGCATCGGCGATAATGCCGGCCCACTGTGGAGATCCTGACAAGAGCCAGGCCAGGATCACATAGGAGATGGGAATGCGCCGTCGAGAAAAATAACCAGGGGAAAGCTGCATGGGGTGGAGTCCTTTCTACTTAAAGATTCTGGCCGCATCACCACCAGATAATTATTGACATACTCAACTAACGGTTAAGCAACATGAAAATAGGTGAAAGTCAATGGTTTCAGGCCGCATTATGGGACGTCCTTCATAGCAGGTGGTATACTGGTGGCACCGGTTGCACAATTCAGGATATGCCAATTCCTGGGAAGGCTGGGCCGCAGGCTCTGCCTTCCCAGGAATTGGCATATCCTGAGCTGGCCTTCCTCTTCTGACAATTTTTCTGTAGGAGATAGTAATGGTTTCACGTATCACGATTATGATAATGCGACTGCTAGTTCTGGTGAATGTAATACTCGGCATTGCGTTCTGGACCGGCCATCTTCACAGCCTTGTTGGCATTCATATGCTGATTGGCCTGCTGGTCGCGCTCTGCCTCTGGGTACTGGCCGGCGTGGCTGCATTTAGCCGGAGCGGCAACATCGGCCTGGCAATCGTGGCTTTCATCTGGGCGATTATCATGGTCGCGCTCGGGCTGAGGCAGGAGACGCTGCTAGTCGGCTCGCTGCACTGGATTATCGAGGTGCTTCACCTGGTGGTCGGGCTGATTGCGCTGGGCTTCGGCGAGATGATCGCCGGGCGCTACCGCCGCCTCAATGCGCCCGCCATGCAGAGCACGCGATAAATACATTTTTCACAACATCCATGTACTGCCTCCGGCAGTACATGGATGTTGTGAAAAATGTACTGCAAGATTATTCAGGGGAAAGCGCGCATATGGTTGTAGATGTCGTCAGTTTTGGCGAGACCATGTTTCGCCTCACTACTGTGCCGGGCGTGAGATTAGAGCATGCCGGGCAACTCCAGATCTATATCGGCGGCACCGAATCGAACACGCTGGCCTGCCTGTCGCGCCTGAACTTCAAGACGCGCTGGCTCTCGGCTCTGCCAGCGAACCCGATGGGGCGGCGCATCACCAGTGAATTGAGCGCTCACGGCGTGGATACCTCGCATGTCGTGTGGGCAAAGGACGATGCGCGCCTGGGTATCTTCTATGTTGAAGAGAGCGCGCAGCCCATCGGCCTCCAGGTCTATTATGACCGCGCGAACTCGGCCTGCGCACTCGTCGATCCCGATGTCGTGGACTATACACTTGTCGATGACGCACGCATGCTGCATCTTACCGGCATTACACCCGCGCTGAGCGAGCGTGCGCGAGAGGTTTTTCGTCGCTTTCTGGATAGGGCGCGCGCCAGGCAGATTCCGCTCTCCTTCGACGTGAACTATCGCGCAAAGCTCTGGTCGCCCAGCGAGGCCGCGACACATATCGAGAATGCCTGTCGCCAGGCA
>Ga0209810_1002852_pt1 | contig 19484 bp, 10 predicted proteins | sample Coa_R1_7_FD_187159 | JGI IMG/M metagenome (GOLD analysis project Ga0209810, IMG submission 187159) | Surface soil microbial communities from Centralia Pennsylvania, which are recovering from an underground coalmine fire - Coalmine... | ecosystem: Environmental > Terrestrial > Soil > Unclassified... | reverse complement strand
AGGGCATCGGCCGAGCATGACCGTGGCGGCTTACGGAGCGAGAGCCGTCAGCAGGCGTCGCTCGAGCGTGGGTATGAGCCGCAGGGGCCGCCTGCTGGCCTCGTTCGCCTTCCTCGCGCTGGTTCCCCTCTTGGCGCTTCCACTCGTCAGCCGTACACCTATCCTTGGCCTCTGTACCGCCGTCTTCACCGTCGCGGTTTCGGCCGCCCTCGGCGGGATCATCATGGTTCGACTGCGGGCCGGTACCTTCGATCTCTTCGAGCCCGTCATCTTTCTCCCGGGCTATCTCCTGGTGATCTTCGGACTGGCCACCATCCCCTTCATCCTGCCGCTGCAGCCATCTTCGGTCAGCCAGGTCTATCCGTTCTGGGTCAACGGTTTGCAGCCGGGCACTATAGCGGTGGTAGAGCTGGTGGCAGCCGCAGCCACGTTGCTTTTCATGGGCGCTTACCTCTCCTCGGCCAAGTGGCTCCCCCTCGGAACCCGAGTGCCGTCAATGCTTCTGGGCCAACGACGGCTTAACTTGCCGCGACTCGCCCTGGTTTTTGCGGTGGGCCTTGCCGCCAAGCTTTACCTACTCCGCTCGGGATACATCGTCGGTGCAGGTAACGCCTTCATCCCTGTGAACAGCGGCTATCTCGAGTGGGTACAGCTGGCCTCGCAGATGACTTTGTACGCGATGGTTCTGCTGGCGCTCTACATCTTGCGAAACCGGCCCAAAGACCGAAGGCTCTGGTACCTCCTCTGGGGTATGCTGGCGGTCAACGTCCTGACAGGGGCGGCGTACGGATCGAAACAGGTGCTGCTGGAGGGGATCGAGGTGCTGATCGTGGCCTGGTGGTACAGCCGCCGGCGCCTGCCTCCACAATTACTCGCCGGCCTGGTGCTGGTCGCCATGGTTGCCTTCGTGGTCATCCCCGCCTACCGTCAGAATGTCGGTCAGGGGGCAGGAACCAGTACCGGAAGCTGTACTTCAGGCTCCTGCCAATTCGGAACCGCGTCGGTCAATCCCATCAGCGCGCTCACCTCCGCCACGGGATCGATATTCCTGGGGAAGTCGATCCCGGATCTTCTTGCGACCGACGCTTGGTCGATCAGCCGGCGTTTGGCGCTGGCCCCCGACTTTGGGCTGGCTTACCAGTACACTCCCAGCCTCGGCAATCCCTACCTGTTGGGACGGGACTACCTCTGGGCCCTCCCCGAGGCCTTCATTCCTCGCGCGATCTGGCCGAACAAGCCAAGTCCCGTCAACGGGCTCTACTTCTCGATCCACTATGCGGGCCTCCCGACGAACACCACCAGTTCGACCTCTATCACCTGGCTCGGTGACCTCTACATGAACTTCGGGTTGGTCGGCACGCTCCTGGGGATGTGCGCCATGGGGGTCTTCTTTGCCTGGTGGTATGCCACCTTCCGGCGCAACTTCTCGATGCAGACCATCCTGATCTACGCGGCCGCCATCCCGGTCATCATGAATTTCGAGCCCACGGTCCCCGCGGTCCTCACGGGGCTCATGCGAGACCTTATCATTCTGCTGGCGATGCTCTGGTTTACGTTTCCTCCGGCGATAGAGGAGTCAACTTCGGTCCGGAGCCGGCTGGCGATGAGTCGCCGACGAATGGCCGGTCTGCTCGAAGCAAATCGCTAGGCAGAGGCGATGTGTGGAATAGCCGGGATGACCGGCGATTGTCTCTCGGTCACACCCATCGAGTCTATGACCGCAGCGATGGTGCATAGAGGCCCCGACGACGGTGGCATCTGGCAATCGATTGACGGCCGCTGCGTGCTCGGCAACCGGCGCCTGGCCATCATCGACGTCAGCCAGTCCGGACATATGCCGATGAGTACCCCCGACGGCCGCTACACCATCACGTTCAATGGTGAGATCTACAACTTCAAACAGCTCCGAGCTGAGCTCGAAAGCCGGGGAGTCGTATTTAGCTCTCAGGGTGATACGGAGGTTGTCCTCGAACTGTTCGCAGCCGAGGGACCCGAATCGTTTCGAAGACTCAACGGGATCTTCGCCCTCGCAATTTGGGATGCGCTGGAGAGGACTCTCCACCTGGCACGAGACCGCTTCGGAATCAAGCCCTTGTACTGGACACATGGAGACGGTAAGTTTATCTTTGCCTCGGAGGTCAGGGCCATTCTGGCCTCTAATCTAGTACCTCGGAGAGCGGACCCGACCGGCATCGCCAGCTTCCTGACCTTGGGCTCAGTCGCCGACAGCCAGACAATCGTCGAGGGAGTTCACTGCCTCCCGCCGGCCAGCTATGCCGTTATGCAGGAAGGCAGATTCGACCACCGGCAATATTGGATCCACGAAGAAGAGCTCCGATCCATCCCCGAACTTCCTGCTGATGAGGCGGGGGAGGCAGTCTTCGAAGGGCTGAAGGCAGCAGTAGTTCGGCAGATGGTGAGCGATGTGCCACTCGGTCTCTTCCTGAGCAGCGGTCTGGACTCCAGCCTGTTAGCCGCCGTGATGCGAGCCGTGGATGTGGATGCGATCCGGACAGTCACCGTCTCGTTCGACGAAGACCGCTACGACGAGGGTGTCCGAGCGCGGCGTCTCGCAGCCTTCTATAACACCGACCACGTCGAGTGTCGCATCACCTCGGCGGACGTTCTCACCGGTCTCGACCGGGCCGTCGGCAGCCTCGACCAGCCGAGCACCGACGGGATAAACACCTACTTCGTCTCCAAGGCCGCCAGCGAGTCAGGCCTCACTGTTGCCCTATCGGGGCTGGGTGCTGACGAGCTCTTTGGTGGATATACGAGCTTCAGAGTGGCGGGCAGACTGATGACTTTCCTTGAAGCGGCAGAGCGTCTACCCACCCTTCGTCTCGCGGCGCTCGGGCTGTCAAGGTCGCCTGCACTGGCGTATCGCTGGCGGCGAGCGCTAGGGTGGATGGGCGAGTCTCCCGACGTCTTGGGTGCCTACCTGGGCGTTCGTGCCCTTCTATCTCCACAGGACACCGAGTGTATCGCCACGAAGTCATCCTTCGACCCGCCGTCCTACCTGCGCGGCCTACTGGACGGGAGTGAACTCTCACCCATGGTGGCTATCAGTGCTCTCGAGTCGCGAGCGTACATGCAGAATCAACTCCTGAGGGACACCGACACCATGAGCATGGCTCACTCGCTCGAGGTTCGCGTCCCGTACCTCGACAACGAGATGGTCAGCCTGGCGGCAGCGGCGAGGGCCGTCTTGGGGACGTCGCCCAAAGCAGCCATGGCCGAGGTTGCGAGAAGGCACCTCCCCTTGCACGACGGGCGACGGCGCAAACAGGGATTCACCTTCCCCTTCGCCCTCTGGCTCCGTGGACCGATGGCGCCTACTGTGGAAGCTGCAGCAAGAACAGATTCCATCCTTCTTCCCGGGATGCTTGAGCGGTGGCGCGCGGAATTTATCGCGGGACGTCGCCACTGGACTCACATATGGGCGCCGCTCGTCCTCGACCGCTGGCTGAGCCTGAATGATGTGGAAGTGCCTCACGTCCACGCCGTCAGCCCACCCCTCCTCCGAGGGCGAGAAGTCGCGTCCGCTGGAGAGTGGCTGCCCAGCCTGGCCAGTCGCAGCGCATCCTGAGCTTTAGCTCGGCGACATGGGTTGATGAGGCATCCGAGCCCGCGGATGCGGCCGGGCTGACGCCGGGCCACCGGCCTGCCCAGCCGTTGCGAGTCCTTCTTGTGGGACAGGGATCTCCAGGCGGCATCGGACGTTATGAGATAACGCTTCGGCACGCGCTCGACCAGTTGAGCCACGACGGGTCCTTACGCTATCGGTGGCTCACCAACTTGGCCTATCCGCCCTATCTCGCCGAGACTCTGGACAATGCTCCACCATGGACCGCGACCGGTGACCGGCACGCTCTGGCCCGCCGAATGCTCCGTGACACATGGCATGGACGCCCCCACCTCATCCTGTTCACGCATGTCAACTTGGCGCCGTTGGGACTCCTGGCACGGCTGGCCTCACCACGAACGCGATATCTCGTCTCAGCTCACGGAGCCGAGGTCTGGCGCCCCCTTTCCCCGGTCAAGAGGTTGGCTTTGCAACAATCGAAGCGGATTCTCCCGGTAAGCTCGTTCACTGCCGAGCAGTTACAGCGGGTGCAGTCCGTTCCGCCAGAGCGCCTCGCCCTACTGCCGAATGCCCTCGAGGGGGTGCCGGAATGGGGCGCAGTGGCAGGCCTGAATCCCACGCCCCTGGGCAATGCCCCTATGCTCTTGACGGTGGGCAGAATGGACGTGCGCGAAGGTGGGAAGGGCGTGGACACAGTGCTACAGGCTTTGCCTCAGATTGCCCGCCTGCACCCTTGTCTTCGGTACGTCGTGGCCGGGGAAGGCGACGATATCCAACGCCTGCGAGCTCTTGCGGAGGCGCTCGGCGTCCACGATAACGTCGAGTTCCTGGGCCGCGTGGACGCGACCACTCTGAGTCACCTCTATCAAGAGTGCTTCGCCTTCGTCATGCCCTCGAACCAAGAGGGATTCGGCATCGTGTACCTGGAGGCGATGGCCGCGGGCAAGCCGGTGATCGCGGCTTATCCTGGAGGCGCTACGGACGTCGTCGACCACGAGCGCACCGGTCTGCTGGTGCGGTATGGCAACGTTGGCGACGTGGCCACGGCAGTGCTGACGCTGGTGGCAGACCCGGATCTTGCAAAAGGATACGGCCGGGCCGGCTACGAGAAGGTGGTCCGTCAGTTCACTGTGGATGCAGTCGCGCCACGGCTGCGTCATATCCTGCTGGACTCCGCCGGTCGGCGAGATTAGATTTGGTCATGCCCGTCACCAGCATCGTCACTCAACCCGTCAGGGCACTCGTCCTGTTCGTTTGTCGACGCAGCGGCCTCTCTCTCGAATCCTCGAGCCGTCGGCTTGTTACTCCGGTCGTCGGGATTGTGCTGCTGGTAGTCACGGCCTGTGGGGCTACTCCCGGTTCACGCGACCTCGTACCACCCGCGACTACATTCGGTACTCATCCCGGACAGTATGGCTTAACCCCTGCATCTCTCGTCGACCCCTTCATCGGAACCTCAGGTGGCATCAACGACTTCCCCGGAGCAGATGCGCCTTTCGGCATGATCCAATGGAGCCCCGACACGACATCTCGCCCACCGGGCGGCGGCTACGAATACACGGATCATCGCATCACCGGGTTCAGCCTTACCCATCTCAGCGGGCCAGGTCGCGCGGCCTTTGGGGATGTGCCGATTCTTCCGTATGTCGGTCCACTCACGGTCACGACATCTCCGAGTCAGATCTCTCAACCCTTCCGCCACCGCGACGAGGCCGCATCGCCCGGCTACTATCGGGTTCAACTAGGGCCTCCCGGTTCTCCCGTCACCACGGCGCTGACGGTTACCCAACGGGCAGGTCTGGGCCGCTTCACCTACCCTCAGAGTGCTCAGTCACACCTCCTATTCAACTTGGGTACATTCAACCCGGGTTCGCGATCTCCCGGCGTCGGAGGCAGTGCCACCGGAACGGTCAATTCGTCCGTGGCAATCTCTGGAGATGAGGAGGTAAAGGGCTGGGTTGAAAGCGGCCGGTTTGCCAACTCCAATGGTCTCTACACCCTCTATTTCGACGTAATGTTTGACCGCCCCTTCTCCTCCTTCGGGACCTGGTTCAGCAACAGGCTTCAACCGGCTTCACGCAACTGCTCTGGAAGCGCCTGCGGGGCATACGTCACCTTCGATACGAGAAACAAGCGAGAGATCGTGGCCAGAGTGGGGATCAGCTTCGTAAGCACAGCCGCGGCTCGGGCAAACGCACGAACCGAGATCCCTTCCTGGAACTTCGGCCGTGTGCGTGCGGAAGCCTACTCAGCCTGGCAACGGCTACTCGGACGCGTAGCTGTCGAAGGCGGGAGTCGCGACGACAAGCGTGTGTTCTATACGGCCCTGTATCACTCCCTGCTCCACCCCAATGTATTTAGCGATGACGACGGTCGCTATATTGGCTTCGACCGAAAAATCCACCATGTAGCGCCTGGCCACGCCGAGTATGCAAACATCTCAGGCTGGGATATCTACCGATCGCAAGCTCAGCTCGTCGCATGGCTCGATCCACGGGTCGGATCAGACATTGCGCGTTCGGTGCTTGCCGATTTCCGTGAGACCGGGCAACTGCCGCGGTGGTCCCTGGCCAACACCGAGACCTACGAGATGGTCGGCGACCCGGCGGACGCCATACTGGCCGACCTTTGGGCCTTCGGGGCGAGGGACTTCAACGCCCATCAGGCTCTGACGGCCATGATCAAGGAAGCGACGGTACCCGGCAGCATTCGGCCAGGGCTCGACTACTACGAAAGGTGGCACTACCTTCCTAAGGACGGATCATACGGATGCTGCGAGATCCCGCCACGCTCCCTCGACTATTGGGGCTCTGCTGCATACACCCTCGAGTACGCGACCGAGGACGCTGCCCTAGCCCTCATGGCTTCCGAAATCGGTGATACAGCCGGCTACAGGACATTCATTGCGAGGGCTCAGAACTGGCAATATCTCTTCGATCCGAGCCTTGGGCTCATCCGCCCGCGGCTCCTCAATCGAGCCATGGAGGCGCCGTTTGATCCAGCAGAATTCGACGACGGATTCGTCGAAGGCAACGCTTACCAGTACAGCTCGATGGTGCCCTTCGCTCTGCGTAGCCTGATCTCTCTCGAGGGCGGACCAAAGCTGTTCGTCGGCCGGCTTGACGCTCTGCTGGCAGTGTTCCGTCGGTTGAATGGGCCGGTCGCCCATCCATCGGTCTTCCTCCATTCCTTGTTTGTCGACGTCCCCGACTTTGCATGGATGGGGAATGAGCCTTCGCTTGACATCCCCTGGGAGTACGACTTCGCGGGCGCAGCCTACCGGACGCAGATGGTGGTTCGCCGCATCGCCGAGAGCGTCTACACGACGGCGATCGACGGCCTACCGGGAAATGATGACCTCGGGGAGATGTCGTCCTGGGAAGTTTGGGCCGATCTCGGACTCTATCCGGAGACACCGGGAAGCTCCTCGCTGGCCCTCAGCTCCCCTCACTTCACCAAGGAAGTGATCCATTTGCGGGCCGGCAGAGCGCTGACGATCTTGGCTCCAAATGCCTCCTCAAGGCGGTACTACATCCAGGCCATGTCAGTCGGTGGCAGGGCCTGGAATAAGGCATACCTGCCTTCCTGGGCTATCCAGAAGGGAGCAAAGGTCTCGATTGTTCTCGGCGACCGAGCGAACAAGGTGTGGGCCGCCGGCTCGGCTTCGTCTCCGCCCTCTTTCGACCGAGGACAGGCTCCGGCCCTCGCTTACAGCCTACCCTCGGGAACGATTCCGACGGTCACCGGCCGGGGTTTCTCGATGAGGCTCGGCATTCAGTCGAACTCTAAGGTTCCAGTCGAAACCACATGGGCCGTGAAGGAGCCTTCCGGTATAAAGGTCGTCCCCGACTCCGGCACCATTTGGACACAACCATCGGCTGCTGTGACGGTTGCGGTTCGCGTAACGGCGGGCGGCCCGAACAGCCAGGGAATCCTTCGCTTCTCAATGAAGACCGGTCACGGCGGGACGTTGCCACCTTTGGCCGTATCCGTGCTGCCGGAAGCACGTTGCCTACCGGAAGCAGTAGTGCCGAAGTCCGACATCCTTACCGGATACTTCAACAACACAGGGATATCGGACGACTGTACCCCCGACGCAAATCTGGACGGTCATCACAACTCCTTCTCTGGGCAGGCGTTGGAAGCCGATGGGATTGTGCCCGGCCGGCAGTTCTTCTGGCAGGGGTTCCTCTTCGACTTTGCGGCCGGTGGTAGTCGAATGCCCGACAACGTCGTCGCCTTGGGTCAGACGATCCCGCTGGCGAGCTCGGATCGCGTGGACCGACTGGGGATCATCGGGGCCTCGACTGGCGGCTCAGGCTTCGAGAAGGCCGTCGTCAACTACCGTGATGGGAGCCATGAGTCGATTACCCTTCGCCTCGGCAACTGGACCGGACCATCTGACTCGTCGCCCGGCGCGGCAACAATCGCGGCCACCCGATACCGTGACTCTTCCTCCGGAATCGCTCCTGCTCCAGCATTTGTGTACGCGCAACAGTTTCACCTACGGTCGGGCGCCTCTCCGAAGTCCATCACTCTTCCTCATCCGACCCAGGGCGAGCCGCAGCTGCACATCTTTGCTCTCGCCCTGCGCGATTCTCACACGGCCTTGAGTCTCGTTGATCCAGCGGATTCTGTCATGTCTGGCGTCTCCGGAAACGTCAAAGAGCAGCAGTCTCCGAGCCGGCCGTGAGTGGCTGACCTCACAAGGCCCGACCGATGTCCCCTCATAGCTCCACTTCGACTCCTGCAGGCATGAGTGATTTCGAGCCGGCTCCTAGAATGAGACGCATTGAGGCAGTGCGAACGAAAGCCGGCTGTCTCGAGACCGCATTGGAGGCGGCATGAGGCACCACGAGGTCATCCTGGATCGACCGCCGGCCGAGCCGACGGCCGTGCCTCAAAGCGAGCGCGATGTCGAGGCTTGGCAGGAAGCCAACCGCACCTGGTGGAACCGGCACCCTATGCGCTACGACTGGAAGACCGGAGTGCAACACGCCGAGTTCACACCGGAGTTCTATCGCGAGATCGACCGGCGATTTTTCTCTGATGCCCACGCGTACATGCCCTGGCGCTGGTTGCCGTTCGAGCATCTCATAGACTTCACCCGCCTTGCCGGGATGGACGTCCTCGAGGTCGGCGTCGGCATGGGCAGCCATGCTCAGCTCCTGGCCTCACATTCCCGCTCCTTCGTGGGAATCGACCTCACCGACTATGCGGTGCGTGCGACCTCGGAACGACTCAAGGTGTTCGACATCGACGGTCGGATTCTCCAGATGGATGCCGAGCATATGGAATTTGAGGACGACTCCTTCGATTTCATCTGGAGCTGGGGTGTTATTCATCACTCCGCGAACACGCCCGCCATCCTCGGTGAGATGCGGCGAGTTCTGCGTCCTGGAGGACGAGCCGTGGTGATGGTCTATCACCGGAATCCATGGAACTACTACGTTGTTCGTGGACTTTTGGGCGGCCTGGTCACCGGAGAACTGTGGAGGACGCGCTCGATTCACTCCAGCGTTCAATCCGTCACCGATGGCGCCCTGGCACGCTTCTACACATGCAAGGAGTGGGCCCAGCTCTGCTCCAGATACTTCAGCGTTGCAGAGATCGAGGTCTACGGAAGCAAGGCCGAGCTGATACCGCTTCCGGGCGGCCGGCTGAAGTCCCGGCTGCTGGCGATCGTGCCGGACGGGGTGGGCAGATTCTTCACCAATGAGCTGCAGGTCGGATCGTTCTTAGTATCGACGCTCGAGAATCCTCCCTGAACCCACCCATATCTTTCCCCGAGACGCCACCCCCCTGAGGCTGCTCTACGTTGCTCCGCTATACGAGCCGGCCTGGAATGGAGGCGGACCCGTCCGCAGCGCCTCGACCCTGTGCCGAGCCCTTGCCGATCAGCAGGTTGAGGTCACCGTCTTCGCCAGCGACAACAATGTCGGCGAGCGTCTCGCGAGTCTTACCGGGCGAACGGCGGTCACCGGAGGGGTCAACGTGCACTATTTTGCCTGGCAAGGCCCGCGGCGCATGCTCTACTGCCGGACCATGCTTCGGGCGCTTCTCGATAGCGTGGCCGACTTCGACGTCGTCCACGTCGATGCCTTTTGGCTCTACCCTGGCTTGGCCGCCTCGCTGGCCTGCCGGTTGAAGCATACGCCCTACATCATTTCGCCTCGAGGCATGCTGATCGAGGGCTCCGTGTCACTGGGCCAGTCGCGGGCCAAGAGTCTCCACCTAGCCACTGCCGGTAGATTCATGCTTGACGGCGCCGCAGCCGTGCACCTCACTGCCGATCTGGAGAAGGAGCAGTCAAGCAGCCGGCTACGGGGCCGTCCTACTTTCGTGGTCCCCAACCCGATCGATATTGCGTCGTTCGAAGGGAACGAGTCGCGGGCGCAGGTTCGCCGGCGACTGAACATCCCGGAGACTGCTTTCGTGCTTGCCTATTCGGGCAGGATGCATCAGCGAAAGGCGCTACCGGTGGTGATTCGCGCCCTCGAGAGAGTCCGTCGGACGATGGAGGATGTGTATCTCGTCCTGGCCGGCCCGGATCGCGGTCAGAGAGCTCTGCTCTCGAACCTTGTCTCGAGTCTGGGCCTGGAAGCCGCTGTCCGCTTCCCTGGTCGCTTGGATCGACCAGCTCTGGCCTCCGTCCTCGGTGCCTCTGACGTGGTGGTGCTAACTCCGTATGAAGGTGAGAACTTCGGTAACGCGTGTGTTGAGGCCATGGGCCTTGGTCTTCCTGCCATCCTCTCGCATAATGTCGGAGTTGCAAGCGAGGCAGTGGCGGCGGGAGCCGCCATCGTCACAAGGGTGGATGAGAGTGACATCGCGGCGGCCGTGGAACGGCTGAACGGGGACCGCCCACTCGCCCAATCAATGGGAGCTCGCGCGCGCGACTACGTGCTGGGGCGCTACTCGCCGCGGGCGGTGGCCACTGAGATGATGTCCCACTACCAAGCTGTGAGCTCGACCAAGAGGTTCGACACAAGCCTCCGATCAACGGGGGTGGAAGAGGCGCCGCCGAAGCCCGATGTCAGATGAGAGGATAGGCCATCCATTGAGTCGCCAACTCGGCCTTGAGGCTCCCGGCATGAGGCAATGAGTGCACGTGACAGACCTGGGCACCGTCATGGACTCAGGGGCTGGTTGTCAGCTCGTTTCAGTCGTCGCGGCGCATTCGCAGTGGTTGGCAGCGCCCTGGCCGGTTTCGGCCTGGGAAGATACGTCGAACCGGAGTCGCCCCAGTTCCCGAGGCTGACCCGGACAGGATCAAGCTTCGTGGCCTTTGGCCCAGGGGCCGACGGCGGAGCCGGTTTCGCGACCACCGGTTCAGGACTTCGGTATGGGGCTTCCCTCAGCGGCACCAGCGCGCCGGTCCATCTCGCCCCTCCCGGTGCGACAACCTACGGCGCGCCAACCCGAGGCACGTTCGCCGCTGGGGACGTCTATGTCGACTCTGCCGGGTTGGCATACATCTGCACTGCCAGCAGCCCGCCGGCGCGGTTCGAGATGCTCAACAATCAGGCGGTCGATCTCCGGGTCTTTGGTGCCCGGCCTGGGAGCGGAGGATCTGACGCCAAGCCGGCCTTCGAAACCGTATTTTCCGCAACGGGCTCAGCCTCCACCACCATAGTCATCGCCGACGGCTCATATCTGCTCTCAACAAATCTTGAGATTCCGGGCAACGTCAGCCTGAAGTTCGAGAACGGCGGCATGCTTTCACCCGCCGCCGGCACGACGGTGACCATTACCGGACCGCTCGAGGCGGGGCCTGTCCAGATATTTCAGGCGCTCGGTGATCGGGCCGGGCAGGGGCAAGTTCACTTGCGCTCACGACTCTCCTCGATTCATCCGGAGTGGTGGGGAGCGCAGCCTGACGATTCTGATCCGAGTGCGGCTGTCGACAGTGCTCCTGCCTTCCAGGCCATGGTCGATTCTCTGAGCCAGAGCTGGGGCAAACCGCGAGTCGCCTTGGGGACAGGCCGGTATCGGATCGGCGAAACCATCTCCATCCGCGGCTCGTTGGGGCAAACGGGATTCATCATCGAGGGCCAGCAGGGATCGCCCTGGGGGCCAGGAAACGGTACCGGACTAGTTTGGAGCGGCGGAGCATACGTGCCCATGATCCAGGCTCACACCGCCGGCCTCATCATCCGGGGCGTCGTGTTCGAAGTCGTATCGGGAAGTACATTGCTGTGTGCCATAGACTTCGACAACGATCCGCCCGTGGCGCCACCGCAGAAACCGGCGTTCTATGCCCAAAAGTTGACCATCGAGAACTGTGGATTCCAGGGCCGGCGCGGACCCGGTAATGCCGGGGCCATGACCTATGGGATCCGCATCGGCAATTCCTCCGGAGCCCAGCTCGACACGCTCAGGCTTGTTCGCTGCCAATTCATAGGTCAGGACACTGCTTCCGTGTACCTGCCTTCAAACAACAGCAACACGTTGTTCAACAAGTTCGATCACTGCATCTTCGGCTACGTGCCCTGCGCCATCTATTACCGCAGCGGGTCTCTCCGGCTGGACTCCTGTGGCTTTTACCACGTGAACTCGTCGCAGGCCGGCTCTGCTCAAGCATTCCTCAACGGCATCTCCACCGCAATCTATATCGGCACGGCCTTTTATGGCCTCGAGGTATTCAGCTCCGACGAAGAGGACACCGACCAGTTTCTCTACGTTCCGGGACCCGCTACGGGAAATATACCGGTCACAATTATCGGGGGACGGCTGTCGTTACGGCACGGCTACGGCTCCGGCGTCCTCCCGCCGCCGACGCCGGATCGATGCTGGCTGACCCATTTGGCTGGAGGGCCGTTGACACTTATCGGGTGCACGTTTCCCAGAGACCCCAACTTCAAGATCCGAGTCGAAGGCGTCGAGGGAGTGGTGGGTCGGGTTACCGCCATCGGCTGCTCGCTTCCCAACGATCAGCCCACCTGGAGCGACCTCACGCGTCTGACCACCATCAACTCACGGGCATGGAGTAGCGCGGCCCTACAGTCGCAACCACTCGACCTTCCTGATCGGCTCGACACGACGCAAACCGCCGCCCTAGATTCGGTCCCCACCAACGCGCTGCCGGCTGCGACCGAGGCCGCCATCGTCCGAGTGTCGACGAATACGGAGCTAGCCAGCCTGCCTGGAACGATCCTCGTCGATGCCTCGAGCGGAGATATCATACTGGATCTCCCACAGGCCGGGATGTCGGCTGGGAGCTGCCTGTTCAAGCGTGTGGATGTCAGTACCCATCGGGTGCGCATTCGGGCCTGCGGAGGCGAGACCATCGAGGGCGAAGCCAGCGTACCCCTGAGTGAGCGCGCCACAGCCCTCATCTTCAGTGACGGTAAAGAATGGTGGCTCGGAACTTCGCCGGGCTAATGGATCCCCCACCACAGTGCGGCTGGTGCCTGCGCTCAGTCGCCTCCGTCGGCGATGAACCGCGCTGTCGCCTCAGCCATCTGCTTGGGACTGGAGCTGGTGGCAGAGCAGGTCATTGGCTTGAGGATGGGCGGCGGAAGCGGTTTGGCGTTTGCCTTCAGGTTCAGCATGTCGCCGGCACTATTGACGCTCCGATCAAAGCTGGCCAGATGCGGCAGCTTGAATGTTTTCTCCACAAACTTGATCACTGAGCGAAAGTCATACTGCCTGCCGTCCACAAAATGCGGCTTGCTGTAGGGAGAGATCATCAGGAACGGCACACGGGGACCAAGCTCGTACTTCGAGACCTTCGGAGGGGCGACGTGGTCGTAGAAACCTCCGAAGTCGTCCCACATGACTAGAATGGCGGTATTCTTCCAGTACGGGGACTGGGCAATTGCATTGATCTCCTGAACAGTCCAGTTCTCACCGCGACACTCCCCGAATGGAGGGTGCTCGCTGTCGGCGACGAGCGGCATCAACCAGCTGATCGACGGCAGCTTGCCGCTTGTCAGGTCAGACTGAAACTGCGTAGTTCCTACCACATTGCTGGACCAGTACGGCGAGTGGTAGATGTGCTTAATGGCCTGGAAGGTCGACCAAATATAGCCACCCTGCTTTGAGTTCGCCGCGTAGTACTTCCAGCTCACTCCAGCGGCATTGGCCTCGTCGGCAAGCGTCTGGCTGTTGAAGCACGGATACACGTAGCCATACTTCTTCGTCTTATCGTTGTACGTCTCGACTCGAACGTCGCTGGTGGCGCCGCATCCCCAACGCGCGCCATGACCCGGGCCGCGAGGATTGTCGATGACGTTGTCGGAGTTGCCCTGGATGAGATAGAGATGATTGGGGAAGCTCGACCCCATCACGGTCGAGAAGAAGCGGTCGGCCAGGGTGAACTCCGACGCGTACTGATAGTAGTCGGCCTCCTGCGACGCCTGGTACTGAGAATCGGCGATATCGGTGGTCGCACCCTTCGGGTTGAGGCGCCAGAACCGGTTCATCTTTCCCCCGTGGATGGCAAAACGCGCGGCGATGGCAGAGTGAGTCAGGTCGTAGGGCGTGTCCGAGGTAGCACCCATGGGCACTGTCTTGGCACCCTCTCGTGCCACCGTCGCCCCGTCGGCGCCGGTGTACTGGCCGAAGATATTGTCGTAAGAGTGGTTTTCCTTGACGATGATCACCACGTGCTGAATCTGCGGACAAGCGCTGCACGATGACGACCCGATCGGCCGGGCGGCGATCGTCGTTGCGCCCACCGCGGTGATGCCGAGGCACATGAGGAAGGTCGCCATTACCAGGATCGCTCGGCGAGGCAGCGAGGGGACAGACGGCATCGAACGACTCCTTGTTGGTCGAGGTGTGAACATGAACGCTCGATGAAATTATAAGCCTATCGCCTTCGCGGTATCCATAGTGCCTGCACTCGGAGGGGATCGGTTGGGGTGGAGTAGCGAGCCGAAGGCTAGGGACGCTTACTAGGCCACCCAACCGCCCGTGGGCCAAACCTGCGGTGTTAGTGCATCTTTCGTGATGCACTCGTGCAGTTCAGGGGTTTGAGCTTCAACGGAGGCAACGGGGTCGCACCCGGTGTCAGATTCAACATTCCGGCGATGCTGTTGACGGAGCGGTCGAAAATCGCCTTTTGGGGCAGCGAGAACGTGTTTTCCACAAACTTGATCACCGACCGGAAGTCATACTGCGTGTGGTCGACAAAGCCCGGTTTGCTATAGGCAGAGATGACGAGCGCCGGGACTCGCGGTCCGAGCGAATACTTCGACTGTACAGGGGGCGCAACGTGATCATAAAAGCCGCCGAAGTCGTCCCATAGAACGACAACGACGGTGTTCTTCCAGTATTGAGACTGCGCGATGGCATTGACCTGCTGGACTGTCCAATTCTCACCGGCGCATTCACTGAACGGCGGGTGCTCGCTCTGGGGGGCATCGGCCACATCCCAACTGATGGCGGGCAGCCTCCCCCTGGCCACATCGCGGAGGAATCGAGGCGTCGGTACCACATTGGTCTTCCACTGACTCGAGTCGTAGATTCGCTTGATCGCCTGGAAGCTCGACCATACGTACCCTCGCTGTCCGGCGGTTGGAGCGTAGTACTTCCAGCTCACCTTCGCGGCATTGGCCTCGTTCGCCAGAGTTTGGGTGTCGAAACACGGCGGAACGAAGCCATACTTCTGGGTGTTGTCATTGTATGTTTCGACCACTACGCCCTTCGGCGCGCCGCAGCCCCAGTTGGGCCCGCTACCCGGAGCGTTCGGGCCTTCGATCACGTTGTTGGCCGATCCCTGGATCAAAGCCAGGTGATTGGGGAAACTGGCCCCCAGGACATTGGAGTACAAGTGGTCGGCAAGCGCAAAGTGGGTGGCGTACTGAAAGTAGTCGGCCTCCTGCGCCGGCGAGTACTCGGAGTCAGCCAGATCTGCAGGCGCGTAGTTGGGCGGGAGCGTCTTATTCAAGAGGTAGAAGAGATTCATCTTGCCGCCGTTCATCGCCGCGAGGGCCGCGGCCGAGGAGTGGTCGAGGTCCCAGGGCGTATCGGGCGTCGTCGGCATCGAGACCCTGTTTGAACCCTCCAGTGCCGTGGTCGTCCCATCTCCCGGCGCGTAACGACCAAATATGTTGTCGTAGGAGTGATTCTCCTTGATGATGATCACCACGTGCTGAATGTTCGGACAGGTGGAGCAGGTCGTCCGGACGTGAGACCCGCCCTGCACCGACGTCAGACCGAGCATCGCCACACCTCCGGCGACGAGGACGAGGACGCTGATGAGGCGCAGGATGGTACGCGAAGCGATGGCAGGCACGGTTCAATCTCCTGGTGGGGGAAGTTTGGTCGCGAGCGCTCTCGCTGAGTATATGACCTAGGAGAGGATCGTGCAACTCAGGTTGCGGTCTCCCTTGCCGTGGCGACTGAGAGACTGAGGCCTGCTGTTGACACCGTAGGGCCGGTATATGACCTTCATCCAGGTGGTTGGCGGGATCAGCCTGCCATGCAGATTGATACACTGAGTCGCCCTCGATTCCAACAGTTTTGAGCGCCGCTCGATAGCTCCGGAGCGAGTCGCGGATGGAGTGCCAGGTTCTGATGTCGGTGCTGTTTGTCTCGCGATCGCCGACCCAGTGGCAGACTCCTCTCTACCGCTACCTCCACCGTCATGAAGGGCTCGACGTGGAGGTGGCCTTTTCCCACTACATTCAGGCTCCCGATGCCGAGATCGGGCGTTCGCACGAGTGGGGACCCGCAGCCGGACACGCCGGTTTCATCTCCGGTCAGCTGCCCCAGAATCCTTTGAGCATGGCTCGTTGGGCCCTTAATCTAGCCCTGCGGCCCCGATACGACCTGATCGTCCTTCAAGGTTGGGGCGATCTCGCGGGCCGTCTCCTGCTCCTTCTCACCCCGCTTTCTCCAAGGTTGTGGTCGCGCCTGGTCATCTTCTCGGATTCCACCGATCTCACACCGCGGCAATCGACCAAGCGCCGTGTGCGCGCACTGCTCTTACGCTCACTTGCCCGACTGGGGGTCCGCTTTGCCGTCACCGGCTCACTCGCACGAGCTCACCTCGAGGGATGCGGAGTGCCGGAAGCCCGAATTTGCCGGCTGCCGTACGCCATTGACAACGACTGGGTCGCTGGCGAGGTAGCCGCCCACGCAGGAAACCGTCGGGAGCTGCGTTCCCAGATCGCAGGCGTCACGTGTGACGAGACGCCGATTTTGCTGGCGGTGAGCAAGCTGGTGAGGCGCGAGGGCCCACAAAGGCTGGTGCGCGCCTTTCTGGCCGTTGCAACTCAGTTTCCCGACGCGCGTCTCTTAATCGTGGGAGACGGATCCGACCGCGGCCAGATTGAGGAGATGCTCAATGGCCCCGGTGGTGAACGCGTACGGCTGCTCGGCTATCGGCCATACGCCGAGCTGCCCAGGCTGTACGCGCTTGCGGACTGGTTCGTTCATTTGCCCGAGCTGGAGCCATGGGGACTGTCGGTCAACGAGGCGGCGGCCGCCGGGCTTCCGCTGCTGTGTTCGACTCAGGTTGGCGCGGCAAGAGAGCTGCTCGATCATGGAGTCAACGGCTATCTCGTTGAGGCGACGATGGAGGGTGAGAAGGAGGGCGTGAGTCTGGCACTGTCGACGCCGGCCGCGCGGCGGCAGGAGATGGCAGAAGGTTCCCGAATCCGTTCCGAATACGTGCACTATGCCCGCTGGGTGGAGGAGATCGAGCGCCTCAATGGGAGAGCTGAAGCTTCGAGCCGGTCCGCCTCCGTGCTGCTCCCCGGTTCTCGAGGAGCCACGAACTAGTCTGGCCAGCACGCGGACTCGGGGCATTATCTCAAGGCACGGCTACAGTCGGGATGCGCCTCGGCCTCGATGCAGCATCTCGCCGACGACCATCCTCCCCTCTGCGAAGAGCCGCCGGCAGCTAGGCATGGGCGCGTGAGCCGCGCCGGCGCACAGACGTTGGAGTCCGTCACGCCCCCGTCGGCCATCAGAGCTCTCGCGAGTAGGTTCCGCGGTCAAACGAGCACGACCATCGGTACGAATCTCGCCATCATGGTGGTGGGGTTACTTAGCGGAGTAACGGCGGCCCACCTGCTCGGCCCGACCGGCAATGGAGAGCTGAACGCCATCCGGTTATGGCCCGGAACCATTGCCTTCATAGGCAGCGGCGGTCTGTTCGAGGCGCTCTGCTACTTCACCGGGCGACACAGAGAGCGAAGCGGACAGGTCTACACCACCGTGCTCGTTCTGTTGGCGCCCCTGGCGGTGATCGTGGTTATCTCGGGCTACTTCGCCATGCCATGGCTGTTGCATGCCGAGCCGGCCTGGGTTATCGCGAGGGCGCAGGTCTTCATGCTGTATGTGCCCGTCTACTTCGCCGTCTTCGCCGGATATTCGGTCCTTCGCGGACTCGGCAACATCAATTCGTGGAACGTGCTCAGGTTCGTGCTGGCGGCCGGTTACACGGCCATCGTCGTGGCCTCGATCCTCGCTCCGACCAACCGGGTCACGTTCATCGTGTATGTCTACCTCGGCTTCGTAGCCCTGAACGCGCTGGGGGCGGTGTGGGTCTTTCGCAACAAGGTCCGTGGTAGCCGGGCGTTTGACCGATCTCTGGTCTCGCCGCTCCTGCGGTATGGGGGGCTCTCCGTGACCGGCACCACTCCCCAGCTGCTGAATCTCAGCCTGGATCAGCTGGCCATGGCCGCCTTCCTGCCGGCACGGCAGCTTGGCCTGTATGCGGCCGCAGTGGCCTGGAGCTCGGGCATTGGTCCCCTGGCCAGTGCCTTCAGCTACCTGATTCTTCCCCGGCTGGCAGCGACGAGCGAGGCTGACAAGGCCGGTGCTCAGCTTGCGCGCACGAGCCGGCTTGCGACTCTGGTGGTGGTCGTCACGGGTGCACTCAGCCTGATCGTGACGCCGCTTGCCATCTTCATTTTGTTTGGCCGCGCCTTCCTTCCTGCGGTGCCGGCGGCATTCGTTCTGGTCACCGCGGCCTTGGCGCTCAATATGAAGAGCTTCCTGGCGGAGGGGCTACGTGGACTCGGGAAGCCAGGGCTGGCGGCTGTCAGCGAGATCGTCGGCTTGGTCGTGACGGTTCCCTGCCTGATCGTCCTCCTGCCTCGGTGGGGCATCATGGGAGCCGCGGTGGCCTCACTGCTCTCCTACTGCGCCGGACTTTTGACGGCGGTCTGGCTGCTCAAAATTCGAGCCAGAGTGGGGCCCCGAGAGCTGTTTGCGCCGCGCCTGGCCGAGATCCGGCAGCTCTCGGGACGGCTCCGATCGGCGTAGATGTGCCGCCTGACCACTCAGAGCAGCCGTATGCTCACTGATTTTTGTGCGACGCCGCGAGCCGCTCGACTCACATCCGCGGATATGCGACACTGCTGTTGACTGCATCAGTCATACCTGCGAGGCCGAGTTCCGTCTGAAGGGGTTCGGCTTCCGCGCCATTCTTGACCATGGAAACGGAGGAACCCGCGTGCGCCCATGTGACGCCTGCGGCTCACGCTCGGTGAGGCCACTGCTCGTCAACCGCCTCCACTCATACCAGCTCGACGGGCAGGCAGCGGAATGGCGGTACAACCTCCTGGCCTGTGAGGACTGTGGCCTCGCCTTTGTCGACCCTGAGCCCGGCTGGGAGCTCATCCAAACGTTCTACGGCGACGACTACGGTCCCTATGACGCTCAATTGGGCCCACCTGAGAAGGAGGCGTATTCCTTCAAGTACCGAATCGCCCGGAAGCGATACCGCCCAGCAGGGAAATCGGGGCCGGGCGCGGTCCTTGACCGGGCGACGGCAGAAGCGGTGGAACTTGGCACGGGCAAGCGGGTGAGCTTTAGTCTGGGACTTCCATTGCAGCTACCGAAGGATGCTCACATCTTTGAGCTGGGTTATGGGTCCGGGAATTGGCTCCTGGCAATGGCGGAGCTGGGCTATCGAAACCTCTATGGTTACGACATC
>Ga0209810_1002850_pt1 | contig 19510 bp, 24 predicted proteins | sample Coa_R1_7_FD_187159 | JGI IMG/M metagenome (GOLD analysis project Ga0209810, IMG submission 187159) | Surface soil microbial communities from Centralia Pennsylvania, which are recovering from an underground coalmine fire - Coalmine... | ecosystem: Environmental > Terrestrial > Soil > Unclassified... | reverse complement strand
GCAGGCACGTACACGTTCGACATCACCGACTACTCGTCGATCCACAACTTCGACCTCATCGACCCCAGCGGCAACTCCGTCGACAAGACCTCGATCGGCCAGACCGGGACGGTGATGGCCACGTGGACGGTCACGCTCGTGCCCGGCACGTACGTCTACCACTGCGACGCGCATTCCTCGACGATGAAGGGAACGCTCACGGTCACCGGCGCCGGCGGCTCGACCTCCACGAGCACGTCCACCCCCACATCCACCTCGACGCCCACCGGCACGACTGGGACGACCACCACGGGCAGCACCGGCACCACCACTACCACCACGACGACGAGCGGCACCACGCCCACGACGGGCACCGCCACGACGACCACCACGACCGGCGGGGGGAACACCAGCGCGGCGCCGCTGAGCGTCCACATCGGGTCGGTGCAGGCGAGCCGGAAGAAGATCGTGGTGACAGTGGCCGCCAACCAGCTGACCCGCGCGACCGCCGTGCTCATGCGGAAGCACAAGAAACTCGCCCGGGCCGCGGCCGACGGGAAGCGGCTGAAGCTCACGCTGAAGCCGGCCCATCCGCTGAAGCCGGGCAGCTACCTCCTGCAGGTCAAGGTCACGTGCTGCGGCACGTCGGCGACGGCCAAGAAGACGATCAGGATCCGCTAGCTCGGCACCCGCTAGCCCGCGACGGCTTCGAGCACCCGCTCGGGGATGTCGAAGTTCGCGTAGACCTCCTGCACGTCGTCGTTCTCCTCGAGCTGATCGATCAACCGCAGGATCTTCTTCGCCTCGCTCTCGTCCTCGAGCGCGACCGTCGTCTTCGGCAGCATCGTGAGCTCGGCCGACTCGATCTCGAAGCCGGCGGCCGCGACCGCCTCGCGCACCGTGGCGAGCTGCTCGGCCGCGGAGAGCACCTGGAAGCTCGAGCCGTCGAGGGAGACGTCGTCGGCGCCGCCCTCCGCCGCGGCAAGCATGAGCTCGTCCTCGTCCGTCCCCTCGGCCGGCACGAGCACGAGGCCGCGCCGCTCGAAGAGCCAGGCGACGGCGCCCGAGGTGCCGAGGTTGCCGTCGTTCTTGGCGAAGATGTGGCGAACCTCGCCCGCCGTGCGGTTGCGGTTGTCGGTCAGGCTCTCGACGATCACCGCAACGCCCGCCGGGCCGTACCCCTCGTAGACGACGGTCTCGTAGGCGGCGGAGTCGGAGTCGGTGCCCGCGCCCTTCGCGATCGCGCGGTCGATGTTGTCCTTCGGCATCGAGGCGGCCCGCGCCTTCTCGATCGCATTCTGCAGCGCGAGGTTCCCCGCGGGATCGGGCCCGCCGTCCCTCGCCGCGACGATGATCGCGCGCGTCAGCTTGGAGAAGAGCTTGCCGCGCTTCGCGTCGGCGGCCCCCTTCTTGTGCTTGATCGACGACCACTTGCTATGCCCCGACACGCATCTCCTCCCTCACCAGATTCAAGAACCGCTCGTGGACGCGCGTGTCGTCGGTCAACTCCGGGTGGAAGGCCGCAACGAGCAGCCGCCCGTCGCGCGCCAGCACCGGATGGCCGTCGACCTCCGCCAGGACCTCCACGTCCGGCCCCGCCTCCTCGAGCCAGGGGGCCCGGATGAAGACGGCGCGCAGCGGCTCGTCGCCGTCGCCGATATCGAGATCCGCTTCGAAGCTCCGCACCTGGCGGCCGAATGCGTTGCGCCGCGTCCGGTAGTCGCCCACGCCGAGGTGGTCGCGATCGAGGACGATCATCCCGGCGCACGTGCCGAAGATCGGGCCGGCGAACTCGCGCACGGCCTCGTCGAGCCCGTAGAGCCGCATGAGCCGCGCGATCGCGGTCGACTCGCCCCCCGGGATGATCAGCCCGTCGAGCCCGTCGAGATGCTCGGGAAGCCGCACCTCGACCGGCTCGGCCCCGAGCCGGCGCAGCACGGCGGCGTGCTCCCGGAAGTTCCCCTGCACGGCGAGGACGCCGATTCTCAGCGGCTGTTCCATCGCTCCCGATGGTAACGAGCGCTATTCGGGCGGCGGTGGCGCCGCGAGCGTGGCGGCCGTCCTACGGCGTCCGAGCATTCCGAGCAGGACGAGGAAGAAGCCGAGCAGTCCGAAGGCGAGCGCCGGCGACCAGCCGCTGATCGAGGGACCCGAGGTGCAGACCGTCCCGGATGCGGTCGCCGTGCAGCTTCCCCCGCTCCGGAGGCCGACGGCACCCTCCGCGAGGGCTGTCGGCGAGCCGACGATGTAGTGGATCGTCGCGCCGTAGAAGCCGACCGTGCCGAGGACTGCCCAGCTCGACCGCTTCGTCAGGTAGGCGACGAGGACGAAGAGGAAGGCGACGATGGAGACGACCGCGAAGTCCCCGTCGCTCGTGTGACACCAGAAGAGGATTGCGCCTCCTATGAGCAGGCCGCCGACGAGATGGAGCCAGAACGAGGAGGGCGTGCGGTGGATCCAGCCCGCCGCGAGGTACGCGAGCCCGACGAGCAGCGTCCACGCCGCCGTCCAGTTACCGCCGGCCGGCAGAAGCTGGATCACGAAGAGCCAGAAGAGGATCGCCGAGATGGCCCTGATGAAGGGGAAGCCGAACCGCCGCCGGTCGTCGTGGGCGGCGAGCAGGATGAGCAGCAACGCCGCGGAGCGCGACCACGACCAGCGCCTGATCGAGGCGCTGACCCCGTTCCAGCCCCACCACCTGAACAGGAAGACGACGAAGGCCGCCCAGGCGATCACCGACGCGAAGGCGAAGATGCCGGCGGCGATCGGCCTGTCGCGGACGCGGAGCCCGTGCGCGATCGCGTAGAGGATCACGAGGACGAGGAGCGCCCACCCGGCTTCGGCGCCGCTGCCGTAGTTGGCGGCGAGGTAGCCGAGCGCGGCGAGCCCACCGAGGAGGACGGTCAGTCCGCCGGTGTAGACGAGGAAGGTCGACGAGGTCCAGATCGGCTTGGTCTCGCGCTCGTGCACGAGGGAATCGTCTCCCCCGCGCCGGACGGAGCCCGCTACCAGCCGCGGGTCTCGAGCAGCTCGCTCGGGTCGAGCGACTGCGTCGAGATGCCGACCATCGGCTCGCCGAGGCCGGCCGAGACGCGGGCGAGGATCTCCGCGTCGCGGAAGTGCGTCGTCGCCTCGACGATCGCCTTCGCGCGCAGTTCAGGGTCGCCCGACTTGAAGATGCCCGAGCCGACGAAGACGCCGTCGGCGCCGAGCTGCATGCAGAGCGACGCGTCGGCCGGAGTCGCGATCCCGCCGGCGGTGAACGTCACGACCGGCAGCTTTCCGTTCTCGGCAACCCACCGCACGAGCTCATACGGCGCGCGCAGCTCCTTCGCCTCGGCGTAGAGCTCGTCCTCGCGCAGGGCGCCGAGGCGGCGGATGTGGCCGAAGACCGCTCGCATGTGCGTGACGGCGTTGACGATGTCGCCTGTACCCGCCTCGCCCTTCGTGCGGATCATCGCCGCGCCCTCCGCGATGCGCCGCAGCGCCTCGCCGAGATTCGTGGCGCCGCAGACGAACGGGACGGTGAACTGCCACTTGTCTACGTGATGCTCGAGGTCGGCGGGAGTCAGGACCTCCGACTCGTCGATGTAGTCGATCTCGAGCGCCTGCAGGATCTGCGCCTCGGCGAAATGGCCGATCCGGCACTTCGCCATGACGGGAATCGACACGGCCTCCTGGATCTCCTGGATCTTCTCGGGATCGGACATGCGCGCGACGCCGCCGTCGCGGCGGATGTCGGCCGGCACGCGCTCGAGCGCCATGACGGCGACGGCGCCCGCCTCTTCGGCGATCCTCGCCTGCTCGGCGTCGACGACGTCCATGATCACGCCGCCCTTGAGCATCTCGGCGAGACCGCTCTTGACCCGCATCGTCCCGTACTCGGCCATCGACGTGAGTGTAGCCAGGAGCGAGCTGATAGAAGAACACTCGTGGAGCCGTGGTCGCGAGAGCTGGTGGGACGGTTCGACCAGCTCGAGATCGAGAGCGACGTCCTTCGCGACAACCCGCTCGGCGACCCGCACGTCCGCCCGCTCTGGGTCTACCTCCCGCCCGCCTACGAGGCCGAGCCGGACCGCCGCTTCCCCTCGATCTACCTCATCCAGGGCATGACGGGCCAGGTCGACATGTGGTGGAACCGCAGCGCGTTCCGCCCGACCACGCCCGAGCGCATCGACCGGCTGTTCGCCGAGGATGACTGCCCGCCGGCGATCGTCGTGCTCCTCGATGCCTGGACGTCGTACGGCGGGTCGCAGTTCATCGACTCGCCCGGAACCGGCCGCTACGGCGAGTACCTCTGCGACGAGGTCGTGTCGTTCGTCGACGCCCGCTACCGGACGCTTCCGGAGGCCGCGCACCGCGGCCTCACCGGCAAGTCGAGCGGCGGCTACGGCGCGATGGTCGTGCCGATGCTGCAGCCCGACGTCTTCGGCGGTCTCGCGACCCACTCCGGCGACGCCCTGTTCGAGCTCTGTTACCTCCCGGAGTTCCGGGACACGGTGCGCGCGCTCCGCGACGAGTACGACGGCTCGTACGAGCGGTTCTGGGAGGACTTCCGCTCACGCCCGGCGCTGACCAAGAAGTCCGACATCTACCTCCTCAACACGTACGCCATGGCCGCGTGCTACTCGGCGAACGAGGACGGCTCGGTCGATCTCCCGTTCGACGTCGCGACCGGGATGCTGCGCGACGACGTCTGGCAGCGTTGGCTCGCCTGGGATCCCGTGCGGATGGCGCGCCGCCACGCTGACGCGCTCAGGAGCCAGCGCGCGATCTACATCGACGCCGGGACCCGCGACGAGTGGTTCCTCGACCTCGGAGCCGAGGCGTTCCGGCGGGAGCTCGAGGCGCTCGGCATCACCGACGTCTTCTTCGAGCTCTTCGATGCCGGCCACGGCGCGATCGAGTACCGCTACCCGCTCGCGATCCGCTACCTCGCCGAGCGTCTGCAGTAGAGACCCTCGTGGGCGATTTCGCGTGGGACCCGGAGACCTATCTCCGCACCATGCACGAGGAGATTCCGGGCTACGAGGAGCTGCAGGATGCGGTCGCTGCGGCGTCGAGGGGCCGCCGGATCCTCGAGCTCGGCACGGGCACCGGAGAGACCGCGCTGCGCGTGCTCGCGCGGAACCCCCGCGCGCAGTGGACGGGGATCGACGCGAGCGAGGCGATGCTCGAGCACGCGCGTGAGCGGCTTCCGGACGCGGACCTGCGTGTCGCCCGGCTCGAGGATCCGCTCCCGGACGGGCCGTTCGACCTCGCCGTCTCGTGCCTCGCCGTCCACCACCTCGACGGCCCCGCGAAGCGCGACCTCTTCTTCCGCGTCGCCGCCGTTGCCACGTCGTTCGTGCTCGGCGATCTCGTCGTACCCGAGCGGCCCCAGGACGCGGCGATCTTCGTCGACTGGGAAATGGACGTCCCGAGCAGCGTGGCCGAGCAGCTCGAGTGGCTGCGCGAGGCCGGCTTCGACGCCGGGGCGACGTACGTCCGGCCGGACCTCGCGGTCTTCACGGCCGGAATGTGACGTTCGCCTGGCCCGGCGCCGTATTACGCCCAGGATGAAGCGTTTGCTCCTCCCGGCGAGCGCGCTCGTCCTCGTCGTCACCGCCTGCGGCGCCGGCGTCAGGCCGGCGCCGCGGGTGACGGAGGTCAGCAGCTGATCCGGACCGGCCGCCGCGAGGTCACCCTAAAGGGTGAACTTGCTGCGCAAGTTTGCAGGAGGTTCCGGCAGGATCTACTCCCCCTCGCTGCCGATCCGTTCCCGAACGGGTTCCTCAGCGGGCTCGCTGCTCGTGCCGAGAGAGGACGCACGAGATGCCGTCAGCGAAGCGATTGGGGGATCCGGAAATGCGCCACAACCGCCGTGTACTGGTCATCGACGACGACCGGCTCCTGTGCGAGCTCGTGCGCACCACGTTCGAGCTCGAGGGGTTCGCCGTCGACGTCGCGTACGACGTGATCGAGGCCGAGCGCGTACTCGTCGACAAGCGTCCCGACGCGATCCTGCTCGACATCGGGCTGCCGGGGATCGACGGGATCTTCTACCTCGAGCGCCTGCGCGAGACGCCGCACACGCGCACGATCCCGATCGTCGCGATCAGCGGCTCCGAGGAGGCGGGCCGGGCCGCACGAGGCGCGGGCGCCGAGGCGTTCATGCGCAAGCCGTTCAGCCCGCTCGAGCTGCTCGCGCTCGTCACCCCGCTGCTTCCGCGGGTGGGCCTGCAGCTCGTCGACTCTCCCGCCGACGTCGTCGACGTCGCGGACCTGAACCGGCTGATCGAGATCGGACGCCGCCAGCACCAGCTGCTGACCGAGGCCTACGCGCAGACCGTCGCCGTGCTCGCGTCGGCGCTCGAGTCGCGGGACTTCGGCACGAGCCGGCACTCGCGCCGCGTCACGTCGTATGCGACGAGGCTCACGCTCGAGGTGGCGCCCTCCCTGCTCGACGATCCGAGCCTCGAGTGGGGCTTCCTCCTGCACGACGTCGGGAAGATCGGCATCCCCGACCAGATCCTGCTCAAGCCCGGCCGCCTGACGCCGTCCGAGCGCCGGAAGATGCAGGAGCACGCCGAGCTCGGCGAGCGGCTGCTCGCCCACGTGCCGCTCCTCAACCAGGAAGGCGCGCGCGTCATCCGCTCGCATCACGAGCGCTGGGACGGGAACGGGTACCCGGACAGGCTCTCCCAGGAGAGCATCCCGCTCGGCGCGCGGATCTTCGCCGTCGTCGACACGCTCGACGCGATGACCGACGAGCGGCCCTACCGCGCGCCGGTCAGCTGGGACGCGGCCGCGGAGGAGATCCGCCGTTGCCGCGGCAGCCACTTCGACCCGGACGTCGTCGACGGCTTCGAGGCGTGCGAGCCCGACCTCTACCGGCTGCACGCCGCGGAGCTAGCCGCGTAGCTGACGCGCAGGGAGGGCGGCACGGGGGGCCGCCCTCCCTGGGGAGGCTCAGCGACCGTGCTCGGCCCGCCGCAACATGCCCGCGGCGTGCTTCAACGCGCTGGCGTTGACGCAGCTCGGATCGACGGCCTGCAGGTAGGCCCCCGGCGTCCCACCGGACGGAGTGACGTCGATGGCGGCCACGACGGAGCTCGCGGCAGGCAATGTTCCGTAGAAGTAACCCGTAGTGCCGGTGCCGGTCGTGTTGCCGAGCCGGCTCACCGGCACGACGCCGGCGCTGGTGCTGAGGAAGCACTTCTGCAGGAACCCCACGGCCTCAGCTGCGGCCTTCTTCACTTGGCCCTCGTCCTTCTTCAGCGCCGTGAACTGCTTCTTTAGCGCGTTGAACTGCTTGGCGCTCGGGCCGGTCGACTGCTGACTCGCCGGCGAGGCGGCGACGTACATGGCCGCAGCGACCACCGCGACCCCAACGAGCATCAGAAAACGCTTCATTACCCCTCCTGGTTGTCCCCTGCCACGTGCGGGGGGAATGTCTTGACTCAACATCTCCCCCGCGGTCCTGTCAACCCGGGGCTATGCCGACCGAAGCGTCTCTTAGCCTCGTCGGCGATGGTGCGTGAGGAGCTGGCCCGGCTCGTGACCTGGAGCGAGCGTCATCGCCGCTTGCTGGCGCGCGTCCTGATCGCGTTCGGCCTCTCGGTCGTGATCGATCTCTCGTGTGCGGCGCTCATCTGCTCGTTCGAGAGCGGCCTCAAGGGGAGCGACATCCACGGCTTCGGCGATGCGCTCTTCTTCGCGACCGTGCAGATCCTGACCGTGTCGTCCTCGCTGAAGAATCCGGTCACGAGCTCGGGGCAGGTCGTCGACGTGGTCCTCGAGTTCTGGGCGGTCTTCGTCGTGACCGCCGTCGCGGGGTCCTTCGCGTCCTTCTTCATGAGCGGCGACCAGAGGGGTTAGGGTCGCCCCCGTGGCGGTAGAGCTGCGGCCGATGCGAGACGACGAGTTCGCCGTCTGGCTGCCGCGCGTGCGCGACGGCTACGCGCAGGCGATGGTCGAGGAGGGCGGCTTCCCGCCCGAGGGCGCGAGAGAGAAGGCAGCCGCCGACACCGACGCGCTCTTCCCCGGCGGCCGGCCGTCACCGGACCAGCTCGTGCTCGTCATCGAGGCCGACGGCGAGCCGGTCGGCGAGCTCTGGCTCGCGGAGCGCAGGGAGATGACCCAGCCGTGCCTCTTCGTCTACGACATCCACCTCGCGGAGGAATACCGCGGCCGCGGTTACGGCAAGGTCGCGATGCACTTTGCCGAGGAGGAGGCGAGGCGGCGCGGGCTCGACCGCGTCGCGCTCAACGTGTTCGGGCGCAACACCGTCGCGCGCCGCCTCTACCAGTCGCTCGGGTACGAGGAGAACGCCGTCTCGATGAGCAAGACCGTTAGCGCGTCTTCTTCTTGACGGCGCTCCTGGCCCTCCCCGTCGCCTGCTGGGCCTTGCCCTTGAGCGCCTTGCCGACGCCCTTGGCTTCGGTCTTGCCGCTGCCCGTCGAGTAGCCGGCCTCGGCCTTGGCCTTGCCCGCGACCTCGTTCGCCTTCCCTTTCAACCGTTGGGTCCGATCGCCCATTCGTCGTCCTCCTTTCGGGTCTGGAGGAAGAACGGCCGACGGATGGGTCGCGGTTCGCTCTAGGTGGCGATGCCGACCGGGCAGGCGACGCCGGTGCCGCCGAGCCCGCAGTAGCCGTTGGGGTTCTTGGCGAGGTACTGCTGGTGGTAGTCCTCGGCGTAGTAGAACGGCCCCGCCTCGGCGATCTCGGTCGAGATCTCGCCGTAGCCTGCGCGTGCCAGCTCGGCCTGGAAGACGTCGCGCGACGACTCGCCCGCTCTGCGGTCTTCATCTCGCGTCCAATAGATGGCCGAGCGGTACTGCGTGCCGACGTCGTTGCCCTGCCGCATCCCCTCGGTCGGGTCGTGGTTCTCCCAGAAGAGGCGCAGCACGCCGTCGAGCGGCAGGACGGCCGGGTCGAAGACGACGAGCACGACCTCGGCGTGGCCGGTGCGTCCGCTGCAGACCTCCTCGTAGGTCGGGTTCGGCGTGTAGCCGCCCGCGTAGCCGACCGCAGTCGTGTAGACGCCGTCGGCCTGCCAGAAGACGCGCTCGGCGCCCCAGAAGCAGCCCATCCCCACGACGAGCTGCCGCGTGTTGTCCGGAAACGGCGGCTTCAGCGGAGTCCCGAGCACCTCGTGCCGCTCGGGCACGGGCATCGCCGCGTCGCGCCCGGGCAGCGCCTCCTCGGGCGTCACCTGCTCGACCTTCTTCGTGAAGAGGAACATGACCCCAGCTTACGCAGCGGACTCGTCCTCACCGAGCTCCTCGGCCACCGAGCCCTCGAGCTCTTGCTCGGCGCGCCGCTGGAGCTCGGCCTCCTTGCGCCTCGTCCAGAGCACGAACGCGACGAGGATGACCGTCCCGGCGACGCCGAGCGTGATGTCGATGGTCGTGCTGAGGGTTCTCAGCGTGGCCCCGAACTCGTAGTAGAGGACGCCGTAGAGCGTCGCCCAGACGATCCCGCCCGCGGCGTTGAAGATCAGGAAGCGGCCCCATTCCATGTGGTTCGCGCCGGCGAGGAACGCAGCCCACGTGCGCAGGATCGAGACGAAGCGCCCCCAGAAGACGACCTTCCCGCCGTGACGGCGGAAGAGCCAGATCCCGATCTTGAGGCGTCCCTCGTGGAGCCGGATCTTGTGACCGTGCCGCAGGAGCAGCTTCGCGCCCCCGTAGCGACCGATCGAGAAGCCGATGTTGTCGCCGAGGATCGCACCAGCGATCGCGACCGCGACGATCCACCAGATCTCGAGCTTGTGCGTGGAGCCGGCGTACAGGGCAGCCCCGATGAGCGCGGTCTCTCCCGGCACAGGCACGCCGATGCTCTCGATCATCACGAGCAGGAAGACGACGAGGTAGCCGTAGGACGCGAGCCACCCGTCGATCGTGTGCGTGGAGACGATGAACCCGGCCGTCACGGCTACATCCTCACCTGAGGCTCACCCACTGCCGCTACGTTCGAGCGGTGATCGAGGCGCGCGACCTGACGAAGGACTACGGCGAGAAGCGGGCCGTCGACGGGCTGAGCTTCACCGTCCGCCCCGGGATCGTGACGGGCTTCCTCGGCCCCAACGGCTCCGGCAAGTCGACGACGATGCGCTTGATCCTCGGCCTCGATGCGGCGACGCGCGGTGATGTCACGGTGAACGGCCGCCATTACCGCGACCATACGGCGCCGCTGCACGAGGTAGGGGCGCTGCTCGAGGCGCGCTCGGTCCACACGGGGCGCTCGGCGTACAACCACCTGCTCGGGCTCGCGCAGACGCACGGGATCCCCAAGCGCCGCGTCCACGAGCTCATCGATCTCGTCGGCCTGCACGAGGTGGCGCGCAAGCGCAGCGGCCAGTTCTCGCTCGGCATGGGCCAGCGGCTCGGCATCGCGCAGGCGCTGCTCGGCGACCCGAAGACGGTGATGCTCGACGAGCCGGTGAACGGCCTCGACCCTGAGGGGATCCACTGGGTCCGCAACCTCCTCAAGGGCCTCGCGGCCGAGGGCCGCACCGTCTTCGTCTCCTCCCACCTCATGAGCGAGATGGCGCTCACCGCCGACCACCTGATCGTGATCGGGCGCGGCAAGCTGATCGCCGATACGAGCGTGGACGACTTCGTGGCGCGCGCCTCGCAGAAGGTCGTCGTCGTCCGCTCGCCCGAGCTCGAGTCGCTGCGCGACGCCCTCGCCGGTCCCGGCGTCTCGTTCGAGCCGGCCGAGCGCGGGGCGCTCGAGGTCCACGGGCTGACCGCCGAGCAGGTCGGCGAGGCGGCAGCCGGAGCGGGAATCGCCCTGCACGAGCTGACGCCGCAGCAGGCCTCGCTGGAGGAGGCGTTCATGAACCTCACCCGCGACGAGCTCGAGTTCGCCGCCGAGCTGGAGGAAGCGGTCGCATGAGCGCGGTCACTCCGAGCGTGCGGCTCCCGAGGCTCGAGAGCACCGGCCGCGTGGCGTTCCATCGTGTCCTCCTCTCGGAGTGGACGAAGCTCCGCTCGGTGCGGTCGACGGCCTGGTCGCTCGTGGTGGGCTTCCTGCTCACGATCGCGTTCCCGATCATCTTCGCCTTCGTCACCCGCTCTCACTGGGGCTCGATGAGGCCGTCCGAGCGCGCCGGGCGCCATCCGCTCGACATCGCGCTCGCCGGAGTCAACGTCGCGCAACTGGCGATCGCGGTGCTCGGCGTGCTGCTGATCAGCGCGGAGTACTCGACCGGCTCGATCCGCTCGACGTTCACCGCCGTGCCGAAACGGCTGCCGGTGTTGTGGGCGAAGCTCCTCGACTATGCGGTGCTGTCGTTCGTCCTCATGGTGCCCGCCGTGCTCGTGAGCTTCTTCGCGAGCCAGGCGATCCTCACGAGCATTCATCCGCTCCAGATCTCGTTCGCGCACCCCGGCGTCGCGCGGGCGGTGATCGGTGGCGCGGCGTACGTGATGCTCGTCGGGATCTTCGCGCTCGCGATCGGCGCGATCGTCCGGAACACCGCAGGCGGGATCGCGACCTTCGCCGGGATCTTCTTCGTCATCCCGCCGCTGATGAACATCCTGCCGCTGAGCTGGAACAACGCGATCAGCCAGTACCTCCCGAGCAACGCGGGACGGCAGCTCTTCGCGCTGCAGCACGCGGCGCACACGCTGACACCGACCGCCGGCGGCCTCCTCTTCGGCGCCTACTGCGCGGCTGCGGTCGTGATCGCCGCCGTGCTGCTCGTTCGTCGCGACGTGTGATCCGCCACCGGTAGACGCGCCTGCGACCATGGTGTCGTGAGCGCCGACGAATCGCGCACCGCGCGCGTCCTCACCGACGCCGCCGCCCTCGGCTCCGCCGCCGCGAGCGCTTTTGCGAGACGCCTGACCGTCGCGCTGGGCGGCGAGGAGCGCACCCACGTCATCGTCGTTCTCGCCGCGATCCTCGGGCTCAGCGGCGCCGACGCGGCGACGGTGGGCGCGTCGGCAAGCGAGCTCCGTTCCGGCCTGCACATCACGAACACCGACATCGGCCTGCTCGTCGCGGTCAGCTCCCTCGTCGGCGCCTTCGCGACGCTGCCGTTCGGCGTCCTGGCCGACCGCGTGACGCGAACGCGCGTGCTCGGAGCGACGATCGTGCTCTGGGGCGGCGCGATGCTCTGGAGCGCGACGGCCGCGAACTTCGGCGACCTCCTCTGGGCGCGACTCTTCCTCGGTGCGGTCACCGCGTCCGCCGGGCCGATGGTCGCCTCGCTCGTCGGCGACTGGTTCGGCAGCTGGGAGCGCGGGCGGATCTACGGCGTGATCCTCGCGGGCGAGTATCTCGGTGCCGGCGTCGGCTTCGCGGTCACGGGCAACATCGCCGCCCTTTCCTGGCGTGCGGCCTTCGTCATCCTCGCCTTGCCCGCGTTCGCCCTCGCCGTCGTCGTCTGGCGGCTGCGGGAGCCCGAGCGCGGAGGCAAGGGAGTGCTGGCGCACGAGTCGGAGCCGATGCCCGTCGGGGAGCCCGACGAGGCGACGACCGAGACCGATGCGCAGCGGCTCGCGCGCGAGCGCGGCCTCGCCCCGGAGCCCGAGCTCATCATCGATCCGGGCACGGCCCGGCGCATGGGGCTCGTGCGCGCGACCCGCTACGTCCTACGCGTGCGCACGAACGTCGTCCTGATCGCCGCGAGCGCGTGCGGCTATTACTTCCTGGCCGGTCTGCAGACGTTCGGGCTCGAGTTCTCGAAGGAGCAGTACGGCATCGACCAGGCGCTCGCGAGCACGCTCCTGCTCGTGATCGGGGCCGGCGCTCTGGCCGGCGTCCTCTTCGGCGGCACGCTCGGCGACCGGCTGCTCAAGCGCGGGATCCTGAACGCGCGGATCTGGACGCCGGCGGTCGCGGCGGCGCTCACGGTGGTCCTGTTCGTGCCGGCCATCTTCACGCGCGGAGCGGTGACCGCCGTGCCGTACCTCGTCGCGGCGGCGTTCTTCCTCGGCGCTCAGAATCCGCCGCTCGACGCGGCGCGGCTCGACATCATGCCGCCGCTGCTCTGGGGACGCGCCGAGGCCGTGCGGACGCTGCTGCGCTCGCTCGCGATGGCGCTCGCCCCGCTCCTCTTCGGCGCGGTCTCGGACCATGTCTTCGGCGGCGGGCGCTCGGGCCTGCAGTGGACGTTCGCGGTCATGCTCCTGCCGCTCGGCGCGAGCTCGTGGCTGCTGTTCAAGGGCCTGCGGACGTATCCCGCCGACGTCGCGACGGCCGCCGCGAGCGCGGACGATGCGGACGGCTACCCTCAGCCTCGGGATCACTGGGGTCTTTGATGAGCACCGGCAACACGTTCCTCGTCCTCTCCGCCTTCCTCGCCAGCGGCGTCGAGATGGTGGAGGCGCTGACGATCGTCCTCGCGGCCGGGCTCGCGCGCGGCTGGCGCTCCGCGCTGACCGGTCTCGGCGCGGCGACCGTCGCGCTCGCGGTGATCGTGGCGGCGCTCGGGCCGGCGCTCACCGTGATCCCGCTGCAGGCACTGCGCCTCGTCGTCGGTGCGCTCCTGCTCGTCTTCGGCTTGCAGTGGCTGCGCAAGGCGATCCTGCGCGCGAGCGGCTACAAGGCGCTCCACGACGAGGACGCGATCTTCGCGCGGGAGATCGCCGAGGCGCGCACTGCCGCCCACGTCGAGCGCGCGGGCGTCGACTGGTACGGCTTCACGCTCGCCTTCAAGGGCGTCCTGCTCGAAGGCCTCGAGGTGGTGTTCATCGTCCTCACCTTCGGGAGCGCGCAGGGATCCATCCCGCTCGCCGCGGCAGGAGCGGCAGGCGCGCTCGTGCTCGTGGCCGGCGTCGGCATCGCGGTGCGCGCACCGCTCGCGCGGGTTCCGGAGAACGCGATGAAGTTCGCGGTCGGCGTGATGCTCACGACGTTCGGGATCTTCTGGTCGGCCGAAGGCGCAGGCGCGCACTGGCCCGGCTCGGACGCGTCGCTGCTCGGCGTGCTCGCCTTCGTCGTCCTCTCGTCCATCCTCCTCGTGCGGCTGCTGCGGCGCGAGCGGCGTCTTTCGCTGCGGACGGCCGAGGTGCGGGCATGACCTGGTTGCGCCGCTTCGGGATGTTCTGGTGGCAGTTCGTGATCGGCGACGACTGGCTCGTCGCGGTGCTCGTGGGGCTGGCGATCGGCGTGACGGCCGTGCTAGCCGCGGCGAGCGTCGCGGCCTGGTGGCTCCTCCCGCTTGCCGTTCTCGCCGTGCTGTGGCTCTCGCTGCGGCGGGCGATCCGCTCGGCCCGAGCCTGACCGCAAACCGGCCCGCGCCTTCTCACGTAGTTACGTGTTGCGGGACCTAACCCGCCGGCTGCCTGCGGTAGCCGGCCGACGGAAGGCTGGTCTCATGGCGTTTCAACAGGGAGAGACCCACAAGCGCGGCTTTGCCGGCTGGAGCCGAACCCGCTGGCTGGTCGTCGGCGGGATCGTGGTCGCGATCGCGGTCGTCGTCCTCCTCGTCCTCTTCATGGGAGGCGGCGGTTCAGGTGGTGGAGGCGGCGGAGGCTGGGGTTAACGGCTCGCCGTGACTCGGGGCCCGGTGCGACGGCGCGGGGGCGGGGTTCCATCCCGTAGCCGCCGCCCGGCTTTCCCCGTACTCCTCGCAGGAGCGGTCGGACCGTAGCCCTTCACGTGGGCTCGAAACTCCTCACGCCGGCCGGCTTACACGACCTTTGCATTCGCGCGGGCGCAGCGGATCTCCGGACGCCTCCGAAGGTCTAGATTTGGCTGGCTGAGAGGAGCGGGCCCGTAGCTCAGCGGTCAGAGCAGCGGACTCATAATCCGTTGGTCCCTGGTTCGAATCCAGGCGGGCCCACTGCTGCAGCAGGCTCATCGTCGCTTCACTCCGGGCCGCGACGCTGAGGTGCGTGAGTGAGGACCCGTACCGCTGGGACGACCGCGTCGAGGCCTGGGAGGAGGTGGCCACCAGCGAGGCTTTTCTCGCGATCCGTGACCGCATCGTCGAGCTCGCCGGACCGAAGCGCGACGATCTCGTCGTCGATCTCGGCGCGGGCACCGGCCTGCTGGCACTCGCGCTCGCCCCACTCGTCAGCGAGCTCGTCGCCGTGGACATTTCCGACCGGATGCTCGGGCGCCTGGACGACGCAGCCGTTGCCGACGGGATCCACAACGTGCAGATGCTCACCGCCGATCTTCGCCGCCTGCCGCTCGCCGACGAGTCGGCCACGCTCGTCGTCTCGAACTACGCCTTCCATCACCTCGACGACGCGGGCAAGGAGCTCGCGCTCGCCGAGGCGCGGCGCATCCTCCGTCCCGGTGGGCGGCTCGTGATCTGCGACATGATGTTCTCGCTCTCTCTCGACCCACGGGATCGCCGGCTCGTGTGGGAGAAGGTCTTAGCGTTGTTGAAGCGAGGACCTGCGGGCCTCGTCCGCGTGCTGCGCAACGCCGCCCGGGTCGTCGCCGGACGTTGGGAGCAGCCGGCGCCTCCGGGTACGTGGGAGGAGATGCTCCGTGCGCGCGGCTTCGAGGATGTGCGGATCGAGCTCCTCGAGCATGAAGCGGCGGTCGCTGTTGCCCGCCGCCCCGAGCTTCCGACTACGGCAGCTCCAGGGCGCGCCGCCCGAGCAACCTCCAGCGGTAACTGAACAGCGCGTTGCTCCACCGCTCGCGCGCGCCGCTGAGCGGGTTGTTCACGAGAACGAAGCCGCGACCGGCGCCGACGAGCACCACGGCGTGCTCGTCGAGGTTGACCGTGATCTTGCGGCCTGCGGGCGTCAACCAGCTGAGGTACGGGCCCGCCGCGAGCCCGACCCAGGCAAGCACGGGATGCCCGGCGAGGAGTGCGGCGCGGACGGCAGAGACGCTGCGACCGTGGAGGTCGACGAGGTGCACCCCGTAGCGCGCTGCGAGGGCTCTGATCGGCGGCTCGTAGACGCCGAACCCTCCTTCGGTCCCGCCGCCCGCGGGCCTGCCGACGAAGCCGCGCTCCGGGTCTCCCCAGCGGAAGAGCGAGCTGCCGGCGGCAGGCTCGGGGTCGAGCGGACCGCTGCGCGGGAGGCGCCTCTGCAGCTCGAGCTGTCCTGCGCGAACCCGGGCTGCCGCGAGGAGCATCGAGAGCGACGCGGCCTCGCAGTCGTTGTGCAGGACCTGGCGGATCGGCCGGAGCGCGATCGAGCTCGAGATGGGCACGACGCTCAGATCGAGTCGAGACTCGCGGAGCCGCTCCGCACGGGCTATCTCCCTCGACGCCTGGCGATGCGGGATCGCGACGAGGAGACGCGCACGGCCGCGCTGGACCGTCAGCCGCCGCGGCACGCGGAGTCGCGAACGGCTCCCTGGCCGGACCGAACCCAGCGCCTTGCCGGCCGCGAAGACGGTGACGGTCTGTGGCCTCGGCGGCCGGTTGGTCGACGTCGACCGGCCCGCGCCGCCGCAGCCGGCGAGCGCCGCGACGGCAAGCAGAGCTCCGACCCGCCGAGGGACCACCACCGGCCCACGGTAATCCCAGCCGGATGACAACTCGAGGAGCGAGCGCACCGTTGATGGAGTGATGACGCAGCGTCGGTCACACGTCGAGCGGCTGCGCGCCACGGACGGCTACTTCGGGCCCGACAGCCTGGTGCGGCGGCTCGGAAACTCGCCCGTGACGCCGTTCCTCGGCGGCGGCGCTGCCGTGCTGCTCCAGGTGGCGCACCCGCTCGTCGCCGCGGGCGTGGTGGAGCACTCGGGCTACGACCGGAACCTGTGGCGTCGCCTCGTCGGGACGCTGCGGGCGCTCTACCTGATCGCCTTCGGCAGCTGCGAGGAAGCCGAGCAGGCCGGCGCGGTCGTGCAGGCGGTGCACGCGCATGTTCACGGCCGGACGCGCGAAACGCTCGGGCCCTTCCCGGCAGGTACGAGCTACTCCGCCTCCGACCCGGAGCTGATGCTCTGGGTCCACGCCACGCTCGTCCATAGCTCCCTCGCGGCTTATGAGCGATTCGTCGAACGGCTCACGCCGGCGGAGAAGGAGCGCTACCACGACGAGATGAACCTCGTGGCCAGGCTCTTCGGAACGCCGGCGGACGTCCTGCCGCGCACGTACCGGGAGTTCCAGGACTACTTCGCCGCCCAGCTTCGCAGCGAGGTCATCACCGTCACTCCGCCTGCCCGCGCCGTAGCCGAGGTGATTCTCGCGGCGCCGTTTCCCGCACCGGTTCGCCTCCTGGCGCCGGCGCACCGACTTGCGACGGCGCACATCCTCCCGGACCGCCTGCGACGTGAGTACGAGTTGCCGTGGACGACGCTGCGAAGCTTCGCGCTGCCGCTGGCCGGCGCGACCGTTCGCTACGGGACCGCGCCGATCCTCGGCATCGCCGGACGACTTCGGCCCGTCGGCGGCAGGCTCGCTGCGTAGAGCGACTTGCAGGATCCGTTGAGGGTCTGGTGCCTCGACCCGCGCGTCGGGTATCGATTCCCGCAGAATGGCCGCCACGATGAAGGTGTTCCAGCACGAGACGCGTCTTCGCACCACCGGCGGCCTCACGGTCAACGACATCACCGAGGACGTCCAGCGCGCCGTGCGGGAGAGCGGCGTGGTCGACGGCATCGCCTGCATCTACTCGCCGCACACGACGTGCTGCGTACGCGTGAACGAGATGGAGACGGGCTTCCTCGAGGACTTCTGCGACCTGCTCCGCCGGCTCGTGCCGAGCGAGAGCTACTACGCGCACGACGACTGGGACCGCCGCACCGAGAACATCTGCCCCGAGGACATGGACCAGGGCAACGGCCACTCGCACTGCATGGCGATGCTGCTCGGCACCGCCGGCGAGTCGGTTCCGGTGCGAGACGGAGAGCTCCAGCTCGGGACGTGGCAGCGCGTGCTCTTCATCGAGCTCGACCGCGAGCGCGACCGGCGCTGGCTCGTCCAGGTCGTCGGCGCGTAACCGACTAGCTGCCGAGCCCAGCCGCGTCGATCCTGTTCGCGACCGTCTGCGCGACGTTCGTGACGGCGTTGCCGTTGATCGCGCCGCCCTGCTTAGCGAAGAGGATGAACTCGGCCAGATGGCCGCTGGAGAAGACGACGAGGCTCGTGCTGAGCGATGAGTCCTCGGTGATGCTTCCCTGCGCGCCGTCGCCGAGATTGCTCAAGTCGAGCGCTGTCGCTCCCTGCCCCGCGAGCGCGGATGCGTTCTCGAAGTCGGCGAAGAAGTCGGCCTCGTTCGCGGACGGGTACCACTCGATCTCCTGATCGAGCGCGTCGAACTGCCCGGCCGGGAGCATGAAGACGCTGTAGTCCGAGACGGCCGCCGGGTCGCCGACATAGGCCTTGTTCACGGTCGCCTTCCCGAGAAGGTCCGAGGCCTTGAGCGCGAGCACGGTGAGATCCGGGCCTCCGGGCGGCGGGCCCGCCTTGAGCTTCGGCAACTTCACCGGCTTCCCGTGCAGCCGCCCCCGAAGCGCAAGCCGAAGTCGTGCGTCGAGCTTCTTCGCCAGCTCGGGCGCGAGCGCCGTGGCGGCGGACGCGCTCCCGGCCGTGACGATGACGTCGAGGACGTACTTGCCGTCGGCGATCTGCTCGTCGAGCCCCGAGACCGGGGCGATGTTCGAGGCGCTGTAGCTCGTGAGATAGGCGAAGCGCTTGGCCTTGCCGACGGCGGGGACCTTCACCAAGACGTTCGTAACGGAGAAGCTCGGCTGGTTGAGCGCTCCGAGCCGGCCGTCCTCCTTCTGCCAGAAGGCGAGAGCCTTCCTGGCGTCCGCAGGGGTCTTGTACTGCTCGATGCCGGTGCGGATGTCGGTGATGCCCGGCGCGCCGGTGAACGCGTTGCCGTACTCGAGGGCGTAGCCGCCGACGCGCCCGAGCTTCCGGAACGTCCCCGCCGTCGCGTCCGGCGTATGCGAGGCGGCCGAGGCGTTCGAGACCGCGCCCGAGTCGTGCGCGAGCGCGAACGAACGAGCGACCGAGCCGAGCGCCGATTTCGGCAGCGGCCCGAGTGCGAGCTGCACGCGATGCGCGGGCTTCGCCGACGCGGCCGGAACGAGCAGCACTGCGGCCAGCGCCGCGACGAGCAAGGCCTTCCTCACGGTTCTCCTAGTGGCCGTTGATGGAGAAGTGCATGTAGTCCTTCGTGGAGCCGACCCACGAACCTCCCCACCCCCAGCCGATCGAGGCGAAAGCCGCGCGCACGGCGGGGGTGACCATCCCGGGCCGGTGGTCGGAGCGCTTGAGGTACGAGAGCGCGGTCTTGTCGCGCGTCATGCCGCAGCCGACGTAGGGGTTCTCGCGCGGATCGAGGTCGACGGCCTCGCCGTACGCGTGCATCGACCAGTGGTGCGTCGTGGCCGAGCTCGAGCACGGCGACGCCGCGGCGTCGCGGCACTCAAAGGATGCGGTCACGTCGCCGCTCTGGTCGGGATGTGGGCCGTACGTCGACGCAAAAGCGCCGTCGCGGATCGGGAACCGCATCCGGTAGAGCTTCGCGAAGACCGTGGCGAGCGGGCTCGCAACCTTCGCGTTGACGACGATCTGGCCGATGTGCGTCTTGCCGTCGAAGCCGTTGTAGCGGTAGCCCAGGACCCGGAGCTGCGACATCCACACGGGACAGCCGGTGCCACT
>Ga0209810_1002849_pt1 | contig 19512 bp, 21 predicted proteins | sample Coa_R1_7_FD_187159 | JGI IMG/M metagenome (GOLD analysis project Ga0209810, IMG submission 187159) | Surface soil microbial communities from Centralia Pennsylvania, which are recovering from an underground coalmine fire - Coalmine... | ecosystem: Environmental > Terrestrial > Soil > Unclassified... | reverse complement strand
CTTTGACATTCCACTCTTGCTGCAAGGCGAACGCACGCTCGTAAAAGCCGATGGGCAGGACGAGCGGTTCTCCCGCATGCCATAAGAACAGGATCTCATCGGAAATGAACGAGGAGGAGAGGAGCACCTTAAATATCTGCGCCAGCGTTTCTGGATTGATGCGCCTGGTCATAGTCCGGTGAGGAAGATAGCAGTAGCGGCAATTGATGTTACAGAATGGCGTGGCCTGAATGATGACGAGCTGTGTTTTCATCTAAACGTGTACCCCCGTATTCAAGAGAAGCTGTCTTCTACACGCATGGCCGAGGCACCACGTTATCGATAGATAGGTGCACCCTTATATAGAGACGCAAAGATCGCAGCATCATTAAAATGATATGCGAAAAAACTGGCCCTAACGATTATTGTTGGGGAGTAAAAAGGTGAAAGTAATCAAGCTCTGATTCTGCAACTATAGTGTTAGAAGCGGACGAGATCCCGTTCCTCATCATGCCCCAGAAAGAAATTTCATAAATTCAGTGAATGCCTCATCCCATTTTTCCCAGGGGGGATCGTCATCATCCCTATCCTGCTGGCGCTGGGCCTCGTCGCTCTCAGATTCTGACATGCTGGTTGCCGCCGGGTTATCATCTCGCGCGAGATAATGTTTCTCGTGCTGGCGACAGAGCGAAAGAAATGCATCTTTCTTCGATACAGGCACGCCCAGATCGCGCTCTATCATCATACGTGCGCGAATCACGCGCGCTCGCTCTACGATCAATACCTCGCCTTGCCTCTGTATGGAGTCCTGCACTGTTTTGCTCCTTTGCTTTATATGTGCGAACATGTCACCGTTTGTTAAGAAAAGCATGCCACAATAAATGTATCATAATAAGACATAGATGTCTATATTCTGCTGATATTAGAATTTCAGCGCTAATTTCGCTGCATTGCCTGTCTCAGCCCGCTTCACTACTGATTTTATCTCTCACTCGCTCATACACTCATGCCCGATAGCTACTATTCGCTTGCCCGGCATTTTCATACAGACATGCCTGTGACAGCGCTCGGGCACCACAGGGCACACATTGCCTGGTATACTTTGTGTCAGGTTGAAACATTATGGGGTTAGAGATAGGGAGAAACGCAAATTAACCGATACAAAGGAAAAGTACAATGTTACAAATACTGCTGCGCTATCTGGCGCTCCATAGCGATGCCATCATGCAGGTGCTCGGCACTCTGCTCTCTCCATTTATGCCACAAAGTCTGAATGCGTTAAAAAGTGGCAAACGCGCGGAACGGAAGCGGCTCAAAGAAGAGCGAATTCGACGTAGCAATGCGGAGCGAGATCTTCAGAGCTATACGAGTAAGGTGATTGAAGATCCACATATCTCTCAGATACAAATCGTGGGAATGACCCAGCCGTTGAAACTGGAAGATGTCTATGTGCGCCTGCGCATCCATCCAGAGAGCACGCTCAAATTCACCCTCGATCCGAAATTGCGCGAAGCTGAGGAGACGCACGATCCTAACCTGCTTCTGGAGGCTGCACAGAAGTCGCTCGAACAGCTTGTTGATGGTGCCATCGATCCCGATGAGGCTATCCGTGACAACCAGTACTGCGTGATCGTCGGCAATCCAGGAGCGGGCAAAACGACACTGCTGCGCTACCTGACGATCAAGGCCGCGAAAAAAGAGCTTCCGGGCCTGCCCTGTATTCCAATCTACGTGCAGCTCAACACCTTCAAGTCGACCATGCACAGGGATCTGCTGGATCTGATCCTGCGCCAGATCGACGATCATCTTCATGCCTCCGATGTTCAAGCATTGCATGAACTGGTCGGTGAAAAGATGAAGGCCGGGGAGGTTTTGCTGCTTCTGGATGGGTTAGACGAGACGAAAATAGGCGTAGCGGATAAGTCTGCGGATGACACCTACACCTCTATGGTTTCCGCGATTATGAAGCTTGTCAGAATGTATCCGCGACTGCGCATTGTCGTAACGGTGCGCAAGGCGGGCTATCAGCATTATCCCAAGCTGACGGGATTTGTTGAACTGGAAGTGGTGGCATTTCGACCTGAAGACAGTAAGACCTTCATCACGAACTGGTTTAACGCCTATCGCACAACCTCCAGAGAGGAGAAGATCAAGGGCCTGATCTCGCATCTTGAGCGTAATTTGCGTATTCAATCCCTGGTCTCCAACCCCCTGCTACTCTCGCTCATCGCCATCGTCTATGAAGGGCATCTTGAACTGCCTGAGCGGCGGGCCGATTTCTATAAACAATGTATTGAAGTGCTCCAGACCCGCTGGGATGCCAGCCGCGATATTAAACGCCGGCATGAGTTCCCGTTGATGTTCCAGTCGCAGTTGCTCCAGGAGGTAGCCTGGCATTTCCATAATCAGGGGAGGCATTACTTTCCCGTCGATGAACTCTTGCAGGTCATCAGCAAGTTCTTGCCTACCGTCGATATCCCGGCGGATCAGAGCAGGCATGTGCTCGAACAGATCGACATGGAGAACGGATTATTGCGAGAGCAGGCGCACGGCTGGTATGGTTTTTCACACCTCACCTTCCAGGAGTACTTTGTCACGCAGTATATCATCGCCAATAACAGGCAGGAGGAACTGCTGCGACACCTGGGCCATCCCTGGTGGGAGGAGGTCGTGTTGTTATATGTTGGCAGCATCAATGACGCAAGCGGGCTATTGCATCTCCTGCTGGGCCACGATAAGGAGAAGCCTTTGCAGGATGACCTTTTTTTCTCCTATCTGATATTAGCGGGTCGCTGCCTCGCGGAAAAGCCGCGTATTCTTGATCTGTCCCTGCGCGAAGAGATAATTACACGGCTCTTTAAGATCATGCTCACAACCACCTGCTCTCTGACAAGGGAGCAGGTGGCGCATACGCTGGCAAGAATTGGAGGCTCGCGCGTCAATAACCGTCTCCTCGGTTATCTCGCCTCGAACGACGAAAATTTGCTCGCTGTACGCGAGAGCATCGGATGTGCGCTGGGAGCCGCCGGAGAGCGTGGTCTTGCGCCCCGGCTGGCGGATCTGCTCTCGCAGAGGCAAACCGGGCGCTATATCCGTATTATCATTGCACGCGTCCTCGGTGTGCTGGGAGAACGCGGGGTTGCTCCCACACTTCTGCGCCTGCTCGCGGATAAGCAGGAGGATATGTATGTGCAGCAGAGTATCGCGCTGACGCTCGGCTTGCTCGGCGATCAGGACATCGCCGCCGCGCTGGTTCAACTGCTCGATGATACGCGTGCGAATGCACTGGTGCAGCAGAGCATTGTCGTTGCTCTGGGTATTCTCGGCAATCCCGGCGTGGCGCCTGCATTGCAGGACCTGCTTACCGATGTCAGGCTCGACTGGCATGTTCGGGCAAGCGCGGCAAAAGTGCTGGGTCAGTTGGGAAAGCAGGAAGTTATTCCCGTAATGATGGATATACTGCGAGATAATTATGATAATACCTATGTACGCCGGCGGATTGTTACGGCCCTGGGATCCTTTCGGGAGGATGTTATCCCTGCCGGTTATCTGCTAAACCTGCTTTTTGATGACTCTATCAGGGCTGAGGTGCGCTGTAGTATCGCTCAAACGCTGGGCACAATACGCAGGCAGAGCACGGCCCCCGCGCTCTTGAGACTTCTTACAGATACGCAGGTTGAAGCCTGCATGCGCACGAGTGCAGCGATAGCGCTGGGCCATCTGGGGGTTGTAGAGTGCGTGGCGCAGACGTTAAGCGAACTGTGGGCAGATCAGCATCTCGATCAGAACCTCCGCGCCAGCATTGCGGCCGCGCTGGGTATGCTGGGCATGAGCTATGTGGCCCCGGATTTGCTCAGGTTTCTGGTTGATCCCAATATAAATCAGGATATTCTTTTGCATATCGTGCACGCACTGGGCAATCTGAGCGATCACGATACCCTGGATAAACAGGAGATTGCCCACGAACTCGTCGGCTTGCTCGCCTCTGAGAATATTGATCGTTATCGCGGGCAGAATATCGTCAGGCTGCTCTGCGCTTTGGGGGAGAGCGCCATCGTCCCACCTCTGCTCGATCTTCTGTCGGCGACGCGCATTGATCGATCTGTGCGTCAGGGCATTGCGGAGGTGCTGGCGCAACTCGCCTGCGATGAGCGGAGCCTCGCCCGGCTGGCCGCGCTGCTGGAGACCACTGATATCGCCGATGACGTGTTCCGGGCGTTATGGGCGGTGGGCCGGCGCGTGAAGGGAAGGGGTTCTGGATAGATTCATTTGTACTCGTTGCGCTGCCTCTGCTACAATGCCTGTAGAAAGATACTAATCGAGTCCGGACATGTCATCCTGCGCTCCATGTCATCCTGAGTGGAGCGCAGCGCAACGAAGGATCCGCTGGCCGCACACGCAGATCCTGAGCGGCAGCGAAGGATGACATGTCCGAAGAAGAGGAGAGATAGTTAATGAGTGCTATTCACCGCTACGATAAAAGAGAGCAGGGTGAGTTACGCTGGCAGGGGGTCGCGGTGCGCGCCTATGGTCCGCAGAATAGCGGTGCTGACCGCGCCACGCGCCAGATCCTGATCGGCAACGATGAGCACTCGCCCAACTTCCATCTGCGCTACTTCGCCGTGCAGCCCGGGGGCCATACCTCGCTCGACCAGCACGCCCACGATCACGGCGTCTATATCCTGCATGGCCGCGCGCGCCTGCGCCTGGACGATGAGGAACACGAGTTGAACGCGGGCGATGTGGTCTATATCTCCGGCAACGCCGTCCACCAGTTTTTTACGCTCGGCGAGGAGCCTTTCGGCTTCCTCTGCGTTGTGCCGGCGCAAAGGTAGCAGCTATGCGAGTTGTTGAATACCACAGCAATGATGATGTCCGTATTGTGGAGATGCCCGTGCCGGAGATCGGACCGGGTGAACTGCTGGTGAAGTTGCACGCCTGTGGCCTGTGCGCGAGCGACGTGATGGAATGGTACATGCGCCCGCGCGCGCCGCTCTACCCGGGACACGAGCCGGCTGGCGTGGTCGTGGCCGTGGGCGCGGGCGTGCAGCAATTCGCGCCGGGGCAGCGTGTATTTTTTCATCATCATGTCCCCTGTATGGTCTGTCACTTCTGCCAGCGCGGAGCGTTTTCGCAGTGCGCCACGTTTCGCCGCACGCGACTCGATCCCGGCGGCCTGGCCGAGTATGTGCGCGTGCCGGCGCTGAATGTGCAGCTTGACGTGCTGCCGCTGCCCGATGACCTCTCGTTCGAGGCGGCCACGCTGATCGAGCCGCTGGGCTGCTGTGTGCGCGGCATAGAACGGGCGATGATGCAGGCCGGTGATAGTGTGCTCATACTGGGCGCCGGCAGCAACGGGCAAATGCTGGCGCAACTGGCTCGCCTGCGGGGCGCGCTGCGCGTCATCGTTGTTGATCCCATCGCGTACCGGCGCGAGCGTGCACTGGAGATGGGCGCCGATGTCGCGCTCGATCCCGATGTCGCGCCCCTGCTGGAGCAGGTCTACGCCGTGAACGATGGACGCCGGCCCGATATCGTGATCGTCACCCCATCAAAAATAACAGCCATGCAGCAGGGGCTTGAACTGGTGAGTCCGGGGGGAACGGTCCTGCTCTACGCGCCTCCGGCGCCCGAGGAAAAGCTGCCCGTAATGCCCAATCATCTCTTCTTTCAAGAAATCACGCTGCGCACCAGCTATTCCGCCGGGCCTTATGAGACGCGGCAGGCCCTGGAATTGTTGCGCAGCGGGCGGATCCGCGCGGAAACGGTGATTACGCATCGTTTCGCGCTGCAAGATGCTGCCCGGGCATTCGGCCTGGTTGCCCGGCCGGGCAATGCCTTGAAGGCCATCATCCTCGCGGAGCCTTAGGCGCTTATGAAGCTGATAGTGCTGCCAGATGAATATGCGATTTGTCGCCTCGCGCCACACTACGACGTGCCATCCTGGGCGCTGGCACGGAGAACATTCGTGTCCATCACCTGTACCGCTGATGAGCTTTCTATTGTCTGCCCTTTCTCCTCCGTTCCACAGGATATACACTGTGAGCGCGGCTGGCGAGCGATCAAGGTGCAGGGGCCGCTGGACTTCTCGCTCACGGGTATTCTCGCCTCCCTGGCTGTCCCTCTGGCCGAAGGTGGAGTTTCCATCTTCGCCGTCTCAACCTTCGACACCGATTATATTCTGGTGAAAGATGTGCTACGTGCCAGGAAGTTGCTTGAGCAACAGGGGCATAGTTTTATAGGAGCATCGTATGGCAAGTAACGATTACCATTTCATTACGCAGTGGCGGGTGCCGGGCACTATACGCGAGGTGAGCGATATCCTTGGTGATGCCGCTGACCTGGTGCGCTGGTGGCCCTCGGTGTATCTCGACGTAGAGGTGCTGGAGAAAGGCGACGAAAATGGGTTGGGCAAGGTCGTCTCCCTCTATACCAAAGGCTGGCTGCCTTACACTTTGCGCTGGCAATTCCGCGTGACCGATGTACGCGAGGATGGCTTCACGCTGGTGGCGTGGGGCGATTTTGATGGGCGCGGTATCTGGACCTTCAAGCAGGAGGGTGAGTGGGTGGATATGACATACGACTGGAAGATCAGCGCTGAGAAGCCTCTATTGCGCTATGGCTCGTTCCTTATCAAGCCGATCTTCGCCGCCAATCACCGCTGGGCGATGGCGAAGGGCGAGGAGAGCCTGAAGCTGGAACTCGCTCGTCGTCATGCGGATCCACACGAGCGAGCGCCTGTGCCCGCGCCTCCGCCGCCAACAACAACCTCCTCTGTACCGCTGCTGCTGGCAATGGTGGCTATAGTCGCCATTGTAGGGGCTTTCGGCTATATGGTGCGCAGGATACTATCATCCAGAGCCTGAACGAATGCTATAAAGTTGCATCCTCTCATGCTATTTGATCCGTACCTGATGTATAGAGATCATCCCATGTGAAATTTCGTGTTTGTAACGATTGGTATGAGAGCGTGTCTGCTTCTCAGCGTCTTCGCACTCTCTGGCCGGGTACTGGCGCGGCGGATCCGCAGCATCCGTCAAGCGAGCGCCGCAGGCGTGAGCACACGAAGGTGTCGAGAATCAGACACTTACTGAGGAATGGCCGCGCGGCTGCTCCGCGCCGAAGAGGGGAAGTGTTGTTGCGAACAATGCGCGCAGCGTATTGTTCGCAACAACACTCCCCCAAAGGCTCGCGCCGCAGGCGCGAGCAAGCGAGGGTATCGAGAATCAGACACTTACTGAGAGGACGACAATGCATAGCATAACTCATTCTAAAGGCACACAATTGCCGACCAGGGACAGAACGGCGGGCGGCGAGGATCGCCGGAAGGCAGAGCGGCGTTACCGTGTTGAGGCTGTGTTCTGGGTGATTGGCTTCATTATCTATATAATAGGCTGTGTCACTATTCATGGACACCCGCAGCCCTATCCCTTTGAACTGACTACGACTGAAACGGTGCAGGGCTTTCATCTCATGCCCTGGCTGCGTGACGCGCTGGTATTCCCCAGTATCCTTAATAATATTGGCCCTTCTCTGATCGCCATGATTATCTGGGTGGGCTGGATGTTGCTGATGGCTCTGATCTTTCACCTGAGAGGGAGATCGCCCCTGAACTGGATCAAAGCCGCCGTTTTTCTGGCGTTGACCGTTGGCATCTCATATGGCCTGCAAGGAATTACTGAACTGCTGGTGAACAGGCCACGACCAGATCCTCATCACTATCCTATCCATGTATATACGCCCCTCGTACCCTATCCTACCTTTCCTTCGGGCCATACCGAGTTTGATACCCTCTACTACGGGAGCCTGCTGTACCTGAGCTTTACTAAACCCGTGCGCGAGTGGCGCTACCGCTGGCTGCTGATCCCTCTGCAACTGTTCGCCGTGTATGCGCTGCTCACCATTGGCTTTTCACGCATCCTGGAGGGTGATCACTGGCTTCTGGATGTGCTTGGCGGCTACCTTGAGGGCGCTATTTACCTTTTCGTCTTCATTGCCCTGTTTCGCTGGGTGACGGCGAAACTGGCGCAGCGGCAGGCGATGAAGATGCAGCGCGTTTGAAGCCAGATGACGTGCTTATCCGTGATAGCAGTAAGAAGTGATGCGCAGCAAGTTCTGTATCAGGATAGGGGCTGCGCGAACGAGGAGGGAAAAATAGATGGTTATCACTCTGACCGATTTGATAATATGGATTATCCTTGCGATAATTATCGGCGCTATCGGTGAGTTGATCGCGCGTAGAAGAGCGCCCGATGGCATAATTGGTGCCGCCATTGTCGGATTTATTGCTATGTTCATCATCGTTGGCGTACTGCATTTCTCTATCGCGGGCGAACCGCGCCTGGACGGCATTCCCTTGATCAGTTCGATTATTGTGGCTGCGATCCTGGTAGCCCTCTGGAGCGGCCTGGTGTATCGGCGCTACTATCGGCCCTACTATGAGCGCTATTACTATCGCCGCGGCAGCTATGTGCGGCGACCCCGCACGCGCCGTCGCCTCTTCTGGTAGTAAATTTTTCCGATCCCTTTGCCACCGAAGGCAGCTTATCCGTGAGAGGTGGGTGCGGCCGGGGCGGACGGCGTCCGCCCCGGCCGCACCCACCTCTCACGCTTGCGAAGCGCCGCAGGCGCTGAGTAGTCGAGGAAAGATTAGCCCCGGCGGTCTTCGATCTCCCAGATGTGATCGACCACATGCCACGCTATGCGCCGGATCGCGTAGCTGGCGTTCCATCCCCCGGAAACCAGAGGCTCACCGCTGGAGGGCTGACTTAGCACAGCAGCGATCTCTTCTCGCATGGCTCTGAGAGCGTCGCGGTCATTCACATCAAACGGTGGATGTCGCACTCCGATCTTGCGCGCATATACCCGTTCTGCCTCGATGACGTGGCGCCATATTTCGTCGCGGTCACGGCCGCCACCGCGCGGACCTTTGCGCAGTTGCGCCGGTGAGGCCGCGACAACATCATCCAGGAGATCCCATGATGCGCGCAGCAGCGCCACGTGGCGCTGTGCAGTCTGGGCATCGATTGGTCTGGTTTCGGCAGGAGCCAGCACCGAGGGCACTCCCCATGCAGTGTTAACATCACCAGGAAGACGTTCCACCACCACGAGTTCACCAGGGGCAAACTCCAGCCCGGCACGCTGCGCGATCTGGCTATAGCGCACCTCGGTTTCGGTCAATGCCTGTATCGCCGCCGCCTCACTCGTGCGAATGCGGCACCACCCCGGCCACTCCAGCGACCAGGCAATGGCCTTCTTGCCACCCAGTTCGATATAGATATCAGACATATCTAACCGATAAACTCCTGGATTTGCTGTGGTACCGGCTTGCGCATCGCCTTGAAGAAGATCGTAGCCTTGCCGAAGAAGATCAACAGCGCTTGCAGGTAGATGTCGAGTTGCATTTCAACCGGAACGGCGAAACCGCCGCGATCAATGGTCTTTGCCAGGTCCTCATCTGAAAAGGCTGAGACGATGTCCTTCATCTCTTCGTCCAGCGTTGCAAACCAGGACTTGAGCCGCGCGACGCTGCCCTCCAGGCCAGGTTCGGTATTGTGATAGGACCAGTCCTGCTTGAAGGTCTTGAGCGACTGGTTGTAGGAGTATTCGATATCGCCTGATTCGCGCAGCAGCGCACCCAGAGTCATATTCTCTCCGCCAGGACTGAAAGCCAGCTCGTCATCGCTGAGAGTGTCGAGCAGAACTGTGCGCATCTTATGCGTACCTTCGATCCAGGACCATTTTCCCTGCATATAGCTGTTCATATTGTTAGCCTCCCTTTGATGTTTCTATAGAACTTCTGGTCCATATTTTAATCTACCGGCGGCAAAATGACTTGTAAAAACGCGACAATGTGTTATAACAGAAGGGATGCCGCGCCTACAGCGCTCACCAGATATGTATATTCTTTTGTGAAAATGCGCGAAGCGCATTTTCACAAAAGAATATACATATCTGGTGCGGCGAAGCCGCACGAATCGCTAGTGAGGAGGGCGCGGAGAGTCAGACACCCTCTAAAGAGGAAAGTGATGAAGCCATTAGATAACGGGAAGCACAGGGGTATTTTACGGCGCGAGGCGGGTGAGAAGAAATTTCGGCTTGCGCGCTATCTGCCGGCGCAGGATCTGCACTATTTCGTGGATTTCTATTGGAGCGTCACCTGGGATCTGCGGGAACAGGAGCCATATGTGCAGGAGGTGCTGCCGTATCCGAGCGTTCACCTGGTATTTGAGAAGGATCAGACTCGGATCTTCGGCGTGATGACGGGCAGATTCACGCGCCTCCTTGAGAACGCGGGCCGCGCTTTTAGCGTTAAATTCAGGCCAGGAGGCTTTTACCCTTTTGTGAAAAGGCCAGTTTCGGCATTCACCAATGCTACCCTCAGTTGTCGCGATGCCTTCGGCGTGGATGATTGTGCGCTGGAGGAGGCCGTGTTGGCGCGAGAGGACGAGGGCGCTATGCAGGTCGTGGAGGATTTTCTACGCGCGCGGCTGCCAGAGGAAGATGAACACGTTGGGGAGGTCAATCGCATCGTTGATTATATCATCGCGCACCCGGAGATTACCAGGGTTGATGATGTTGTGAGCAGCCTTGATCTCAACAAGCGCGCGCTGCAAAGGCTCTTCAGCCAGTACGTCGGCGTCAGCCCCAAATGGGTAATCAAGCGCTACCGTCTACACGAGGCGGCGGAGCGTCTGGCTGCGGGCGAGGTGATGGATGGGGCGCAGATCGCGCAGGATCTCGGGTATTTTGACCAGGCCCACTTTATCAAAGACTTCAAGGCGATTATTGGCAAGACGCCGGGCGAATATACCCAGGAATTATGAGATTTACTTATCACCATCGGAAATGTCACTACCAGGAATGTCATCCTCTCGTGGCAGCAGCCCAGCCCGGAGTCACGAAGGGGAAGGATCCCCTGCACCCGACACGCAGATCCTTCGCTGCGCTCAGGATGACGTGACGGGCGCCCCGGCGTCAAATAGAGTGCGCAGGTAATCGTTGAGGAAGATGCCCTGCGGATCGAGCGCCGCCCGGACGCGCCGGAAATCATGCCAGCGCGGATAGAGTTCGGCCAGTTCGGCGGCGCTGCGTGTATGCATCTTGCCCCAGTGTGGCCGCCCCTGGTAGCGCTTGAAGATCTCTTCGATGTGCTGGAAATACGATTGATAGGGCATGCCCCGGAACATATGAACTGCGATATAGCATGAGGCGCGCTGGTAGGCTGGACTGAGCCAGATATCATCGGCGTGCACGAAACGGACCTCCACCGGGAAGTTGACGGCGAACTGGTGTTTATCAATGCATTCGCGAATCTCGGTGATGACCGTGCGAGCGTGCTCCTCCGGGATATTGTACTCCATCTCCTGGAAGCGCACCATGCGCGGCGTCGAGAAGAGACGATGGCTGTAGTCGATCTCATCGACGTTGGCGATAGACTCGCCCGAAATAGTGCAGACGGTCTTGCAGAGGCTCGGAACCAGGCGGCTCGCCTCGCAGAGCAGCCAGTAGACGCCGTTTTCCAGCACAATCTTGTTGAATGTGCCCCATAGGCCGCCTGTGCTGGCGGGCGCATCGGTCTCGTTGAGAAATTTGGCCTGTACCGAGTCAGTGTACGGGAACCAGAAGAATTCAAAGTGGCGATTTTCTTGCTTGTACTGCTCCAGGTTAGCCAGGCAATCGCTCAACTTCTTTTGAGAGGCGCGATAGTGCAGGCGCCGCGCCGGAACCACACGCAGCGTAACCTTCGCGATAATCCCCAGCGCGCCCAGCGAGACCTGTGCGGCCTTGAAGATGTCAGGGTTGCGCTCGGGCGAGCACTCCAGGATCTCGCCCGACGCAGTTACCAGCGTCAGGGCTGCCACCTGCGTGGAGAGTGAGCCGAAATTGACGCCGGTGCCATGCGTTCCCGTGCTGATGGCTCCGGCGATGCTCTGTACATCGATATCGCCGAGGTTCTCCTGGGCCAGCCCATGCTTGAGCAGCACTTCACCGATATCTTTGAGCCATGTCCCACCCAGAATCGTCGCTGTCCCGCGCGCTGTGTCGATGGTTTCGATACCTTGCATCTGCTCCAGCGACATCAGGATATCGTCGCTCTGTACCAGCGGCGTAAAGGAGTGCCCGGAGCCAACCACACGCACATGGCGCCCGCCGCGCCCGTACTCTCCTACCATGCGCGCGAGTTCGTCGATGTCGCGCGGCATAACGAACTGGCGTGGCACGCACTGTACCGACCCCGACCAGTTGCTCCAGCGCTCCGCCTGCGCGGCTGCCATAAGCCTTGGTCCTTTCTACCTACTAAGGTTGTATTATCGTGCAAGGTGCCTGGTGAGCAGGAAGGCGCTGAAATCGGCCACGCTCTCAACGTCGCCCTCGTCCAGCATATTGACCATCTGCTTCACGATCAGGCGGCGCGGCTGCCCCGACCTGCCGGGCAGCGTAAAGCCGATAGCGCTGGTCATCTGCGGCTCGCGCTCCCGGCGAATCTCTTCCGCCATCAGTTCGAGCAGGTCCGCCAGGTCCAGTTCGAGCGCCTGGGCTATGCTTTCCAGCACTTTAGCCGATGGATATTTCTGGCCCCGCTCGATCTCGCCAACATAAATCTCCGAAAGGCCGGCCTTATCCCCCAGTTCTTTGATCGTCAAACGCCTGACCTGGCGCTCCTGGCGAATAACCTTGCCTATGATCTCCTGTAAATCTGCCATAAACGGCTGCCTTTCCTATGCTCTGAGCATTGCTGCTTATCGGGGTATGCTAACAGCATATTTTATTCCTTTTAGTATAAGCTATAGGCATGCTATATTCAAGGCACAACAATGTCTTGGAGTGCGCGTCACTTTTGCACCGTTGCCTCTTTCCCCGGCGGCCTCAGCGCCTGCGGCGCTTCGTCCAGGAGGGAAGGAGGTCAGGCGGCGTCCTGCGGACGCCGCCTGACCTCCTTCCCTCCTGGGAGCCACCGCAGGTGGCGATGAGTGAAAAAAAAAGCGATGCGCGATCTCATGCCTTGCAAGTAAAGGAGAAGCAATAGCATGTTTGGTTTGCAATCTCATCATATCAGGATGACCGGGCACTCCGAAGTGCGGCCATCAGTATATATCCCGATGGTCTATGAAAAGATCGCTGCGGAGCCTGTTCAATGGGAGTATCACGTATTGACCGTCGATGCGCGTGAGGCTCCTCTGCCCGATGCCGGGCAGCTTAACGCGTTGGGCAAGGAGGGCTGGGTGCTGGTGAGCCTGCTGGATGAGCGGGCCAGCGGACGAGGAGGACTGGTCTATTACTACTTTGTCCGGCGTGCTGAGGATAGAGGTCAGTAGTTCATACGCACGTACAGACGTTTTGTCATCAGTAAAAGATATATGTTTCGGATACGTTTATCACAACTAAACAGGAGGATTTAACAATGCCATCAAGCTTATATGTGCCAACGGTTCTAGAGAACACGGGGCGGGGCGAGCGCGCCTACGACATCTTCTCGCGCCTGCTCAGAGATCGAATTGTGCTCGTCAACGGGCCAATCGAGGACGCAATGGCTGGTCTCGTAGTCGCTCAGTTGCTCTTTCTGGCCGCTGAGGATAGCAAGCGCGATATCAATATGTATATCAGCTCGCCCGGCGGAGTTATCAATGCTGGCCTGGGCATCTATGACACGATGCGCACCCTGCCGTGCCCCGTCGCGACGACCTGCGTTGGCTATACCGCCAGTTTTGGCACTATCCTGTTGCTGGCTGGCGATAAGGGAAAGCGCTACGCCATGCCGCACGCGCGCATTCACATGCACCAGCCCTGGCAGCAGGGGACCAGCAGCGGGCAGGCGTCGGATATTGATATCCTGGCACGAGAGATGGTACACCTGCGGGAAGAAATCAATGAGATCATTCACCGGCATACCGGTCAGCCGCTCGAACGTATCAGGCGCGATACAGACCGTGACTTCTTCATGAGTGCGGAGGAGGCGAAGGAGTATGGCATTATCGACGAAGTGCTCCCCCATGCCGATAAAGAGCAGATCTGATTCGCTGGCCGTCGCGTGCTCGCGCCTGCGGCGCTCGCCTTTGGATGTTGTGTTGTGGCACAGCCGCTTTGCGACTGTGCCACAACACAACATCCCTCCCTCGCGCGGCTCCGCCGCGCGAACGCCCGCCGGGCGAGGGTGGGTGAATGCACTGGGCATCAGATACCCTCTCAGGAAATGGCTTGCTGGCAGGCGCTATAACAGCAGATGGCGTTTCTGAATGCAAGGCAAGTACAACTAAAGCGGCTCGATACGCACCGAATCCATCTCGAACCACTCGGCCTCGCTCGCAACGGTGCCGAAGCGCAGCTCACCGCGCGGCGTAGCCACAGCGTACTGGTTATCGAGCCAGGCGACGAAACCGAGCGGGCGCACTGGCGGGCGAGGAACGCGCAGCACGGGCGCGTCATCGACCAGGAATAGCGCCTCGTCGGGGCGCCACTCCAATATATACGTGTGCCATTGTGTCATATCGACGGTGAGCAGGGCTTCGCTGGCCCCGCTGAGCCGCTGGAGCCAGCGCGCAGCCGGGCGGGTATTGCCTGTCACCAGTCCCCAGCCGGTTGCCAGCGCCGTAGGGACGACTGCGAGCAGTGCATCCGCGCGCATCGTATGCATGACCTGGGCCTTCCAGCCCCGGCCGGGGATGCCCGGAACGAGCGCCATGTTGGATGGCGGAGATGCGTAGAAGAACCAGACGGCCTCCGGCAGCATCAGGATATCGCCGCGCGGCGAAAATGGATAGTTCCAGAAGCCGAATCCGGCTGTGCCACGCAGGATAGCGCCGCTCTCACCTGTGCTGCCGGGCGTCGCTGCTGGCAGCGATGAGCATGCGCGCACCGTCATGCGCAGCGGTGGCCGCCAGGGAAAGGCCGAGCGTGCCAGCGAGCCATAATCGTCGATCTGCGCATCAGCGTATTCTCCCTGCCTCACCGCCGAAATTGCCATGCGCAGCACCGAATCGGTAACGCAGAGCGTCCCCGATCCGATGCACGTCTGTGTCCAGCGCTGATCTATGGTCTGTATGAAATCGTCAAACATAACTTCTGCCGGGAATATGAGTTAGTGCATGGCCTACGATGAATAAGCTAGTACGATCACTCGTCGTAAGGATCACCTTTGATCAGATGCGCAAACCGCTTCAGGTGCTTTTGCGCCACCACCTTCTCCTCTTCCGACATTATCTCAGATTGGTGCAGCATCAGATTCATGCCTGTCAAATGCCGTCCCAGCTCAATTTCGTCGTGCTGAACCCGCTGCGCAAGCTCCTCAATAGCCAGACCGAGCAGGGAAGCATCGACGTTTTTCATTGCCGGGAGCAGAAAATAGCCAGCGCTGATATGCGTATTCAGGATCTCGCGCGCATCCCTTTCCCACAGGCCGATTACCTTGAAATTGAATGTGGATATGACTTCCCCATCGATGGTTTCCCGTATAGGAGCAGGGACTGAACTGGGGAATGGGCAAAGGGCTGCTGGATAGAGATAACGCCCGCTAATCATGATCGTGCCCCGGTTCGTATCAGGATCATGGCCCTGGTATATTTCTTCGCGGGCGTATTGTAGTATCGTCTCCGTGAAATTGCATAGCAGGCGGCGCGGAAGGTTTTCGTCTTCGCGTTCTGTCTGGAACTCGATAACCATGTACATTGGATCACCTGTATCCACATGATGAGCACGATAGGCGAGTTCAAAATTGTCCGTGTGCTCTATCAATTCGGCTGTATACATTCCCTCCACCTGAGCGCCTGGTAGAGCGAGGTTTACAATTGCCTGGTCAAAATCGTTTACAGGTCTTTCAATGGGTGTGGTTTTGAGTTCTGGTATCTCCACAGATAACGCCTGGTCAACGCGGTACTCGGGTAGCAAGAGTGGAATAATCTCGGCTGCCTGCTCGTGAAAGAGGTTTTTGAGGATGTGCCTGTAAGGTCGTTGACTCTTCATTTATGTGTATTGCTCCCTTCAAACTTCTATAGGCGTGACATCTAAACTGGCTGGGGCCTCCGTCGTGAGGGAGGCCGAATCGGTGGGGAAAGAGGCTCCAGTCTAAATGCCATGCCTGCCACAACATGCCCAGAGTATACCATAGCGATAGAAAAATGCAAATAGATTATGGCGTTGTCTGGTGCTCTCTTTTGCGGGCCGGCAGTTGAATGAGTTCATCCTCCAGGCGTTGCCATACGGCCTGGTCTGCCAGCAGATTATTCGTGGGTTGATTTTTATTGGCGGCATCGATCATTGTGCCGGCGACGAGTTCGCGGAAATGCGCGAAATACTCCTGCTGTTCATCCTGGGAGGGCATCACACAGAGGCCAATCTGCTCAGGAGCATAAAAATCATCCGGCCCGAATGCCAGTGCAATCAGGTCGGCATAGCTCCGAAGGAGGGCAGTGCGCGCCTGGTAGATAAAGTGGTTACGCTCGGCGCTGCAAACAAGAAGGACGCCGGCGACGCGCCCGGCATATAAAATAGGATAGATAGCCACGCTTTTTTCAAATGCTGTACGCGTAAACGGCATGATCGTGTGCTCTTCTTCAAGGTTCTCAATAATGCCGGGACGACAGAACGTAACGACGTGACCGGCCAGCGACTCGGCTCCCAGGAACATCGCCTGCTGCTCCAGGTTGCCGCTCCACGGTGGTGTGCCAAGCCCGACGCTTTCGCGTAAGCTGCGCACCTTATGCTGCGGGCCAGAGGGAGGCATACAGCGCACAACCCAGATCGACATGCCCGCGCGCTCAGGATCGAGCTGGCCGATGGCCTGCTGTAAAATAAGATTGCAGGTTGACCAGTAGCGCAGGTTTTCCGCCGTTTTTGCGCGTGAAGCAAAGACACGAGCGTAAAATTCGGAAGGGATTTCCCCGGGTATCTCGTCCGGTCCGGAATCAGGGAATTCGTCCAGCCCCTTCTCTGCTCTGAGCAGGTTCAACATTTGTTCGCGCTGACGGGGTAGGACGCTGAGGAGGCGGCGCAGATTGTATGGTCGCGGCTCCGATTCCCCATTCACCCAACGAGTGAGCGTAATCGACGTGACATTAAGTTCTTCGACCAGACGCTGTCTTTCCTTGCTGTCGCTGATGATGTCACTTAGCAGCTCACGCCAGCTTTGTGCTTCCTGCATATCATTTGTCCAGCCCGCTAAAGTAGCCATCAATGCACTCCATATGCCTCATCATATCAGTTTGATGTATCAACGTCAACCATTATGTGGAAATTTCGTCTACATATTTCAAATCTTTGCAAATTTTTAATGCTGGTCAGCCACAGTTTCGCTGCATCATACGTAAAGTAAACGGTGGAGAAGGCCCGAATCGCGGGCCTTCTTTAAGATCTGGCTCTGCCAGGAAAGTTGCCAGGATCTATCAGCGCTGCCCCGGGAGTTCGTGATGCAGCGTGGCGACAAGGACGACCAGCACTCCGATGATGAGTACCACTCCTGCCGCAATGCGCACCGAGGCCAGCGCGCCGATGTTGGTCATCAACGCCACGACGACCAGCGTAACGATCACGCCAATCAGAATAATCATATCCCCGACGATAAAATCGTAAATAGCTTTGATAACCTTCATGGGTGCACCTCCTCTTGCTGTGCTGAAGCGATGGTGCTGCTGCTTGCGTGCGCCAGTGCTGCCTGATGCAACTTCTGCTGCTTGAGCCAGGTGATGAGGACAAAGGAGGCGATAAGGTAGAGCGCGACCAGCACAAGGATAAAGGCATCGCTCAGCGGCCATGCGACTCCGAAGCCTTCTCCCGCCCAGAAGGTGCCGAAACTGGTAAGCATAATGCCAACGATAAATTTGAGCGTGTTCTCTGGCACCTGCTTGAGTGGGGCGCGCACGAGCGCCCCCAGGGAGATCACGAGTATACCGGCGATCACGGCCCCGATGGCAGCGGAACTGATGCCGCAGGATTGCGTGCACACGTTCGTGACGGCGCTGCTGCCGAAGGTAATGACGATGAACGCGACCTCAAGTCCCTCCAGCAAAACTGCCTTGTAAGAGAGCGCCACACCGAAGGGCTGCATGCGCGGCGAGATCACCTCTCCTCGTGCTCGCAGTTCGGCCATGCGCTCCTCGAAAATGGCCTCTTCATCGTGTATTGCCTTGAGGCCGCTATAGCGCAGAATCGCCTTTTTGAGCCACTTCAAACCAAAGAGGATCAATAAAATTCCGACGGCAAGACGCAAGATATCGATGGGCACAAAGCGAACCAGAGCGACGCCCAGTGTGGCAACGATAAGGGCAAGTGTCGCGGCGGCTGCGAACGCGCCGGCCAGCGAACTGCGCCAGTTGATAGTCACGCCAACAACCAGTACGATAGTAAAAGCTTCAACAAATTCGACTGCGGAGGCTAGAAATGAAGCCAGAGCAACCGCCCATTGCATGCAGTATTCTCCTCTTCTCCACAAAATAGCGTTGGAGATGCAAATGCTCATTTTCGGGAGCATCGCGCCAGGAACCTGTATGGCTCAGACACCATACCTGTAGGGTTCCTCTGAACATCAATTGTACCACACGCAAGGGGGCACGGTTAGCTCTTTGTGGCGATAATCTGCATCCAGATACGCGGCACTTCGGTCAATCCCAGTTCCGCGCCGGCCTGGTAGACTGCTGCTCCCAACGCTGCTGCACCATAGGAGAGCGGTATGCCTGGCAGAGCGCCTTCGATAAAGAGCCAGTAGTGGCCGATATCGCGCCATGCGTCAAGAGAGATGGGCACGCTGCTGTGGGTAATATCGACGCGACCAAACCCATTCTCTTTGAGCGTCCTGACGTATTCTTCCTGAGTGAGCCACTGCATCGCCATCGCCTTGGATTCGCGCGACAGACGGGCTTCGGGATGCTCTTTCTTCAGCCAGCCCACGGCGCGCCGCGTCCAGAGGCGATAGAAGCGCTCCGTTCCAGGAACATAGGCGCCCTCAAAGAAAGAACTGTTGCAGGCAAAAATACCGCCCGGCGCGAGAATAGCCGCCATCTGCCGAAACGCAGCGGCTTTGTCGGCGACAAGATGGATCGCGTTGCAGAAGAAGGCGGCATCGGCATCATGAACAATGCTCGGAAGATCGTCGGCGTCGCCCTGGATGAAGCTGGTCTCAAGTTTCAGGTCCATCTCATCCATGCCTTTTTGCGCGCGGCGCAGCGCCTCCGCTGACGGATCGACGCCGATGATGCAGGTCCGGGCCAGTTGCCCGAGCCGGGCCATCTCTCTGGCGATCAGCCGCGTAATGGCTCCCGTTCCGCAGGCCATATCCACAATCGTAAGCGGCTTCCTGCTCGCTCTGGACGTTAAGCGGGCCAGCGCGGCCTGGACAAGCTCGCGGTTGACCTGTGTGTAAAATGGATGGGCCGCGAAAGGCTCAAAGGTAAAACGATTCGTTTCCTCTGTTTCGATCAGAGCCATCGGGTATTCTCCTCCTTAACATACTGACTATGCTAAGGGGTTAGAGATGGTTGATCGCCGCCATGTTTCACGAGTTTTCCAGAGAGTGTCTGATTGCCAGCAATATCGCGTGCTCGC
>Ga0209810_1002847_pt1 | contig 19519 bp, 19 predicted proteins | sample Coa_R1_7_FD_187159 | JGI IMG/M metagenome (GOLD analysis project Ga0209810, IMG submission 187159) | Surface soil microbial communities from Centralia Pennsylvania, which are recovering from an underground coalmine fire - Coalmine... | ecosystem: Environmental > Terrestrial > Soil > Unclassified... | reverse complement strand
TGCCGGTAGCCGGCGACGCGACGTTTGCAACGGGTACGCCGCGCGAACCGCGCTGCGTCGTACGCGGCGGCGCGATCTTCGTTCGGAACGACGCGGCCTTCTTGCGCGGCTGCACCGGCGCGGGCGCCGGGACAGGCGTGCGTTTCGCAATGCGCGCTATCGTGACGCGGCGAACGCTCACGATTTCGGTTTCGCTGATGGAATGTCCGAACGGCCACGGCAGCCACCCCGCAAGCAGTAAGTGTAGAAGCAGCGAGATCGCGAACGCGGCGATGAAGACGTTACGCGCGCGCTTCACGCAACCTCACGCGCAAACTCGCCATCGTGCGCTTGCCGCCCCTCGACAGGCTCGGGATGACGAGAGTGGGATGACGAGTGAGGGTGGCTACGCGTCAGCTGTTGGGATCGAACGTAACGCGGAACAAGTAGTCGCCTTGCACGGGTTGGCAGTCGACGATCTTGGGCGCATACGTCGATTGCCGCGCAGCCGCGAGTGCCGCGTTGTCGAGCGACATATTGTTCGCGCTCTGCGCGATCTTCGCATTCACGAGATTTCCGCTGGGACCGATCGTGACTTGCACCGCAACCTGCACCTCGCCGAGGCCGAGTTCGCGCGCGTTTTCCGGATATTCCGCCGTCGCCTGCTGCACGACCGTCGCGTCTTGGTACGGCGTCTTGCACGCGGGCTTGGGCGTCGAAGCCGGCGGTCCGGGCGTTGCCGCTACGGGCGCGGGCGGCGCGGTGCCTTGCCCCGCGGGAGCGCCTTGCTCCGAACCCTGTGCCGGCGGCACGTACTTGGTTTCGGTCGTCGTGGAGCTGCTGCTCTTGCTCGTCGTCTTCGGAACGTTGAGCTTGAGCCGCGGCTGCGGCTGCTGCACTTGCTGCTTGGGCGGCGGCGTCGATTTCGGCGGCGGCGGAGTCGGCGTGGGCGGCGGCGGGGTGGGTGGTTTCACCACGATTTTCTTGGTTACCGACACCTTCTCGACACTCTGTTCTTCGGAGTGTTCTTTCATGCTGGGCAGAATCGGCGCGATGAACAAGTGCGCGAGTATCGAGATGACGAACGCCCAACCCATGAAGTTGGCGACGCGTTCGCCCGTCGTGATGAACGGCGAGGAATCTTTGCTCGGCATCTCTACGTGTTGCTTCCCTCGATCTTATTGGCCAACCCGAATTCCGTGAGATCGACCGATTTCGCCGCGTCCATCACCTGCAGGATCGTGCCGTAGTCGGACTTCGGATCCGCTTTGATGATCACGCTCTTGAACTTGTGCCCGGTGTTGTTTTGAAGATCCGCGAAAGCCGCTTTGGCGTCCTGGATGGACACGACGTTGGAGCCGATTTCGATCTTATTGTCCTTGTCGATGATGACGACGATTTGCGAGGGTTGAACCTTCTCGCGGTTCTTGGCGAGCGGGAGCGGCGGTTCTTTGGTAACCGACGCGAGGATGATGAAGATGATCAGCAGCACCAACAGCACGTCCGTGAACGGCGTGATGTTGATGGTCGACATGACTTCCTCTTCGCCTTGACCTGTTGAAACGGCCACGGATTACTTCAAACCTCCACTCTATGAAGTGACGAACCCGACGTCTTCAAGCCCGGCAATCTTCGCGGCATCGAGGATCTTGATGATGATGCCGTACGGAGCTTTCGCGTCGGCGATGATGTCGACGTGCCGGTTGCCGCGTTTGGCGCGCTCCGTCAGCATCACCCCATAGATGCCGGCTTCGTCGGTTTTTTGACCGTCGACGAAGATGACTCCCTTGTTGTTGACGTCGATTTCGATGTTGTTCTTGTTTTTCTGCGTCAACGGTTGAGAGTTGTTGTTGTTCGGCAGCTCTTTTTCGAAGCCGGGCGGCGTAACGAGGGCCGCGAGAATCATGAAGATGATGAGCAGAACGAGCAACACGTCCGTGAACGGAGTGATGTTGATCTCCGCCATGACTTCCTCGTCTTGCTTTGCGGACAGCAGTCCCACGGCAGCTGCTTGCTACTTGACCGGCTGGTACAGGTCGGTCGGAATCGGCGCACCGGTGTTGTGGAAGTGCAGCATCTCGGCCATCTGATTCGCCGCGACGATCATCTCTTGGTTGTACGACTTGATGCGCGTCTTGAAATAGTTGAAGAACACGACGGCGATGACGGCGATGATGAGACCGGTTGCCGTCGTCACCAGCGCCTCGGAAACGCCGGCGGCGACGACCGCGGGCGTCGAGTTGCCCTTCAGAGCGATGTCGGAGAACGCGCGGATGATGCCGAGCACCGTACCGAACAGACCCACGAACGGCGCGATGACGGCAATCGTGCCGATGATGCCCAAGTTGCGTTCGAGTGAATTGAGATGCTCCATCAGCGCGATGGAGAGCGCGTCGGTGATGTCGGCGCGGTTCTTTTCACCGCGCTGCAGACCGAACTCCAAAATCCGGGGCAGCATCCCGCGCTGCGAGCGGCAGACCTTGATGGCGCCGTCGATGTCGTCGTCGGAGATTTTCGCGCCGATGGCGCGCAGCAGACCTTTGGTATCCCCGTGCTGCGTCGCGAAAAACACGAGCCGCTCGATCACCACCGCGAGACCGACGATGGAAATCAACAGGAGCAGCCACATATCCCAGCCGCCCTGGTGCATCAGATTCATGAAACCGGCAAACACTGTTCTCGACCCCTCCCGTCGCTACGGCTTACGTATTGTGCGCTAGACAGTAGAAAAGAAACCGGGGCCACCCCCGTTTCCGTGAGGGCGGCCATTGGCCCACCCCCGCGAAAAGTCCTCGTATCATACCCGCCGCCGCAGCTATTGCAGAGATTGCTTGATGAAGTTGTCCACCTGCAGCGACAGGGAGAAGTTACCGGCCGCTTGCGCCTCCGCCTTGGCCTTGTTCAAAACGGCGAGCGCCTGCGTTTTGAGCGATGCGTCCTGTTTGCCGCCGACGATGTACTCTCCGGCCAACCCCACGCCTTCGGCGAAGTTCGAAAGCGCGTCGTTCGGGTTGATCGCGAGTGCCTTGTCCGCGTACGCCTTGACCTTAGCATAGTCGTCTTTGGTCGCGGGCGTCTTTTGGTTGGAAAGCAGCGCGCTCTGCTGTAACGCGGCGGCTGCGTACGCTGTGACCTGCACTTGCGGCGAGCCGACTGCAGCCGCTTGTTCGAAGTCCTTCAGCGCTTCGGCATGATTTCCGGCTTGCGCCGCCTGGCTGCCCGACTGTAAATACTGGTTGCCTTCCAGCGTGCCCACCGCGGCATTGGACGGATCGAGCTGCTTGATCACGGCGAGAGTGCGTTGCGCTTGCGCGGTGTTGCCGGTTTTAGTATACGCCGCGTACAGCTGCATCGCGATGGCGAGTTTCGTCTTCGTGTCGGCCTTCGGGTCGTTTTGCACCAGCTGATTCGCGCGGCTGAGATCGGCGGCCGCGGCATTCGCATCACCCGCGTTGAGTTCCGCCGTGCCGAGCGCGTAATACGTGTTGGCGCTGGGTGCTAATGCAACGGCTTTCTTTCCGTACTCCACGGCCTGCGCCGGCGAGACGGAACTCTTCACGGCAGCGAGCGCGTACGATTGCCCCGCCACCTGCTGGAACGTCTTGCTGACCTTCGGGATTTTGTCGAAAGCGGCGGCTGCAGCGGGATAATCCGCCAGGAAGTAGTTCGCCGTTCCCAGTTCCTCGTTGAGCGTCGAATCGCCCGGGCTGGCCTCGAGCGCCTCCTGCGCTTGCGCTTTGGCTTCCTCGTATTTGCCGTGATGAATCAGCGAATCGATGCGCGCGGCCGCACTGCCGGTCAGGACTTCCTCTCCGGACGATGCAACGGAACGCCCCCGGAATTTGAGTGTAAAATCGTAGTAGGCAGTGATGGCCTTCCCGCCGCGGTGCGCCGGACGGTACGTCGAGTTGGCTGCAATGTCGGTTGCGGCGGCGTTGTCGGCGGAGTTGGTGGACCGAATGATGCGGACGACGCGATGCGATCCGTCGGCGTTGACCTGCACCTGGACGACCACGATGCCGGACCCCGCGATAGCCTTGGACGTGGTGCCTTGACGAAGCAGCTTCGCCGGTGTGAATTCCGTGGCGTACTGCGCGCTTGCGGGCAGCGCGAATGCCGCTGCCGCGGTGACCGCGGTCACTCCCGCCACGATGCGAAGAGAACGAATCATCGATTTTTTCCTAACGGCTTGAAGTAGCTTATTTTAAAGAAGAACGAGCAAGGCGGTAGCCTTGTACCGCCGATAAACGTAACTCAAACGGCTTTCGTCGGCCGTTTCGCCCAGCGAGCAGGCTAGAGCCGAGCTCTGAGAATTTTTCCCAAGACGGCGTCGCCCTGCCGGACTCCTTAAGTCGCGAACGTCGCCGCGGGAACCGCGCGCCCTACCGCGCGCGCGACGACTTCGGCTTGGCGCATGAACGCGCCGAACTGCTCGAAGCTCAGCGACTGCTGGCCGTCGGACGCCGCCGCCGACGGGTTCGGGTGAACCTCCACGAGCAATCCGTCCGCTCCTGCGGCCAGCGCTGCCAGCCCCATCGGCGCAACCAGCGCGGCGAGCCCCGTTCCGTGCGAGGGATCGACGATGACCGGCAGGTGCGTCAACGTGCGCAAAAGCGGCACGGCGGAAAGATCCAGCAAATTGCGCGTAGCGTTGTCGAAGGACCGCACGCCGCGCTCGCACAGCACGACGTTCGGATTCCCCGAAACGAGCAGGTACTCCGCCGCCATCAGCCACTCGTGAATCGTCGCGGACAGACCGCGTTTGAGTAAAACCGGTTTGCCGCTTTCACCGACTTCGCGAAGCAAACTGAAGTTTTGCATGTTGCGCGCGCCTATTTGCACCATATCGGCGTGCGCGCAAACCAGCTCGACTTCGCGTGGATCCATGACCTCCGTCACGACGGACAACTCGCAAGCGTCCGCCGCTTCGCGGAGCAGTTTGAGCGCGTCCGCGCCGAGGCCCTGAAAAGCATACGGCGACGTGCGCGGTTTGAAAGCGCCGCCGCGAAGCACGTTCGCGCCGCGCGCCGCGACGGTCTGCGCAGTCGAACGAATTTGCTCGCGCGATTCCACACTGCACGGCCCCGCGCAAATCGCAACCGTTTCGCCGCCGAAAGCCGCGCCGTTCGGAAGCATGACGACGGTGCCGGACGGCTGCGCGTCGCGCCGGGCCAATCGATATGCGTGGGGAAGCGGTGTCAGCCGGTCCAAGTCAAGTCTCCCGATGAGCGCCGCGTGTATATCGGTTCAATTGCGTTAATTCCTTTTCCGTCAGCGGCCGGCTGTGCCCCGGCGGCAAGTCGCCGAGTTTGAGCGGTCCAAAGCGCAAACGCGCCAGCGCCGCCACGGGATGTCCAACGCTCTCGAACATGCGGCGAACCTGGCGGTTCTTGCCTTCGTGAATCGTCAAGTCGACCACGGAAGCATCGCGACGCACGGCAACCACTCGCACGCGAGCGGCCGCCGCTCGAAATTCGCGCAGCAGCACGCCGCTTTGCAGGCGTTTTATTTCCTCGGGCAGCAGACGCCCCGTCACGACCGCGCGATAGATTTTCTCGACCCCGAAGCGCGGGTGCGCGAGCACGTTGGCGAGATCGCCGTCGTTGGTGAAAAGCAGCACGCCGGAAGTGTCGTAGTCCAATCGGCCGACCGGCACGACGCGCGGGATGCCCTTCGGAAGCAGATCCGCGACGGTGCGGCGTCCTTGCGGATCGCGCATCGTGGTCATCACGTTCACCGGCTTGTGCATCAGCAGGTACGTATGCTGCGTTTGCAGCCACACCGGCGTACCGTCCACGTCCACGCGGTCTTCGCGGCCGACCAGCGTGCCGGGTTCGCGCACGGTCTCACCGTTCACGCGCACTTTTCCGCGGGCGATCAGCTCTTCGGCCGCGCGGCGCGACGCGACGCCGGCATGGGCCAAAAACTTCTGCAGCCGCATGCGTTCGCGCATGCGCGGGAGTTCTGCGCGGACGCGCATCAGCACTGCGCCCCATGCCGAATGCACCATGCAAGCATCCGGCAAGTGCGTTATGGTTATTGGTATGATGGCGGATATTGCACGCTTCGTACGGTTTTGTGCCGCATTGATCGCATGCTCTTTCTTCGCGTGTTCCGCGGCGCAGGCCGAAACTCGCGTGTACTCGCTCGCGCACGGCGCAATGCTGGGCGCCTCCAGCACGCGCGCGCAGCTGCGGCAACTGGTCGAAAGCCGGCGCGATCGCGTACTCGCGGCGGCGCGATTGCTGGGGATGAATCACGCGCAGCGTCTGGCGTTGCTGCAGCGCTTGGAAGCCGGCGACGTCGAGCCGACATGGATGCCGCGCCGCTTACCGAGCATGTCCTGGTATCACGCCGGCAAAGTGCAACTGCTCTACGACGTGTATTTGGTTCACCCGGCAAAAGGGTGGATAGTGAACGTCTCTTCCGCCACGGACGGCAACGCTTTCGTGTTCATTCCGCAGCAGTGCGGAAACTTTTCGCTTTTGCCGATGAGCGGCGCGCTCGCGGCGGTCGTGCAAGCGGCTCCCCTTGGACCTTGGGCGCCGGCGTGGAATCTTGCGCCTCCCGAATATTCCGCGCTTGCGTTTCAACCGGAGCTGCCCTCAATCGCGCAACCGGCGAGAAAGCGATTCGCATTCCCCTGGTGGCTGCTGGCGCTCGTGCTTCCGACGCTGCACGGCGGGGGATCTTCACCGAACACGCCCATCGTGCCGCCGCCCAACGGCGGCCCGACGCCCCCGCCGGATACGTATCAGTGCTGGGAAGAGCCGATCCCGATGTGCGACAGCGCAACGCAGGCGCGGCATCGCCGCGCGGGCTTTGCCATTCGCCTGCGCATCCCGTAAATCGCGGCGTACGTTTTAGGACTCATCTCACAAACCCCACCGCCGCATCGTCCGACGGGTGGGGGCGGGGTTTATGAGATGAGATCTAGAGCTCATCTCATAATCCCACGCGCCCAGCGTTTGGAGCGCCGGAATGACGGCTGCTAGAAGACGGGGAGGGCGCATACCCACCGGGTCTGTAACCGAGCCGACGACGACGCAGACGGCGTTCCGCCGCCCAAACCCTTCGGGCGACGGCAGTTTTGGCGCATATCATTGTTGCTGCGGCGGCCACAATGCGCCCTGGCATTGCGTCCGTCCTCGCGCCGCGATCTGCGCCAAAACTGCTCGCCGCGCTGGTGCGTGGGTTTATGAGATGAGCTCTAGTACTTTCCGTTGCCCTCGTCGTAGCCGCGCGAGAGTGAGAGCGCTTCTTTCGTGACGCTCTGCAGGAACTCGTCGTTCGTACGCGTTTGCGCCATCTTGTCGAGAATGAGTTCGGTGATGTCGCCGCTGTTGAGCACGCTCGTAGCGCGGCGCAGCATCCAGATTTTGCGCATTTCGATCTCGCTGAGCAGCAGCTCCTCGTGGCGCGTGCCGGAACGCTTGATGTCGATCGCAGGGAACACGCGCGACTCGGCAAGCTTACGCGTGAGGTTGAGCTCCATGTTGCCCGTGCCTTTGAATTCCTCGAAAATGACGTCGTCCATCTTCGAACCGGTCTCGACCAGAGCCGTTGCGATGATGGTCAGCGAGCCGCCTTCTTCGATTTTGCGTGCCGCGCCGAAGAAGCGCTTGGGTTTGTGCAGCGACGCGGTGTCCAACCCGCCGGAGAGGGTGCGGCCCGAGGTCGGAATGACCTGGTTGTACGCGCGAGCCAGACGCGTGATCGAGTCGAGCAAAATCACGACGTCCTTGCCCAGTTCCACCAAACGTTTGGCGCGTTCCATGGCCAGTTCCGCGACGGCCGTGTGATTTTCGGGGTGCTCGTCGAACGTCGAGGCGATCACCTCGCCGTCGATCGTCCGCTGCATGTCCGTCACTTCTTCCGGGCGCTCGTCGACCAGCAGCGCCATGATGTGCGCTTCCGGATGATTGATGGAGATCGAGTTGGCGATGTTCTTCAGCAGCGTGGTCTTGCCGGCTTTCGGCGGCGAAACGATGAGCGCGCGCTGGCCTTTGCCGATGGGGCAGAAAAGATCGATGACGCGAGTCGAGAGCTGGGTGGCGCGCACCTCGAGCTTGTATCGCTCGTTCGGATAAATCGGCGTGCCTTTTTCGAAGATGCGCCGTCCGCGGACTTGTTCGGTCGGGAATCCGTTGATGCGATCGACGCGGATCAATCCGTAATATTTCTCGCCCTCTTTCGGCCGGCGGACTTGGCCTTCGAGCAGATCGCCGCGCCGCAGTTCGAAGCGCCGGATCTGCGACTGACTCACGTAGATGTCTTCCGGACCGATCACGTACCCGTCGCGCCGCAGGAAGCCGTAGCCTTCCGGCAAGATGTCGAGGACGCCGTTGGCTATCTCGATGCCCGAGCGTTGCGCTTGAATCTCGAGAATGCGCGGGATCAACTCGTCCTTCTTCAGTTTCAGCGGCGAGTCGATCTCGAACTCTTTGGCGATCGCGTTGAGTTCCGCTTTGGTTTTCTCGCCGAGCTGCTCGGCCGTGATCATCGGCGGTCCGGTTTGTTCGACTTGCGGAAACTGCTCGGCGTGCTGTTGTGGGTTGAAGTGGCGGTGACGGCGAGAGCGCCGGCGGCGACCTCCGCCCTGGGACCGGCCACCATCGTTACGATTATCGAATTGCAGTGGACTATCTCTCTCGTAGAGTCGCTTGCGCTGCATGCACGAACACATCCGGCGAGGCTGCCGTGAGGCTCATGACGACGTAAGCGGGGGAATTACTGCGCCGCGGCTTTGCAAACAAGCGTCGCGACGAGGAAACTATAGCATAGGGACCGAGCCTCGACAAGGCGCCAAGGTCTGCGGCCGTTGCCGGAGCTTACGGCGAGAGCCCTCTCGGCCCGGAAACGAACGGGTTGCCGCGTTCGTAGAATCGCAGCCGGCGGTCCGCAGCTTTGGTCAGCCCGATGCGGGCGCTGCGGCCGATAGCGGCCGTTTGGGCGGCTTCACGGCGCCCTGCCGGGCGTGCAAGCCACAGCAGCTCGTGCTCGAGCAAGTGAATGCCGTCGAATGAGGCATTAATGGCGAGCGCCTGACATAACCGGCCCGGGCCGCGCGCCAGATCGCGAATGCGCGTCGTGCCGCGCCGCGCTTCCATGAGCGCCAGCCCTTCGAGTGGTTCGAGCGCGCGCAGCAGCACGGCGGCACCTTCGCCCGCACCTTCGCTGGTCACGTTCACGCAAAACGCCGTGCCGTAAATCTTGTACACGTACGCGTGAAACGCGTCCAAGAACATGGAGGCGTTTCGCCGGCTTGGACCGCGATACGCGTGCGAAGCCGGATCGTCGCGGACGTACGCCTCCGTTTCGACGATCCGGCCCGCGCTTCGTCCGTCCGGGCAGTCGCGGACGAGCACGCATCCGATCAGCGCTTGCGCGAGATCGATCGTCGCTCGCGGCAGTTCGCCGGCGCACAGCCGGCGATATCGCGGCACGCTATGCCGCGACGTGCATCGCTATCTCGCTGCGCGCGCGCGCCGTCAAATCCGATGCCGCGTCGCCCGCGGGCGCAACCTCGTACGCTTGGAATCCGTTGAGCACGCAGCGCAAACGCACGTACGCGACGGTCAGCGGCGCGGGCACGTCGCGATGCTCGCGGAGATCGCTTCGCAGCTGCGCGTCGTCGAGGATGAAGCGAACGCGCTGAACGTTCCGGCTGCGCAAGCTCTCGCCCACCACGGTCAGCGCCGCGTAGCCGACCTCGCGGCCGCGCAATGCCGGGTATCTGCGGACCCGAAACGGAACGCGCAGCACGCGCGCGGAGCCGCCCAGCTGTAAGCGCACGTAGGCGACGCCGCTGCCTTCCTCGTCGGCCGCAAAACCCGTCACCGCATCGACGAAGCCCTTCATGTCCCTATCGTATATCGAACATGTGTTCGAGTCAAGTCTTCATACAGCGCCGCCACGCTTTCCGCTTGCCGCTCGATGCCGTACCGCGCCGCGGCCTCCCGCGCCTTAGCGGCGACCCCCTGGTCGGGCGCGGCCGGAATCTGCGAATAAGATCGCGCGAAATGGGCGGCAGTCGTGGGCAAGAGCATGCCCGCGCCGTCGAGCACTTCCCGCACGGGCGGCGCGTCCGCTGCAATCACGAGCGCGCCCGCCGCGAGCGCCTCGACCAGCACCAGCCCCTGCGTTTCGGTGACGCTCGGAAAAACGAAGGCATCGGCGCTCGCGTAGAGGTCCGGCAGCGCGTCCCGCTCCAGCGCGCCCAGAAACTGCACGCGATCCGATACCCCGCATTCCGCCGCCCGGGCGATCAGGTTGGCGCGCTCCGGACCGTCGCCGGCGATCGCCAGCCGCACCGGAACCGCGGCCAGGCGTACGGATTCGAGCAGCAGCTCGACGTTTTTCTCTTTCGCCAGGCGCGAAACGAACACCAAAAGCCGCTCGTCCTCGCGCAAGCCGAACGAGGCGCGCAGCCGCGCGCTGCGCCTTCCCGAACCGAACCGGCGCAGGTCGATCCCGCTGGGAATTACTTCGACCCGAACGGTTACTCCGAGCTGCAGCAGGTGCTCGCGCATCGATGCGGTGGGGACGATCACCGCGTCGGCGAGATTCGCGAAGCTTCGCGTGAGCGTCGATGCGGCGCGACGCGTGGTATGCGCCTCGAACGGAACGTAGTGCGCGTATTCTTCCAATTGCGTGTGGTACGTGTACACCAGCGGAATGCGCAGACGCCGAGCGTAGCGCACCGCCATCCAACCGGTCACGAACGGCGAGTGGGCGTGCAGGATGTCGAGGCGATTGATGATCGCGTGCCGGTTGCGGCGGCTCACGAGCGGCAACGTGAGACGATACGGCGCGGCCGGGGTGGGAAGCGGCAGCGACGGCATGCGAAACACCGGTTCGTTGCGTTCTTCGTAGCCGGGCACGTGCGGCGCGAAACAATACACCTCGTGTCCCAGCGCGCGCAAACCGCCGGCGAGGCCGTCGACTGAAGCAACGATGCCGTTGACGACGGGATGATACACCTCGGTGAAAAAGCCGGCGCGCATGCGTTGGTCCTTATGCCCGCGTCGAACCCTCACCTCGAAGCAAGGGGAGCGCTCCTCGTTGAAGGACGCACCTCCGGCGCGCTACGACTTTTGGGGTAGCGGCGCAAACGTAAAGACATGGTATAGTGCGCGGGTCACCGAAGCGGTGGCACAGGTAAGCTTCAGGCCGGGCTCCCGCCAGGCCCCGGCAGCGGCAATTTGGCGTTTCCTTCCACTGGAACCCGTCGACCGCAGACCGCCTCTGAACTGATTGCATAGCGCTTGTTGAAGGGCCCGTACGGGGCCCTTAGCCCGCCGTGCATACCAAGGAAAGGAGTTGGGTTGATAGGACGCAGCAGACCCCGCGCGCTTTACCTCTGGGCGATCGTTCTGTCGGCGCTTGCAATCGTAAGCGCCGGTGTGATGAGCCGGCCGCTCCGCGCTGCGGCGGCGGCGCTCGACGCCCGCGCGGCGTTCCACGCGGTCGTGTTCCAATCCGAAGGCACGCAAACCGAACACATCACCTCGGCGCGCACCGTCGGCGAGTTTTTGAAAGAGCGGGGAATCACCGCGGGCCCGCGCGACTACGTGCGCCCGACGGCGGACACCCCGCTCACCGACGGCACCTTCGTGCAATATTCGCCCGCCGTTCCGATCCGGTTGATCACCGCGTACGGCGAGCGTACGGTAATCACGACGGCGGAAGACGTCGGCGCATTGCTGGAAGAGCAGGGCATCCATCTCGGCAACCACGACGTCGTGCGGCCCTCACTGGCCGATCCTATCGTGGCCAACGGAACCGTTCGCATCGCGCGCGTCGTGCAATGGACGACTTCGGAAAAACGCCGCATCGCCGAACGCACGGTTCGCGTCATAGATTTCTCGTTGCCGCCGGGCGCGGTGAAAATCGTGCGCCGCGGCGCGCCCGGCGTCGCGGTCACGATGGTCGACTACATGCAAACGAACGGACGTCTTCACAAACGCGTGTTGGGCACGCGCATGCTGCGCAAACCGCAAACGCGGATCATCGCCGAAGGCGTAGGTACCGCGGGCGCGATCGCCCAGTTTGCGCGCCGCGGCTTGGAAAAAACCTCGTACATCGCTTCGGGCGCGCTCGAAATGATCGCCACCGCCTACACTGCGGGATGCGTCGGTTGTACCGGATACACGGCGAGCGGCTACCGCGCAGGTCACGGCATCGTCGCGGTGGATCCGAGCGTGATTCCGCTCGGCACGCGCTTGTATATTCCGGGTTACGGCTTTGCGATCGCGGGCGATACCGGCGGCGCGATCCACGGCAACCGCATCGATTTAGGCTTCGATACATTGGGCGATGCGCTGCAGTTCGGGCGACGAGCGGTGAAGGTCTACACGCTGCATTAGCCCTAAAGTCTAAGGGTGCACCCAAAAGCGCTGCTGGATCGCTTCGGTTACAGACCGAAAAAGAAGCTCGGACAAAACTTTCTGATGGATGCGGGCATTGCGGCCCGCATCGCGCGTTTGGTCGTCGAAGGCTCGCCCCCCGGCGAGGCTTCCCGCGTGCTCGAGATCGGGCCCGGAACCGGCGCGCTCACGCATGCGCTGCTTGAAAGCGGCGCCGCCGTGACGGCGATCGACGTCGATCGCGACATGATCGGCATCCTGCGTTCCCGCTCGGAGCTCGCAGGCGCGCACATCATCGAAGGGGACGCGCTGCATTTCGATTACGCTTCCTTCGCGCGCGAAGGCCGCTGGCGCGTCGCCGGAAACCTGCCGTACAACATCGCGACGCCGCTGATCATGCGATTCGTGGAGATGCCGCGCGGCCCCGAACGCCTGGTCGTGATGCTCCAGAAAGAAGTCGCCGAGAGACTCGCCGCAAAACCGGGAACGCGCGCGTACGGCAGCTTGAGCGTCGCCGTGCAGTACGCGATGACGATCGACAAGCTCTTCACACTCAAGCCCGGCGCGTTCTATCCTCGCCCCAAAATCGATTCGACGCTCGTGCAATTGACGCGGCGCCCCGCACCCGCGGTACGCGTGACGGACGAACGCCGCTTCCTGCAGGTCGTGCGCGCGGCATTCGCGTACCGCCGAAAAACATTGGCCAACAGCCTGAGTTTGGCATTATCGCTGCCGCGCAGCGCAGTGACGCAAGCTTTGCTGCAGATCGGTCTGGATACGGAGATTCGTGGAGAACAGCTCGGCCTCGACGACTTTGCAAGACTCGCCGGTCACCTTCCCGGCTGACGGCTTTCGCGTATGGCCGACAATCGGCCTCATCCTGTCGGCTTTCGTGCTGCTGCTGGTCGTGATATTCATCGGCTTCTTGGCGTGGATGCTGGCGCATCATGGAGATCAATATTCCGCGTTGCGCGCGTTCGCGGGAACGCCCGGCATCGTAGCGCAAGGCATTGGGGAAATCATCGTCATCGCGTACGTACTGGGGCTTTTGCCGGCGATCGCAGGCGCGCCGCTGCGCCGGATCGGATTCCGTCCGATTTCCGCGCCCGCGTGGGGCGGCATAGTAGTCGGCGCCGTGGCGATGGTGCTGGTCATCACCCCGCTGGCGAGCATTTTGCAGACCGCGCTGCATTTCAAGACTCCCGAGGCGGCGATCGCGATGTACCTGCGGACGACCGGCTGGGAGCGCGTGCTCTTCGTTTTCCTCGGCGTAGTGCTCGCCCCGGTATTCGAGGAATGCGTCTTTCGTCTGCTTCTGTTCAACGCGATGCGCAAATGGTGGGGCTTTTGGCCGGGCGCAATCGTCAGCTCGCTAATTTTCGGCGTCGCGCACGCGCAGGCGCCTTTCGTTCCCGCAATGCTGGCGTCGATTGCCCTGCCGCTCGCGGCCGGCGGAATCATCCTGTGCGCCGTGTATGCCCGAACGAACAACGCCTATGCGAGCATGTTCACGCACGCGTCGTTCAACGCGCTCACGTTGCTTCTGCTGTTGTTCTTTCCGCAACTGGCGAAGTGAGAATCGCGGTTGACGCGTTCAACCTCGAAACGGACCGCCGCGGCATGGGCCGCATCGTTCGGCAGACGCTGCGGCAGATGCAGGCAAACGAATCGGCGGACGTCGTACTCGTCAAGAGAGATTCGCAGCCGGGATCGATAACGCCGCGCGAGTTGCGCGCGCTGCACGCCGACGCGGTCTGGTATCCGTGGAACGCGATGCGGTTTGCGCCGCACGCGCCGGCGATCGTCACGATCAACGATCCGTTTGCCTTCACGTACCCGCACACGAATTTCATCGCGCGCCTGCGCGAGCAGCAGCCGATTCGCCGCGCGGTGCGCGAAGCCGGCTGCATTCTGACGATTTCGCAGTGGAGCGCGCGCGAACTGCAGCGGCTTTTCGGTGTCGCGCAGGATCGCTTGCACGTGGTGCTGCCGGCACCGGACCCGTTTTGGCATCCCGTCACGCCGCCTGCCGCACCGCCGTACGTGCTGTTCGTGGGTGGACCGGACGCGCGCAAGAACACTGCCATGCTGTGCGAGGCTTTCGATGCGGCGTTCCACGAGGGAGGTGCGCAACTCGTCGTCGCGGGCACGCTGAACGCCGCAGATGAAGCGCGTGTTGCAAAGCTGCGTGCGCCGCACCGCCGCGTGGTGCCGTCGGACGAGGAGCTGCGCGAATTGTATTCCGGCGCGCTTGGCGTCGCCGTACCGTCCCTTGCGGAAGGTTTCGGCCTGCCGGTCGTGGAGGCGATGGCGTGCGGCGTCCCCGTGCTGGCTGCCGCCGCAAGTGCGTTGCCGGAAGCCGCAGGGGACGCGGCAGTGTTGTTGCCGCCGCTCGACGTGCGCGCGTGGACGGAAGCATTGCGGCGAATCGTTGAAGACGAGCCGCTGCGGCAAACCTTGCGCGAGCGCGGTTTCGCGCGCGTCGCTCGCATGGATCCGCGCGCGTACGCTATCGCGCTGCTCGAATCTGCTCGACGATTGCGCGCAAGCGCTCGATGAAACGCCCGGGCGCGAACGTTTCCGCATGGCTGCGCAAGCGCTGCCGATCGTAGTTCGCCGCATCGAAATCGCGCAGGCGCCTCGCAAGCGATTCCGCCGCGGGTTCGTCGAAGAACTCGCCGGTCTCGCCCTCGACGACCGTTTCGAGCGCCCCGCCCGCGCGCAGCGCGATCGTCGGTCTTCCGCACGCCGCCGCCTCGAGCGGAAGCAGACCGAAATCTTCTTCGCCCGGCAAAATCGCCGCGCGGGCATTACCGAGCAGTTCGTTCACCCGTTCGTCGGAGACGAAGCCGAGCATCGTCGTCGTCGTTCCCCGCGCCTGCGCGCGCAGCGCGGTTTCGGCGGGTCCGGTGCCGGCGACCAACAGGCGTACGCGCGCCGCGTTCGCCGCGCGGATCGCCACATCGATGCGCTTGTACGCCAAAAGGCGGGACGCGATGAAAAAATAGTCGCCGGAGCCGGAACCGATCGTGAACCGATCGAGATCGACCGGGCAGTGCAGCACGAGTGCTTCGCGTCCGTAATAGCGCTCGATGCGTTGGGCCGCATTGCGCGAGCTCGCCACGAATTGCGTCGGGCGGCGCGCCGCGCGTTTGTCCCATGCGATCAACCGCCGGACGATCGGGCGCGCCAGCGGACTTCCGACGTAGGAATCGTACGCGAACGCGAAGCGGCTCACGGTGTGAATGTAGCAAACGTGCACCGCGTGCCGCGGCACGATAACGCCTTTGGCCCAGGCAGTCGTGGAACTGACGATCGTGTCGTACGCATGAAAGTCGAACGATTCGAAAGCGCCTGGATACAGCGGCGCAAGGTAGCGGAAGTACCGGTTCGCGCCGGGGATTTTCGCCAGGTACGAGGTGCGCACGCGCGAGGGATCCACCAAATCGCCGGTTTGACGCGGATCGTAAAGCGCGGTGTACACCGGGGCATCCGGAAATGCGCGCGCGACGTGCGCGAAAACCCGCTCCGCGCCGCCCCGCTGGTTCAGGTAATCATGGACGAGCGCGACGTTCAATCGCCGGTATTACGGCGTCGGAGTCTGCACGCTTTGCTGCATGCGCGGCAGCACGAGCGCAATCGTCGGGGAACCGAAATAGCGGGCGGCGACGCGCTGCACGTCTGTCGCGCGCGCACCGTTGATCTCCTTGAGCGCGTGCTGCACGAAATCGCCGCTGATCCCGCGTGACGCCGCAACCGCCGCCAGCCAAGCGCGATCCTGCAGCGTCGTGGTATCCTGCAGAAACCGCCCGGCGGCGTACGCCTTGAGTTCGTTCAGGTTCCCGCCCAGTTTCGCGTGCCCGAGCACGTTTACGACGGTAAGCGCCGTCGCAAACGTGCGCGTCGGATCGCCCAGGCCGCCGTCCACGTAGATGACGACGTTTGCCGGACGCGCGTCGAAATTGTAATAAGCGCCGACGCCGCGTTGCAGCGGCGAACGGGTCGCAATCGTCGGCACTTCCGATACGTCGGCGAGCGTGCGCTGCATGAATGCCGTCAGGATCAGCATGGCGCCGAAATCTTTGCTGTCGACCTCGGGCGCGGGATATTGCGCGACGAGCCACGGAACCGAGATGTCGCGCCGCGCGAGCAGTTCGCGCGTATTCGACGGAGGGTTGGGCGTCGCGACCGCTACCGGCGCGGACTTGCCGGCCGGCAAGGCATTCGCGACGGCGGAAAACGCAGCGCTCGGAACGGTATCGAGATTGCCGGCGGCGCTGAGGATTGCATCGCCGCGACGATAGTGCTCGCGATAGAACGCTTGCGCATCGGACGTCCCGAGCACCGCAAGCGTCGCGGGCAAGCCGTAGCGCGGCATTCCGGCCGAATCCGGGTAGAACGCGCGGTTGAGCATGTCGATGCCCACGGTGAGCGGCGAGCGTTCCGCCTGCGCGATTTTCGCGTCGAGCACTTGTCTTGCGGAACCGAGCGTCGACGCGCTGAAATCGGGGCTTGCGAGCGCGCCGGCAAAAAGCTGCAGCAGCGCCGCATAGTTGCTGCTGATGCCGTCGAGATAAAATCTTACGTCGCGGGGTTCGACGGCATACGTAATCTCGCCGCCTTGCGCCGCGATCGCGTCTTCGAGCGATTCGCCGCCTTGCACCGGCGTGCGCAAGATCGACTCCGCCACGAGTGCCGCCAAACCGTTTTCGTTTGCGCCCTGCCGGTCGAGACCGGCCTGCAGCACCAGCGAGGTGCCCGTGAGGTTCGCGGCAGGATCGGGCTGTTCGATGACGTTTACCGGCGCCGTGCGGCCCGCGGTGGGCAACCACGCGAGCAGCAGCGCGATGAAGATCGCGGACAGCACGCGAGTCACGTCGCCGTGCCTTTCTGCCCGGTCGAAATGAGTTGCACGGCGGCCGGACGCTGCAAATACGTGCGCGCCGTTTGTGCCACGTATCCCGGATCGAGCGCTTCAACGGCGTTCAGATACTCGCCGGAACCGGCACCGGGCGCGTAGGCCGCGTTTCCCTCCGCCGCGTACCAGCCCAAATTGTCGGCGCGGCTCATCGGCGTTTGCGTTTGACTCAGCAAATGATAGCGAAATGCGCTGCGTGCCGCAGTAAACGTCTTCTCGTCCATCGGTTTTTTCGTCGCGGCGACCGCGTCGGAAAGCTGCGCGCGCAGTTCGGGCGTGTTCGCGCCGGAGACCACGACGAGGAGCACGCCCGGATTGTGCAGCGTGATGAACTGGCCGCTCACGAACGCATCCGGACGTGCCGCCTGAACCGCTTTCGCGAAGGTGCCGTGGTCGGAATCGAAGAGGTAGTCCGCGATGAAGTCGAGCGCGGTCGCAGCTTTCTGATCCGAGATCGGCGCACCCGCCCAAGCAAGGCCGAACCCTTGCAGCGCGCCGCTCCTGTCCATGCTTCCGGGCGCGTTCGAAAGCGGGGAATCATACGGCGGATCCGCGGACGAACTTGCTGCGGCACCGCGAACGTCGGCGAGAAGCTGCGTGCCTGCGGCGCCGGCGATGCTCAGCACCGCATTGCCCTGACGAAACGCGCGCGCAGCGAACGCTCTGACCTGATCTTCGGGGATGCGCGCGAACGCGCTCGCGCTGTCCGGAATCGGCGCAACATGCGCCGGTCCGGCCGCGAAGAGTTCGGAGAACAATGCGTCCTGCATCACGCGATCCGAATCGAAGCGCCCTTGCGCCGCTGCGATCGCGCAGTCGCGCAGCGCGCTCTTCAGTCCTTCGGACGAAATCGCCGGCGCGAAATATGCGCTGGTGAGCGCCCGAAGCGCCTGCGTTGCATCCCAAAACGGAACGCTCACGCCGACCATGGCGATGTCGGGATACACCGTCAGCGAAAGCGAGCCGCCCATCCGGTTCACCAGCTGCGCAAGCGACGTGCCGTGGGGAGGACTCGAAGCGGCAAGCGCCGCCAGCGCCAGACGCGCGATCCCGGGATAGGCGTTGTTGCTGCCCGCCGAAGGCGCCCGAAACCACAACTCGATGGCCGCAGTAGCTGCGAGCGGATCGCTCGAGACCACGTAGGTACCGCCGCCCGGAAGCGTGCCCGAACTTTCGAACTGCGTGGACGCGGCTGCACGTGAGGGCGCAAATGCAAACAGCGACGTGCACAAACACATCGCTGCCGTGGATAGCCGGAGGCCGGCTTTGCTCACGCCGGTTCCGGCGAAATGTTGGGCGGCAGACGCTTGGGTTGTTCGATACGCGGCTTGCCTTCTTCGACCGCCGCCGCGGCGGCGGGGATCTCGGCGGGTTCCGGCGCGCCGCCTCCGCGGTTGTACGGCCGGCCTTCGAGAATCGCTTTCACTTCGTCCGCCTCGACCGTTTCATATTCGAGCAGCGATGCGACCATGCGTTCCACTTTGTCCCAATTTTCCAGCAACAACTTTCGTCCGCGGTCGTAACAGCTCTCGATGATGCGCCGCACTTCCGCGTCGATTTTCGAGGCAATCTCCTCGGAGTAGTTGCGCTCCTCGCCGAGATCCCGGCCCAAAAACACTTGGTGATTGCCGCGCCCGTACTGGATCGGGCCCAGCGTTTCGGACATGCCGTATTGCGTCACCATGCGGCGTGCGAGTTCGGTGGCTTTTTCGAAGTCGTTGCTCGCGCCCGTCGTCACGTCTTTGAACTTGATTTCCTCGGCCAGACGTCCCCCGAGCGCGCGCGTGATCGTCGCGAGCAGTTCCTCTTTGGTCTGGCTGTGGCGATCGTCTTCGGGAAGCGACCACGTGATGCCCAGCGCCATGCCGCGCGGGATGATCGTGACCTTGTGAATGGGATCGCCTTTGTCGGTCAGGCCGCCGATAATGGCGTGGCCGGACTCGTGATATGCCGTGGTTTCCTTTTCTTTTTGCGACATGACGATCGACTTGCGTTCCGGACCAACCATAACGCGATCGATTGCCTCGTCGCAGTCGTTCATCTCGATGACGGTCTTGTTGCGGCGCGCGGCAAGCAAGGCCGCTTCGTTGAGCAAGTTCTCCAAATCCGCACCGGAGAATCCCGGCGTACGTTTCGCAAGGATTTCCAGCGCGACTTCCTTGGCCAGCGGTTTGTTGCGCGCGTGTACCTCGAGAATCTTTTGACGGCCTTTGACGTCGGCGCGATCCACCACGATTTGGCGATCGAAACGACC
>Ga0209810_1002840_pt1 | contig 19551 bp, 24 predicted proteins | sample Coa_R1_7_FD_187159 | JGI IMG/M metagenome (GOLD analysis project Ga0209810, IMG submission 187159) | Surface soil microbial communities from Centralia Pennsylvania, which are recovering from an underground coalmine fire - Coalmine... | ecosystem: Environmental > Terrestrial > Soil > Unclassified... | reverse complement strand
GGGCGCGAGCCGGCCGTGGGCGTGCCAGGCGCCCATCGCCATCACGCAGACCGCGCCGACGGCGATCACGAGCGCCTGCGCGGCGACGCCGAAGGCGATCGCCCTGTCCGTACCCACACCGGAGGCGATCAGGATCGCGGCACCCGCGCCGGCCTGGGTCGCCGCGCCGGCGGGCGCGATCGGCAGCACCGCAGACGCCGACGACGCACAGAGGAACGCGAGGGCGAGGGCGAAATCGCCGCCGAGGCCGAGCGCGGCGAGCAGCACGTAGACCGCGACCGCCCGCAACGCCCAGGAGGCGGCGACGCCGATCCACGCCCGCGCCGCCTGGTGCGGGGCGGCCGCGTGCTCGCCGATCCAGGCGGCGACGCGGAAGCGCGAGACGATGCGCAGTCGTGCGAGCCGCGGCAGGCCCAGCACGACGCCGGCGGCGCCCAGGCCCGCGACGGCGACGACGATCAGCCCCGCTTCGAGCCAGCCGTTGACGTGGCTGACCCCGGCGGCGATCGACGCCAGCGGCGTCAGGGCGACGCTGTCGAGAAGCCCCATCACGAAGAGCGAGAGCACGATCGCGCCGATGCTGGCGCGGTACTTGCGGCAGCGCCGCAGCACCGCCACCCGCAGCACCTCGTCAAACCGGCCCGGCAGCGCGATGCCGCCGACGCAGGCCGCGCCTCCGGCCGCGGCGAGCGTCAGCATGGCCGGCCGCTGCTCGCTGCGGAAGAGGTGCTGCCAGCCCCAGGCCTTCGCCGCGTACGAGCCGAAGAGGGCCGCGGCCGCGGCGCCGACGAGCCAGAGGTTCGCCTGGTGCAGCGGCCAGCCGGTGCTCGCGAAATGGCGCGCGACGAGCGCGCTGACCGCGAGCGCGGCGAGAGTCAGGACGGTGTTGAGGAGCCGCTTCCGTGTCACGTACGAGAAGACAGGTCGGCATCGACCCCACCGACCTGAACCCCCCTACGTTGTAGCCGACCTGTCGTCACCTTGCGGCAGTAGCCGGTCTGAGAGCCCGCCGAGCGCCCGCGTCAGCTCGCTCGGGATCACCCAGACCTTGTTCGAGTCGCCCTGCGCGATCTGGGGCAGCACCTGGAGGTACTGGTAGGCGAGCAGCTGCGGGTCGGGCCGTCCCTCGTGGATCGCCTCGAACACGGTCTGGATCGCCTTCGACTGGCCCTCCGCGGCGAGGATCGCGGCCTGCTTCTGCCCTTCCGCCTTCAGGATCGCCGACTGCTTCTCGCCCTCCGCCGTCAGGATGGCCGCCTGCTTCACGCCCTCCGCCTGCAGGATCGCGGCCCGCTTCTCCCGCTCGGCGCGAATCTGCTTCTCCATCGTGTCCTTGATCGTGGCGGGCGGGTCGATCGCCTTCAGCTCGACACGGTGGATCCGGATCCCCCACTTTCCCGTCGCGTCGTCGAGGATCCCGCGCAGCTGGTCGTTCACCTGGTCGCGCGAGGTGAGCGTCTGGTCGAGGGTCATCGAGCCGATCACGTTGCGCAGCGTCGTCACCGAGAGCAGGTCGATCGCCTCGAGCGAGTTCGCGATCTCGTAGGTCGCCGCCTTCGCGTCGGTGACCTGGAAGTAGATGACGGTCTCGACGTTCACGACCACGTTGTCCTCGGTGATCACCGGCTGCGGCTGGAAGGAGACGACCTGCTCGCGCAGGTCGACCAGCGGTCGCACGCGGTCGACGAACGGCACGACGAGCGCGAGCCCGGGCGTCAGCGTCCGCGAGTAGCGGCCGAAGCGCTCCACCACCCCGGCCCGCGCCTGCGGAATCACCCGCACGGTCCGCGCGAGCAGGACGAGCACGAAGAACGCGACGATCCCGATCACGATCCAGGCAACCACGAGCGGACCTCCTATTCGACGACGAGAGCTGTCGCGCCCTCGATCTGGACGACGTCGACTGTCTGGCCTTCCTCGAACGACTGGCCGTCGAGGTACGCGCGCGCGCTCCACTCCTCGCCGCCGATCCGCACCCGGCCGCCGGCCGCGTCGATCCGCCGCGTGACGACCGCCCGCCGGCCGACGAGCGCGTCCGTCCCGGTGCGGGAGATCGCCGGCAGGTGGAGGTGGCGGCGCGCGATGGGCCGCAAGAGCCCGAGCGAGGCGAGCGCGGCCACGACGAACACGATCGCGGAGACCAGCCCGCCGGCGAGGTACGCCGCGATCGCCGCGGCAGCCGCCGCCAGCGCGACGGGCCCGAGGAAGAACAGCCCCGGCGTGAGCACCTCGCCGATCGCGAGCAGCACCGCAGCCACGATCCACGCGATGAACACGATTCGACTCTAGATCAGGCTCAGGAGCGCGCGAAGATCGTCGATCCGGTCGGGCCGGTCGGGATAGCGACCGGCGCGGTCGAGCAGGAAGGCCCGCATGCCGATCGCGCCGGCGCCCTCCACGTCGTCGTCGAGGCTGTCGCCGACCATCACCGCCTGCTCCGGCGGGGTGTCGAGCAGCTCGAGCATCCGCCGGAAGATCGTCTCGTGCGGCTTCGTCTTCCCGTGCAGGCGCGAGGTGAGCAGGGCGTCGACCTCGAGCTTGTGGTGGGCGACGAACGCGCCGAGGTCGCGCGCGGTGTTGGAGAGGAGCCCGAGCCGGAGGCCGCGGCGGCGTAGCTCGCCGACCACCGGGAGCACGTCCTCGTACAGCTCGAAGTGCTGCGCGTGCTCCCAGGCTCGCGTCAGCTCGACCGCGGCCGCGTGCGTATCGCCGGTGCCGCCCATGCCTTCGATGATCCGCTGGGTGAACAGCACCCACGTCTCCTCGTCGTGGTCGAGCTCGGGGTGCCGCTCCACCGCCTCGAGGGCGACGCGGCGCGCGTCGTCGTGCCGGGCCGGGTCGAGACGCAGCCCGTAGCGCTCGCCGACCCGCCGGTAGCCCTCCGGCCCCAGCTCCGGCCCCGGCTGCGCGAGCGTGAAGTCGACGTCGAAGACGACGGCCCGGAGCGCCACCCGCCCGAGAATAGACGCTTACTCCGCATCGTTTTGGGTAGTGAAACTTGTGTCGTCAACTGAATGGGAGGATTCATGTCGTACGGCATCCTGCTCCTCCGCGTCGTGGTCGGCGGCACCCTCTTCGCCCACGGCGCGCAGAAGCTCCTCGGCTGGTGGGGCGGCGGCGGCCCGCGCGGCACCGGCGGCTTCTTCGGCAACCTCGGCTTCCGCGCCCCGCTGGCGATGGCCGTCCTGGCGGGCCTCGGCGAGGCCTCGGGCGCGCTCTTCGCGGTCGGGCTGCTGACGCCGCTCGCCGCGCTCGGGATGACGACCGTGATGCTGGTCGCGATCCTGGCCGTCCATCGCGCGAACGGTTTCTTCTCGACCAACGGCGGCTTCGAGTTCCCGCTGGTGCTCGCCGCCGCGGCGGTGGCCGTCGCCGCGACCGGGCCGGGCCGGTTCTCGCTCGACCGCGCGATCGGCTGGGACGGGCGCATCAGCGGGCTCTGGTGGGGTGTCGGCGTCGCCGTGCTCGCGATCGGGATCGCCGCCTTCGTCCTCGGCGCGCTGCGCACGACGCCGGGTCGCGCGGCGGCGCCCGCCGAGAGCGACAGCGAGCACCTGAAGGCGGCGTAGGCTTCCCGCTACGCTTACGCCCTCGGGGTGTGGCGCAGCCTGGTAGCGCGCTCCGTTCGGGTCGGAGAGGTCCCCAGTTCAAATCTGGGCACCCCGATTAGCGGCAGGAGTCCCGCGAGCGGGTGAGCACGCTCGCGGGCGCGTCTGAGCGTGCAGACGGATTCCCGGACGAGTCGCCGCGCCCCTCCGTCCGCACCCGCGACTAGTGTCCGGGTGCCTTCCAGCGGCTCGGCGGGTGCCCGAGTGCCCATAGGCCACAACCGCCACGCGAGGCACCCGCGGGAGGCCCATGACCGCTGAGCGGCTCGACGACGAGCGCGAGTACCTGCTCGCCCTCGGGGAACAGCTGCGCGACCTTCATGCGGAGGTGACGCGGCTCAGCCGCCGGCTGCGGAACGCCCGCACGGCCATCCGCACGCTCGAGAGCGACCTCGTCCGCCTGTGCGACGACGTCGCCGCCCGTGTCGAACGCCTGCGCCGCGGGGCGTCCGACCAGGCACCGAGCTGACCCGCCCCGCTCGCAGCGCGGCGGGTCAGCTCATGTTCTGCTCGCTGTCGAGCACGTCCCGGCGCAGCCGGTCGAGCTCGCTCTCGAAGCCCGCAATCTCCTCCTGAAGCTGCCGGTTGCGCTGGCGCATGCGGCGCAGACGGTCGCTGAAGTCGTCCAGCAGCGACTCGAGCTCACGCGCCTTCTCGCGTACCTCCTGCACGACCCGGTGGTCACCGCTCTCCGTCATGCCAAGCCTCCCGCCACGCCGAGTTCGCATCGTCAGTCGAAGTGGACAGCGGCTCGGTCCCGCCGCGGGTTCGACTCGATGGCGCCTACCGATCCCGGTCGGCGGCAAAACATCAGGTGGCGATGCGATCGGGCCGTCCGCGTTTAGGCAACCCTGCTCGCCGGGAATCTGCAAGCGTCGTCGGAGCCCGCCGCGCGCCGCCCGTCCGCGCCCCCTCCGATTCGCCGCGTGAACCGGGCATCGATCGGGAGGTACATGCGCTGGTGGAGCTGCTCCTCCGGGCACCGGCGACGTCCGACGTGGCGGACGCGCTCGAGGCGCTGGACGACATCCTCGGCCTCGACCGCGACGGCGCGATCGACCTGCCGCCGTCCCTCACCCGGCTCCTGCTTCAGCTGTCGGAAGCGTTGACGGTGACGCCGCCGGCGACGAACGGCCACCTGCCGCGCCCGTTCGCCGTCGCGACGGAACGTCTGAGCGAGACGTGCTACGTCGTCGCCGTCGGCGGCGAGGTCGACATGTACACGGCTCCGGCCGTCGACCGCGAGCTCGAAGGCGCGGTCGGCGCGGGGGCGCGGACGTTGATCGTCGACCTCGGCGCCGCCACCTTCGTCGACTCGACGTTCCTCGGCGTCCTCCTCCGCTGGCTCGGCCGCCTGCGCGAGCACGGCGGCGAGCTCGGCGTCGTCTGCTCCGACCCGAACCTGCGCAAGATCTTCGAGATCACCGGTCTCGACCGCATGCTCACGATCCGCGAGCGTCCACGGGTCGATCTGTGAGCAGGAAGTCCTCGACCGCGCGGGCGCAGGCGTCGGGTCGCTCGCCGATCAGCAGATGCCCGCAGTCGGCGATCACCCGCACCGGCGCGCGGAGGCGTCGCGCGTATTCGAAGCCGTCCTCCAGCGGCACCTGCCGGTCGCGGGCGCCCCAGAGGACGAGAACCTGGCAGCGGACGCGCTCGAGCTCGCGGCGCGGGTCGTCGGCCACCAGGGCGAGGCCTGCGCCGAGCGCGTCGGTGTGCAGCGGCGACGCGCGCAGGAAGCCGTGCACGGCGCGGCGGCTGAGCGCGTCGCTGTTCGACACCTCGAGCAGCCCGAACGCGAGCCGGCGGAGGAGCGGCGACCGCGCGATCCGCTCCGTCTGCCGGCTCGCGACCCGCCCGGGCCTGACGATCCCGACGGCCGTGATGAAGGCCTCCGAGAGCCGCGTCGAGCTCGAGATGCCGGCGGCAGCCGCGAGGACGAGCCGGCGCACGAGGTCGGGCCTCCGCGCCGCCAGCCGGAGGGCCACCACCCCGCCGAGCGAGTGGCCGAGCACGTCGACCGGCGCGGCCTCCTCCGCCTCGCAGAGGCCGGCGAGGACGTCGGCATAGGGCGCCAGCGTCCGGGAGACAGGCAGCGGGGACGAGGCGCCGTGGCCCGGCAGGTCGGGAATCAGCAGGCGCCGGCCGCCGAGGCGCGGGGCGAGCTCGGCGAAGTTCCAGGCCGCCCCGGCGTAGCCGTGGACGAGGAGCAGCGGCGGCCCGTCCCCGCCGACGAAGTACCGCAGCCTCACCCCTCGCCGCTCGTGCCATCGCTCCGCGAGCCCCTCGAGCAGCGACGGAGGTGTCGCATCCGTCACGGCGATCGATTATCGTGAAACCCATGAGCTCCGCTGCGACAGGGGAGGGCGCGTGAAGCCCCCTGTCCTGTGCCAAGAGGGAGCCGAGGACCCGGCCCGCCTGCGCGACGTGCGCGGCGGGCTTTTTCGTAGCTGAGGCGGAACGAGCGACGAGAGGAGCGAGATGGCCAACCACCTGACACCGGAGGAGCTGTCGAAGGAGGTCGGGCTCGACCGCGACGAGGTGATCCGTATCTGCGTGGAGGAGCACGTCCCGATCTACCACGGCAAGATCGACAAGACGCTCTTCTCCAGCGTCGTCAGCGCGTCCCGCGCCGCGCGCGCCTGACTCGAAGGCGCGCGCAAGCCTCAACGGGGCGCCTCGAGCGCCCCGTCTCGTCTCCGCTGTCCATCGACCGAAGCCGTCCGCTCACCGAGCGAGTGACCACGTTCTTGGCGGACATGCCGATACTGAGATCGTGGCAGAGCGAATCGGGCTCGCCGTCGTTTCGGCATTCGGGCTGACAATGGCAGCCACTTTCCTGTGGAGGCGGCAACCCACGTCACATGCGATCGCTCGTCAGTCGATCGCGGTCGCAGTCCTCTCTCTGGTTCTCGTCCTGTTCCTGCTTGTGGCCGCGCTTACTCTCTACGGCTGGGCGATCAGCCCACTTACCTGACAAGTTCTACCCGCGTAACCCGAGAACTTGGTTCGTCAAAGACGAACCAAGTTCAGAAGGCGAAGAAGTCGACAAGACGCTCTTCCAGGGCACTGGGCGCGTTGCCGGGGCGGCGCTGACGGCCGGAAGCGGCCCGTCTACTTGACGGCCGCGCGCTTGCGTGCGGCCGGCTTCGCGCCGCTCGCCTTGGCGGACGCCTTGCCGCCGCCCGCGGACGACTTCGCCGCCGCGACCGAGGCGCGAAGCGCCTCCATCAGGTCGACCACCGGCGCCGGCTCGGCCTCCTCGACCGGGATGGCGATCTCCGCGCCCTCCGCCTTCGCCTCGAGCAGCTGGCGCAGCGAGGCGCGGTAGTCGCTTCGGAGCGCCTCGGGCTCGAACGGGCCCTGCAGCGAGGCGATGATCTGCTTCGCGAGGTCGAGCTCCGGCTTCTTCACGTCGGCTGATCCGACCGCCTCATCGATCTCCGCGTGGTCCTTCACGTCCTCGTGGATGAACAGCGTCTCGAGCGCGAGCGCCTCGCCCATCGGCCGGATCAGGCAGAGCTTCTCCTTGCCGGCGAGCACGAACCGGCCGAGCGCCGCGACGCCGCTCGACTTCATCGCCTCGAGCAGGAGCGCATACGGCCGCCGCTGCGCCTCCGCGCCGGCCGGGACGAGGAAGTAGGTGCGGTCGAAGTAGATCGGGTCGACCTCGTCGAGCTGCACGAACCGGCCGATGTCGATCGAGCGCGACGTGTCGTGCTGCTCGATCGCCTCGAGCTCGGCGTCCTCGACGACCACAAACTGTCCCTTCGCGACCTCCCAGCCGCGGACGATCTCGTCGGCATCCACCTCGCGGTCGTGGACCGGGCACCAGCGCTTCTGCCGGATCGGCGTCCCGCACTCCCGATGCAGCTGCCGGAACGAGACGTCCGACTGGCGCGCAGCCGGCTTCGTCGCGGGCGCGAGCCCGACGGGGATGGTGACGAGGCCGAAGCTGATCGATCCGTTCCAGGTTGTCCGCATGGCAGGTGAATGGTACGGGACGACGTGTCTTCGCGGCCCGTCCGCGTCCTCCTGCCCCGAAACTGTTTCGCGGACACGTCCGCGAAACAGTTTCCGTTCGTCGACCTAGAGGATCCTTCTCGCGCCGACGTAGTCGCCCATGCGCGACGCGAGGCTCGAGATCTGCACGAACGCACCTGTATGCGGCGCCTCGATGAACTGCCCGCCGCCGATGTACAGCCCCACGTGGCCGAGGCCGTCGAAGAAGACGAGGTCTCCCGGCTGCAGCTCGTCGACCGACACGGGTACGCCGTAGTTCCACTGCGCGTAGCTCGAATGCGGCAGCGAGACGCCGACCTGCGCGTACGCCCACATGACGAGGCCCGAGCAGTCGAAGCCGCCCGGCGCCGCGCCCCCCCACACGTACGGGGTGCCCACCTCCTGCATCGCGATCCCGACCACGCCGCCGTACTTCGACGGCGGAGCGACGACGGTGTCCTGTCCGGGCGCCGACGCCGTGACGCCGACGATCGTCTGCTGCTGTTGCTGCTGCTCCTGCGCGCGCTGCTGCGCGAGCCGCGCCTCGGCGGCCGCCTCGAGCTGCCGCTGCCGCGCGGCCTCCGCGGCCCGCAGCTGCGCGATCTGGTTCCTGATCGACGACAGCAGCTGGCGTTGCTCCGCGAGCTTCGACTCGATCTCACGCCGCTTTGCCGCGCGCTCGGAGACGATCCGCTGTTGCAGCTCCCGAGCGTTTTGCAACCGGCCGACGCTCGCCGCCACCTGCGCGCGCGCCACGCGCACCTCGTCGAGGACCGCGCTGTCCTGTCTCGTCACGCTCTTCTCGGTGTCCAGCCGGTTGATCATGTCGTCGAGGCTGCGCGCGCCGAGGATCACCTCGAGCGTCGACTGCGTGTCGCCGCCGCTGTACAGCGTCACGAGGCGCTTCGCGATGATGCGCTGGCTCATGCGCAGGTTCTGCTTCGCGATGCGCAGCTCGTGCCGGTTCGTGCGCAGATCGCGCTCGATGCCGCTCAAGCGATAGGTCGCGTACTGGTACTGCGCGATCGCGGTCTCCAGCGAGGTGCCGAGCTGCTGCACCTCGGCCATCACCTGCTGCGCTTGCTGCTGCTTCGACCCGATCGAGGGGTCGGCAAATGCCGGAACTGCTGCCACCAAGGCCAAGCAGATTCCCGCGAGAACGTACGGCGCCTGTCCCTTCCTACTGATAACGACCCCTTTGCCGGGGCCGGGACGGGCGCACCGGGAGGGGCCGGTACGTCACGAGTTCGGGAGGCTACCACCCTTTCCGGACGACCGTCAACCGAAGCCTCTCGGAAACCGCCGCAAAACATCGTCATTTCTGCATCAAGGCTGCAACTCCTGCGCCGGGACTGTGGTACGGTCCGCGACCGTGCTCGGGCAGGCACACAGGTCCGGGCCGCGCCTGCTCTTCGTGCTGGCAGCGGCCACGGCGGTGCTCGCGGCTCCGGCCGTCGGCGGCGCCGGCTCCTCCCCCTCCCTCTCGTCCCTTCGCTCCCAGGACGCCGCGCTCGCCGCGAAGAAGCGAAGCGCCGTCCTCGGCCTCTACGCGCTCGACGCACAGCTCTCCACCGCTCGCGCGAGGCTGTCCGGTCTCCAGGCGCAGCTGCGATCCCTGCGCGCGCAGCGCGCGGTGCTGCGCGAGGTGCTCGGCATCGCCCGCCGGGACACGCGCCGCGCGCAGGCGCATCTCGCACAGCGTCTACGGATGCTCTACGAGCAGGGAAGCGTCGAGCCGCTCGAGATCGTGTTCGGCGCGAAGAGCCTCGACGAGGCGCTCACCAGCCTCGACAACCTGCAAGGCGTCGCGGCCCAGGACAAGGCGACCCTGCGCACGGTGACGGACGCGCGCAGCGAGTACACGCAGGCCTCGTCACGTCTCGCGGGCGACACGGCCCGGGTCGCCGCCGAGACGGATGCCGCCGCTGCCGCCGCCGCGTCGCTCGAGCAGGCGCGCTCGGAGCGGAGCGCGTACGTCGCGTCGCTCGTCGCCGAGCGCCGGCTGACCGACCGGCGGCTGGCGGCGGTGGTGGCTCGCGCGCACGAAGCCGAGACCCGCAGCGCGGCGCTGGCGCGCGTGAGGGTCGCTGCCGCCGCGTCTGCCGTCCCGACGAACGCGGTCAGCGCGACGCCGGTCGCCGCGCAGGACGGGCGAACGATCGCGGTCGTCGCGACCGGCTACTCGCTCGGGGGCACCACCTCCACCGGCCTCCCCGTCGGCTGGGGCGTCGCCGCGGTGGATCCGTCGGTGATCCCGCTCGGCACGCACATCACCGTCCCGGGTTACGGCGACGCGGTCGCGGCCGACACGGGGGGCGCGGTCGTCGGCGACCGGATCGACCTCTGGTTCCCGTCGGCGGCGCAGGCAAGCGCCTGGGGACGGCGCGTCGTGACGATCGTCCTGCGCTGAGTGATCCGGGCCGAGCCCCGGTAGACTGGCCGGCCCAGGGGCCGGAGTTGAGCGACACCGCCGACACCACGACGCCGAGCGTCGACCCGCGCGTGCTGCTGGTCGACGACCACGACCTGTTCCGCACCGGGCTTCGCAACCTGCTCGAAGAACAAGGGGTGCACGTCGTCGGCGAGGCCGACAACGGCACCGACGCCCTGCGGCTGGTGCGCGAGGTCGCCCCGGACGTCGTCGTCATGGATCTCAACATGCCGGGCATCAGCGGCGTCGAGGCGACGCGGCAGATCTCGATGATCGCTCCGCTCACGCGCGTGCTCGTGTTGACAATCTCGGATCAGGATGCCGACGTGATGGACGCGATCATGGCCGGCGCGTGCGGCTACCTGCTCAAGGACGCGGCGATCAGCGACCTGATGCGCGGCATCCGCTCCGCCGCGATCGGCGAGTCGCTCGTCTCGCCGACGATCGCCGCGAAGGTGCTGCAGCGGATGCGCGCGACGAGCGCCTCGCGTCACGACGCCGAGCTGATCGAGTCCGAGCTCTCGTCCCGCGAGATCGAGGTCTTGAAGCTGATCGCCAACGGCAAGGACAACGCGCAGATCGCCGCCGACCTGCACATCAGCCCGAAGACCGTCAAGAACCACATCTCCAACATCCTGATGAAGCTGCAGATCCAGAACCGCATCCAGGCTGCGGTCTACGCGGTGAGGAGCGGAATCGTCTAAAGGACGGCGTCAGCGCCGTCCGGTGTCTGACACCGTTTCGCTTTTGTTAGGTGTCAGACACCGCGTCCTTAGTCGCTGGCGCGGCGGCGCAGCTCGGCGAGACGTGCACGCAGGCGGGAGAGCTCGCCGGAGGTGCCGTCGAGCTCGCGCGCGAGCGAGCGCAGCTCGGTGGTGCGGACCGACACAGCGTCGCCGCGGAGATCGCGCGTCATCTCGTCCACGCGCTTCTGGAGCCTCGTGCGCTCGGCCTCGAGCGTGAGTGCATGCGCGTAGCCGTCGGTGAGCGTCCGTTCGACGTGCGCGCGGTCCACCTTCGGCGCCTCGATCAGCGCGCCGATCTCCTCCAGCAATGCCGTCATCTCGCCCATGGTCGCCTGCCGATTGTCGGGGTGACCGCCGGGTAGACGGAAGGGCCGCGCGACCCATCTTCGGGCCGCGCCGGACCCAACCCGCCGGAGCCGGCGGCAGAATGGTGCTCGTGCGCCGGGTCGTCGTCGCCGCCTGCGTCCTGCTCGTGCTTTTCGCACCGTGCGCAGGTGCGGCCCGACTGCCGCTGACGGCAAGGCTCGCGAACGCGCTGGCCGTGCCGGGTGCGCCGAAGCAGATGTCCGGCGCGGTCGCGCTCGACCTGCTGACCGGGCAGACGCTCTTCGCACGCAACCCCGACCGGCCGCTCGCGCCGGCGTCGAACGAGAAGCTGCTCGTCACCTACGGTGCCCTCGTCTCGCTGGGACCGGCGTACCGATTCCGCACGGAGGTGCTCGGCCAGGGTCGCCTGAGCGGCGGTGTCTGGGTAGGCAACCTGGTGCTCAAGGGTTTCGGCGACCCGACCCTCACCTCACAGGGCATCAGGCAGCTCGTGCGGCAGCTGCGGCAGCAGGGCATCCGGCGGGTGACGGGCCGCGTGCTCGGCGACGAGTCGTGGTTCGACACGATCCGCACGGCGCCGGGCTGGAAGTCGTCGTTCTACCTCTGGGAGTCACCGCCGCTCTCCGCGCTCGTCGTCGACGGCGACGTCTACGAGAAGCACCTCGCGCTGCGGCCGGCGCTCGCCGCCGCGGGAACCTTCCGCCGGTTGCTCCGCGGCGCCGGCATCGCCTCCGGGCCCGCCGGCGTCGGGCGCGCGCCCAGCGGGGCGACGGTGCTTGCCCGAGTCCAGTCGCAGCCGCTCTCGGACGTCGTCCGCGCGATGGACCTCTCGAGCGACAACTTCACCGCTGAGCTGCTCGTCAAGGAGATCGGCGCCGAGGCCGGCGACGGCGGCACGACCGCGGCCGGCCTGGCGGTCGTGATGCGCGACCTCGGCCGGGCCGGCGTGCCGCTGCAGGGCGTGCGGATGGCCGACGGCTCCGGCCTGTCGTTCGACGACCGGGTGACGGCACGGGCGCTTGCCGCGCTGCTGCTGGTGATCTGGCGCAGCCCGGAGCTCCAGGGCATCGTCTGGCGCGCGCTTCCGGTGGCGGGCGTCAGCGGGACGCTGCGCGACCGCCTCGACAGCCGGCCGACGTTCGGTGCCGTGCGCGCGAAGACCGGCACGACCGACCTCGCCACTGCGCTGTCCGGCTACGTGCGCCGGCGCTACGCGTTCGCCGTGCTCGACAACGGCTACCCCGTCTCCTGGGCCGCCTCGCGCATCGCCCAGGACCGCTTCGCACGCGCGCTCGCCGCGACGCGTTGAGGCGAGAAACGCGCGTCCTTAGTTCACTTCGTGAACTAAGGACGGGAGTCTTCCAGCAGCGCCGCCAGGTCGTCCTCGCTCAGGAGCGGCACGCCCGCCTTCTGCGCCTTCGCGACCTTCGAGCCGGGGCTCTCGCCGACGAAGACGCCGGTCGTCTTCTTCGAGACGTTGTCCGAAACCTTCGCGCCGAGCGCTTCGAGCGACGCGCGCGCTTCGTCGCGCGACCAGCGCTCCAGCGTTCCCGTGATCACGTACTGCCTGCCGGTGAGCGGGCCTTCGACCGGCCGATCCTCCTCGCCCGCCTCGAAGCGCAGGCCCAGGCTGCGCAGATCCTCCACCAGCCGCCGGTTGTCCGCATCCGCGAACCACTCCGCGATCGCCTCGGCGCGCTCGGGCCCGACTCCCTCGCACTCCACGATCTCCTCCTGCGTCGCGGCCGCGAGCCGGTCGACCGTGCCGAAGTGCCGGGCGAGACTCTGCGCGGTCACCCAGCCGACGTCCGGGATGTTCAGGCCGAACAGCACGCGCCGGAACGGGATCGCCTTCGACCGCCCGATCGACGAGATGACGTTCGACGCCGAGCGCTCCTGGAACCCGTCGAGCTCGAGCAGCTGCTCCTTCGTCAGCCGGTAGAGCTCCGGCAGGGAGCGGACGAGCCCGAGCTCCCAGAGGCGCCGCACGAGCTGCTCGCCGACGCCGTCGATGTCGGCCGCCGCCTGCACCCAGTTGATCAGCGTCTCGAGCCCGCGCGACGGGCAGGCGCGGTTCGGGCAGCGGTGGACAGCCTCGCCCTCGGGGCGGACGACCTCCGTGCCGCAAAGCGGGCAGCGGGTCGGCATGCGGAACGGCTTCGTGCCGCGCCGATGCGCTCCGGCGGGGCCGACGATCTGCGGGATCACGTCGCCCGCCCGCTGCACGATCACGTCGTCGCCCTCGCGGATCTCCTTGCGGTTGATGTCGTCCTCGTTGTGCAGCGTGGCGCGCGACACCGTCACGCCGCCCACCACGACCGGCTCCAGCAGCGCCCAGGGGTTGAGCGCACCGGTGCGGCCGACGCGGATCCGGATCTCGTTGAGCCGCGTCACCGCCGTCATCGGCGCCCACTTGAACGCGCGCGCCCAGCGCGGCCGCTGGTGCAGCGAGCCGAGCCGCTCCTGCTGCGCGAGATCGTCGACCTTGATCACGATCCCGTCGATCTCGTAGTCGAGCTCGGCGCGCCTTCGTTCCCACGTGCGGCACGCTTCCGCGACGGCCTCGATCGACTCGAGCCGCTCCGCGAACGGGTTGGTCGGGAAGCCGTGCTCGCGGAGCCATTCGAGCGTCTGCCAGTGCGACGCCAACTCGAGCCCGTCGCGCGCGCCGACACCGTACGCCCACACCGACAGCGGCCGCCGCGCGGTGATCGACGAGTCCTTCTGGCGGAGCGAGCCGGCGGCGGCGTTGCGCGGGTTCGGCGCCGCCTTCTTCCCCTCCCCGACCAGCCGCTCGTTCAGCTCGCGGAACCCCGTCAGCGGCATGTACACCTCGCCGCGCACCTCGACGAGCGCCGGCGCGTCACCGCCGAGCAGGCGCAGCGGCACCGACGGGATGGTGCGCAGGTTCGGCGTCACGTCCTCCCCCTCCTCGCCGTCGCCGCGCGTCGCGCCGCGCGTGAGCAGCCCGCCCTCGTACGTGAGGTTGATCGCGAGTCCGTCGATCTTCGGCTCGATCACGTACGCGACTCCCTCCGCGCCACCGAGCCGATTCGCGACGTCGTCCGCCCACTTCGCCAGCGACTCGTCCGTGGTCACCTTCTCGAGCGAGCCCATCGGCGTCAGGTGCCGCACCTTCTGGAAGCGCTCCGACGGCGGCGCGCCGACGCGCTGCGTCGGCGAGTCCGGTGCGACGAGCTCGGGATGGCTGCGTTCGAGCGCGAGCAGCTCGTCGAAGTGGCGGTCGTACGTCGCGTCGTCGACCGACGGGTCGTCGAGGACGTGGTACTCGTGCAACCACCGGTTGAGGAGCGTCCGCAGCTCGGCGACGCGCGCCCGCGCATCCGAGGCGGTCGCCGTCTCAGAGCGCGGCAAGCAGCTCCTCCGCCGTGTCGACCAGCGCGTCCGGCTGCTCGTCGGCGAGCCGCGCGCGGTCGTGGATCCGTCCCCAGGTGACGGCGATCGCGTGGACGCGCGCGGCACGGGCGGCCCGGATGTCGTAGGGGGAGTCGCCGACGTAGGCGGCGTCGTCCGGCGCCGCGCCCAGCCGCCGGAGCGCGAGCTCGAGCGGCTCCGGATCCGGCTTGTGCCGCTCCGTCTCGTCGCCGCCGACCACGACCTCGAACAGGTGCCCGAGCGGCAACCGCTTGAAGGCCAGCTCGACGGTCGACCGCCGCTTCGCCGTCACCACCGCCAGCCGCCGCCCCTCTGCGTGCAGCGTCTCGAGCACGCTCTCCATCCCCGGACATGCCTCGAGCGTGTCGTGCAGCGGCTCGTTGTGGGCGCGGTAGACGGCGACGAGCTCGTCCGCGCGCGCCGGGTCGAGCGCATGCATCTGCGCCTCGAGCCCGGGGCCGCCGACGTGCACGAGCAGCTCGCGGTCGGAGTAGTCGCGGGCCAGCACGGTGCGCGTGGCGTGGCGCATCGAGGCGAGGATGATCCCGCCGGAGTCGACCACGGTGCCGTCGAGATCGAAGAGCACGACCGGGAAGCGCATCGCCTACTTGTACCGGACGGCGGTGAGGTAGAGACCGTGCGGCGGCGCGGTCATTCCGGCCTCGCTCCGGGCTCGGCCCTCGAGCAGCGGCGCGAGCTCGCGCCCCTCGAGCATCGTCCCCACCAGCGTGCGCACCATGTGGCGCAGGAACGAGTCGGCAGTGATCTCGAAGAGAACGACGTCCTCGTCGATCTCCTGCCAGCCGGCGGACTCGACGACGCGGACGAAGACCTCGTGCTGGGTGTTCGTCGGCGTGAAGGCGCGGAAGTCGTGCTCGCCGGCGATCGCGGCCGCGGTCGCGTTCAGCTCGTCGAGCTCGAGCCGGCGCGGCCACCAGAGCGACCGCCGGTGCTCGAACGGCGAGCGCGTCCGGCTGCGCCAGATCCGGTAGCGATAGGAGCGGGCGCTCGCGTCGAATCGTGCGTGGAAGCCGGGCGGCGCCGATTCGGCGCGAACCACGACCGCGTCGGGCGGGAGCACGGTGTTCAGCGCGTCGGCCGCGCGTTCCGGGGGCGGACCGCCGTCGACCTCGACCGAGACGACATTGGCGAGCGCGTGCACGCCCGCGTCGGTCCTGCCGGCGACGGCGAGCTCTTCGACACCGCCGTAGATCCCCTCGAGCGCGGCCCGAAGCTCCCCCTCGACCGTCCGCTCCCCGGGTTGTCGCGCCCAGCCGCGGAAGCCGGTGCCGTCGTACGCGACCGTTAGCTTCAGGCGCAGGTCAGGCCCGCCTGAGCGCATTTGTAAGGTGTGCCTGATGCTCTAGTCACTTGTAGGTCGTTGGCTACACTCTACTGATGTCCGAGCGGCACAGCTTCCTCCTCCAGCGCGTGCAGCCCGCGATGGTCGGCCTGATCGACGGCTCGCTCTCCACGCTCGCGCCGATCTTCGGCATCGCGCTCTACACGCATCGCCCGCACACGGCGTTCATCGCGGGCCTCGCGACATCGATCGGCGCGGCGATCTCGATGGCGTTCAGCGAGGGCCTCTCGGACACCGGCGAGCTCACCGGGCGCGGCAGCCCCGTCGTGCGCGGCACGATCACGGGCGTCGGCACGTTCGCGGGCGGCATCCTGCACACCCTGCCGTTCCTGATCCCGGAGTACCACGCCGCGCTCGTCGCCGCCGCGGTCGTGGTCGGGTTCGAGCTGATCGCGCTCGCCGTGATCCGCTGGCGCTTCTTCCAGACGAGCTTCGTCCGCAGCCTGCTCGCGGTGTCGTTCGGCGGCGCGGTGATCGCCGCCGTCGGCGCCCTGATCGGGAGCGCGGGCTGATTACGAGCCCTCGACGGGCTCGGAATCAGCCGTGTCCGACACCTCTTCCACGTCAGGCTCCTCATCCCGCGAAGAGGTGTCAGACACCTCTTCGCCGCGGGCCTTCGGGGCGGACCGGGCGCTGGTGTCTGACACCGGCTCGTCGACGAGCTCGAGGTAGGCCATCTCGGCGGCGTCGCCGGGGCGCGGGCCGATGCGGACGATGCGCGTGTAGCCGCCGGCACGATCCGCGAAGCGCGGCGCGACGTCGGCGAACAGCATGTGCACCACGTCGCGCGAGCGGAGGACGGCCGTCGCCTGGCGGCGGGCGTGCAGGTCGCCGCGCCGCCCGAGCGTGATCATCTGCTCGGCGAGCGGCTTCACCGCCTTCGCCTTGGTGACGGTCGTCTTGATCCGGCCGTGCTCGATCAGCGCACCGGCGAGGTTCGCGTAGAGCGCCTTGCGATGCGCGGCGTCGCGGCCGAGCTTCTTTCCCGCGCGTTGGTGGCGCACGCCGTCCCGCTCTCCTCGCTACGCCTCGCGGCCGTTCGAGACCACCGAGCCGCCGCGCAGCGTCAGGCCGTGCTGCGCGAGCGTCTCCTTGACCTCCTCGATCGACTTCTTGCCGAAGTTCGGGATCGCGGCCAGCTCGGACTCGGTCTTCGTGACGAGGTCGCCGATCGTCTCGATCCCGACCCGCTTCAGGCAGTTGTACGAGCGGACGCCGAGCTCGAGCTCCTCGATCGGGAAGTTCTCCATCCCGCCAGCGAGCGAGACGCCCGGCAGGTCGGGCCCGCCGTCGGCGCCGATCGCGCTCTCGCCGAAGCCTTCGATCCGCTCGAGGTCGGTGAAGATCGCGAGCTGGCGGATCAGGATCTCCGCGGCCTGCGCGATCGCGTCCTTCGGGTCGATCGAGCCGTTCGTCGTGACGTCGAGGATCAGCTTGTCGTAGTCGGTGCGCTGGCCGACGCGCGCCGCCTCGACGTCGTACGAGACGCGGCGGACCGGCGAGAACATCGAGTCGACGGGGATCACGCCGATCGTGTGCGCCTGACCGCGGTTGCCCTCGGCGGGCACGTAGCCGCGGCCGCGGCCGATCGTGAGCGTGATCTCGAGACGACCCTTCGACGAGAGGTTCGCGATCTCGAGCTCCGGATTGAGGATCTCGAGGTCGGCGGGTGCCTCGATGTCGGCGGCGGTGACGACGCCCTCGCCGCGCTTCGTCAGCCGCACCTCCACCTCCGGCGACTCGCCGTGGAGGATGCAGACGAGTTGCTTGAGGTTGAGGATCACGTCCGTGACGTCCTCGCGGACGCCCGGCAGGGTCGTGAACTCGTGCGCGACGCCCTCGATCTTCACCGAGGTGACCGCTGCGCCCTCGAGCGACGAGAGCAGCACGCGGCGCAGCGAGTTGCCGAACGTGTAGCCGAAGCCGCGGTCGAGCGGCTCGATCGCGAACACCCCGTGGTGCTCCTCGATCTCCTCGTGCGTGATCTTCGGGACCTGGAAGTCGGTCGAAACGGAACTCCGTGCTGCCACTCTCGTCCTTTCTTCTCGGGTAACGCGGTCGAGCTACTTGGAGTAGAGCTCGACGATCAGCTGCTCCGACACCGGCGTGTCGATCTCGGCGCGCTCGGGCCACTTGAGCACCTTGCCGGTGAGGCCCTCGTGGTCGGCCTGGAGCCAGGGCGCCACGGCGGCGGTGAGGTCGGTCGCGTCGCGGACGATCTGCTCCGCGCCCGAGCCCTGCTTCAGCGTGACGACGTCGTCGGGCTTCACCTGGAAGCTCGGGATGTTGACCCGGTGGCCGTTGACGAGGAAGTGCCCGTGCCGCACGAGCTGCCGCGCCTGCGCGCGCGAGGCGGCGAAGCCGAGGCGGTAGACGACGTTGTCGAGCCTCGTCTCCAGCATCCGCAGCAGCGTCTCGCCGGTGATGCCGCCCTGCCGGTTCGCCTTCTCGTAGTAGGTGCGGAACTGGTTCTCGAGCAGGCCGTAGTAGCGGCGCGCCTTCTGCTTCTCGCGCAGCTGCAGCAGGTACTCGCTCTGCTTGATGCGGCCACGGCCGTGCTCGCCCGGCGGATACGAGCGGCGCTCGATCGCGCACTTCTCGGTGAGGCAGCGCTCGCCCTTGAGGAAGAGCTTCATGCCCTCGCGGCGGCACTGCTTGCACTTCGGCGACCTGTCGCGGGCCACTAGTGGCCACCCCCCGACTGGATCGTGCGCGCCAGCCGCGAAACGCGCCCCTCGCAAGGACGCAGGGAGCGTTCGTAGCCGGAGGCTACGGACGCGACCGAGGACGCCGCGAGGGGCAGCGTTGCAGCGCCCTGGCGTGTGCGAGACAGGCGGGGGGTGGCCACCATTACACGCGCCTCCGCTTCTTCTGCCGGACGCCGTTGTGCGCCTGCGGCGAGACGTCCTTCACGCCGAGGATCTCGAGCCCCGCCGCCTGCAGCGAGCGGATCGCCGTCTCACGGCCCGAGCCCGGTCCCTTCACGAAGACCTCGACCTTCTGCAGGCCGTGCTCCATGCCCTTGCGCGCGGCCGAGTCGGCGGTCACCTGAGCGGCGAACGGCGTCGACTTGCGCGAGCCCTTGAACCCCGCGGAGCCGGCGGACTCCCAGACGATCACGTTCCCGTCCTTGTCGGTGAGCGCGACGATCGTGTTGTTGAACGACGTCTTGATGTGCGCCTGGCCGATCGCGATGTTCTTGCGGACGCGGCGGCGGGTGCGGCCGCGGGCCGCTGTTCTCCGGGGTGGGGCCACCTAGCAGTCCCCTCCCGTGGCCGGCGTGCTCTGCGGCCGCGAAAACCAAGCAGCGCAAGGACGCAGGGAGCGTTCGTAGCCGGAGGCTACGGACGCGACCGAGGACGCCGCGATGCGCAGGTTTGCAGCGCCCCGCAGAGTGCGCGGGACGCGTGAGGGGGCTGCAATCATCACTTGGCCTTCTTCCCGCGCCCGACGGTCTTCTTCGGGCCCTTGCGCGTGCGCGCGTTCGTCTTCGTCCGCTGGCCGCGCACAGGCAGGTTGCGGCGGTGCCGGAGGCCGCGGTACGAGCCGATCTCCTGAAGCCGCTTGATCGACTGCGTCCGCTCGCGCCGCAGGTCGCCCTCGACCTGCTCGTTCGCGTCGATGTAGTCGCGCAGCTTCGCCACCTCGTCCTCGGTGAGGTCGCGCACCTTCGTGTCG
>Ga0209810_1002839_pt1 | contig 19555 bp, 9 predicted proteins | sample Coa_R1_7_FD_187159 | JGI IMG/M metagenome (GOLD analysis project Ga0209810, IMG submission 187159) | Surface soil microbial communities from Centralia Pennsylvania, which are recovering from an underground coalmine fire - Coalmine... | ecosystem: Environmental > Terrestrial > Soil > Unclassified ... | reverse complement strand
CCGCCATGATCGAGGAGGTAGAGTTCCCCGGCTACGAGGTGACCGCGCCGCCGCTGACGCGCGCGTTCCCGGACCTCACGCTGCAGGACTTGCGGCTCACCGAGCAGGGGCTGGTCGTCGGGGCCGCCGGCCTCACGCCCCACACGGCATTGATAGTGAGCGGGCAGCGCCTGGCCATTCACACGGACACCGGCCTGCCGCTCGTCCGGCTGCCCGAGAGCCTGCGGACCGAGCCAGACAGCCTGGAAGCGTACCTGACTGACGATCTGCGCCGCTCGAACACGGTGCGCGTGACGGTGGCGCCGCCCACGCTGCGCGCGATCCAGCCAGCGGCGACCCCGGTCGACGTGGGATTTAACGTGCAACCCGACGGCAGCTCAGCTCTGACCATCGACAGCGCCAACGCTACGCCGGGCACGGTCGCGATGTGGGACACGATCATGTTGCCCACCGCGATCGGCCCGAACGGCGAGGTCACCGCCACGGTGCCCGGCGAGTTCCTGACCGCGCCCGGGCACCACGCCGTGCGCCTCAAGAACGCTCTGGGCGACTCGGAGCCGCTCGACTTCGCCGTCGAGCCAGCCGGGGAGGCCCCGTGAGCCTGGCTCAAGCTGTGCGCCGCGCGCCGCCCCAGCTCGACGATGCCCCGGGGCAAACCGCTACACCGCCGAGTCGGCTGCAGCTGTCGTCGCGCGGCTACTGGCTGCTGGTCAGTGCTGTCCTCGTCGCCTATCTCGCTCTATGGCTCACCCATTTCCAATACGTCTACGGCTTCGTTATGGACGACTACTATGACTATACAAAGGGGATCGAAACTGTCCAGGATTGGCGACAGGCCTTCCTGTTTCGTTACAATGCGCTGCAGCCGTACTTCTACCTGGTATCCTATCCGCCCTTAGCTCTCGGCGCCACCCTCCCTTCGTTTGACGTACCATTGCTCGAGGGCCAGGTCGGCGCGTTCCGCTTCTTGCAGCTCTACACCGTGTTCTTGCACGCCATCCTGCTGGCCGTTTGGGCTTGGTTCTTGTACGGGTTGACTCGCAACCGGCTCATCGGGTTCGTCGCTGTCCTTCTCTTCAGCGCCTCCCCCACGCTCCTTCTCTGGGCGCCGAAGCCGGATTCGCGCTTGCTCGGGCTGCCGTTCATTCTTGTCGGCCTCTGGGTGCTGCTCCGCGTGAACGCGCAGCGGGCGCGCGCGCGTCGCTGGACGATCGGACTGCTGTTCCTGGGCGGCTCGCTTCTCGGGCTTGGCGCTTCGATCCATTACACGTCCCTGTACCTCGTCGCCCCCGCGTGCCTCATCTTCGCCGCGGTCTGGATGTGGGGCAACTGGCGTCGCCGCGAGGCCTGGCTCGGCCTGGTCAGTCTGGCGTTGGGCGCCGCCTGGCTGCAGGTGCTCCTCGAAGGCGTGAGCCACTTCGTGCTGGGCCTGCCGTGGGAGCAGGGGCCAACCTTGAGCCTCTTCAACCTGCGCGAGGAGCACGCCTCGGTCTGGTCCATCCCCGGGGCCGCCGCGGTCTGGGGCCAGCTTTTCCTCGATCAGCTTGGGCCGCTCCTGCTGGCGGTCGTCGTCGTCGGCTGGATCGGCTATCTTCGTCGTAGCGGTGGTACGTCGGCGGCGGGCGCCAGAAGCCGACCGATCCTCGGCTGGACGGTGGCGCTCGGCCTCGCGTACCTGGGCCTTTCCGGCAGCGCCCCCTTCTTCCGGCAGACGTCGGTGCTGCAGCCCTTTTTGTATCTCTTTGCCGCTGCGGGAAGCGTGTGGCTAGCGGCTCACGTCCCGGGCCACCCGCGAGCGCGAGCCGGCGCGCTCATCGCGATCCTCGGGCTGATCTTGGTCGTCCCCACCGTTCAATCGCGGGCCGTGTTCCAGGGACACCAGGCGCTGGGCGAGGCGCTGGCGTGGGCCTACGCGCACAAGGGCGACCGGCCGCTGGCCTGGATCCCGATGGAGGAGTTCGATACGCTGGGCACGCCGGCGGCGCTCCAAGACATGGCTCCGAACACCTGGGTGATCGGCTATTTCCCCTGGGGGCTGGTCAGCGCGTATCCGTCGCTCGCGCGCTACTTGCAGGCCACGCCGCCGGTCGCCGCCTGGCCGACCCTCTACGCCACCGACGCGCTCTGGGCCGAGGCCAGGGGTTTCGGCCACAACGACCTGCGCGATGATCCCCTCCTGCGCGACGTCCGGATCGTCGAGGCAGGGCCGCTCGTGGCCGCGCTGAGGACGCCCCGCCTCGCGGTGCGCCAGGTGACTGCCGACAGCAGCAGCTCGCCGGCGTCCGAGCCCGTCAACGTCTTCGATCACGATGCCTCGCCCGACCGCGTGACCGGCTGGGCCTCGGCCCCGTCGGACTCGCCGCACTACCTCGACGTGCAGTTCGTTGACCCGGTCACCATCGGCGCGCTAGATGTGGTATTGCCGCCTGGGACCATTCCGGAAACGAGCTATTCGACAACACGGATCGACGCTCTGGACATTCAGACGGCGGTTGGGCAAGAGGGCTTTCGGACCGTCTGGCGCGGGCAGAGCCTTCAGAAATACCCGGTCATTGCGGCGCGGTGGGACCCAGGCCCGGCGACCTCGCTCAGGCTCCTCATTCACCGCGCCGCGCTGCCGACCGGACCTACCCGCCAGGCGGCGATCGAGGAAGTCATCTTTCCTGGCTATCAGGTCGCCGCTGCGCTGCCCAGCCGGCCCTTCCCAGATCTCGTGCTCACGGGCGTTCACTTGAGCGACAACGCCGTCGTCGCTTCGGGCGACAACCTCACGCCGCAAACGGTGCTTGTGCTCGACGGCACCCCGTTGCCCACGCGGATGGTCGGCCCCAACACCGTCCGGGCAGCCCTTCCCCCCGCCGACCCGTTGCCGCCGGGCACGCCGCGGCAGGTCTACCTCACCGACAACTTCCGCCGCTCGCAGGCGCTGGACGGACCGCCGGTCCTTACGCGCGTCGAGCCCGCCAGCACGCCCGTCGAGACGGTCTTCGCGCCCCAGGCCGATGGCACGTCCACGCTCCGCGTCGACGGCGAGCACCTCTGGCCCGGCACGACCGTCACCTTCGACTCGGTAGCGCTGGACACCACGTATCAGGGCCCGCAGACTCTTACGGCCACCTTGCCTGCTTCGTTTCTCGACAACACCGGCCATCACCGGATTACGTTGACTAACGTGCTCGGCGAGTCGGCGCCGTTTGACTTCGTGGTGACCGAGAAGACGACGGTCCCACCCGTCCTGCGGCAGTTGTCCCCCGCGAGTGTGCTCGCCGATACGCCGGTCCCGGGCCGACCGGACGGGAGCCTGGAGTTACAGGTGACCGCCGACGAGCTAACCCGCAGCACGACCGTCCTCTGGGATGGCGTCGGACTGCCCACCACGGCGCGCGACGACCGGACCATCGTCGCGCAGGTGCCCGCCCAGTTCCTTCTGGACCCGGGGCGCCATGCGGTAACGCTGCGGAACAGCCTCGGGGACTCCAATCCGATCGACTTCGTGGTGGCCCCGAAGACCACCAATCCGCCGCGGCTGATCGCGATCCAGCCGCCCTCGACCGAGGCGGGGGCCGCGTTCGGAGCGAAGCCCGACGGCAGCTCGACGCTGCGCGTGGAGGCGGCGGATCTAACACGTGACACGGTCGTGGTCTTCGACAACGTGACCCTGCAGACCGAGCAGCTAGCCGCCGGCACGCTCACCGCCAGCATCCCCAGGGACTTCTTGACCCTGGCTGGCGACCACACTATCACCCTTCGTAACGGTCAAGGCACGTCGAACGCCATCCAGTTCGCCGTGACGCCCAGGCCAGCTTACGCCCCAATCCTGGTGAGCTTGCAGCCGAGCGAGACGCAGATCGACACCCCGTTCAACCAGCAGCCGGATGGGACCTCGACGTTGATCCTGGCCGCGGAGCATGCAGTCCCCGGCACGACGGCGATGTTCGACAACATCGCGTTGCCGACGACCGTCGAGAGCGAGCGGGTCGTGCGGGCCAGCGTGCCCCAGGAGTTCCTCAGCGAGGTCGCCTCCCACCGCATCGTCCTGCGGAACGCCAACGGCGAGTCCGATCCGCTCGAGTTCGTCGTGGTGGCAAAGCCGGCGCAGCCGCCGGTGCTCAACGGGCTTCAGCCAGCCGACACGCCGGTCGACACGCCCTTCTCCGAACAGCCCGATGGCACCTCGCTCCTCACCCTGGACGTCGAGCACGCTGTCCCGGGCGCGGTCGTGCTCTTCGACGGCGTAACCCTCCCGACGACCGTCCAGACCGACACGGTAGTGACCGCGGCAGTGCCGCGCCAGTTCTTGGCCTACCCCGCCAGTCACCAAATCATCCTCCGTACCCCGGACGGCGAGTCCGCGGCGCTGCCGTTCACGGTGACGGACAACGCAGCCGCACCGCCGGTGCTCCGCGCCCTCGATCCCGCGGCGACCGCCGCCGACACGCCATTCGCCGTGCAGGCCGACGGTACGTCCGCCCTGCGAGTTGCGGCAGATGGCGCGACGCCCCAAACCGTGGTGCTGTGGGGTACCTCGGCGCTGCCCACCCAGTACCTCGACGAGCACACGCTGCTTGCGAGCGTGCCCCGCGAGTTCCTGGCGTACCCCAGCAGCCAGCCCATTAAGCTTCACAACAGCCACGGGGACTCGAACAGCCTCCCGTTCGCCATCGAGCCGTAGGCGCGCCAGCGTGAGGCTGTCTCTTGCCCACCGCCCCACCGTAGCGCCCGCGAGCGCCGAGTCGCTGCCCGCCCCTGCCGCGGTCCAGCAGCCGCCACTGCTCGACCTGTCGCCACGGGCGTATCTCCTTGTGGCGTCCGTGCTGCTGCTCGCCTACCTGCTGCTCTGGTTAACCCACTTTCAGTATGTCTACGGCCTTATCATGGACGACTTTCACGTGTACGATAAGGGCCTGGATACCATTCGTGACTGGCGAGGCGCGTTCGGCCATTACAACGCGCACCATCTGTACTCCTTCCTGATCTCGTACCTGCCGCTCGCTTTGGGGGCCAGCCTCCCGTCCTACACGGTGCCCTTCCTGGGCGAGCAGACGGGCCAATTCCGCTTTTTCCAGCTCTCCGCCGTCTGTCTGCACGTCGCCCTGCTGGGCGTCTGGGCCTGGTTCGCCACCGCTGTGGGCGTCAATCGGCTGGTAAGCTTCGTGGCGCTGCTGCTCCTCGCCACGTCTCCGACGTTCGTCCTCTGGACGCCCAAGCCCGACTCTCGCCTGCTGGGCCTGCCCTTCATGTTGCTCGCTCTTTGGCTGCTGCTGCGCGTGGACTGGCGCTCGCGGCGGGTCGACCGCCCCACCCTGGTCGCGCTGTTCGCGGCCGGCTCGCTGCTCGGCATGGCGGAGTCGATCCACTACACTGCCTTCTACCTGCTGGCGCCCGTATCGCTGGCGTTCACGGTGGGGTGGCTCTGGGGCCGCTGGCGGGTGCGCGGCGCCTGGCTCGGGCTCGCCGTGTTCGCCCTGGGCTGCGCCTGGCTACACGCGCTCTGGGAAGGGCTCAGCTACTTCGTGGTCGGTATCCCGTGGCAGCAGGGGCCGACGATGAGCGTCCTCTACTTCCGCAACGAGCACGGAACGACCTGGTCCTTCGTCGACACGGTGGCCGGTCGCGTCGAAACCTTCCTGTCTCAGCTCGGTCCACTCGAGCTTGCCCTTGTCGGGTTAGGCGGGGCGGGGTACCTGGTCGGCTGGCCTAGCGGCGGCCGCTTGGAGCCGCGAAAGCGGCTCATGGTCGGCGGCGCCATTCTCCTCGGGCTCCTGTACCTATCGGTTTCCGGCTCGCTTCCGTTCTTCCGCCAGACCTCGGTACTTCAGCCGTTCCTGTTCCTGTTCGCCGCGGTAGGCATGGTAGGTTTGGCGCGGCGCCTAGCCCGTCGCCCCGCCGGCCGGGCCACCCTCCTGGTCGGGCTGCTGGTTGTCGCCGGCGTCGTCCAGTGGCGGCAGGCCGCGGCGGTCTTCCAGGCCCATCAGGCGCTGGGCCACGCCCTGGCCTGGGCCTATGCCAACAAGGGCGAGCGTCCGCTGCGCTGGCTGCCCCTGGCGCCCACCGGGGCGGCAACCGAAGTAACGAGCGTCCGCGAGCTCGATGAGGCGCCCGCTAACACCTGGCTGCTCAGCTATTTCCCGTGGTTCTTCCTGGCGGCCCACCCATCCCTCCGCCCGGCTCTGGAGGCGACCGCGCCCGTGGCCGCGTGGCCATCGCTCTACGCCACGGACGCCGTGCAGGCCGAGGCGCAGCTCTTTGGCTTTACCGATTTCCGCGCCGACCGGCTGCTCGGCGAGGTACAGGTAATCGACGGCGCTGCCGTGCGCGACGCGCTTCGCGGCCCCGCGCTTACGGTGCGCCGCGTGGTCGCAGACTCGCAGGCGAGCGCCGCCACCGAGCCGGCGAACCTCTTCGACCGGGACGCTGCGGCCGATGGCGTGACCGCCTGGGTCTCCGCGGCCAGCCCTGCGCCCCACAGCGTCGAGGTGGAGTTCGCCACGCCGGTGCCGCTCGGCGCGGTAGAGGTCGTCTCGCCGCCGCGCGACTACGGCGGGCGGTCGGCGGTCGGGAGTCGGCTCGACGACCTGGAGATTCAGGTTGCCGACCCAAGCGGCGAGTACCGCTCCGTTTGGCGGGGAGCCCACCTGGAGAAGTACCCGGTCGTCGCCGCGTCGTGGCCGCCGCAAGCCGCCTCGGCCATCCGCCTCGTCGTCCGGGGGCAGCGGCTGCCGATGCAGTCCATACCGGATGCGGCGATCGAGGAGGTCGTCTTCCCCGGCTATACGGTGCAGGGCCCGCCCGCGACGCGCCCGGCACCGCCCCTGGAGCTGGACGACGTCAGCGCGACGCCCCAGGGGCTGCTCGTCTCCGGCGCGAACGTCACCCCCGAGACGGTCCTGGTCGTCGACGGCCGCCCGCTGCCATCGCGCCCGCAGGGCACGGCGCGGCTACTGGCCTTGGGGCCGGCGAGCCTGAGCGAGACCGATCGCCACGAGATGTATCTCACCGACGGGCCGCGGCGCTCGAACCTCGTGCGTTGGCCCTGGGCGCCCCCGACCCTCGACGCGCTCCAGCCCGCCAGCGCGCGCGTTGACACGCCGTTCAACGCCCAACCCGACGGCCGCTCGGTGCTAGAAGTCCACGGCGCCGACCTCACCCCGGGCACGACCGTCCTCTTCGACACGGTCACGCTGCCCACGCGCTACGTCGACGACAACGTCCTCACAGCCACCGTCCCGCGCGAGTTCCTCGCCTATTCGTCCCGGCACACCATTACGTTGCAGAACAGCCGCGGCACGTCGAACGCGCTCGTCTTCGAGATCGAGCCGTGACCGCCGTCGCGACGCCGGGCGCCGGCCTTCATGAGCACGCGCGCTCAGCACGGTCGGGAGGCGGCACGGACGCGCGGTCGAACGCCGCGCCGAGCCTCTCGCGCCCGGCCTACCTGCTCCTCACCGCGGCGCTCCTCGCGGCGTATGGAGTGGCCTGGCTCGCGCATTTCCAGTACGTCTACGGCATCAACATGGACGACTACACCGTCTATCTGAAAGCCGCCAAGACGGCGCAGGACTGGCACGCCGCGTTCACCTTCTTCTACAACGCCCTCCAGCCTTACTACCTGCTCATCTCCTACCTGCCGTTGAAGAGCGGCGCGGCCCTGCCGTCCTACGAAGTTCCCTTGCTCGGCGCGCAGACCGGCCCGTTTCGCTTCCTGCTGCTCTACACGCTGGTCTTGCACGCGCTGCTCCTGGCAACGTGGGCGTGGTTCGCCTCCCGCCTGACCGACAACCGCCTGGTCGCCTGGCTCTCGCTGCTGCTGTTCGCCTCCTCGCCAACGCTAATACTCTGGAGCCCGAAGCCCGACTCGCGCCTGCTGGGCTTGCCGTTCGCGCTCGTCGGCGCCTGGCTGCTCTTCCGGCCCAGCGCCAACAGTTCCGCACGACCCCGGACCAGGGCAGTTGCCCTCTTTCTGGCCGGCTCGTTGATGACCCTCGCCCAGGCCATCCACTACACGGCCCTTTATCTCGTCGTCCCGCTGTGTCTCATCTTCTGGGCCGTCAAGCTCTCGCGCGACAGACGCCAGCGGCGCAGCTGGCTCGGCCTGGCCTGCTTCGTGGGCGGAGCGGTTTGGCCCCAGGCGGCGCTGGAGGCAGTGAGCTATTTTCTGGTCGGCATCCCCATCGATCACGGGCCGACCAGCGCGCTCCTGCTCCTGCGGAACGAGCACGCCTCGGATTGGGCATGGCGCGACACGATCGCGATCTGGGCCACCTCCTTTGCCACGCAGATGGGCGTGCTGCTACTGTTCGCCATCGTCGTCGGCTGGCTCCAGTACGCGCGTGGCTTCCGGCGTGGCGCCGCGCCGGAAGCCACCCGCGACCTCGTGCTCGGCCTGTGCATCCCGATGGCGCTCGGCTACCTCGTCCTCTCCGGCGCGATGCCGTTCTTCCGGCAAACGTCGTTGCTGCAGCCGTTCCTCTTTCTGTTCGCCGCGGTCGGGATCGTCTGGCTAGCGACCCGCCTCACCCGGGCCACCCGCCTGCGTGGCGCCCTGGTCGTGGGCTTCCTTCTGCTCGTCGGGGCAGTGCCTTGGCGCCAGGCGCAAACGGTCTTCCAGGCGCAGCAGGCGCTCGGACGAGCGCTGGAGTGGGCTTACGCTAACAAGGGAGACCGCCAGCTGGAGTGGCTGCCCATCGGCGATTCCGCCGCCGCGACCGTCCTGACGGACCCGCGGCAGGTGCTCCCTGCCGACCCCCACACGTGGGTCGTGAGCTACTTCCCGTGGCAGTTCCTGGCGACCCACGGCGAGCTGCGCCCCGCTCTGGAAGCCACGCCGCCACTCGCCGCCTGGCCGTCGTTCTACGCCACCGACGCGCTGTGGGCAGAGGCCCGCGGCTTCGGCCATTACGATCTCCGCGCAGACCCGTTGCTCAGCGAGGTCCGCATCTACGACGCGGCCGCGCTGCTGCAGGCGAGGGACGGGGAGGAGGTGTCCGTCGCATCCGTCGCGGCGGACTCCACGGCCGCGGCCGAGACGGAGCCGGCAAACGTCTTCGACCAAGGCCGCTCGCCCGACGGCAACACTGCCTGGGTCTCGGACGACACGCCGCTCCCACACATCTTGGAGATTGCCCACGCCCCTAGGCGAGCTGGCCATCGTCCTGCCGTCGCGCGACCAGAGCGCCGGCGCTAGCCGCCCCTTCGCGAGCCGGATCGCCGCCCTCGACGTCCAGCTCGCCCAGGTACCGGGCCAATACCGCACCGTCTGGCGTGGCGAAGGCCTGGAAAATTATGCTAGCGTCCATCCCGTGTGGTCCCCCGCCACGGTCGTCGGCATCCGCCTGGTGGTGCGCGCCCAGACCTTTGCGACTGGCCCCACGTCCCAGGCTGCCATCGAGGAGGTCGTCTTCCCGGGGCATGCGAGCGCCGCGCCCAGGCCGCAGCGGCCCTTGCCTCCGCTCATCTTGCAGGCAATGCGGGTGGGTGCGCGCGGGCTGACCGTCTCCGGCACGGGGCTGACCGCGCGCACCACGATCGCCGTCGACGGCCAGCCGCTCCCCACGACGCTGCTGGACACCGGCGAGCTGCAGCTGCGCCCCCCCTACGGCGTCATGAACCCAGACGAGCCCCACCGCATCGCCCTGACCGACGGCCTGCGGCAGTCGAACGTGGCGCTCTGGCCGCCCCAGCCCGCGCTGCTCCGCGCGCTGCACCCGGACACTTTCCCGCTGGAGGCGCCGGCTGGCGCTGCCGACGATGGCCGTACCTTGCACGTCGATGCCGACAACGCCACCCCGACGACCGCGGTCATGTTCGACACGGTGACCCTGCCGACGACGTACCAGGACGAGCGAACGCTGACCGCGCACATCCCGGGACAGTTCCTTACACAGGCGGGGCAGCACACGATCCGCCTGCGGAACGCAGAGGGCGACTCCAACCCACTGACGCTAACGATCGCGGGCCCCGGGGGACTGCCGCCGGTGTTGGAGGCGCTCGAGCCGGCGCGGGCCACCGCGGGCGAGCTGTTCAACGCTCAGGCCGACGACACCGGGGCGCTCCGCGTGACAGGCGAGCATTTCACGCCGTCTACCGTCGTCGTGCTTAGCTCGGTCATGCTGGCAACGCGCTACGAGGACGAGCACACCCTGGTGGCGAGCGTGCCGCGGGAGTTTCTGGCGTACCCCGTACAGCATCTAGTGACCGTCCAGAACAGCAACGGGCAATCGGAGCCGCTGGAGCTTATAGTAGCACCCTAACGGGGTCGTCCAGATCGCTCCCTCGGTCAGGGGTTCCCGGGCGCTCGGGGACCGACGCGCGACCATCGCCGTGACTACCGGCGGCTCTCCCGACGCTATGGCTCGACCCTAAACTCCAGTCGGTTCGATTCGCGCCCATTGCCCCGCAAATAGACCTCGTGGCGCCCCGGCTTACCGTACAGATCGGCGGGGAGCGGTACCAGCTGGTGCCCAGTGCTACGGTCGACGACGCCGACTGCTACCTCATCGAATATTACGGCGGCGCCTACGTCTGCCACCGAATACTCAATCTCTAGTCGCGCGGGCCCAAACGGCTCGTTGCTGAACCCTTTCACCTGCACGGGTTCCCTTGGCTTCTACTGTCTTCAGCAACGTTTCGCTCGATGACGCGCTCCAGTCAAAGACCGCGAAGTAGCCCGGAAACACCACCTCCTGGATCAGTGCGTAGTCGACAGGCGCCCCGCCCGCCAAGCTTCGCCGTATAACTATGGCTCCGGCGCTCGCCATTACGGCTCGCCATTTGGCCTCAATGACCGTCTCGTCCCGAAGCTCATTCCTGGCCCAAACTTCCTGCCATCCCCCCTGTTCGAGCAGCCAGACTTCCATCGCGTCGATCCGCGGCGCATAGGCGTTCACGAGCTGTGACTGGAGTGCGTTCACCACCTGGACGTTGTCAAGCAAGTATGGCCGCGCAAACCTGAACTGGACGTAATGTGCTCCAGGCCTGTGCATCGACTGCCAAGCTGAGTACCCATTCTCGGTACCCATATCGTGGTCGAAGATATACTCCGGCTCCCAGGCTGCCCATTGGTCAATCATCGTGGAGTCTGCACCAACCGCTTCTACCTGCAGGGGCAGGAGCGAAGGCCGCTCGGCAGCGACTCCCACTACGGCGCGGTAACCGGGAAAATAAATCTCATCGAACTGGGCGCGGCGACTCACTTGGCCCTCAATCCTGCTCTCTCGCACCACAGCACGTATCCCACCTACCGCAATTTGATCCCACTGCGCATGCACGACGGGCGCGCGGCTCAGCCCAGCTCCAGTAAAGAGCTGAACCCACGACCCGTTTACCCATCCATAGATATCTATGGTGTCCGCTCTGATAGATTGTCGGCGGTTGGCGATTACCATCTGATCGAGATCATAAGGTTGGTCGAAGTGCAATTCAACCCAGTGGTCCCCACTCCCGTCTCCGGATATCCAATCAGTAATCCCGTCGTGTGAAATACCCCCGTCTAGCACACGAGTAGGGTCATGGATGCCGGCCGCGTTCTCCAACGATGAATCAGCGTCTACTGATACCACATGTATCAGTCGCTCTCGGTTCGGCAAATACGTGCAGTTCGGATGAAGGCAATCAAAGGCGTAAACGTTCGGTTCCATATCGAGCAACTGGGCAGGCCCTATTCCTACTCCGGTCCTGTCGAACACTGCTTGATCCACCACATTGCCTACAGGTGCCGCCATCACGCTGGGTCGTGGCACGCGCTCCAGTAGACGCCCTAAGTTTACGCGGCGCGCCAACACCTGACTTGTCGATACGCTGGCTGGCAACCACAATACGAGCAGCCACAGGAAGCACAATAGCGCATTGGGTATAGCGTAACCGAGCACGCGACCCAACCGAGGTCGACCGGCAGGGTGGCAGCTGAACCACTTCCAACAACGAGCAAGGATAGCATCAAATGCAACCGTTACACCGACTGCAGCCAGCAAGAACAACACGGGCTGGAGAATGGCTTGCGTACGATACGGCACGAATTTGACATAGAAAGACCCACTGACGCCCATCAGTAGCGCAAGCAACAGCACCAGCCTCATTGATGGGTTCACGAATGCAGAGTGGTGTCGGCCATTCGGTACTAGACACGCAATTGCAGCTAGCGAAACTACAATCAACGGCCACCCATCGTCGCCAGCGTAGGCAGTAAACCACTCGTGTGCTTTCTGAGCGTAGGTTAGTTGGCTACCGTAGAGTTGCGCGTTGGCCTGTGCCAGAACGGTAAAGTTCGTCAGAGTGTTGGGGATATGCAAGGCGGTCTGACCGACGATCTCCACTATAGCCTGCGGAGCGGCGAGACCTATTATAAATCCCCCCACCGCCTGAAGCATCTTGGTTGATAGTCCGCGATGAAACAGAGTAACTAGCCAGTACGCTATAGCAAACGGCACGATGAGATAGAGCGCAGTGTAGTGAACAAGGTAACTAGTCGTTAGCAAACAGCCTGCTGTGAAGGTCTGCAGTAGTAAAGACCGACGAGAACCGGCAGTACTGTACCGCAGCCCAGCCAGAATAGTCATGCCTGGCAGCGCAAAGAGCAGACCGATAATCCGCGATTCTGTCGTTGTAGCCCACGCGAGAAAGACTGGGCTAGACAACATCAACAGAAGCGCTAGTAACGTCGATAACATTCGATTCGTGACGCGGTATACAAACAACGCGTATAGTACGAGAATCACTGCATGCAGGAATATCGTATAGGCAATGAGACCTCGATATAGAGCAATCTGCTCCGGCTGAAAATTTGGAATAGCTACACCAGGAATAGCGAAATGCAGCTTGATGGGCAGATATGAGATGAGAAAGTAGTATGGTGCGTTGACGTGCCACTTAGTAAACGCAGTCTGCCACGCTTGGACCGTTTCATAGCCAATTCTAAAGCATGTATAGTAGTCGTCGCCAAAGTCGCCGTAGAAGTGCGGTAATTCATGGGCTATAATTGCCAGCCAGGCTCCTACGATGGCGAGCAGCAAATACCACCGTGCGGGCAGCATGACCTTGGCCGCCAAGCAGCGTACGGACCGTCGCAACTACTATCCCCCTCCGAAATCCGTACCCTGTGAGCGGGCAAACCATGATAGCTTAGCTCGTTTCGCTGAGGCCAGGTCCAATTCGCCGCCCGCAGAATGTTCGGGGCTGCCGCTCGCTGTATCAATCAGAGAGGCTGGAGCGGGCACCGGGCATGTGTCAGAGGTGACTGGCATGTCTATGCAAACGGGTGCCTCCTGGTAGCCAGCCCACTGGGCCTGTACTGGACTGCCGGCCGCTTGCCGCGCGGACACCGGATGCCTAACATTGTTGGGCCGCCCGGCGCGGGCGCGGCGTCGGCCCAGATTACCCGATGCGGACAAGGGAGAGCTGTGAGCGCAACGGACAGCCAGCCGCGAGTCTCCTTCGCCTCAGCGTACCTCGCGGAAGCAATAGAGATTATTCAGGCCTTTGACGCGGCCCAGATCGATGCCATGGCGGCGGGATTGGCCGCCGTGCGCGAGGCCGGTGGGCGCTTGTTCATCCTCGGTGTGGGCGGCGGCGCCGGGCACGCCGGCCACGCGGTCAACGACTTTCGCAAGATCTGCGGCTTCGAGGCCTACGCCCCGACCGACAACGTGTCCGAGCTGACCGCGCGCATCAACGACGACGGCTGGGACACGACCTTCGCCGCCTGGCTGCGCGGCAGCCGGCTCTCGGACAAAGATGCCCTGCTCGTCTTCTCCGTGGGTGGGGGCAATGCCGAGAAGAACGTCAGCGTGAACCTCGTGCGCGCCCTGGAGCATGCGCGCGCCGTGGGAGCGCGGATCTACGGGATTGTCGGCCGCGACGGCGGCTACACGGCGCAAGTGGCCGATGGCTGCGTGATCGTCCCGACCGTCAACCCATCCCACGTCACGCCGCACACCGAGGCCTTCCAGGCGGTCGTCTGGCACCTGCTCGTGTCCCACCCGGACCTCCAGGCCCACGCCACCAAGTGGGAGTCCGTGCGCTAAACCGCCAGCCAGGCGCCGCCGATCGGTCTGCCCGGGCGCCGCTGGCGGACAGGGCGCGCCGCGACGGCGCCCTCACGACGACTGACGCCCGCGAGCACGGCGTGTGCCGTCCCGAGCAGCACGCTCGGCGCTCGTCACGGTCCGCCGAGGGCCAGCACGTGGCTTCCCACGAGTCGAGCGGCCGGGCTAAAACGCGTTCGGCCCGCCGCCCACCACGGTCGGCCAGCTGCCGCAAGCGTCGACCACGGTCATCTGGACCGTCGTCGCCTGGCCAGCGACCGCCGGGCGTATCACAAAGCTCGTCTGCGTCCGCGCCGGCGCCAGCGGCACGCTGAAGTTCCCCGTGCGGCCGGTCTGGCCGCCGACGTCGATCAGCGCATTGCTAGTCGCGCCAAAGCGCAGGTTTTGGACCGCGTTCACGGAGCCGCCGGCCAACGTCTCCGCGCTAACGGTCACCACCAGCCGCCCGCCGCCGGGCGTGACCGAGACGTTCACCTGCGGCCGAGTCGGCGCGCAGACCGGCGGCGGTGTGGGCGTGGGCGTCGCGGGCGCTGCCGTCGCCGTCGGCGACGCGAAGGCGCTCGTCCCGCCGCCGACGAGCGTCGGCCAGTCGCCACAGCCGTCCACCACCGTCAGCGGGACAGTGACCGCCTGCCCCGCCGCGGCCTCCTGAACGCTGAACGTGACCTGCTGGGCCCCCGGCGGCGCGGGCATCATGAAGTTGCCGGTCGCCCCGCTCACCGTCCCCGCGTCGATGCGCGCGTTGGCTGCCGACCCGAAACGCAGCTCGCGGAGCGAGTTGGGCGGGCTGCCGGGCAGCGTCTGGGCCGTGACGGTCACTTGCAGCCTCCCGCCCCCAGCCGCCACGGTGGAGACCAGGACCGGCGGCCGGCGCGGCTGGCAGATCGGCGGTACGGGCGTCGCCGTCGGCGTCAGCGTGGGCGACGGTGTTGCGGTTAGCGTGACCGTCGGCATTGGCGTGACCGTCGGTGTTGGCGTGGCGGTGCCGTACACCAGGACCGACACGGGCGGCACGAGATGCCACGCCCAGGCGAGCCCGCCCGGGCTGCTGTCGCAGCGAGTGTTGCTTACCCGTAGCGCGTACGCTCCCGCACTCGGCGCAACAAAGTCGACGACCTCGTACGAGTTGTCGTGGCTCGCGGACGTCGCGACGGCGCCAGTCGGGCCGACCGCGCTCAGGTCGAGATCGGCGCCGGGCTGCGAGGGCCAACCCGACCAGCTCGGATCGGTGTTCCAGGCGATCACGCCCCGCAATCGCTGTCCGGCCTGCAACGTGACGCTGGCAACGTCGAGCGGCGACGGCGACCCGCAGTCATAGGGCTGCGCGCCCCAATCGCCGTCGATGTGCTGGACCACGTTGTCGGCCCGATCCGTAACGAGGCCGCCCACCCCGCCACGACTCGCCAACGTCGTGTCCCCCTGCAGCGGGTTCACGGCCGTCGCCATGAGAATCGCGCGGAGCGCCTCGGGCCATTGCGCCAAACTGCCGTCGCGCTGAAGGAGCAGCGCCGCGGTGCCGGCCACCATCGGCGTGGCAAAGCTTGCCCCCGTACTGGTATAGCCGGTCCAGGGCGCGGCTACCGCGAGCGAAGTGATGTTGGTGCCCGGCGCGGCGAGCTCCGGCTTGCGGCGGTCCCCGTGTACCGATAGGGGACCCAGGTAGCTGGAAGTGCCGTTCATGGCGTCGTCGGCCCACGCGGTCGTATTCCGGTCGTCAAAATCGCCGACGCTGATCACGTTGTACCCTAGACCCGGGCTGGTCACGTTGCCGTCGGAGAGCCCCAGATTGCCCGCCGACTTCACCACGAGCCGTCGCTGGTTGAAGGCCATGTCGTCGTAGAAGCGGTCGTCCGCCCCGGGGACGCGATTCGTATCGTTGCTATAGCTCAAACTGAACAGGTTCGCGCCCCAGTCGGCCGCGGCGCTCGCCCGGTCGTTCAGCTCCGAGCTCAGCCCGCTGCACGACCCGCCAACGCGCAAGGTCATCCCCGGCGCGATGCCCAGTAGCGAGGGGAGCGTGCTGCGCAGGATGCCCGCCACGGCCGTAGCGTGATCGCTGGGGGTGGAGCAGGCGTAGGTCGAGTCCTGGACGACGCCCGCGAGGTAGGGGTTGGCCGTGGCGACGCGGCCAACGGGCTCGATCTGGGCCACCTGCACGCCCGCGCCCGTCATGCCCCGGGCGTAGACGACGTCGGCGTGGATCGTCGACCTGTAAGTGGTGCCGTCTGGCTGGTTCACGCCCGCCAGGTACACGCGCTCCAGCTCGCCCCACGTCCGCATCTCGGCGAGAAGCGCGGGCGGCACGCTGACGTAGATCGCGGGCACGTCGCCGGCGGTCGTCCCCGGGCGCCCGGCCTGCTGCAAACGCGCCAGGACCGGCGCGAGGGCCTGCTGCACCGCCGGCCGCCGAGTCGCGGCGAGAGCGGCATCCGTGGCGGCCGTCCCCGCGGCCGCCGCCGCGCCGCGCGCCGGGGCGGCCCGCGTCGGACGGGCCCAGGGGGGCTCGCGCACCCAGAGCACTACCGGTAGCAATTCGTCCGGCCGAGCGGCCGCGAGGCGGGCCTCCAGCGCGGGCTCAAACGTGGGCCCTTGCGCCGCCCGCCGCGCCTGGTCGCTCGCCGCCAGCTGGCCCGTATCGAGTGGCTGAAGCGACGCGTCGAGCACCACCCCGTACACGACGCCCGTGGCGGTGTCGAGCACCTTGACCGCTCGGCCCACCGTGCCTAGCGCGGGGTAGGAGGCCTCCGCGACGCTGAGGGCGGTCAGCCGACTCGTCGGCGCACCGCTGCGCGCGGCCGCAATCCGGATCGCGGCCGCGCGCACGTCGTCGCCCTGCTGCGCCGCCACCAAGCGGTCGCCACCAAGCGCCACGCCCAGAAGGACCGCCAGGCCGACCACCGCAAGCGGTCGCCCGGCCACGCCCAAAGCTCTCATGGGCTCACCTCACCGGCGCGCTTCGTACGGCTGCGCCTCAGCAACGCACCGCTGCGCCTCCTCAAGTACGGGAAAAGGTGACGGTGACCAGTAACGGCTCGGCGCCGCTGGCCCCCGCCAGGGCGGCACGATACTAGCAGGGCGGGCAGGCGCGCGGCAAACCGGCGGCTCTAGTCGGCCGCCCGATGCGGGTGCACGGGCCGCCCGCAACCACCGGATCGTCGCGCGCCGACCGGCTGGGCGCGGCCGCGCTCTGATCGCCCTCGCCGACGCGGACCCATGGCGCACCACGGCCCGGGCGTTGTCCGGCTGCTGCGGGAAGCGCTGGCCAATTGGCATCCGGCGGACGAAGAGAGTACATTGTCCATGCAGTATCCATCACGGGACGGGGCTCCTCAGTCGACCGGCCGCGCGGCACCCGGATCGAGGCGGCGCGATTCCAGGGTTTGAGAGAGTAAATGAAAACGGCGTTGATCACGGGCATTACCGGCCAGGACGGCATGTACCTGGCCGAACATCTTTTAGCGCAAGGGTATCGCGTCTGCGGGCTACTCCGCGGTCAGAACAATCCCAAGCGCGAGCGCCTCGATTCGCTCCTTCCCGCGGTCGAGCTGATCGAGGGCGACCTGCTCGATCAGGGCTCGCTCATTAGCGCTGTTCAGCGGCTGCAGCCGGACGAGGTCTACAATCTGGCCGCCATCAGCTTCGTGCCTGTCTCCTGGAACCAGGCCGAGCTAACCGGCGAGATCACCGGACTGGGCGTCCTGCGCATGCTGGAGGCCATCCGCCTCGTGGAGGGCGTCACGGCGTCGAGCGGCGGGCCGCGTGCCGGGCGGATTCGCTTCTACCAGGCTTCGAGCAGCGAGATGTTCGGCAAGGTCCGCGAGACGCCCCAGAACGAACGGACGCCGTTCTACCCCCGCAGCCCCTACGGGGTGGCGAAGGTGTACGGCCACTACATCACGGTGAATTACCGCGAAAGCTACGGCATGCACGCCTCCAGCGGCATCCTCTTCAACCACGAATCGCCCCGCCGGGGCCTGGAGTTCGTCACGCGCAAGATCACGCACGCCGTGGCGCGCATCAAGCGCGGCGAGCAGCAGGAGCTGCTGCTCGGCAATCTCGACGCGCGGCGCGACTGGGGATTCGCGGGCGACTACGTGCGGGCGATGCACCTGATGCTCCAGCAGCCCGAAGCCGACGATTACGTCGTCGGGACGGGCGAGACCCACAGCGTGCAGGAGTTCGTCGACATCGCCTTCGGGCACGTGGGGCTGGATTGGCGGCAGCATGTGCGCTCCGACCCCCGCTTCATGCGGCCGGCCGAGGTGGACCAGCTGACCGCCGATGCGACGAAGGCGCAGCAAGTCCTCGGCTGGGTGCCCACGACCAGCTTCCGCCAGCTCGTCACGATGATGGTGGACGCCGACCTGGAGCGGCAGTCCGTGGTGGCCAGCGAGTAGCAGCGCGGCTGCGGCGCGGGCGCACGGCCCGCCGTTCGCCATAGCTCGTCGTGCCCCGCCGCAATCCCGCGCGGCGGGGCGCCCTCCGCCCCCGCGATTCCCCGGGGCTATAATGGTCGGGGCCTTGCGCTAGGCCACGAGCCTCACGCGCGTTCGCGTCCCACCGACGGCGCGGCCGCACTCCCCGGCGCTGCAAAGCAGACAAGTGCCCCTGGGAGCAGCATGGCGGGTCGCTATCGCGTTGCCGTGGACATCGGCGGCACCTTCTCCGACTTCGTGATCCTCGACGAGGCGAGCGGCGCCATCACGATCCTCAAGGTGCCCTCGACCCCCCGCGACCCGTCCCTCGCCGTGCTTGACGGCGTGGCGCGGCTCGCCGCCCGCGGCGTGGCCCCGGCCGACGTGCAGTTCTTCTCGCACGGCACGACGGTCGCCACGAATACGCTGCTCGAGGAGAAAGGGGCCAAGACCGGCCTGCTGATCACCGAGGGCTTCCGCGGCGTCTACGAGGTGCAGGACCAGACGCGCGGCTACGGGCCGGCCACCTACGATCTCTTCTTCCAGCGCCCCGCGCTGCTCGCCCCGCCGCGCTACACGGCAGAGATCCCGGAGCGCGTGGACTACCAGGGCCACGTCCTGCGCCCGCTCGACGAGGCCGCGGCGGCCGCCAGCGTGCGGCGGCTGCGCGACCAGGGAATCGAGTCGATCGCCGTCTGCCTGCTGTTCTCGTTCATGCACCCCGAGCACGAGCGGCGGCTGGCAGCGCTCATCCGCCAGGAGCATCCCACCTGCGCCGTTTCCCTCTCCGCCGACATCCTGCCGCAAATCCGGGAGTACTATCGCCTGTCCACCACCGTCATCAACGCCTACGTCGCGCCCCGGCTCGCGCAGTACCTGGCCAGCATGGAGGCGCGCCTGCGCGAGAGCGGCATCGCCACCCGCCAGCTCTTCGTGATGCAGTCCAACGGCGGCGTGACCACCTTCGGCAGCGCGGCCGAGCGCGCCGTGACGACGATCCTCTCCGGCCCCGCCGCAGGCGTGATCGCGGGCGCGGCGCTGGCGGCGGCCGCCGGCTTCGACAAGGTCGTCACCTTCGACATGGGCGGCACCAGCGCCGAC